>Ga0157372_10000326_pt1 | contig 52158 bp, 47 predicted proteins | sample C55metaG_FD_115307 | JGI IMG/M metagenome (GOLD analysis project Ga0157372, IMG submission 115307) | Corn rhizosphere microbial communities from Kellogg Biological Station, Michigan, USA - C5-5 metaG | ecosystem: Host-associated > Plants > Roots > Rhizosphere > Soil | place: USA: Michigan...
AGTTTCGCAACGCCAGTTCTGCATTCGCCAGAATGCAGCAAGATGGATTTTCGTATACGAAAATCATCTTGCCGCCCTTACGGTCGGGACTTCGCTCGGAACTCGCGAAGTCTGAAACCCTCTTAAATGTACGTTATGCCACGTAAGAAACTCGATAATCCTGAAGATATACTAGGCCAGCCTATCATCGTGCGGGTAACTGAAAAAGTCTTTAAGCGGCTTGAAAAGATAAAACAGGAAAGCGGTTGCCAAAGCATAGGCGAAGTGGCACGCATGATATTGTCCGGCGAACAGATCAACTGCTTTTATAAGGATGTGTCGCTAAACGCGTCAATGGAAGAAATGGCATTGATCAGGAAAGAATTGAAAGCCATCGGCATCAATATCAACCAGCAAACCAAATTCTTTCACCTAAGCAAAAGTGAAGCGCAACGGGCTTTTTTCGCACTCAAAACAGCTGGTTTATATAAACAAGTCGGCTATAAGGTCGAGGAATTATTGGGCATCATTAACCGCTTAGCTGAAAAATGGTTGCGCGTTTCGTGAATGGTAAAAATATCCGGGGTATGTTGCATTACAACGAAAACAAGGTGGCAGCAGGTGAAGCTAGGTTGTTACTGGCCAGCGGCTTTGCAGGTGATATTGACAAATTCAGCCTTGAGCAAAAGTTGCAACGCTTTGAGCATTTAACCATGCTGAATACACGCGTTAAAACCAATGCAGTACACATTACACTCAATTTCGATGAACAGGATAAGTTGAATAATGAGCAACTACAACAGATCACCCTGTCCTATATGGAAAGGATCGGCTTTGGCGATCAACCCTATTTGGTTTATAAGCATAACGATGCCGCACATACCCATGTTCATATTGCGACCATTAATATTCAACTGGACGGCAGCCGCATCGATACGCATGGTATTGGATGGAAATTATCTGAACCCACTCGAATAGCTCTGGAAAAGGAATTTGGTTTGGTAGAAGCTAAAGGCAGGAAGAACAGCAATGCCTTAACAATCAAGGCGGCTGATTTGGAGAAAGCCGTTTATGGCAAAACACCTACTAAACGAGCCATTACCAATATTGTCAACGCTGTGGTAGGCATCTATAAGTTTACTTCACTTGCGGAATTTAACGCCATACTCAAACAGTTCAACGTCATAGCCGACCGTGGCAGCGAAAATACGCTGATGCGGGAGAAAGGCGGTTTGATCTATAGTCTTATCAACAACGAGGGCGAACAGGTAGGCATTCCTATAAAAGCAAGCGCCATCTATAATAAACCCACATTAGCTAAGCTGCAAAAGGAATTTGGGCAACATATTGAAAAGCGCAAGCAATATAGGGAGCCGCTGAAAGAAGCCATCGAAAGGGTATTTAAGCAATATACAGCGATCACCAAAAACACATTCTTAACCGAACTACAAAAACAAGACATCAATGTGGTATTCCGTACCAATGATCAGGGCTACACTTATGGCGTTACCTATATCGATAATCAAAATAAAACGGTATTCAATGGCAGCGATTTAGGTAAAGCATATAGCGCTAAAGCCATTTTAGACCGATTCAGCGCAACAGATAAGCGGATTAAACCAGCATTGCAAAAACAAACCAGACAAGATATTTCGCAACAACCCAAAACTTATCTAAAAGCGCCAGAGCAAACGAATTACTTGTTGCAGGCATTAGCGAAGTACCAGCCGGAAGCTGCACCAAGTGCGCCGCGCAAAAAGAAAAAGAGAAAATCAAACGAAAAGGAACAAGACCAAGGACTGGATTTATAAATATCAGGAGGCACAATTATGCACACCGGGGAAGATACACAGGGACTACGTAAGATCGTGGATTTCACAAGGCTTATCAGTATTTTTATACTGGCTATACATTTTTATATCTGCTGTTACCAGGCATTTGCCCAATGGCATTGGACGGCAAGTATTACCGACCGCATTATTAGCAATATCGCTAAAACAGGATTATTCAATAACTGGTGTAAACCCAAGCTTGCCGCACTGCTTTGCTTGACTATCTCATTGGCTGGTGTCAAAGGCAAAAAGGACGAGCATATCAATTATAAAAGTATAACGGCCTACTTATCAAGCGGACTATTGATTTACTGGATAAGTATTTTATGTTTTTACCTGCACACGGATTTGGCACTGATTGCCATAGCCTATATGGTTTTAACGGGTGTTGGCTACTTATTAATGCTTACCGGCGGCACCTGGCTATCCCGCATTCTTAAAGAAAAACTCAATAAGGATATTTTCAACAGCGAGAACGAAACTTTTCCGCAAGAAGAAAGGAAACTGGAAAATCAGTATTCTATCAATCTGCCTGCTAAATATAATCTTAGAGGTAAAGTACGGGATAGCTGGATAAACTTTATTAACCCTTTTCGCGGGTTATTGGTAGCCGGTACACCCGGCGCGGGTAAATCCTATTTCGTTATACGGCATATCATCGACCAGCATATTAAAAAAGGCTTTTCGATGTTTATTTACGACTTTAAGTATGACGACCTTAGTAAAATAGCCTATAATAAGCTATTGCAGTACAAAGCCAATTACAAAATCAAACCGGCTTTCTACGTCATAAACTTTGACGATCTCAACCACACGCACCGTTGCAACCCACTTGACCCGCAAAGCATGAATGATATTACCGATGCCACCGAAGCATCAAGAACGATCATGTTAGGGCTAAATAGAGAATGGATAAAAAAGCAAGGTGATTTCTTCGTTGAAAGTCCTATTAATTTCTTAACGGCGATTATTTGGTACTTGCGTAAATATGAGAATGGTAAATATTGTACCCTACCACACGTCATAGAACTGATGCAGGCTGACTATGACCGTTTGTTCGCGGTGTTGTTAAAGCAACCGGAAATAACTGCATTGATCAATCCTTTTATATCCGCTTATAATAATAATGCAAAAGCGCAGTTGGAGGGGCAAGTAGCCAGCGCTAAAATTGGTTTGGCAAGGTTGGCTTCACCACAATTATACTATGTGTTATCAGGCAATGATTTTTCCTTAGATCTCAACAATCCTAACGATCCGAAAATAATTTGCGTCGGCAATAATCCGCAGAAGCTGCAAATCTATGGCTCGGTATTATCTTTATACATATCCCGCGCGATTAAGCTGGTCAACCGCAAGGGCCAGCTAAAAAGCAGTTTGATCTTTGACGAATTTCCCACTATCTTTTTTAATAATATAGATAGCCTGATTGCTACTGCACGTAGTAACAAGGTAGCGACCACTTTAGCCGTTCAGGATTTTAGCCAGTTGAAGAAAGATTACGGCGCGGAACAGGCTGATGTGATAACTGGTATTGTAGGTAATATAATCAGCGGGCAGGTAACTGGCGATACCGCCAAGACCTTAGCAGATAACTTTGGCAAGATAATACAGGATAAGAACAGCTTAACCATCAACAGCGGTGATATGTCTTTTTCTAAGGCAACACAACTTGATTATGCGATACCCGCTTCAAAAATTGCGGCATTATCATCGGGCGAGTTTGTGGGCATGGTAGCCGATAACCCTGAACAAAAGATCGCGCTTAAAATGTTTCATAGTGCAATTCAGAATGACCACGAGGCTATGGCCAAAGAGGAATGTGATTTTAAGCCTATTCCTGTTGTTAGTTATGTAAGTGAAGAAACTGTAATTGAAACTTACAGCCAGATAAAAAATGAAATTGCAGAATTGTTTAAAATTGAATTAGCTACGCTAGAAAAGGAAAATGAAGAAGCCACTGCGGAAACTGGTTTAGAGGTAAATATTTCAAAACCAGTCGAAAAACAGCTTAGTAAAAAGCAGCGCAGGCAAATGAACAAACGAGATCGCCAGCGGGAAAGGAAGAATCTGCGGAAGATGAAGACAAACGATGATAAACCATCCGGCCATAACGGTCAATCTAAATCGCCAATAAAAAATGATGATACGGAACAGGCAATGTCAATGTAAACACCATTTGATAAAAAAATTGTAAAATAAAAACCCCTAACACTCGCTGCCCGGGGGCTTCCAACCTAAACCTTATCACAAAGCGGTAAGCTGAGAACCTACCATTTATAATAGCGCCAAATTATGAAATAATTTCATCCTTAACACCTAATGCACAAACCGTTATTTCATTTGCACTAAATTATTCGGTAAATTCGTTTATTGATTAACTAACGAATGGCAACGCTCAAAGCACTTACTGATGCCGAATTAACCGACTTGATAAAGTCTGGAGACGGTAGTGCATTTGCCGAACTTTATGAACGTTACCATGATCCCATATACCGCTTCATAAGAAAATACCTGCGTTCAGATGAACTATCCGAAGACATCTGCCAAAACGTATTTATCAAATTTTGGGAGCAGCGCGAACAGCCTATAATCATCCGGGAAACTAGCGCCTGGTTATTCACTATGGCTAAAAGACAAGCTTTGGATTTTCTGAAACGGGCTTCGGTCGAGCAAAATGCAATGGGTGCCATTTTAGCGGCCTACCCGGTCAATAACAATGCGGAAGATGACCATATTAGTAAAGACTACCTGTTATTTATCGACAAGGTGTTAGATAGCCTGCCGGAACAAACTAAACTGATTTTTCAACTGTGCCGCCAGCAACATAAATCTTATGATGAGACAGCAGAACTGTTAGGCATCAGTCGGCACACCGTTAAAAAGCATATGATGCGCTCCATGAAAGTGCTGAAAGACGCCGCTGAAAATGAATTAGGTATTTCTTTCATGCTACTACTTGCCATCCTGGCCGCAAGGTCTTAAAAACAATAGATTTTATTCGCCTGTTTATCAGTTACTTAAAAAATAGTTGCCGGTTTTACGCTGATTAGCGTACCCTCGCCTATACGCTCAGTCGTCGTGCATTAAAACGACAACTAATTTCATCCATGTCACAACAGGAAGAGGTATATAAAAAGCAGCTCATTGACCGCTACTTATCAGGGAAAGCCAGCGAAAAAGAATTAATGGCTTTTTTCGGCTTACTGAACCGGAACGAACTTGATCAACTGATTGAGGCGCATATGGATCAGGAGATTGAAGCGATACAGCGCGAACAGATGTTGCCATTGCGCAAATCAATTAAATGGCCTCGAATTGCCATCGCTGCTTCCATTGTTATGGCGCTTTCTATCGGCGGCTATTTCGCTTTACATCAACCCAAAATCGAACAGGTCACTTTGCTCAAACCGGGTACATTCAAGAACGATGCTTTACCCGGCAATAAAGCCATTCTGACTTTGGCAAACGGGCAAAAGATCGTTGTTAACGAAGCGAAAAACGGCACTATTGCGCAGCAGGGCTCAACGAGCATTTCAAAGACCGCTAACGGCAATATTATTTACGCTCCAGGTTCGACGGACGAAGCATTATCCTATAATACGTATACCATACCGCGCGGCGGCGGCAAACATTCGCTTGTTTTAGCCGACGGTACGCTGGCGGTTTTAGATGCGGGTTCTTCTATCCGGTATCCCACAGCATTTTCCGGAAAAGATCGTAAAGTGGTAGTAACCGGGCAGGTTTATTTTGAAGTGGTGCACGATGCGACTAAGCCGTTTTACGTGACCGCTAAGGGCCAAACCATCGAGGATATCGGTACGCACTTTAATGTGAATGCCTTTGATGACGAGCCAGGTGTAAAAACCACGTTATTGGAGGGTAGCATTAAAGTGGCAGGTACACTGCTGAAACCAGGACAACAGGCGGTTCAAAGTGAAAATGGGAAGCTAAGCGTATTGAATAATATCAATACGAATGAAGTCATCGCCTGGAAAAACGACCTGTTTATGTTTACCGGCAACACGACATTGCCTACGGTAATGAAGCAGCTTAGCCGCTGGTATGATTTGGATGTGGTATACGAGGGGACGGGCAAAGCCTACCGTTTTGGCGGTGATATGCCACGTACCTCCAAATTATCAGAGGTATTAAAAATATTGGCCTACAGCGGGGTGCAGTTCTCTGTTGACGGTAAAAAGATCATTGTTTATCAGTAAAGAGCGCCTATGATAAAATAAATACATAAGTATAAATTACTGAACCAGGGATGGAAAGTAATGGCCGTAAAAAAACCGGGACCGACTACGAATCGGGACCGGTAATGAATTAGGCCGAACCAGACAATTTTGACGAACTGTATTAATTCTTAACCCTAAGTCATTGCAAAACTATGCAAATAAACGCTCTTTGCAAAAACGGGCCAGCTTTAGTCGCTGATAAGCCCGGCAAACGATTATTAACCCGCATTACGGGTATTAAAATTACCCGCCAAACGCTGCTTTGTATGAAGATCACCGCGTTTATATTATTTGCTTTCTGTATACAGGTCAGCGCGACTACGCTGGCCCAGAATGTTACTTTATCAGAACATAAAGCTCCGCTTGAAAAGGTAATTAACGAGATCAAGCGTCAAACGGGATATTCTTTCTTTTATAACCAGGATTGGTTGCAACAGGCGCAGCCGGTGGTTATAAACGTCAAGAACGTCCCGCTTAATGAGGCGCTTAAGGCTTGCTTTGCCAACCAGCCGTTCAGCTATGCGATAGTCAATAAAACTATTGTACTCAAGCTAAAGGAAAAGACAAACCCCGAAATCAAGCTATTAGTTGTACCGGTCAACGTTTCAGGTAAAGTTACAGATACAGCCGGTGTGCCTTTACCCGGAGCTACCCTTAGATTGAAGAATGAAGGCAAAACTTATGTTTCCCAAAATGACGGTACTTTTCTTTTTGGCGCGCAAAGCGGCGAACAGGTAACCGTATCGTTCATCGGTTACACGCCTTATACTTTCACGGTGGCTGAAAATATGCCGTTTCAAACCGTTGTGCTTCGCACCGGGGAAAATAAACTAAGCGAAGTAGTGGTGAGTACCGGTTACGAACAACTGCCGTTGGAACGGGCTACAGGCTCCTTTGCGAAAGTAGATAATAAATTATTTAATCAGCGGGTAAGCTCCGATGTCCTCAGCCGATTGGAGGGCAATGTTCCTGGGCTAATTTTTAATAAGAACACCTCTAAAGGTGCCAATGGGGGTGTCGACATCAACATTCGTGGACACAACACTTTGTTTTCTAATGACCAACCGCTAATTGTTGTTGACAACTTTGCTTATGACGGTGATATAAATAATATTAACCCGAACGATGTGGAGTCGGTAACCGTGTTAAAAGATGCTGCTGCTGCGAGCGTATGGGGTGTTCGTTCAGGTAATGGAGTAATTGTAATTACAACAAAAAAAGGGCGACGCAATCAACCAATGACAATTGGAATTAATAGTAACCTAACTGTTGGAAGCAAACCCAATCTTTATTATTCAAGAAACTTTCTAAATGCTGCGGATTATATTGATGTTGAAAAAAAATTATTCGATGAAGGTACTTATGATTACTATTTATCAGATCCCACGTATGTGGTTACTCCTGCTGTAAGACTTTTTCAAGATAATAAACTTGGCTTGATATCAGATAGTGAGGTTTCAAAGCAAATAGAAAAGTTAAAGTCCCAGGATGCTCGAGATGATTTATCGAAATATCTCTATCGTCATTCCTTTTCACAGCAATACGCTTTGAATTTAAACGGAGGCAGCAATAACTCAGACTATTATTTATCAATCGGATATGATAAAAACTTAGGTTCAGAAATTGGTGTTAAAGATGATCGACTAACTATCAATTCCACATCAAATTATTATCCCACCAAGAAATTACAGCTTTCCTTAGGCATAAATTATATTCAAAATACCAATGTGAATAACGGTGGTATTTCGTCGGGAATTCTGCCTTTCCCATATTTAAGATTGACCGATGATCAGGGAAATCCAGCTATTGTTGAACAAGGTTATCCCAACGCGTTTAAGGACAGTTATGTACAACAAGGATACCTTAACTGGAATTTCATCCCTTTAATCGATAGAGACTATATGAATAACGTCTCGAAACAAATTGACAATCGATTTAATGTTGGTGCAAAATACGATATTATAACGGGCTTAAATTTTAACATAAATTATCAATATGAAAACCTAAACACTCAAGGTAAGAATTATAACAGTGTTGAATCATATCAGGCAAGGAATCTTATAAATCGATTTGCACAAATTGGGTCTGATGGGAAGGTTACATTTCCTATACCAGTTGGCGGGATACTAAACAGCAGTTTGGGTCAACTTTCCTCACACCAATATCGAGGGCAAGTTAATTTTTCTAAGGACTGGAATAACAAAAGTCAATTAAATGCAATCGCGGGAGTTGAGATTAGGCACTCAGTTAGTGAAAATTCCACTAACATCGCTTACGGTTATAATGATGAAACAAAGACTTCAATCCCGGCACTAGATTACCTTTCGTATTTTAATACAATCCCTTATGGTTCTGAACAAATCCCCAATTACAGTGGTTTCGGGAAGGGCGTCAATAATTTCCTATCATATTACTCTAATGCTTCTTATGTATATAACAATAAATATGTCATCTCGGCAAGCGGACGTATCGACCAATCGAATTTCTTCGGTTTGAAAACGAATCAAAAAGCTGTTCCACTTTATTCATTGGGTATTGGTTGGAATATAAGCAATGAGAATTTTTATAACATAAAATGGCTGCCTCTATTAAAAGCCAGAATGACCTATGGCTACAATGGGAATATAAACACAACTACTACAGCAATCACGACAATAAGAGACGAAATCAACGCACCATTTAACGGAATTCCTTTTGCATCAATTCAAAATCCTGGTAATCCGAGACTAAGGTGGGAAAGAAACCGAATGATCAATTTGGGAATCGATTTTGGCACGAAAGATAACCGTGTTACAGGAAGTGTTGAGGCGTTTTATAAAAAAAGTGTTGACTTATTCGGAAATAGTCCAATTGCCCCGACTTCCGGCTTATTGCAGTATTTTGGAAATGTTGCAGGGACGAAAGGGCATGGAATTGATGTAGCCTTGAATTCCAATAATTTACGCATTGGCAGATTTCAATGGGAAAGCCGGTTAATGTATAATTACGTTGTAGATAAGGTTGCCAAATATGATGTAAAGTCAACAGTATCAACTTACATTAATCAAAATGCTCCTCAGTCTAATATTGTTCCATTGGAAGGGGCAGATGTCTATGGGGTATATAGTTATAAGTGGGCAGGGCTTGATCCAGCAAATGGCGATCCTATGGGTTATTTAGACGGGAAGCTAAGTAAGAATTACGCTGCGATTTTAGCAAGCAATTCTTTCGATAATCTCAATTATAGCGGTCCAGCACGTCCACGCCACTCAGGTTCTTTACGCAACACCCTATCATTTGGAAACTTATCATTGTCGGTAAATATTACTGGAAAATTTGGCTACTACTTTAGAAGAGAGTCAATAAGCAATGTCGGAGATATCTTATCAGGTGGCCAGGGAAATGCGGATTATTTGATGCGATGGCAACAACCGGGTGACGAACAACACACCACTGTTCCATCGATTCAATATACACCATTTGACTTTGATAGAGCTACGTTTTATAAATATTCTTCCGTATTAGTGACAAAAGGAGATCACATTCGCATACAAGACATTACAGTCAACTATCAAATTTCCAGAAACCAATGGAAGAAGTTGCCTTTTCGACAAATGAGCATATACTCCTATGTCAATAATGTTGGAATAATTTGGCGAGCAAATAAGTTAAATATGGATCCTGACCTTTTCAATGGCTATGGTATTCCACCGGTAAAAACATGGACTTTTGGTATCAAGGGAAACTTTTAAAATTTAAGAAATGAAAAATAAAATATTATGGGTTTTGACGCTAAGCGGCTTATTATTTTTATTAGGCTGTGCAAAAAAAGATGATTTTTTAAATGAAAAATCCGATGCGAAATTGGCCACGCTTTCCAACCTCATTAGTGTTGAAAAATTGCTTCATAATGAGCAGATATTTAACCTCCGTGCGATCCCGTCTATAGCGGGCAGTTCGACCGACGATTACTATATACAAGATAAAAACTATGCTACTTATTCCTTTAGTGATCGGAACACTTATACTTGGTCGAAGCAAATCTATCCCACAGGTAGCGACGATTACAATTGGAACGTTCCCTATATGCAAATATTTAATGCCAATCATGCATTGGAAGCACTACAAGCAATCGGCGACAACTCAACAAAAAGTAATATACTCAAGGGTACTGCTTTATTTTACAGGTCAATTGCCTTTTTTAGTCTGCTACAAACCTATACAATGCCTTATAACGGGGGTACAAATGACCAGTTGGGAATACCATTGAAATTAACCTCTGACATTTATGAAAAGGTTTCTCGTGCATCAGAAAAGGAATGTTATGAACAGATTTTTAAAGATTTAGCAACTGCTTACGAACTGTTACCAACCGCAACCACCTACAATACGCAACCCAACAAAAACGCTGTCAATGCATTGTGCTCCAGAATATATTTATCTATTGGCGATTATCAAAAAGCATATGAATTTTCAGACAAATGCCTTCAATTCAATAGCGATATTGTCGATTACAATACTTTGAAAAAAGACTTTATTGGCATATCAAAAAATACCCCATATCCACTAAAAGAAGTAGTTTACAATACAACCATGCTCGGAGGGACTTTCACAACCTTTCAAACTGCGGTTGATACTACGCTTTATAAATCTTACGATTCGGACGATCTGCGCAAAAGCATTTTTTTTACAAACCTTTTTGGATATCCGACTTTTGACGGTTCCTATGAGTTTAAAAATTATAATGTATTTGGCGGACTTGCAAATGACGAAATTCTTTTAACACGGGCTGAATGTTTCGCGCGCATGGGAAAAAAGGACGAAGCATTAGCTGATTTAAATGCCTTGCTAATAAAACGATATAAGACAGGAACATTTACTCCAAGAGTGGCTAGTAACTCTGAACTTGCTTTAAATCTGATTTTACAAGAAAGACGAAAAGAACTATGCTTTCGTGGAATTAGATGGCTTGACCTCCGTCGTTTAAACACGGAAGTTAAGTACGCTATAACGCTAAAAAGGAATATTACCGGGCAAATATATACTTTACCACCAAACGATCCTCGTTATGCATTACCAATACCTGATAAAGAAATTCAACTAAGTGGTATTCCACAAAATCCAAGATAATTTACTACCATGAGAACTAAGAACAAAAACACACACAGTTATATTTTAACAATAATACTAGTTATTACTTGTGTAATTAACGGCTTCGGTCAAAAGAAAAAAAATACACATCTTAGTCAAGCAAACATTCGATTCGTTGTTGAAGATACTGTTTGTACTAAACCAGCCCGGGTTCATTTAAAAAGTATATTGTCCCCTGAATTTAAGTCGGCTGATGACGCCATGGCGCCAGAAAATGATATAGCCTTTGATATTCAAGCTGTAGATAATAGTTATGATATAAAGATATCGCCCCTTAATAAAGCGAGATATGTAACTTTTAATATTCTTGACAATTACAATCCTTATTGGATAGTAATGCCTAATGATAACTGCATTATTAAGGTAACTAAATCTGGAAAATCGACATTTTGGGGGAAGGATGCTACTAAGTATAAGGTTCAATACGATCTCTTTCAAACAGAACTTCGACATTTCGAACATGAAGTACAACCAGATGCCAAATCGGCTAAAAAGTACTTTCAATATTTGGACACCTTGGCATTAGACCAACTTCAAGTTCTAAAATCCAACCAACCAAATCTACCGAAACAGTTCGCCGATTTATTAAAAGTTGAGATTATTGGTCGATGCCAGGCTTTAAAGCAATTTTTTTTTAAACAGGGAGATAAAGAAACCCTTGATTTAAAATATAAGCAACTATTAGACTATAAGGATCCGGTTGCTACTAAAAAAATGATGTCGGAATTAGTAAATAGCAAAAATTTGAAGAATAACATTTCACTCGTAAGACTTGCAATTAACCAATACCTGCTAAATAGTGCATATTTAAACCACAATGAATTGGATGTAAACGACTTGTGTAAATATCTGGTTGCTGATTTTTCAGGAACAGCACGCGATTGGGCAATTTTTGAATCAATTCAACCGAGAATTCAGTTATACGATGTTTCAGACGCAATTTCAACCTCCTTGCCCTTTGTTTCAAATGCTTCTCTAAAAAAATATTTGATTAAAATTAAAAAGCAATACACTAAAGGAAAAAAAGCATATGATTTTACATTGAAAAACATAAACGGTAGTTTGACCAAGCTATCCGATTTGAAGGGTAAGGTGGTATTAATTGATTTTTATAAACATACCTGTTCTGCCTGTGAAGGTCTCCATACATTTCTCGACACCTTTATCAAGACATTCCCAAAAGATAAATTTGCAATCGTCGCAGTATTCCTATACGCGCCTAGCCAAAACGATTCATTCTGGAAAGAAATTACTGAAAAGGAGCTTTATTCTTCATTTAACAATATAAATCTCAAATCAAGCTATTTTAAGGGTGTCCCAGATTATGTGAAAGACAAATACAACGTTTATGGAACTCCAACAATGGTTCTTGTTGGCAAAGATGGAACCCTGCTTAGAAAACCGCGACCCTATTGGGAGGATGGTGGCAAGGATCTTAAAGCGGTAATTGAAGAAGCGATGGCTAAACCCGTTCCAACGCAATAAGATTAGACCATGAAATTTATTGCTCTTTTCGTAGCACTTATAGTGTCAGGCAATCTCTTTGCCCAAATGAAGCGTTTGGACAGAAGTGAAGATAGTAATTATAGTGATGTTATCGGTGCCAATTTTACGCCGTCCACGGCTGTTAATCAGTTGGAAATGTGGCAGGCGGAGACGTTTGATCCAGTAACGATTGAAAGGGAACTCGCTTGGGCGGAACAGATTGGGATGAACTCCATGCGTGTTTATTTGCATCATGTTGCCTGGCAGCAAGACCCTCCGGGCTTCAAAAAAAGGCTGGAAAAGTTTCTGGAAATTGCCAACCGGCATAGGATGCATATCATTCTGGTTTTTTTTGACGATTGCTGGCAGGACACTTATCAAGCGGGCAAGCAGCCGAAGCCGGTACCGTCTGTTCATAACAGCCGTTGGTTGAAAGACCCGGGCGGGCTGATCGACCGGGAACCCTTACTGATGGACACCTTGCAGCGCTATGTAACCGATGTGATGACCAGTTTTGGTAAAGACAAGAGGATATTGCTTTGGGATCTGTATAATGAACCGGGCCACTTCGGGCGTGGCGATGCAAGCTGGCCGTTGCTGAAGAATGTGGTGCGTTGGGCGCGGGAGGCGAAAGCTTCCCAACCCCTCACCATTGGTGTTTATAATCCAAAGTTAGTAGTCTTTAATAAATTTCAGATAGAGAACTCAGATGTGATCACCTTCCATAATTACCAGGACAGTGCGGATCTGCGGCGGGCACTCGATACGCTGGTTAGGTTTGGTAAACCGGTAATCTGTACGGAATATATGAAGCGGACTAACAACAGTACCTTCCAAACTTGTTTGCCCGTTTTGAAACGTTTTGGTGCAGGTGCCGTCAATTGGGGGCTTGTGGCCGGAAAAACGCAAACGAATTATCCGCAAGGTAACCGCGGCGGCGAGCAGGAGCCTGCGTTGTGGTATCATGACGTGTTCCGGAAGGACGGTACTCCTTTTGATAGCGATGAACTGCGGGCCATCAAAAATTTTAATGTTACTGACTGGCAGGACGGTCCGTACGTGTTTTACAAGAACGATAAGCGCGATGTTCAAATCATTGAGAACAGGAGTGCACTCATTTTTTCAGGCGACGTCTTCCCTGTATCCATTGATGATAACAAGCCAGAGTTCTATGTTAAACTCCGGGATCGGCTTACCATTGAACCATCGGTGTTCCCCGAGCCCGAAATGCTGCTCGCGATTTCGGATATCGAAGGCGAGTTTACAAAACTTCGGGATTTGCTGATTGCAAACGGAGTTATCAATAAGGACTACAAATGGATCTTTGGTAAGGGCCACTTGGTGTTCTGCGGCGATCTGTTTGACCGCGGGCAACAGGTCAACCAATGTTTATGGTTGCTCTATAGCCTGGAAGAACAGGCAAAAGCTAGGGGCGGCTATGTTCATGTCATCCTGGGAAATCATGACCTCATGAACCTTAGCGGCGACCTCCGGTATGTTCATCCAGCTTATGCTAACACCAGCCAGGCGTTAGGAATTGACAGCAAAAAGTTATTTGGAAAAGATACCGAACTCGGACGTTGGCTGCGCACGAAGAACGTTACTGAGAAGATTGGCAAGCGGCTGTTTGTGCATGGCGGCTTTTCTCCGGTGATCAATGCCATGCAAATGCCGCTATCAGTGATGAATGACAGTTGCCGGAAATATTATGGCATCGATCCTTCAGCGGTGCCGCTAAAAACAAGGCCGCTTGTTAAAAGTGAAGGTCCATTGTGGTACCGGGGATATTTCCTGCCACCTTACTCGCGGCCACAAAGCATTGACAGTACCCTGAATTTATACAACTGCGTGCAGATCGTCGCCGGACACACCATACGGGAGAATAACATTGCCTTATATCATGCGGGCAAAGTCGTTGGGATCGATGTCGACTGGCACCAGCGTCAACCGGAAGGTCTGTTAATACATGGGGAAAAATTATACCGGGTTTCACTTTCGGGTAAAAAAGAGAAAATCAAAAACATCAGATTATGAAGAAGATCATATTAATTATTGGCCTGTTGCTGGGCGTAACGATTACGACGCAAGCACAAATTCTGCATCCGGTTAAATGGAGCTATGCAGCAAAAAAAATAAATGCCACCGAAGCCGTGATTTTGCTAAAAGCGGCAATTGAAGATGGTTGGCATATTTATTCAGCCTACCAGAAAGGGGATGAAGAAATGAAAACGAAAGTCACCTTTAATCCATCAAAGGCGTATGTACCTGTTGGCGCAGTTGCAGAACCGGCATCTAAATCAAAATATGAAAAAGCACTGGAAATGGATGTGAACTATTTCGAAGGGCAGGTTATTTTTCAGCAAAAGATCAAATTGAAAATGGCCAAGGCAACCGTATCCGGTAAAGTCGGATTTATGGCCTGTGATGCCCACCAGTGTCTGCCACCGGATGAGGTAAGTTTTACAGTATCAATTAAATAAGATTTATGCAATTAAAATCTAATATTGTTATGGTTGGCGTGTTAGCATTGATCACCATGCTAACTGGCGCCGCCGTTGCTCAGCCAAAGCAACGCTTGCCACTGGAACCGGGTATCAAAACCGGGAAACTTGACAATGGCTTTACCTATTTTATCAGAAAGAATACCGAGCCGCAACGAAGAGCGGTCCTTTACCTGGTTGTCAAGGCAGGTTCCGTTTTGGAGACGGAACGTCAGCGTGGCCTGGCTCATTTCATGGAGCATATGAGCTTTAACGGTACAAAAAATTACCCAAAGAATACTTTGGTGGATTACCTGGAAAAGAATGGCGTTCGTTTCGGCTCTGATTTAAATGCCTATACAGCCTTTGACGAAACTGTCTACCAGTTACCTGTTCCTACTGATAACGCTTTGTTTGTTAACAACTGCCTGAAGATCATGCGGGATTGGGCAACGGAGGCCACGCTGGATCAGGATGAGATCAATAAGGAACGCGGTGTCGTGCTGGAAGAAAAGCGTTTGGGTAAAGGGCTCCGGGAGCGGCTCCATGATAAGATTTTTCCGTTTGAAGTAAACGGGTCACGTTATGCTTCCCGTTTGCCAATTGGTACTGATAGTGTATTAAACCATTTTAGACGTGCTGATATCCTTTCTTTTTATAAAACATGGTACCGTCCCGACTTGCAGGCGTTAATTGTTGTTGGTGATGTGGATATCCCACAAACCGAAGGGCAGATTCGAAAAATATTTGCAAACCTGACCAACCCGAAACCGGAAAAGGTCAGGACGAATTTTACCGCGCGGTTACTAAATAAAAGCCGGTTTCTGGTAGTGACAGATCCGGAACTAACGGAAACGAACCTCGAACTTAGTTTTAAAACCACCGAACTTCCGCAGGGAACGCGTGAAGATTACCGCAATAGTTTGCTCCGGGATTTATGCTTGCGCCTGCTTGGTGAGCGTTTATCAGATTTTAGCAAAACGCCTGGTGCACCAGTACTCGACATAACGGCAGGGCGCGATCCCATTGTAAAAGGGTTGGAAGCAACCAAAATCAGGTTTACGGCAAAGAACGGAGATCTAAAAAGCGGGTTTTCTTATGTATACCGTGCGCTGCTTCAGGCGCTTCGCTTTGGTTTTACGGACGATGAGATTGATAGAGCAAAGACTGTTATACTGGACAATATGCGCACATTGGTCCGGGAAAAAGACCGGCAGTCGTCAGGCAAACTAACAGAGGAATTAAAACGGCACTTTACGACCGGCGAACCGGTTCCGGGGATCGTCTATGAGGAACGGTTGGTCAGGGAAATGCTGCCGAAGTTCAATTCGGTTGCGATCCTTCAGGAATTAAAGCGGCTGTTGAATAATACAAACCGGGATATTGTATTGACGGCGCCCGACAGTAAAATGGCGCAGCTTCCATCAGAGCAGGACATCAATAGCTGGATTAATACTATAGAAAAGGAACAGTTGATCGCTTATGTATCCAAAATTACCAGTACCGCCTTGTTAACAGATAATCCCGTTGCCGGGAAAATAGTCGGTGAAGAACATAATGATGCACTGGGTACAACGACCTGGGCCTTAGCTAACGGCGCAAAAGTAATCCTTAAGCCAACGCCTTTTAAAAACGATGAGATCATCTTTCACGTATTTAGTCCGGGTGGATATTCGCTGTACTCGACCGAAGAACTGGAATCTGCACAGAATGCAGCCGGCATGATGTCCGGTTTTGGTTTGGGCGTTCATGATGCGTTTAGCCTGCCTAAACTGCTGAGCGGAAAGCACGCTTATCTCACGCCGTATGTCTCCAGTCGCTGGGAAGGTTTTCGCGGCGGCAGTAATAAGGCCGATTTGGAGACTGCTTTGCAATTGCTCTACCTTTCCTTTACTGCTCCGCGTACGGATAGTTCGATGTTCCGTGAATTTATTGGGCGTTCCGAACAGCGGATTGCTAATCGCAACCATGACCCGGAATCCGTATTGCAGGACAGCATCACTGCGGTGTTCAGTAACTACAGCCCCCGCCGTACCCCGCCAAATCTTGAAAAACTCAGTCAAATAACATTGGAAGGTGTCAGCCGTATCTACAAGGAACGATTTGCTGATGCCTCTGATTTCACCTTTGTCTTTACCGGAAGCTTCAGTGAACAGGCTATCCGTCCGCTGGTGGAGCGCTATATTGCAAGTCTGCCTGCCAAAGGGCGGCGCGAGGAAGCCGCCGATGAAGGAGTTCATCTCCCCGAAGGCATCGTTAATAAGACCTTTTACGGCGGCAAAGCTGATAAAGCCAGTGTTATGCTGGTTTACCATGGAGACTACCATGCCACGCAGAAAATTGCAGAATCACTTGAAGCGTTACGCGCAATTGTGCAGTTGCGCATGACGCAGCGACTTCGGGAAAATGAGGGCGGCGCTTACTCCCCTGGGGTTAGCATGCAGTTAGACCATTTCAAGGGTGACCGCTATGCAATGATCATTGGGTTCGGTTGTGCTCCGCAAAACGCGAATCATCTTATAAACGCGGCGTCCGATGAGATCGAGAGGCTAATAACAGGAGGCGTAACTCCGCAGGAGATGGAAAAATACCGCACAGAGGCGATCCGCCAGGTCGAGTTGGACAAAGAAAGCAACAAGTACTGGCTGGATGGTATAGTTGGCAAACTTCAGAACGAAAAACCATTAGAAGAACTGTTGCACCGGGATGAGATGATCCGGCAGTTAACCGCTACTGATGTGCTGCAAGCCGCACGGCAGTTTATTGATAGCAGGAGCCGCATCGCCGTCATTAGTTTGCCCGCTATAAACCAACACTGAACCCAACTGTATGAAAAAAATTTTGATCACGGGGGCAAATGGTCAAATCGGCACGGAACTGACTGCGGCTTTAAGGTCGCGGTACGGCGATGACAGCGTAATCGCATCGGATATCAAGCTGCCTGCTTTCGCAAAAGGAACATTCCGCGAACTGGACGTAGTGAACAAGACCGCTTTGCAGGCATTGGTACAGGACGAGGGTATTACCGAAATTTATCACCTGGCGGCGAGTTTATCTGCCATAGCCGAAAAACAGCCGGTACGGGCCTGGGAACTGAATATGCAGGGGCTGCTCAATATATTGGATGTGGCAAAGATTGATGAATTGAAAGTCTTCTGGCCAAGTAGCATCGCGGTTTTCGGTGATCATGCGCCGAAAACTTTTTGTAGCCAGCATACCGTTACACAGCCGCGCACAGTGTACGGGATCAGCAAGGCCGCAGGTGAAAACTGGTGCCGGTATTATTATGACCAATACGGCGTGGATGTGCGCAGCATTCGCTACCCGGGTTTAATAAGCCATACGGCACAGCCCGGCGGCGGGACGACGGATTACGCCGTGGAAATTTTTCACCAAGCTATTAAGAACAGGCAATACACATGTTACTTAAAATCGCATACTACCTTACCGATGATGTACATGGCCGATGCTATCCGGGCCACACTCGAATTGATGGATGCTCCAGCAGGCGGACTGACTGTACGGACAAGCTATAACGTGGCGGCCATGAGCTTTAGCCCTGGTGAACTCGAAGTTGCGATCCGTAAACAATTACCGGCATTCCGTATCGATTACCGGCATGATTTCAGGCAGGCTATAGCCGATAGCTGGCCGACCAGCATCAACGATCACCATGCCCGAAAGGAATGGGGCTGGCAGTCGGAATACGATCTCGAACGCATGGTGACAGATATGTTTGAACACCTGCAAAGAAATAATTGATCCTGCCCGCTGACGATTTTACACGGAATAGCTACAGGAAAAGCACTAAAAATACTCTTATGTTCTTTACGTTTTTTCATCACGTTAAATGAAAGTTTAGTTAATAATTAATGAGCATGCCTGCTGAAAGAGCGGCAGGCTGCTTTTTCTATGATTACGCATGACAGATAATTTCCAAAGGGTACCTTTTCAAAAAATGTTAAGCGATTTTCCGCTGCAAGTGATCCGTCTTGACGAATTGGTTGCTCCTGACGCTTACAGGCTGCACAGGCATTCCTTTTATATGTTATTTTGGACAATCAGCGGTATTGGCCGGCACCGGATTAATTACCGGGAATATGAGTTATTGCCGGGCACCGTATTTTTTACGCATGAGGGGCAGGTACATCAAATGATCGAGTACCCACAGGAAGGGTATATCATTCTTTTTAAGCAAACGCTTTTTGATGATTATTTACGATTGTATCCGCATGATGAACAAAACGGCCTGTTTGATTTTTTTAACCGAAAGCCGTTTGTGTTGCTGGATGAACCGGTAAAGGCATTGTATGAGGCACTGGTGCCGTTAACGGCTAAGGACGCCTTACGGGAGCCGTTCGGGCGTAGCGTGAATTTTGATTTGTCTTTATTATTATTTCAAACGAACCGTTTACTGGTCAACCCGAATCCGGTCAGGGACTTAGTGCAGGCCGAAATCTTGCGCAAGCTGAAAATATTGATCAATGCAAACTTCCGATTAGAAAAGGATGCGCCTTTTTACGGGCAGCAATTAGGCCTGCCGGCGAGAAAATTAAATGCTGTTACCCGCCGGCATTATGGCAAGATGGTGAAACGTTTGGTCGCAGATCGCTTATTAACAGAATGCGAAGCGTTGTTAGGGGGCACCAATATGCTGATTAAGGAAATTATCATCGAATTGAACTTTGCGGATAATGCGCACTTTGCTTATTTCTTTCGCAAGGAACGCAAAATGACACCCACTCAATTCCGCAAACAAATGCACGCTATGCAATCAAGTCGCACCGATTCATTATGATTTTTGATTGGGTATTTCATCATTTTTGATTTGTTCTTATTTGATTTTTTGCCTGCTTATTCCCTTTCACGGGCGTTAGCGGGCAATGTAAAAATAAAGCCAGCTACCTATGAACCATATAAATTTTGAGAAAGCGAGTTTTAAGAATTTTGAAAATATCGAAGGAATGACACCCTGGGAATGGGCGCGTCTCTTTCAGCAGTATGTACAAAATTGGGATAGCCGGGGGCATTGGAATTACCGGCAGGAAAGTATCAATGGTTGCTTTCCGGAAGTGCAGCTGGATTATCCGGGCAATACGCAGGATAGCCATGTGGCGCTGGTGTTCAACGATTACCTGGGTTTTACGCAACATCCGGCGGTAAAGCAGGCCGCCATCGATGCAATTATGAAATACGGCGTTGGTGCCGCTGCCTCTCCCGCCATTGGCGGTCACATGACTTATCATCGTTTAATAGAAGAAAAGATTGCTAAATTTTTTAAACGGGGCAGCGCCATTTTATATACTACGGGCTATACAGCAAACAGTGCTACGATGCAAGCCCTCTTAAAAAAAGAAGACCTGGCTATTGTGGATATGGCGGCTCATGCCAGTATGTACGAGGGGTGTTTACTGACCAATGTGAAACTGTTTCCGCATAACAATATGGAAAAGCTGGAGCGTATCCTGAAAGAAACACAGGGCAAATACCGGACACGGATGGTTATCGTGGACGGTATTTATTCCCAGCCCGCCGACATCTGTAAGTTAGATGAAGTGGGCAAATTAGCGAAGCACTATGGCGCTTATGTGGCTATGGATGATGCGCACGGGGTTGGTGTCGTTGGGAAAACCGGCCGCGGGGTGATCGAGTTGTACAATATGTTTAAAGACGTTGATATTATCACGGGTACGTTCAGCAAGACCTTTGGACATTTGGGCGGCTATGTGGTGGCAGATTCCGAATTGGTAAACTATTTAAAGTTCCAGGCGCGCCAGCATATCTTTTCGGTATCGACTACGCCCGCGTCGGCCTGTATCTTAAAATCCATTGACCTGATCGATGAGGAACCAGAATGGCGCCATAAGCTCTGGCAGAACATCGACTACTTAAAAAAAGGCTTGAATGCTATGGGATTTGACACCGGTCATACGCAGTCGGCTATTATCCCCGTCATGATCGGTGATGCGGCTTTGAATGCAGAAGTTTGCAGGCTTTTATTGGAAGCAGGTGTTTATACCAACCAGATCGGTTATCCTGCGGTTGCGCGTAAGGATGCCCGGATACGCATGAGCATAATGGCAACGCATACGATAGCACACATGGATAAAGTATTGGCCGCCTGGGAATGGGTGGATAGCAAATTGAAAATCACGAAGCAGCATGGTCACGAAGCGCAAAACGATTAAGGTCAGGGATGCCGAGCAGACCCAGCGCGACCTTTTGGAGGCGGTTGGCAAGATTTTAGCTGAACATGGCTTTCGCGGGCTGAATACCAAGAACATTACGGACCTGATCGGCAAGGATAAAAATATCATCCGCTACCATTTCAAAAGTCTGAAGGAACTGGAAAAGGCCTATATCAATGAAAAGGATTACTGGCCGCCGTTTTTCAAACGTTTTAATCTGGGCCTGTCGCCGGAGCGGGAAAAGGTGGAAATGATGTTTACTGAACTGATGCAGGAGAATTTCCGGTACTTTTTCGGTAACATGGAAATGCAGCAGATTATTCTCTGGCAGATCAGCGAGGCAAATCCCTTGTTACGCTGTATCTCGGAAAACCGGGAAACCGAAGGTGCCAAGCTGCTGCAATTAACTGATCCTTATTTTCAAGGCACGGGTATCAATTTCAGGGCGATCCTGGCGCTGCTATTGGGCGGTCTTTATTACGTAACACTTCATGCCCGTTACAACAAGAGCACGGTAAGCGGCATCGATGTCAATCAAGCCGAAGACCGCGAGGAAGTCATAAAAACGATTGGCCACATTTTAGGCTGGGCCTGGCAGGCTGCAGCGCAGGCAAAGAATTAGTTTACTATATTTGGAGGAACAAAACATGATCATAAAAACAGGAAGACATAACACTTACATATAGATAAAATATCGCATTCACATTTCTTGGCAATTGAAAAACTGGTAATTTTTAAATGGAAAGCCGAGAGCAAGTGCAATGCCCACCTAAACGTGGGCGTGCTTGTTCCTGGCTTTCCTGGTATACCAGTACCATCAATTGCCGGAACTTGCATTAGCCCACGTTTTTGTTTACACGATTTTTATTTAAAAATAAATGGCTATGTGGGTGTTATGGATAGTACTTGGATTAACAGTTATCGTGGTGGTATTGTTAATCATCAATTTTAAAATCTTCAGGAAGACAAAGGCCGAACGGGAAAAGCTGGATGCCAAAACCATGGCGGATAAAGAAGCGGTCTTTCAAAAGAACTGTGCCAATTTTAACTTATCAGCCCGCGAAATCGAAGTGCTTCGCCTGATCCTGGCCGGGCATACTTACAAGACAGCTGCTGAAATCCTTTTTATTTCAGAGAAAACTATCGATGCGCACCTGCGCAGCATCTATAGCAAGACCGGCGTGAAAAACAAAGTTGAGCTGGTTGTCCGGTTCTATAGCTAACACGCTTAGGCAACCTCCTAATTCATCTTTTTTAGGCTACTTCCCTATTGTTTTCTGGCCTTTACGTCGTTCACCTTTGGTTAAAATTATTGCCTATGGTGAAAATATACACATGTCCTGTTTGGTGAAAAGTTGTTGCCAATGAACCGGCAGAACAGGATTTATTAACCAGAAAAATTATGATTAAAGAAACGAGTGTAAGATTATTACGTGAACTTGAATTAGGATTAGAGCGCTTGTTAGTTCAGGTAAACGACCCTCTGGAACGTCTTGTTCAAAGCTTAAAATTGGTCCAGGACGCACTTAAGAAACTTAAACAGTTATTTTTATCGAATCCCTTCCCCTCGCCCGACCTAGAGGCCTACTTTTTTAAATATATAAAACCGGCCTTTTATTGTTGGAAAATCTATTCCACAGAAATGTACACCATAGAAACCGGGTTGCCTTTTGGTGATACAGAAAAACAAATTTCTTTTCTCGAAGATGAATTGACTTATATAGAACGCTATTTAAAGAAATATAATTTTCAGTACGAATATTACAAGCTTAACGGCTCTGATCTGGATGGCTTGTATTTTATACGGGGTGTCGAAGTGCAAAGTATTTTGTTACCTAATATACCCGATCTTGATAAAGAATTTTCGACTAGCTGCGATTATCTCTTTTCTAAGTTTAAAGCTTTCGATATGCTGAAAGACTGGCTCAATCAAAAGGTGGCCTATTTGAGGACAAATCCAAGTTCACTACTTACAAGCACATCAACAAGTACAACAGATATCATGTCCTGGACAGGAGACGGTGTCAATCTCGCAGAATTAGGTTACGCGTTATATTTTACCAAGCAACTCAATAATGGTACGACAAGCATAGCCCAAATATTTCGTTGGCTTGAACAGGTACTAAATGTGACCATTGGCATTCCTGCTAAACGATTTGCCGAGATCAGGGGTAGGAAACGGTTGAGCCGTACCCGCTTCATTGACGAGATGAGGGACAGCATTATCAACAAGTTAGATCAGGAGGACTACCATAATCCAATCAAGAGAAAAAACGATGATAAAGAACCTGATTGAATTTTAGCATTGCGTTGTTTTATAGTGTTTTACATTTTTTTTCACGGTAGTACCGAGGCTTACCTAATTAAAAATTTGGCTTCCGGCAACCTTTGCTTTTGTAATTCCTGCCGCAATGGGGCGGCAGGGTAAAAGCAAAAGTTATGTTGAAACATTTCACCTGGCAGCAGTTTTTGATCGCTGCCTTAGTACTCAGCATTATCTGGTACACGGTCGTTATCCTGCTCTTTTACCGGCAAAGGATACGGGATCATTTAAACGGTAAAGGCAAAAGCAGCAACCCGCCGGAGCCATTGGGCCATGCCTGGGACGAAGAATTTGAGGACGAGCCTTTAGGTGATGACGATGACCTGATAGGTAAATCCGCGCTACCCGAAGGTATGTCGAATTTAAGTATGGCACAGTTTGGTTTTGCGCCGCGGCTTGGCGACGGAGATTTGGACGAAAGTCGGCTAAGGCAGCAAAGCGTGGTGCCTGATGTACTGGAAGAGTTGAAAAGCATCTTTTATATCCTGGAAACGCGGCAAGGCACCAAAGCGGATTTTATATCGCTTTTTGGATTAGTCAGCGCGAAATACCCGAACATCAAAGGCACAGCTAACCAGCAGGCGCTAAATGACTACATCCGCGAAAACGTGCTGTTCCCCATGTCGGATGAAGAACTCGACAGCCTTTGGAATTAATTATTAACTGCAAAACGACAGATCATGTTTAAATTATTGAAAAATCATATCAAGGAAGTCAAAGCGGCTTCCACCAACCATACCCCTTATACCCCTAAGCAGCAGGCCCTGCTCAAAAGCCTGATGTTTGCCGCCTTCATGGTGACCATCAATTATTGTTTCGGGCAAGACGGGAATTCGGGCATCAACCAGGCAACTACACAAGTCAAAAGCTACTTTGATTCGGGCTGTAACCTGATGTATGCCATCGGCGCGGTAGTCGGCATTATCGGTGCTGTCAAGGTATTCAACAAATGGAATGCAGGCGAACCCGATACCAATAAGGTTGCCGCAGCCTGGTTCGGCTCCTGCGTGTTCCTCGTTATCGTAGCTACGGTGCTTAAATCATTCTTCGGACTATAAAACAGCGTTATGTCAATTTACCAGATCAATAAAGGGGTATCCAAACCAATTGTCTTTAAGGGCCTCAAAGCGCAATACATCGCTTACCTGGCAATCGGTTTGGTAGTGTTGCTGATCAGCTTCGCCATCCTGTACATCTGCCGGTTAAGCCTTTGGATCATCCTGCCGCTGATCGTGGGTTTAGGTTCCGCCTTATTTTTTACCGTATTCCGGCTCAGTCATCGCTTCGGTGAACATGGTTTGTCCAAACACTTCGCCAAAAAACAATTGCCCGATTTTCTCCAATGCAATTCCAGGCGGGTATTTATCAATTTATCTAAGAAAGATCATGGGAATAAACATCAATAAAATATTGCCATTAACCAAAGTCGAAAATGGCACCATCCTGTCGGCGCACGGCGACATTACGGTTGCCTACGAAGCCTGCCTGCCGGAAATCTTTACGCTATCCGACCGGGATTATGAAGCCTATCACCAGGCATGGGTAAAGGCTATCCGCTTATTACCGCAAGGCTCCATCTACCATAAGCAGGATTGGTTCACTGAAAGCTGCTTTAAAGCCGATTTTGAAAAGGCAGGTAAAAGTTTCCTATCCCGCTCAAGCGAACGGTTCTTTAACGAGCGCGATTGTTTAGAGCATAGTTGCTATATTTTTTTGACCCAAAAACCAAAAGACAGGAAATTGGCCAGTTCCGCTTACAGCAATATCCTGCGCAAAAGCATTGTACCGCAGCAAACCATTAACCCGGTATTGTTTAAGGACTTTTTAGACAGTGCAGGGCAATTCGAGCGGATATTAAAAGACAGCGGTTTTGTCACTTTAAGCAGGTTGAATGATGATGAACTGGCCGGAACCAAAGGACAGGCCGGTATCATTGAACGCTATTGCTTTTTAGGTACGTCGGAAGCGCAGCCGCTATTACAGGATATTCACCTTAAAGATGAGATCAGGGTCGGTAAGAACCATTGTGAGCTTTATACTCTTTCAGATGTGGAAGACCTGCCCGCACTTTGCGGCAGCCGTATCAATTACGATAAGTACAGCACCGACCGTACCAAATTCAGCATCGGCTTTGCTTCGCCATTGGGCCAGTTGCTCCCCTGCAATCATATTTTGAACCAGTATGTTTTTATCGAGGACGGGCAAAAAACCATTAAACGTTTAGAAGCTAAAAAACTACGATTGCAGTCCTTATCCGGCTATTCCCGTGAAAATGCCATCAGCCGCGATGCGGTCAACGACTTTCTGAATGAGGCTATCGGGCAACAAAGGCTACCCATCAAGGCCCACTTTAATGTGCTGGCCTGGTCAGATAATGCCGGTAAGGTTAAAGACTTGAAAAACCTGGTATCGTCGGCAATGGCGCAAATGGATGCGACAGCCAAACAGGAAACGGACGGCGCGCAGCAAATATGGTTTGCCGGGATGCCGGGTAATGAAGCGGACTTCCCGATGAACGATACGTTTGACACGTTCATTGAACAGGCTGCCTGCTTTTTTAACCTCGAAACCAATTACCGCAACAGTATCAGCCCTTTCGGTATGCGTATGGGCGACCGCTTAACAGGTAAGCCGGTGCATGTGGATATATCCGACGAGCCGATGAAATTAGGCTATACCACTAACCGTAATAAATTCATCTTAGGGCCGAGCGGCAGCGGCAAATCATTTTTTACCAACCACATGATCCGCAGCTATTATGAACAGGGCGCGCATGTGGTGCTGGTTGATGTTGGGCACAGTTATAAAGGCTTATGTGATTTGGTAGGCGGCTATTATTTTACCTATTCGGAGAGCGACCCGATCAAGTTCAACCCCTTCTATTTGACCGAGGGCGATGTGCTCGACACCGAGAAAAAAGAGAGTATTAAAACCCTATTGTTAGCGCTTTGGAAAAAAGATGATGAAAGCTTTAAGCGGAGTGAATATGTAGCGCTATCCAATGCACTAACAGGCTACTTTGATTTATTAGCCAAACGGCCCGATGTGTTTCCATGTTTTAATACTTTTTATGAATACCTCATGGAAGAATATATGCAGGTATTGGAAGACGGCAAGGTAAAGGAAAAGGATTTTGACATAGGCAACTTTTTGTATGTGCTGAACCCTTATTACCGCGGCGGTGAGTTCGATTACCTGTTGAATGCCAGTGAAAACCTCGACCTGCTGAACCAACCCTTTATTGTGATAGAGTTGGATAACATCAAAGATCACCCGATTTTATTCCCGGTGGTAACGCTGGTGCTCATGGAAATGTTCATCAGCAAAATGCGCAAGCTGAAGGGCATCCGTAAAGTTTTGCTTATTGAGGAATGCTGGAAAGCTATCGCCAAAGATGGTATGGCTGAATACATTAAATACCTGTTTAAAACGGTTAGAAAATTCTTTGGTGAGGCTATCGTGGTAACGCAGGAAGTCGAGGATATTATTTCTTCGCCTATTGTTAAACAAGCCATTATCAATAACAGCGACTGCAAGATACTGCTTGACCAAAGCAAGTATCAGAACAAGTTTGATGCGATACAGGAACTCTTGGGCCTGACCGAAAAGGAAAAGGCGCAGATACTTTCGATGAACCGCGCTAATGACCCGAAACGCAAATACAAAGAGGTGTTCATCAGCCTGGGCGGGCAATATTCCAAAGTTTACCGCACCGAGGTTAGCCTCAGCGAATACCTGGCCTATACCACAGAAGAAAGCGAAAAGGTTAAGGTACAGCAATACGCCAAAAAATATGGCAGCATACAAAAAGGCATCGCTATGCTGGCTTTAGAACTCACGAATAAATCCAACTGATTATGAAAGCAACATTCAAATTGATAATAGGCGCCATTTGTTTATTGGCCGCCTGTCAAAGCAAAACTACCAAAGTTCAAGCCTTTATTGATGGTATTTATGTGAACCATGCACAAAGCGAATATGGCGTGGCGGATGATACCCTAACGTTCACCCGCACAAACGGCCAGCATTATATCATCACCCGGAACACCGGCTACCAGGCCATGCGTAACGGAAAGCTGCTGCCGAAAAAACACAAGCTGGAAAAGGTCGAAGGCAATTATGACAGCCAGACCGACCAATTGAATGAAACAACGGCAGGGCGTGTTTTCCATTTCAACCCGGCTAAGCGGTTATTGCTATTGAACCAGGCCGTCTACCGGAAACTTAACTAACAGAATTATTCACCAATACAATTTTTAATACATCGCTTTTGGCGGTGTACAGGGAGGTCATTGTGTTAAATTTTAAAAATATCATGAAAAAGTATATGGTCATTTTACCCTTATCAGCGGTAAGCATATTTGTGTCCATACCCAAAGGCGCCGATGCGCAGTTTATCGTCGGTTCGGTCATTTCTTCCACCGTCGGCAGGGTTATCCGGGCCATCGACCTGGAGGTGCAACGGATGCAGAACCAAACCATCTGGCTTCAGAATGCGCAGAAAGCATTGGAAAACCAATTGTCAAAGCTTAAACTGGACGAAATATCCGGCTGGTCATCCAAGCAAAAGGATTTGTTTGGCCAATACTACCAGGAACTATGGCAAATTAAAACCACCATCGCCTATTACTCCAAGATCAGTGAGCTAACGCAGAAACAGGTTGCTTTGGTCAATGCCTATAACCAGGCATGGAACCTGCTCAAATCCGACAAACATTTTACCGCCGATGAACTGGCCTATATGACCAAAGTTTATTCCGGCATTTTGCAGGCTTCGGTTAACGACCTTGATCAGATCCTATTGGTCATCAACGCGAATAAAACCCAAATGCCGGATGCCAAACGAATGGAAATCGTCAATAAGGCAGCCGATCATATGGATATCAATTATAACGATTTGCAGCAATTCAATAACCAGAATAAATTATTGAGCCTGCAGCGCGCGCAGGACGAAAACGAGGTATTAACCCTGAAAAAGTATTATGGAATCGATTAAGCTATTGAAGCCCTTATGCTGCTTTTTGCTTTGCGCTTTTAGCTTTCAGCTTGTAAAAGCGCAAACATTTGCGGAATGGTTTAGCCAAAAGAAAACGCAGATCAAATACCTGACCGAACAAATCGCCGCTTTGAATGCTTGCAAAACATCGCTCAGGCAAGGCTACAATATGCTGCACAACGAATGGTCGGCAATCGGCAATTTTAAGAACGGCGAGTTTGGCTTGCACCAGGACTATTATAATTCGCTAAACCAGGTCAATCCATCGGTCAAAAATAGTGTAGACCTCATCACCATACAGGCAGAACAGCAAAGCATCATCAGCCAGTTTAATTCAGTGCAGCATCTATCCGGTTTGTCGACATCCGAGCAAAGTTATATTGGACAAGTACAGCAAAACATCATATCGTTATGCAATAAAGACTTGAATGACCTGCAAGCAGTTTTATCATCCGGCGAATTGGTGATGACCGATGACGAACGGATTAAGCGTGTTAACCAGCTAACGGCTGCTATCAAAGACAAGTATCTCTTTACTTGCTCTTTTTGTGTTCAGGCAAGGCTGTTGGCCATTCAGCGCAACCAGGATAATCAAAGTACGCAAACTTTAAATCAGCTATATGGAATCAATTAAAAGGGAATTAAAGCCCTCCCTAATGGGGAGGGTTTGGGTGGGGTTTTGCTTGATGCTTTGCGCTTTTAGCTTTCAACCTGCCAAAGCACAGGTTTCCACGGGCCAAGATATGCAGCAGTTGATGTTAGATATCGAAAAGCTGACCCAATTTAAGGCTATCCTTTCCGATATGCGAGCGGGCTATACGATCCTCACACAAGGCTATGGAGCGGTCAAGGATATTTCACAAGGCAACTTTAACCTGCATTCAGCTTTCTTAAACAGCCTGATGGCGGTAAGTCCCGAAGTAAGAAAGTATGGCCGGATAGCGGATATTATCGCGAACCAGGCCAGTATCGTATCGGAATATAAGGCGGCATGGAAACAGGCTAACGCCAGCGGACATTTCAGCGCGCAGGAGTTATTGTACATCAACGAGGTATTCACTTCTCTGCTTAACCAGAGCGTAGATAACCTGACCAATTTAGCCAATGTCATTACCGCAGGTAGTTTAAGGATGAGCGATGCGGAACGCTTACAGGCGATTGACGGTATCTATTCCGACACGCAAAACAAACTGGTTTTTCTCCGGGATTTTAATAACAAGGTAGCTATCCTGGCCCTGCAACGGCAAAAGGAACAAAACGAGTTCAATAACTTAAAAAACCTATTCCCATGAAAACAAAAATTCTATTTACAGGCATGGTATTGATCCTGTTTGGTGCCGGTGCAACGCAGGCGCAGGATATTACCAGCAGTTTAAAGGGGATGCAGCCGGTATTGGATAATGTGTATAACCAAATGATACCCCTATGCAGTAACCTGATTGATGCCGCGCGGGGCATAGCAGGCTTTGCGGCGCTCTGGTATATCGCCTCACGGGTATGGCGGCAGATAGCGCAGGCAGAGCCGCTGGATTTCTATCCGCTCTTGCGCCCGTTTGCATTGGGCATGGCGATTATGCTGTTCCCGATGGTCATTTCGCTGATGAACGGCGTGATGCAGCCTATCGTGTCGGCTACCGGGGCGATGGTTACCAATTCGGATAACTCGGTTGCCTTATTGCTCAAGCAGAAGGAGGACGCGATAAAGCACAGTTCTAGTTATCAAATGTATGTGGGCGATGACGGCAATGGTGACAGGCAGCAGTGGTATAAATATACGCATCCCGACGACCCAAACGACCAGAACGAGGGCACATTTTCCTCTTTAGGCAATGATGTGAAATTCTGGATGGATAAGAATATGTACAATTTCAAAAACAACATCAAGCAATGGATGAGTGAGATATTACAGGTGATCTATGCGGCGGCTATCCTTTGTATCAATACGTTACGCACCTTCTACCTCATTGTATTGGCCATTTTAGGGCCTTTGGTATTCGGCTTCGCGGTATTTGATGGCTTACAGCATTCCTTGCAGCAATGGGTAGCCCGATACATCAATATCTTTTTATGGCTGCCTATCGCCAACATCTTCGGGAGTATCATCGGCCAGGTGCAGCAACAAATGATCAAGCTGGATATATCACAGGTACAAAGCGCCGGCGATACGTTTTTCAGCCCGACCGACACCTGTTACCTCATATTTCTCTGCATCGGAATTGTCGGTTATTTCTCGGTGCCAAGCGTAGCCAATTATGTGATACACGCACATGGCGGTAACGGCTTATTGAGCAAAGTAACCAACGTGGCAACATCAGCAGTGAGTACCACGGTAAGCGCAGCAACAACCGGGGCCGCTGCTTTAGGCGACCGGGTGGAACAAACCCGTAGCAATATCCTGAACGCACCTGCCGACTTCATGTCAGGCTATCGCGGAACAGGGAGTGATCATCAAAAAAATAAACTGGAGGGCAAGTAAATGTTTCAACACTTCAAAAATATAGACACAGCCTTTAAGCATATCAAGCTGTTCAGCTATTTGTTTATCGTAGCTAATGTGGCCACGATGTGTTTTTGCATCTACAAAAGCTTTTATATGGTGACCCAGGCGCAAAACCGGGTGCATATCCTGTACAATGGCAAGGTACTGGAGGCCATTGCTTCAGACCGCAAAACTAACCTGCCGGTAGAATTGCGCGATCATATCAAGACCTTTCACGAGGATTTTTTTACCCTGGTGCCGGATGATAAACAAATCGATGCCACTATGACCAAAGCTTTGTATTTAGCCGATGGGAGCGCCAAGACCGCTTACGATAACTTAAAAGAGGCCGGTTATTTCAATAACCTGGTTTCAGGCAATATCAACCAGCAGGTACAGGTAGATAGCATCCGGTTAGACCTTAATGCTTACCCGTATGGTTTTACCTGTTATGCAACGGAAAAACTTATCAGGGCCACCAGTACGGTAACGCGTAAACTCATCACGCAAGGCAAGGTCAGCGACCTGAAATCCGAAACGGACAATAATCCGCATGGCTTTTTGATACAGGGATGGGAGATACTGCAAAACAATGATGTACAGGTTAAAAGCAATCAGCCATGAGATTATTTAAAAGAAAGAAAGGGGTTGCGGCGTACAAGGAAAGCCCCTTGTTTATCCGCATAGCCCGTATTATTCAAAAACGGCAATTGCAGGTGTCCGGTTATCTCAACCGCAAAACGCAATACTGGAACCGCACTTCCAAGCTAACCGCGTTGCTGGTGTTCTGCGTGCTTTTCGGCGGTTGCTGCTTGCTCTTACTGCTTAAAGCAATTATTCACTAAAAAAATAAGATATGACAACACAAGAAGAAAGAAAACGAAAAATGCTGCTCTTTCTGCCGCTATTGGTACTGCCGTTTATGGCATTAGGCTTTTACGCACTCGGCGGCGGTAAGGGTGATAGCGATTTACAGGCCGCAACGGTCACTAAAGGTATCAATACCGAATTGCCCGGCGCACAATTGAAAAAGGATGATACCAAAGACAAAATGAGCCTGTACAACCAGGCGCAACATGATTCCTCTTCAGCCAGATCAAAATCTGCCGCGGGCGCATTTGCCGCTTTGGGTTGGGACACTTCCAAATACCAGCACGCTATCAAAACACCGGTAAACAGCGCATCAGTCAACGAAGCAAAGATCAACGAACGTTTGGCGCAAATCACGCAGCAGGTCAATAAGCCCGAAACGGTAAAGCCGACCGCCAATAGTTATGCAGGTACCAATGCGCCATCACCGGATTTAGACCGCCTGGAAAAATTGCTGAAGCAGAAACAAACAGCTAACCAGCCCGACCCTGAAATGCAGCAGCTCAATACGATGCTCGATAAGATCATGCAAATTCAAAATCCGGGTTTAGCCAAAGAAAAGCAAACGGACAAGCCGGTTGTCAAAGACAGCGCCTTTAAAGCCATCCCCGCCATCATTGACGGCAACCAGAAAGTAGCGCCTGGCGGTGTAGTTAAATTGCTATTACAAGATACCATCCGCATGAACGGGCTTATTATTCCGAAAGGCCAAACCGTATTCGGTTCATGCGCGGTCACCAACCAGCGCTTATTACTGGACATTAAAAACATCCGCTTGGGAACCGCGATTATCCCGGTCAATTTGACCGTGTTTTCGCTGGACGGCATGGCGGGCATCGCGGCGCCGGAAGCCGAACTCAGCGAGGCCGCGGGCAGCGGGGCAAACGGGGCGCTCGAAAACATGCAGTTCCTGTCGGCGGACTACAGCCTCGGTACACAGGCGGCGACGGCGGGAATTTCAGCGGCGAAAAGCCTGTTGGGCAAAAAGGTCAGGAAAATACGGGTGAAGCTGCATGGCGGGCAAACGGTCTTGCTCCGCATAAACAAATAATAGCATGAGACCGAACGATTCGCCGGAACAAAGCCTCATCAGTATGCTGGAAGACGCCCAGGATGTAGGCATGACCTATGTGGTGTTCGGGCCGGAGATGGAGCAGCTTTATTTTTTTGACCGGGCGGGCGATGCGATGGAGTTCGTAGCAGCTACTAACCGGCAGGGCCAATTACCCTGGTCGGATGTTTCCCTGCCGCTGCAATATCTAACCATTGAACAAATGCTTTCCGAATTACAGAAAGCAAATCCATTAACCATAAACGAAATTGAAATGAACAGGAACAATGCAGAAAACATTCGCGAAGAAATGAAGAACCTGCGCTTTAGCCAAAAAGCCATTGACGAAGCGCAACAGAAAATGGAAAAGGGCTTGCCGGATTTTACGGTGAACGATAAGGTAAACGGCAATAAGGGGCAGGTCGATGTTACCGCCCATTTCAGGCAATCCGGCCAGTCGGACAATTATTACCTGAATAAATTTGTCGTAGCCCTGAATACGGGCAAGGCTTTGGAAGAGGGACAAAAGTATATGGTCATCTCACCCAACGAACAAGCGCCTGGCAAAAACCTGGTGAAGTCTTTTGAAAATGTAACGGGGGCCATTGATTTCTTTAAATCGCAAAAAGGCAACAGCGAGTTAGTTGTTGGCAAAGATGTCGCCCATAAAGTGGAATTGGCGACGATGAAAGCCGGTAAGGTCGATTACGTGGAAAAAGATTTCCAGCGTACTTTCCGTACACCGGCCCAAACCCAAACTTTCTTTGTTGACCGTGGCAGAGGGTTTACGGCTGAACAGGCCGCTAACCTGATACAAGGCCGTTCAGTTTACAGGGACGACCTGTTGAATTTAGCGGGTCAGCCTTATGCGGCCTGGGTAAAATTGGACTTTGACAGCCCAAAAGACCGTTACCAGAACTATACCACCAACCAGTACCATGTACCCTCTTACGGGTTTACCACCCATGAAGCCTTAGATAAATACCGTATTAAGGAAATGGACGACCCGAAAAAGCAGGAAACGATTATGCACGCTATCGAAAATGGTAACCGTCCGTTGGTAACTACCGTTAAAGATGGACAAGACATTAAGCTGCATATTGAGGCCGCTCCGCGCTTCAGGCAGATCAATTTTTTCAGGGAAGATGGCAAACCGGAAAAACGCGAACAGTTTTTAAAGGAGCCTAACCTTGACCATAACCTGCAATTAAACAAAGGCAAGGAAAAAGAGCAGGAACAAGGAATGGCCGTATAAGCTGTAAATTTATCTTTGCAAACTTTTTAAACGAACAATAAATATCCACTTTAAATAAATCATTATGGAACAAATCGCAAAATTGAAAGAACTAATCGCATCAGCAGAAGCTGATGCCAGCAAATTTTTTGAAAAAGGGAATGCCGCCGCAGGAACTAGGTTACGTAATACGATGCAACAGCTAAAAGCAACTGCGCAGGAAGTACGCACTATAGTTACCGAAAAGAAAAACGCCAAGTAATTTATAGCACAATGTTATCAATGCCCGGACAAATGTTCGGGCATTTTTTTTTAAAATCGGCTAACCGCAAATGGGAAATCTAAATTTCCAACGATTTCAGGGATTTGAACTTCGTTACATTGCTGTTTCAGAGTTTGGGCCACCTCGGTACTTACGCTTGCCATAAGCGTATTTATAGATAATACAGAACTTTTATTTTGGACGCTGCTACTCCAGGCCTTAGCTTTTTCAAGCAGTATCTTCGAGAAATAATAGCCATTTGCGCTTTCATCCTTACTGCAAGCAAAACAAACTACGATACCCTTATCACATTTGTCTATTTGTTCGATATACAACGCTTTAACCTTTGCTCTGGTTAAAGCAATCAAGATAACACCCCCTGATTTGAATCTAGGTACTCTATCCGTAATATCTATTGCTGTAATGCCCTTTCCTATATTTCTACAGCTTTCCAGAATTATCAAGTGCTTAGAATCTATAAACTCGAGCTGCCCGGGTTTAATAATTTCAGTAGAATTAATTTGATATAATTGTATATTATCTTGCACTCCGCCATGGCCAACTAATACTGTAATAGCATAGTCAATAGCGGCATCGTCAACAAGTTTTTTTAGCTCTACAACTGTAGGTTGATCTAGAACTGCTATTTCATTATCCTCATATGCACCTCCTGCATTGCTTTTGAAAAACAACTGATACGAATTGATATAAGCTTCAAAATTTGATAGTTCCGAAGCACTCATGTGTAAGCCCTTTACCAGAAATACTTGTCTTTTCATTGCGCAAAGCTATTCAATTCAATATTGGTTTTGTTAAAAACGCATATCTAAATCAGCCGTTCCAGCCGCTTCGTTCCTCAGCCGCTTCACTGCATTTTTAAAATACCTGGTGGTTTGGGCTTCGCTGGCGCATCGCCCAAACCGCCAGGATTTTTTACGGCTGTTTAACAACTTCTTTTAACTCATTCCATTTTCTCGACTGGCTTTTTCGCAAGCAAATTTCTGAACGGCGGGACTGAAATGCCAAGACCGGTGCCCTGCGGGTTTGCTAAAAAAAATCTTCCCTGCCCGCTTCGCGGGCGAGGTATTTTTTTTAGCAAAGTCTTGTCCTTCAACCCGCCGTGTTCAGGTGAGGGCGCTTACAAAAAGCCACCCAAGGCTGCAAGCCGAGGGTGACATTAAAAAGCAAACGGATATGGACATACAGAAAAGCAGAGCGCCCCCGCACAGCGGAAAGTCACAAACCACGGACCCTCACAACGAGAAAGGTATTAACAATTTAAAATTCAAAGTCATGAAAACTACAGTAATTGAAAGCGAAAAAAATAACAGCGAAATAAAAAACAATAATAATCCGGTAACTGCTGAGAACAAGAACCCGCAGTTTGTAGCGGGCAATCCCGTAAATAAGGATTCAGTAAAGCCACAACCTGAACCGAAGGCGGATGTGCCGAAAGCTGAGGGAAAAACGGAAGCACCAAAAGCAGAAGTTAAACCCGAGGTTAAGGCAGAGCCTGTAAAGGAAGACCCTAAAAAAATCGTGCTGAATTTAGAGGGTACTTTAAAATTCATTGAAGAACTGCATCGCAAAGCGAAACAACGCACCAAACTACAGGAAACCATTAAAAATTTGGATGAATTTGAAGTGGAGTTGCGGGATGAAGCGGATACCACCGACACTAATTATTATAACGGTTGTGTGTTGACTATTGAAGATGATAACCGCAGAAAGTTTGAAACCAAGAATCCGACTATTATTTGGACAGTAGCGCAATTAGTTAATAATATGTGTGTGGACAAACTGGCTGAAATTGAAGCGGGCATAGTTCTGCCACAGTAATTAAATGGAAACGCCCCTTGTATTCAGACTACAAGGGGTGTTGCTTAAGACATTTTCTAATCTTAAAATCTAAAGCAATGTTAGAAATTTTCATCGAATTAACCAACCAAATATTTTGGCAGGATTACGCAGAGCAACTGGCGACAGATAACCCCGCAGCGTTTCAAATGGAGTTGTCGGAATTTATAAACTGCTATAATTCATAGACCAATGTACGATACTATTTTCTTACTGGTCAAAGCGACCATACAAACCAAGCATAAAAATGTACACGACGCCATCACAGAAATACAGCAAAAGGCTACCTGTACCATCAGTAACACCAAAAAGGTGACAATACACGAACTAAAATTTATGGACTACAAATTAAAATCTTAACATCATGGCAAACGACATTCATTATAATGAGCAAACAAAAAAACATAGTTTTTTTAGTGTTAAAGAAAAAGCATGGCACAATTTGGGTCAGATCATTGAACAGTACCCGACCAGCGCAGAGGCATTGCAACATGCGGGGCTGGATTTTGAAGTAATGAAACGCCCCAATATCCACCCTTTACCAAGTGGGATAAACATCATTTCCGATAACAGTTACTTCACCTTTCGTACCGACACCGAAGCGATTTTAGGCGATAAGTTAGGCAGGGATTACGAAGTTGTACAAAACACGGAGGCATTTAGTTTTTTTGACAGTATTGTTGGCGGGAAAGACGGCATCCGGTATGAAACGGCAGGCGCATTAGGGCAAGGTGAAACCATTTTTATAACTGCCAAATTACCCGATTATATCTGCGTAGGGCGAAACGATTGTATAGAGAAATACCTCTTTTTAACAACTTCGCACGATGGTACGGGAAGCATCAATATTGCTTTTACCCCCATTAGGGTAGTTTGCCGTAATACGCTAAACGCCGCTTTAGTCAATCAAATCAACGGCATCAAAATTAGACATACCGCCACTGCGACCGACAAATTAAAGGTTGCTCATAAAATGCTCGGTATCTCCAATCAGTTAGCGGTTGAATTGGAAGCCATTTATAACCGGTGGTCAAGGGTACGTATATCCGATCCCGAACTGAAAAGGCTGATACAAATAGCAATGGTGCCAAACAAAGAAGTTTACGAAAACCTGAAACAAGGCAAGGAGCAGGAACTAAGCAGCCATTTTAATAATATGGTGAGCAGCATATTTGACTATGCTATGACCAGCCCCACGCAACAGGAGGAAACTACTAAAGGAACAATATTTGGAGCATATAATGCAGTAACAGGTTATTTTCAAAATGTACGAAACTTCAAGGATGATGAGGCTAAATTTAAATCCATCATGTATGGAACAGGGTTTAATCGCGCTCAAACTACGTTTAATTTGTGCAATAATTTTGCTAAACACGGGAATAACGCATTGGTATTGAATTGATAGTAAGGGGGGGGGGGTAACCCCCTTATTAATAACACTATATGAAGGAAGTAAATAACGAAACGGCCTAAATAAAAAAGGCAAAAAAACCTGCAAAGAAACTTTATATTTGATAAATAGACCGTTAAGTTTATATGTTTTTTATCTTTATTTGGCGATAAAATGAAGTTCATTAAATATATTAATGGGATATTTGCCACAAAATTAATGATAATTTATTGCTAATATATTTAGTAAAAAAAATTATCTTCGTAAAACTTTAAGTTAACTTCTATTAGGTTTTGTTATGCAGCAGGTACTTGCAGATAATATAAAATATACGTTCTCTGGACATGAGAGCTTCCATTGCAGACTATTATGGTTGAAAAAAGGCTATGATTTTATTAAAACCGGAAATTCTTTTACCGATGATGATGCTGTTGTTGCTTTAGGAGTTGGTAAAAACATGGTAACAGCCATAAAATTTTGGCTAAAGGCATTTAGTATTATTGACGCGGATGAACAATTAACAGAACTTGCCAATTTTATATTTAATGATACAAACGGCTTTGATCCTTATTTAGAGGGCGATCAAAGCTTATGGTTACTGCATTATAAGTTGATAAAAAATAATTTTGCTTCTATTTACTCTCTGATATTCAACGAGTTCCGAAAGGAGAAAATGCAATTTACCAAAGAGAACTTTCAGGCATACATTTTTAGAAAGTTAGAGGTGAGTAACCTTAAAACAGTTGGCGATGATTTTGATGTGTTTAAAAAAATGTACTTAAATAAATCAGAGGATAATAAACTGACTGAAGATTCATTTTTGGGTTTGTTGTCAGAACTTCAATTATTGAAGTTACACCAAAAGGGGACATATTACATTAATAACGCCGATAGGCCCTCATTAAGCCCGGAAGTGTTTTTGTTTTGTATTTTGGATAATGAACAATTCGGTTCATCTATTAGCCTGTACTCATTGGAAAATGATGAAAATAGCCCTGGGGTTATATTTGCGTTAAGCCGTCATGCGATGCTGGATATGATAGAGCAATTAGTCGAAAAATACAACTGGATAACTTATAGCGATCAGGCGGGAATTAAAGAACTGCAATTAAAAAACAAACCAACCGATCCATTTTCCTTATTTAATAATTATCGAGCATGAGTGGACAATTTTCACCGTCAATAAATATCCTGAGAGATGAGTTAAGGGATTTTCATTATATCCCTACCCCTAATACTAAACGCATCGTTACACAAATTCAGGAGGATGTAGAACAAGGATTAAGGGCTTTTAACCTTATAGGTTCGTATGGTACAGGGAAATCTTCGTTTTTGTTGGCCTTTGAGCAAACTTTAACAGGTGTGGCACCCCATTTTGAAACATCACTGTTTAAAGACACGAACAGCAAATTTTTAAAAATTGTCGGCGCGTATAATTCAATTATTGAATCATTCGCGGAACATCTGGGATTGGAGAAAACAGAATACAAAACCGAGCATATTTTATCGGAATTGTTTAATGCCTATAAATCAACAAGCAAAAGCCACCCTGCCCTGGTTATTGTTATTGATGAATTTGGCAAGTTTTTAGAATATGCTGCCCAAAGTACTCCCGAAAAAGAGTTATATTTTATGCAGCAACTGGCTGAATTTGCCAATAATCCTAAACACAATATACTGCTGATAACATCCGTACATCAAAGCTTTGAAACATATGCTTATGATTTAAGTAAGAATTTGCGGCATGAATGGCTTAAAGTTAAAGGGCGTTTTAAAGAGATCACTTTTAATGAACCTGTTGAGCAGTTACTGTATTTGGCATCCGAGCATATCTCTGCCGCTACCAATTTGACGCCAACAAAAAAGTCTGTTAAAGAAGCCCTTTCCCTTTTTGAATATTCTAAAGCTTTCAAAGCAGAGTACAGTAAAGAAATTGCGGCGAAGCTTTTTCCATTAGATTTGCTGGCTGCCAATGTTTTAACGATTGCTTTGCAGCGATACGGCCAAAATGAGCGTTCGTTATTTTCATTTTTAGAATCAACCGATAGCGCAAGTATAGCAAAGTATAAATATAACACCCAATCGCCATTTTATAATTTGGCGCACGTATTTGATTATTTAACAAATAATTTTTTCTCGTTTCTAAACTCTAAATACAATCCTGATTCAACACCCTGGTCAGCAATAAAGGTTGCTATCGAGCAAGTTGAAAATGGGTTTGACCAGAAGATTAATGATTATTTGAAGATTGTAAAATCGATCGGGCTGTTAAATAATTTTTCAAATGCCGGTGCTATTCTGGACGAGAGCTTTATTACGGGGTATGCTCAAAACTGTTTGGGCATAGAAAGCCCAAAAGAATTAATAGAAAGCCTGGTAGCAAAAAATATTATTCGGTATAGAAAACATAGCAAGCGTTTTGTTCTTACCGAGGAAGCTGAAATCGATATAGAGTTGGCTCTTATTGAAGCAAATCAATCTGTTTCCGATATTACAGACATACCAACCGTATTAAAAAAGTATTTTGAATTTACCCCCGTATTAGCAAAAGAGTACAGTTATATCAACGGTACCAGCAGGTATTTCCAATTTGAAATAACCGAGTATCCTAAGATATTGAAGCCTGTTGGAGAAATTGACGGCTATATACAGCTTATTTTTAATGATAAGTTAGATGAAAATGTAATAAAAGACCTTTCAAAGAATGTATCCTCTAACATTTTTGTTTATTATAATAATGCGAAGGAAATAAAGTCATTATTATACGATCTGGAAAAAACTCAAAAAGTTCTATCTGAAAACCAGCATGATAAAGTTGCCAAAAGAGAGTTGGAGAGTATTATTATTCACGAAAAAGCCCTGTTAAATCATTATATATTACACAATCTTTACGTTGGATCGAAAGATATTCATTGGTATTGGAATAATGACACCCGGCCAGTATCATCAAAAAAGGAATTTAATAAGCTATTAACTTTAGTTTGTAAAACAGTGTATTTCGCTGCACCCACCTTTAAAAATGAGTTGGTCAACAAACATAAAATATCGTCTGCAATACATACTGCAAAAAAGAACTACTTCAAGGGGTTAGCGAATCACTGGGATAAATTAGATTTAGGCATCCCCGAACATAAATTCCCCCCCGAAAAAATGATTTTTAAATCATTGTTACGGGATAATGGCCTTGCGCCATACCGGGACGAAAATTATTCCGGTTATGAACTTCAACCAGGTGATAGTTTTTATGAACTATGGCAAGCCAGTATAACTTTCTTAAATGAAACAAAAGGTAACAAGAAACCCTTGACGGACTTTTTTGAAGTGTTGTCAAATAATCCGTTTAAGTTAAAACAGGGTTTTATTGATTTTTGGATACCATCATTTTTGTTCCTTAAACGGGACGATTTTGCATTATACGTTGATAATTCGTTTATTCCCAATATCACAGATGAAACCTTAGAGTTAATGGCTAAAAAGCCAAAAGACTTTCAAATTAAAGCTTTTGATATTGATGGTGTAAGGCTTGATATTTTTAACAGCTATCGGGTTATATTAAATCAGGAAACAAAAGAAAGAATAGGTAATGTGTCGTTTATTGAAACGATAAAGCCATTTTTGGTTTTTTATAGAACCTTACCTGAATACGCAAAAAACACCTCACGTTTAAGCAGGCCGGCCTTTGCCATAAGAGAAGCGATATCTAAATCTAAAGACCCGGAATATACTTTTTTTGAATCTTTTCCTACCGCATTGGGCACTACTATTAAAGACCTTAATGAAAATGCAAGCGACCTGGTGGCTTATACCGAAACTTTACAAAACGCTATACGGGAAATCAGAACCTGCTTTGATGCATTGGTGGATCGGTTTGAAAGCTTCATCAATCAAGAAATATTATTTGAAGATGCCGATTTAAGTTTTGAAGACTTAAAGGCTAAATTACAGAATAGGTATCTGCATTTGAAACGGCATCTTTTATTGCAAAAGCAAAAAGCTTTTGTACAAAGGGTAGACTCCTTGTTAGAGGAAAAGCGGGCCTGGTTAAGTTCTGTATGCCAGGCGCTGATAGGCAAATCACTTGAAAATTTACGTGACGACGAGGAATTGTTATTGTACGAAAATTTCAAAAGCATGGTGCAGGAATTAGACGGCTTAACTGAATTGTCAGCTATTGAAATTGACGAAACCAAAGAACAAGTCTACAATATCCAATTTACTACATTTGGAAGTGTAGCAATGAAAAGTATTGTAAGGGTGCCGAAGGTCAAAGCCGATCAGTTAGATGATTATGTATTGCAACTGGAAAAAAAGCTAACCAACGACCCCGAGATCAACAAATTAATTTTAACCACACTATTACAAAAGCTTCTATCTCATGAGTAAAGTAAGGCATGTATTGGGCATTTCAGGAGGTAAGGATAGCGCAGCTTTAGCTATATATCTGAAAAATTTATACCCCTTGATGGACATTGATTATTATTCAAGTGATACGGGTAAAGAGCTTGATGAAACGTACCAGCTTATTAGTAATCTTGAGGTTTACTTAGGTAAGAGTATAAATATTTTAAAGGCCGCGGAAAATAGCCATGAAGATCCATTTGACCATTTTCTTAAAATGTATGGTGGTTTTTTACCGTCATCAAATTCTAGGTGGTGTACAAAAAAATTAAAGCTTGAGCCATTTGAAAAATATGTAGGTAACGACCTTGTAGTATCGTATGTAGGTATACGAGGTGACGAAGATAGAGAAGGTTATATATCCAGAAAATCAAACATTCAATCTATTTTTCCTTTCAGAAGAAATATTTGGAGTGAAGATGTTATTGAAAAGTTTTTGGCCAATGAAAAAATGGAGCAGGTGATCTCATCGCTTAACCAATTTGATTTTGGCACCACTAAGGGTAAGATGCTACAGGTCTTATTAAAGCCTTTAGATATGGGCTTTAATATGCATCATAAACTAAACCAGTTATTGGAATTAGGTGTTAAGGAAACCAATCATTTGATTTATGATTTTCTAAAGACCACATCCTATCCTTTGGCACAGGATCAGGCTTATTTCCCGTTATTAGACAATGAAGAAAATCTTGTACGGGATGATATTTTTAGGATACTGGAAGAAACAGGAGTAGGAGTTCCTGCTTATTACAAAAAGATCGATTTTGATATTGATGGGAAACAGTCATCGTATGCCCGAAGTCGCTCCGGATGCTTCTTTTGTTTTTATCAGCAAAAAATTGAATGGGTTTGGTTATACGAACAGCATCCTGATTTATTTAAAAAGGCTATGGTTTACGAGAAAGATGGTTACACCTGGATGCAAAATGAAAGTCTGGAACAATTAACCGCGCCGGATAGAATACGCCAAATTAAAAATGAATATGCTAAACGTCAGGAACGCACCAAAATTAAATCTAATTTCTTAGTGGATATTTTAGACGAAGAAGAGGGAGTTGGCTGTGCCTCCTGCTTCATTTAATGTTTTAAGCAATGGAAGGTGTGAAGACTTTTTTTGAATCATTTAAGGAGTTTGTATGGGACATTATTGGTTATTTCATACCCGGTCTTTACTTACTGCTTATACTGTCCATATGTGTTAATCCCCAGTATTTCTATGAAAGTAATTTACTGGAGATCACCCAAAAAGAGCTGTCGCCGGTACTGTATTTTTTAGCGTATATCTTAGGCTATATCATTTATGGCTATAGCGAACTAAAAGAACGTAAAATGGGGAACTATTCCTATATGAAACAAAAGGAAAAGGAAGCTAAGGGTCGTAAGACTTATACTAACGCGCTTGAGATTTTGAAAAGCAAACCATTGCCAGCGGGTATGACAGCTATTGATTTTGATTCACTTAGAGAGGTTAGGAACATCATGATGAGCCTGTCACCCGAAGCCGATCAAAAGGTATATACTTTCATGTTTCGTTCAGAGTTATCAAGGCATATCGGCAATGTGTCAATTACTTTAGGTGTATTAGGATTACTGCATTCTGTAGCGAAGCATTGCTTTGTACAACTTGATATTTTCAAAACAGGTGGCCATTTCTGGATACTATACCTGGCATTGATTGGCAGTTATTTTTTGCTTAGAGAAACTCGAAACCGCTTTTACGCTATTGCCTTGAGCCTCCCTTTTTCAATATATTTGTCAAAACAGTTAACAAATGGGACAACAACCTAAAGTTTTTTTATCTGGAGGCTTCCGTAGCAATTGGCAAAAAAACGTCATCGATCAGTTGGGCGATGATTTTATTTTTTTTAACCCAAGAGAACACGGTCTTGATAATCCTGTAGATTACACCACATGGGATGTCCATTTTGTTAAAGAGTGCGATATACTTTTTGCCTACATGGAAAAGTCAAACCCTTCGGGGTATGGTTTGGCATTTGAAGCAGGCTTGGCTTTAGGCCTCAATAAGACAATTATCCTGGTTGATGAGCGGTCCACTTCAGAGCCGTCTTTCGCAAACTACTTCAACATCGTACGACACGCTTCAAATTCTCATTTTACAACTCTGGAAGATGGCATAAATTACTTGCAGCGTTTCGCATCAGCAAATAAAACGATGCCGCTTGATAAGTTTTGATTTGCGATTGCAAACTTCTGCCGTTCGGGGATAAGTGAAATAATCTTACTAACTTTCCCATTATTTACTAAATCTTCAGACCACAATTATCTAATGATAAATATAGACAATGCCTTTAACACCGAGAACCGTAGCGTTTTTGAATATTACCAACGGCCAGGAGTAGGTTTTTATATACCCCTATACCAGCGGGAATATAGTTGGGATAGTGATAATATCGAACAGTTATTAGAAGATATTTCTAAAGGTGTTGAAAATGTTATTGAAGATGAGGATAGTGATGAAAATGAAATAAGGTTTTTAGGTACAATAATAACAGTAACAGAGGCAGATAAAAACAAGGTACAGCCACAAGACACCAGAGCCTTACCATCATCTATAGAAAAAGTCATAGATGGGCAGCAACGTTTATCAACCATATCTTTATTGGCGGCATTGCTGTATAAACACATTGATTTGTCGAAAGAGAGGCTTATCAAGTCAATTAAAAAGTTAGATGATGCTCAAAAAGAAGAAATTACCAATCAAATAAATGAGATCACACAATATTGGAAGGACAAATTAAAAGATGTTTTTTCGGTAGATTTAAAAAGAGGTACCCCGACCTTAAAACCTAAGATTATCAGAGGGAGCGTTGACAAATGGATTATGGCTGAAGCCCATAATGAAAGCTACAAATCTTCCGTATCAAAATACCTGTCCGAATTTATCGATCATTTTTTCAGGGGTAAAGAGTTCCCGAAATTTGAAAAAGATAGTAACGCAGGTAAGAATTTGTTTATTGCAAATGCCTGGTTAAGTAAGACTGTAACAGAGGCCCATATTAATGATAGCGGCTTCTGTTCAGGGTTGGATATCATAAAAAACATTAGCCAGGAAAACATCTGGCAGTATGATAGAACCCCGTTAATAGAATTGATTGATATAAATGAATATGAAGACAAGGGTTCTTTTAGCTTTCAACTTACATCACTGATCCAAATACTTTCTGTTTGCCACTATCTATTAGATCGTTGCTGCTTTACTATCATACAACCGGTTAATGATGATTGGGCTTTTGACATGTTCCAATCATTAAACGCGACAGGTACCCCCTTAACTGCAATTGAAACCTTTAAGCCACTTGTGGTAAATACCGCAAATCTAGATGGCGGTGAATTTAAAGGATCTATTGAGCAAAAATATTTTAGCAAAATAGAACATGCCTTTGATGATCTAAAAAGTGCTGCTCAAAAAAGTAAACTTACAAACGAGTTGCTAACATCATTCGCATTACCAATAGAAGGGACGAAACTGGCTACACATTTCAGCTCTCAACGTAAATGGCTTGAAAAGATTTACCAAAAGAAATTGGCCGGCACGGAAGCCAAACGTGACTTCATTAAGTTTTTCGGCAACTACTCTGAATTTTACGATGAAGTTTGGAACAACTATAAAGGCGAGAATGATATGCCTATTAACGTACTTATTGGCTCGGCAGATGCAGATCTGGTATCTCTGTTAATGTTGTTTCTAAAAGACAGCAACCACAAAATGTCAATAACAATTTTGGCAAGCTTCTACGGCAACGTCGTTGAAGGCAAGCAAGATTCGGTAAGTAATTTTGTTAACGTGGTTAAGGCCATTGCAGCTTTTTATATTATTTGGAGGTCCTCATATTCAAATGGTGGACTGGATGATGCGTATAGGTCATTTTTCAAAGGGTTTGCCAAGCAAGGTATAGAACCACACCAATGGGTGGAGAGTAGGGATTTTAAACTATCTGATGTAAAAGAGTATTTGGCATCTACCTTAAAAACTAAGGGCATATCAACAAAAGAAGAATGGTTAGCCAAGTCTATAGATTTTTGCAGGTACGATAATTCGGCATCAATCACCAAGTTCGCGCTTTATAACAGCGCTCACGATACGATACCTGATCCTCTAAATAAAGGACTGATGAAGGCTGCTACCCCCAATTCCGCTCCTTTCTTAAAATTAGAAAAATGGAAATCTTCTGATTTTCAAACTATTGAACATATTGCACCGGAGACCTCTAACGGTAGTTGGAGTGAATCGTTATATGGTCTGGATAAACTGTATCATTCAATAGGGAATCTTACATTACTGCCAACTGGTGTTAATAGTAGCGCCAGCAATAAAGGATGGAAAGAAAAGGTTTTGTATTATAAGCACTTAAGTGAGCAGGACCCTGGTAAATTAATTGAACTAGCCAACAAAGCAAAGACTGAAGGTATAGTGTTATCAGAAAGTACCATAAAAATGTTGCAGAGTTCAAATTATTCATCTCACATACACCATATCCTAAGTATGGAAGATTTAGAGTGGAATGAAACTATTGTTAAACAAAGAGCAAAAAAGATATTAGAGCTTTTATGGGAAAGAGTGGCCAACTGGGTACTCTAGCCCTCATATTATCATAAAAGGTGTGCGCTCCGCTCAGGAGATATCGTTAAAAAAAACGGCCACCTACCTCCGCAAAAACTATTTTTTATTTTTTGTTTGTACAAACACGTAGTTTATTTTCGAAAACATTTGGTTTTGTTAAATTTAAAATTAACCTTTGTATCGAAATACATAACCCGTGTTTGTACAAACACATCATAAATATATAAAATATATGGCGATAGTATCAGCAGCATTAAAAGGAAGAATGGGTAGTACTGATTATTATTTATCAAAAATGATAGTCCGTGAATTGTTGCAAGGGGTTAGCCCTGCCGATTCTCATAAGGAGTGGTGGAAGGATCTGCCACCTCACGAAAGGATGCAGAGGGACGCTAATTTAAAAAGAGTGAAAGAACAAATTGCACCCTATCTGGCAAATTCTACAGATAGGTTTTTCGGTTCTATAATCGTATTAGTTTATGACGGCGATATCGAGTTTGAAAGCTTGGTTAAAAGCTTTAATGTAAATATTCCTAAAGCATATAAGAGCCAAGCGGATGATATGGGCTTTATTACCATAACCGGCGGCAAGTTATTAGTGCTAGATGGCCAACACAGATGGTACGGACTTCAAAGTATTATGCAGGGCGAAACAGAGGGAACGCAGAACGCTTTTATACCGGCTGATGAGATTAGCGTAATTTTTATTAAGCATGAAACTGATGAAAAAACACGCCGCATATTTAATAAAGTTAACCGCTATGCCAAAGCTACCAGTAGAGGCGATAATATTTTAACCAGTGAGGATGATGGTTTTGCTATAGTGACCCGTCGGCTTACTTATGACGAAACTGGGCCTTTTTATACCGAAGGTAAGTTGAATGAAGAAGGTTTAGTTAGCTGGAAAAGTAATACGCTTTCTCCGCGTAGTGTAAGCTTGACCACGCTTAGCGCTCTTTATGAAATTACTCAGATAATTTTAAAAAAAGAAAGCAGGTTTACAAAATTCAGTGAAAAAGACACAATAAATCGCCCATCAGATGATTTGTTAGACGATGCTACAACAATAGTTATTGACTTTTGGGATACCCTGTTTGAAAAGTTTATACCGTTTAAAAGTGCCAAATTAAAGGAAACAGAGTTGTCCATTCCAGATATGCGGAAAGACAGTTATGAGTACTCTTTATTGTTTAAACCTGCAGGCCAAATTGCATTTATGGATGGCCTTGTTAATGCAATGAAAAGAACCGATTTATCTTTAGATCAGTTAATAGAACGCGCTAACAAACTTACCTGGAGTATTAATGATCCGCATTGGCTAAATGTTATTATTAACTTAAATAAGTCAATAATATCAAGCCCTGATGCGCGTGAAAGAGCTTCTTTACTAACTACCTATCTATTAGTTGGGGATAAACTCAAAAAGCCAGAAGTACGCGAAGTTGAAAAAATGTATAACACAGTGCATGGTATTGATATAGATAATTTACTACCAGAGCAGCAAATCTTAAAACTACCAGCCGTGAATACATAATTTAACAAAAGAACCTAAAAAGAAAAAAACCTGAAAGGGGTCGAGCCGATCAGGTTTAAAGTGTGTCAAAGTAAACAGGTGGACCATAAAGTCCGGACATGCTAGTATGACAGCAGTGTTATAGTAACGTAGCAAACTTACAAAAATTTTAAACTTTCTATAGTTTAAAGGCTACCCAGCTATCATTCCATACTTCTCTTCCTGTTACCGGAGCTTTCCTGCCGATCAAATGGAGTTTATTAAAACCACCAATAACAGGTGCACGAACGTGTACAGGAGGAGAATTGTATGAAATTAAAAAACAGTGAACTAAAGAATTTTGTCCATCGTATCAAACTGAAAAGGGAGAACATGGGTAAGTACCGGGATCAACTTACCCACCTGAAGGATAAGTTACAGGCTAAAATTAAGGACGACGAACGCAACTCTATCAGAGTAACCAAGTTTATTATAGCCGGGTCCTGGAAAAAACACACCATCCTTAGAAGAACCGGGGAGCATCCAATAGATATAGATCTTATACTATATGTAGAGGGAGACGAAAATCTACGTAAAGATTTAAAGAAGCTACATGATTTCGTGTATGATTATTTAGCAACTATCTATCCAACTAAAGATATTGATAGGGACGTTGATATGGAGGGTAACACCAAGTCAATAAAAATCAAGTTTATCAGTTCAGGCCTCGAAATTGATATTGTACCAGTAGTGCCATTATCTTCACCGGCAGGGTATGTGATGCAACCGCAACGTGGAGGCGGTGGCAAATACACGACCAGTGTTGAAGGGCAGCTTGCTTTTGCCCAGGCTAAATACCAAGCCAACAACTCTTTTAACGCTATTGTACGGTGCCTTAAGTGGTGGCGTAACTATCAGGAGCTTAAACCTGAATTAAGTTCTTTTATGATCGAGCTAATAGTTGCGTATTTAGATATCAATGAGGGCGTAGAGTCAAACATTGAAGAAGGTATCATTCGCTTTTTTAGATTCGTAAGTGACCCCAATTTTCCTGTTGTCAAATTCAAGGATGCACTTTATCAGGTACCGGCCTACTCTACACCTGTATATGTTGCTGATCCTACCAACAATGAAAATAACACGGCCAAGAAAACCGATACAGCTACATGGGCCGAAATTGTTAAGCAAGCCAATAATGCGTTTGAGGGCTTAAACTACGCGCAGTCAATTAACACCGTAGGCAATACCATTGAAGAATGGAAGACAGTTTTCGGACCAAGTTTCAATATTAACGAAGATTAACCATGAACCAGTACAGTACAATAACAAATACGAAGACCTATACGGTAGTAGATATCAGAAAAACATTTGAGGGGTTTGAAGCAGATTTACGAATGATTGCCAGAAGAACGAACAAATGGACTATGGACTATGCAGATCAGTTGATACATGACGTACTTAAGCTTGCTGAAGACAAGTACATAAAAACAATACATATCACTTTGTTAGACAGTAGTGATGTTGTTAAACAAGCAGTCAAGTTTACGGTAAACCAAGACGGAAAGGCGCAAACAAGCGAAAGACCGGGCAGTAATGATTGGAGTAATATTATTGGTACAAGGTTGCAAATGGTGCTTGAGTATCAATCTGCCTGGCATCAACTAACAGCGGAACAGCAAGCAGCATATATGTACAATAACAATTTTAAAATTGGTTGGACAACAAGCTCAATAGATACCTCTTATCGCCATTTATCAAATCAAAGCGGGCAGTTGTATGGTAGCAATGGATATGAACTAAAAAAAGAAAACTATAAATAACGCTATGTCAATATTCGATAATACAATAGAGCTGCCGAGTGCAGAGATAAAAGAAAAAACTAAGTCGTTAATAGGTTTTCCATCCAAATTCAACAGAATTTACACAAACCTTAAATTATTGTTGGATCAGGATGGCTTGAGGAAATGGAGTGAGCAACATCATGGGGCAATTTTACCTGCAATAGCCCATTTAACCGACAAGTACCCGCTAATTATATTAGAAGGAGATGCAGGTACAGGAAAGACAGCATCAGCGATAGCAATCGCTGATGCGATGACCCGCGAGTTAGGTAAAGAGGGCTTCTTTCTAAAATTAAGCACAAGAGTGAGGGGGGAGGGCTTGCATGGCGAAATGGGCCAATTAGTTAATAACGCCTTTCAGGAACTTAAAACCCAAGCTGGTAAAAAGCGAATAGCATTTTTACTTATCGATGAGGCCGATGCTATAGCAACAACAAGGTCAACAAGTCAAATGCATCAGGAGGAAAAAGCAGCTGTTAACACGTTGATACAAAAAATTGACGAAATGCGGGAACTACAAGGCCGTGCAATAATTTTTATGTCGACCAACCGCTTGCATTTTATTGATGAAGCGATTGTAAGGCGTGCTGCCATAATATTAACTTTTGACAGACCAGATGACAAAGAGAGAGAAGAGTTATTTAAATTGGACTTGACCGGAGTTAAACTAAGCGATACCGAAATAACGGAATTAGTAAATTTAACAGGCCCTGAATTAAATGATGGCCTGGGCTTTTCGTTTTCGGATTTGCGCTTAAAGGTTATTCCCGAAGCCATAGCAAAGTGTTTTCCGGAAAAACCGCTAAACTATAATGATTTAGCAAACACAATTAAACAAATTAAGCCAAGCCCTAAAATTATATAGTATGAGACAATATTTAATAAAGCTATTGGTGTTTATAACCAGTATAGGACTAATAACATGGATACTGGTTACGCAAAACGCCTCACAGCCAATGTGGGCGCTGTTCACGAGCGTGTTGGTTAATATTATATCTTCTCCGTTATACTTTGGAATAATAGAAGGCTTATACAGTTTAAAACAATTAGGCCTTTTCTGGAAAACCAAAGTACTATACCGAAATAAAGATGTTAGGTTATCAATATCTTATCTGTTTAGAATTAAAATCAAAGGCAAATACTTATTGGTTAAAAACAGGAAGTACGATTATTACCAGTTGGTTGGCGGGGCGTACAAAACGCTGCCTGGTGTGAAAAAGGTTTTTGATAAGTATAAAGTTAAACCTGACCGACGTTTTCATACAGATAATGGAGTGGCTAAAAACGATTTGCGATTTAGCCTACCGGGTAAGAATGTTATTAGTATTATTAAATGGTTTCATTCAAGAGAGGATAGAGAAACATCGCAGTGGCGGGAGTTTTGTGAAGAATTGCTTACGCCAGGTATTTTGGATAAGCATATCTTCAGGTATATAGATTATTCTTATTCCACAACATTGCAGACCCCTATAAAAAAAGCGAAGCGTCTTGATTGTCAAGAGATACTTATTTACGAAATTTTTGACCTGGTGCCTAATAATGAACAACTGGAAGCTTTAGAGAAAATGTGTGACGATGGTGATACTACTTTAATTAAATGGGCCGACCCCTTACTCATTGAAAAACTCGGTTTTGACGAACGAACCAAAGAGGTTGAATATGAAATTGGCGCACATACCAAGTGGGCGATTTTCGAAAAATGGACAGATGATTAGTTGACAATGGTGCAACTATAGAGACAGATATTACAATTTCATTATGTTTTTTGTACTTAATCAGGAATAAGTTTGCGGAGGGAAGTGAAGGACGATTAGGTATCGTCCGCACTTTCAACGTATGTATACTTAGACTTGTTTATTCTGTATAATAAAGATATTTAAGTATTATTCTTTACCGGCGTTCTGCCTATTAAGTGAGAAATAGGGGTTGTGGAGATTCTGATGAATGTGACCAACCCGTTCCGTTTCAAGCTCACCACCCATTCCGGGGCAAACTGACCAGGGTATTCCGGGGGTAATTGACCACCCTAACTTGCAGCAAGTGCTATAGCA
>Ga0157372_10000328_pt1 | contig 51987 bp, 47 predicted proteins | sample C55metaG_FD_115307 | JGI IMG/M metagenome (GOLD analysis project Ga0157372, IMG submission 115307) | Corn rhizosphere microbial communities from Kellogg Biological Station, Michigan, USA - C5-5 metaG | ecosystem: Host-associated > Plants > Roots > Rhizosphere > Soil | place: USA: Michigan...
CGAGGACAACGTGGTTCGTTTCCTCACTCCTTCTGCTGGTACCGGTGCGACGCACGCAGGTTGCTTGGGTCTGACCCCAATTGGCAACTAGTTCGATTTGGCAAAGTACCTGGGGGAGGGTACCAAGCCAGGAGCATCGGACGCGAGTCCGATGCTCTTTTTGTTTTTAAGCCAGATTTGCAGTTCGCCAGAGTGGGTATCGAGTGTAACGGGAACCTGTACTTTCGTCACCGGCCGATCTTGGCGCGACAGCAACTTCGGCAACCGAATCGCAAGGAAAGTAACGAGGTGAGCCGAAAAATGCGCCAACGGGGCTTTTCATTGATTGAGCTGCTGATCGTCGTCGCGATCATTCTCATCATTGCCGCGATCGCGATTCCAAACTTGCTGCGGGCGAGGATGGCAGCGAACGAATCCTCTGCCGCGTCGTCTGTCCGCACCATCAAGACGGCAGAACTCATGTACTACAACGCCTACCCAAACATCGGGTACGCCGTACAACTTGCGGATTTGGGCGGAGCCCAGCCGTGCCTGATTCCAACCAGCACAGCCGCGTGCCTCGTGCCGGACCCCCTTGCGAACGCAGGTCCAGGCACACAAGGCAAGAGCGGATACGTATTTAGTGCCGTAGGTGCGCCGAGTACAGGGGCAAGCAACAATGACACGTTTGTTGTGGGAGCGGCGCCTGCGACTCCCAATGTGACGGGTATTCGACTTTTCTGCACAACCAACGACAACGCGGTGCGTGCCAATCCTGGCCCAAGCGGCGTACCGGTAACGACCTCAGCTGCGTGTGTTGCCTACACGCCGATCTAGTGAACAGGCACCTGATGGGTCGATTGCGTATGTCAGCTGCTCGTCACACCCAGCAGCCAAATGCGCAGTCGTAGGGTGCCTGTAGGTCTGCCATCCTTGGGTAGCAATAAAGAAAGAACACAATGCTAGCGGCGACGAGAACGACGCTGATGCGAATACCTTTTATGGCTCGCACCCGCGACCGGGCGAGCGCAATCGCGATGGCGACTCCCAGCAGCATGGCCGAAGGGTAGTAGTAATAGTAGCAAGTGCTTTTTTGCGGGATGATCAGCCACTGCAGAATGTTTGCCGCATAGAGCACAATCACCATAAGTTCTGCGATGGATCCGGCGCGGTTCTTCCAGAGTCTCCAAAAACAAAGCAGAAGTGCAATCACACCTGTCCAGACCACAACAAAGTTGCCCATGAGATATGAGAGTCCGCGCTCCGGACTGGCGCGAAAGAACCATTGATACCAGCGCACATTGAGTGCGGGGTTTCCAGGAGCCAGCCGATGCCAATGCCAGATGAAACGGTTTGCCGATACAAACGCCTGGAAAGAGACAGAAGAGTGAGTTGCCATTCCCATGGCTACGAAGGCCAAGTAGTAGGCCAGAGCCGGGAGAATCAATAGCGAGAGGACGATGACCGGAAGACCGAGTTCCTCCAGCTTGTCGCGAGCATAAAAGAACAGGTATCCGCAAATAAGAACGACGCACCCCAGAAAGACGAGCCCGTTCCACTTGCAGGCGGTTGCCGCTCCGAACAGCATCCCGGCCGTACCCAGCAGTATCCGACGGGTCACAATCGGGGCTTTCCACATAAAAGAAGCAGTGAATGCTAATACCCCCAGCATCACCAAGCAGAAGTACAACACGTCAAGCATGGCGACTCTTGCCATTACATACAGGAAGTTGTTGAACAGCGTGAGCGTCGCAGCCATGAGCGCGAGCTTAAAGTCGCCGAGAAGGAGATACGTCCAAAGAAAGATCGCGACCAGAGTTACCGAGCCGCATACGGCACTTGCAAATCTCCAACCCAAGGGGCGGTTGCCAAACAACTTGATGCCGCCCGCAATCATAATTTTCCCAAACGGGGGATGCTGAGGCGCGGTGTCTACGTTCCCCTTTAACATCGCGCTTGCCGCGGGAACGTAATAGCCTTCGTCATACATGTAGCCGGAAGGCACGCCAATCCTGAAGAGAAACAGAGCAAAGGACAGCACATACAAGGCTGCTGCCGCCACCGTCAGGCGCTTGGTCATAACGAATAGTAACGTGCGTGGAGGAGTCGATCGAAGCCAGGACTTCGGGAATGCCTCACGGCAGTAACCTTGATCATGCGCCTCCGAGGTACTGACGAGAGCAATGTGTGCTCTAATTCGGAATAAATGCCAGGCCAAGCAACCGCCAAAACCACCGGCCCCGACCGGGTGAGTTTATTCTCCTCCCCCGAAAAGCTCCGAGCCATCTTGGCCCTCTTGCTATTTCTCCTGACGATGGTGGCCTACAATTCCGCGCCCCACAATGATTTTGTCGGCTATGACGACCCTGGCTACATCATCGGAAATCAACATGTGCGTGCGGGGTTAACCTGGGATACCGTCCAGTGGGCATTTCGCAGCAAGGAGGAAGCCAACTGGCATCCGCTCACTTGGCTATCCCACGCGCTCGATTGTCAATTGTTTCGCTTGAATCCTACCGGGCATCACTACATGAGCGTGTTGTTCCATGGGCTGGTGGTTCTGTTGCTGTTCCTGTTCCTGAACGCGTCGACCAACCTGGCATGGCGTTCGGCGGCGGTGGCCTTGCTGTTTGCGCTTCACCCTTTGAATGTGGAGTCGGTAGCCTGGGTGGCGGAACGAAAGAATTTGCTCTGCACCGTCTTCTTATTGCTGACCCTTCTCTGCTATCGCCGCTACACCCTAAAGCCTGGAATTGCGGCCTATGTGTTGACGGCATCTTGGTTTGCCATGGGGCTGATGTCGAAGCCCATGATTGTGACCTTGCCTTTCGTGTTGCTTTTGATGGATTACTGGCCGCTCGAGCGCACGGAACGTATCGGTTGGGGACGACTGGCTCTAGAGAAGTTACCCTTTTTTGCGCTTTCCGCTCTGAGTTGCTTGATCACCATGCACGCCCAGGGTAACGGGGCAGCGATCAACAGCGTATTCCCCTTTCCGAATCGGCTAGAGAACGCGCTCCTTTCCTATGTTGTATACCTCAAAAAGGCTGCTTGGCCGGCCCGGCTCTCAGCCTTCTATCCGCATGCGAGCGGGTTTCCCTCCTGGCAAATCGCGGGTTCGATCGCGGTTCTCCTAGCGATTACCGGGGTCGTAGGGAAGCTACGCGGAAAAAAATACCTCTTAACCGGCTGGCTTTGGTTTCTGGGAACGCTGGTTCCGGTCTTGGGCCTGGTGCAGGTTGGGGACCAGGCAATGGCAGATCGCTACATGTACATTCCTCTCATCGGCATTCTGATGGCGGTGGTATGGGCAACCTCCGACTGGTTCGAGTCGCGGCACCTTTCTACCTACTATCCCACCGTAGCTTGCACTTTGGCAGTCCTTGGCATGTCCGTGGTCACGCATGCGCAGATTGGTTATTGGAAAAACAGCACAAGCCTGTGGGAACACTCGCTCGCAATCAACGAAAACAACTTCGTCGCCCATGACAACCTAGCAGGTCAACTGATGCAGGAAGGCAGGTTCTCCGAGGCTAGGGAGCACCTGGGCATCGCCCACCAGTTAAACCCGCGTGATCCGTTCAGCGAGCTGAGCCTTGGCGTTTGTGAACAAGAGGTCGGCAACTCGGACTCGGCGATCGCTAGCTTCCAAACCGTACTCAGCATGACCGGGAACTCCGGCCTGCGCACATCTGCCTACGCGAACCTAGGGTCGATTTATCGCAAGCAGGGCGATTACGAGCGCGCGGTCAAGAATTTCAACTTTGCGTTGAAACTGAACCCGGAGCACGCTTTTACGCTAACCGGCCTGGGACTCATCGCACAAAGAAAAGGCGACTTGCTTTCGGCAAGCGACTACTTCAAGCGGGCAGCCCGGCTAGATGCTTCTGACACGCATTACCTGCTCGAGGCCCAGGCCTTGCAGCAAATTGGCCGCCGCGCGGAAGCGGATGAAGCTCGAGAACAGGCGCGGAAGGTGTCGTCCGATTGGGACGCAGCCGAGGCCGAGGTGAATCAGCTCTTACGACAATAGGCTCAAGACAGGTCCCAGCTGGGCGGCGAGAGGCATTGAGGGCACCTTAGTAATCCCTCAGTAACCTGTCGAACTGCTGTTCTGGCCTGCCGACTCGCTATAATTTTCAGGTGCGGGCAATCGAAATTGTTGGCTTGGAAAAGATCTATCAGGTGGGTTTCTGGCGTAAACGGCCGAAGCGCGCGCTGCACCCGCTCCATCTCAACGTAGAGCAAGGCGAGATCTTCGGCTTCCTGGGTCCGAACGGGGCAGGCAAGACCACCACTCTGAAGATGCTCATGGGCCTGGTCTTCCCTAGCGGTGGCAGCGCCCGCATTCTGGAAATGGACCTCGATGACCCGCGCATGAAGGCGCAGATCGGATTCCTCCCCGAGCAGCCGTACTTCTACGATTACCTTACTGCGCGCGAATTGCTTCGATACTACGGCCACCTTTCCGGAGTGGAGACAAGACGTCTCGGTCCGCGTGTCGATTCCGTCCTCAACCAGGTCGGATTGAGCGACAATGCGAATGTCCAGCTGCGCAAATTCTCAAAAGGCATGCTGCAGCGGGTGGGAATCGCCCAGGCAATCCTGCATGACCCAAAAGTGGTTTTCTTGGATGAGCCCATGTCGGGGTTGGATCCTATGGGTCGCCGCGAAGTGAGAAACCAAATTGAACAGTTGAAGCAGGAAGGCAAGACGGTTTTCTTTTCCACCCATATCCTGTCAGACGCGGAAGCGCTGTGCGATCGCGTGGCAATCCTGCACCAGGGAGCGCTTCGTGGCGTGGGCGCCGTGGAGGAGCTCACGAGAGGGATCCGCGGTGAAGTCGAACTGGTCTGGGCGGGCACGACCATTTCACCTGGGATGACACAGTTGGGAGCGGATTGCCACCAAGCTGGCGACACGGTCCGCGCAGTTCTGTCCGCAGCCCGGCAGGAGGCGGCCTTGGATGTCATCCGACGCGAGCGCCTGCCTCTGATTTCCGTTACCCCCGTCCGAACCTCCCTCGAGGACTACTTCCTCGCACAACTCAGCCCGGCACCCGAGGAAATCCAACACGCCGCAAACCCGACAGGCGGATAGCGCACCATGGTCTCACGCATTTACCACATCGCCGCCAACACCTTCCGCGAAGCGGTTCGCGATCGAGTGCTCTACAACCTGATTGCATTCGCCCTGCTCTTGACAGGTGCCGCAATCCTGGTTGGGCAGATTTCGATCGAGATCGAGAGGCTGGTTGTCATCAACTTGGGCCTCACGGCGGTGTCTCTTTTCGGAGTGGTCATCGCGATTTTCATCGGCATTGGCCTGGTTTCGAAAGAAATCGAGAAGCGGACCCTCTACACCGTGCTCTCCCGTCCGGTTGCACGCTGGGAATTCATCGCCGGCAAGTTCTTTGGGCTGTCCGGAACTCTCGTCGTAAACACCCTGTGCATGGCCCTGGGGGTGTTTGCCGCGCTGTTCTACGTCGCGCGGCATCTCTACGCCGCAGATGCCTGGGTGCTGATCGCGATTTACTTCATCGTGCTGCAGTTTGTGATCGTCACCGCCCTGGCGCTCTTCTTTTCTTCCTTTTCATCGCCGCTGCTCTCGGCGGTGTTCGCGTTTTGCCTGTTCGTCAGCGGAACCTTTGCCGAGGATCTCCGCGGCTTCGCACAAATGACGCACGGTTTCACACGGTGGCTGGCCGCGGGGGCCGTGTATGCCATACCCAACTTCTCCGCGTTGAACGTGATTTCTCAGGTGGCACACGGCAATAGCGTCGGCCCGCAGCTCATTTTCTGGAACACAGCTTACGCCCTCGTCTACACTGTGGCCGTCCTCAGTTTGGCGATTCTGATTTTCGAGCGCAGGAACCTGAAATGAGGCGACGGCGGGCTACGGTCATCGCGAGCCTGGTGTTTGTGATTTCAAGCATAGGATCGGCGTCCCTGCTGGAGAGGGTCGATCGGCTCCGCACAAACGCGACCCTCAATGAGGTTCTCTTCATTTCGTCGCCCAAGCTGCTTAAAAGCCTTAGCCTTGGCCATAACGGGCTGCTCGCAAACATTTATTGGACGCGCGTGGTGCAGTATTACGGAAGACACCGGCACATCGACAACAGCGATTTCGCCTTGCTGTGGCCGTTGCTAAACATAACCACTCAACTCGACCCGCACTTGATCCCCGCATACCAGTTCGGAGGAACCTTTCTGGCGAGCCCGCCCCCGTACGGAGCTGGTCTTCCCCAGCGCGCGATCGAACTGGTCGAATTCGGGATTCGCAACAATCCCAACGACTGGCACCTCTACTATGACCTCGGGTTTATCTACTACGACCTGAAGGATTACGGGGCGGCGGCGGATGCTTTTGCGCGCGGTTCACGCGTGCCGAATGCCCATCCCTTCCTGAAAATTATGGCGGCGCAATGCGCCCAGCACGGCGGCGAACCCAGAACGGCGCAGATGTTGTGGAGTGCCGTCTATGAGACCACCAAAGACAAATATATCCGCGAAAATGCGCGAGAACATCTGCTAGCGCTGCAAGCCGACTTCGAAGTCCAAGAGTTAGAAAAGATCGTGGCCGCCTTCCGTCAAGAGAGCGGACGCTATCCCTCGAGTTTCTCCGAACTGGCCCACGTTCGCAAATTGCCTGGAATTCCCATCGATCCCATGGGAAACCCGTATCAGCTTGACGGGGAAGGCCGGGTCTTTGTCCTTGATCCCGGCAACTTTCCTTTTATCGAGAAAGCCTTGCCGCCCGGGTACCTACCGAAGCCCATCCCAGGTACTGCCAAGCCCAGGAGCTAGCTTCCCGTAATATCAGATCTCTGTGAATGACCGCGGACCAACAGCGTACTCAGCGCTACGAAGCTGGTGGGGGCAAAACCGGGCTCGCGCCGGCCTCCTACCGACCGCCCGTACGCTGGCTTTGATCGCTTGGGAGTTCCTGCGAGAGTCTATGCCTGATCGGGTGCGCCAGCGGTTCGGCGACATGGATTACGACTGGGAGCACCATGTCGATACCACCAGCGCCAACCTCTCATGGCGAGCACGGTTCATTGGCCTGCTCAATTCGTCGTATCAACCGATCGAGCCTCCTTTGTTCCAGGAAATGCTCGAAGCGCTCGGGATCGACTACAGTCAGTTCACATTCATTGACATCGGCTCCGGCAAAGGACGCCCTCTCCTGATGGCGTCCGAATACTCCTTTCGCAAGATCGTTGGGATTGAGCTATTGCCGGAATTGAATGCAATCGCGCAGGAAAATATCCGCAAGTTTCCTGATGAGCGCAAACGCTGCAAGCAGATAGAGGCGGTCGTCGGAGATGCCACTCAGTTCGCATTCCCGCAGGGCCCCCTAGTGGTGTTTATGTTTCATCCCTTGGCTGAGGCGGCGTTCGAGAAGGTCATCACCAACCTACTGGCATCCTTGCGCCTCAATCCGCGGCCGACGTGGCTGGTATATGCGAATCCTTTGTTTGAAAGCATGGTTCTGAAGACCGGCGGTTTCAGAAAAACCACGGGAAACCTGCAATACGCGATCTTCGCCGCAAGGGAAATCGATCGCTAGGCGATCTCTGTTGGGACGGCAGGAGCGCATCTAACTTAGCAGCAAGGTCGTTCGATTTCGATATATTCCTACTATGAAGTTCTCTGCGCGATTTTCCGGTGCGCTTGCGGCTTTGGCATTGGTTTTCTTGACTGCCCGCCCGGTTCGGGCCCTCCCGAACGTACACCTTGTGGCGCAAGCCGTTGACCAGCACTATAACCGGCTTCGTTCGTTAGAAGCCGAGTTTAGCGAGATCTACCAGGGCGGCGGGCTTCAGCGCACTGAATCTGGGACCTTGCGCCTAAAAAAACCCGGCAAGATGCGCTGGGACTATCGTTCCCCCGAAGAGAAGCTGTTTGTGAGCAATGGAACCGATGCATGGCTGTACCTGCCTCAGGAGAAACAAGCCCGGAGGTCCTCCCTGAAGCAGCTCGAGGACCTTCGTTCGCCACTTGCATTCCTGCTTGGCAAGACTAGGCTGGAAAAGGAGTTACAAAACCTCTCGTTCGCGCCTGACGTGCAGGTATGGCAGCCGGGAAGTTCCATGCTCCGGGGCGTCCCGCGGGGTATGGAGGACCGGGTCGAGCAAATCCTGGTCGAAGTCAGTCCGGATTACCGGATCCTGCGAATTCTTATCCAGAGTACGGATGGGTCAATCACTGAGTATCGGTTCAGCAGGCAAAAGGAGAATGTTGATCTCGTTGACAAGCAATTTCAATTCACTCCTCCGCCGGGGACTGAGACCGTCGATGAGGCCTCCTACGGCCACCCCTGAGCTACGGGGCCGAAAGGGGGATTACCGGAGTGCATTTAGGTGCTAAGTAGCAGCAAAGACGACACTTTTCAGTGCTAGACTCAGGGAAAGCCTTTTTGAATGCGATCAAAGTAGATGGCTGAATTCTTAGTTAAAGTCGCCGACGAACGCGGAAATCTGACGCAGCAGCTGGAAAGCGGCTACTCGGAAGCCGAGGTCCGCGAGCGCTTCACGCAGCAAGGATTCTTGGTCTACTGGGTGAAGCCAAAGACAATTCTCAGCAGCGGGGGCGGGCGTGGTAGGAAGGTGCGACAGAATACCTTCCTCATCTTCAACCAGCAGTTCTTGACGCTGCTGAAGGCAGGTTTGCCAATCTTGGCCTCGCTCGATCTGCTCATCAAGCGGCAAAAGGACAACTACTTCCGATCGGTGCTGCAGAACGTTCGGGAAAGGGTAAAGGGCGGCGAACTGCTTTCCGAAGCTTTCTCGGCGCAAAATGTTTTCCCAAAAATTTACACAACCACGTTAATGGCAGGCGAGAAGAGTGGGAACATGGAAGAGGTGCTCACGCGCTACATCAACTTCCAGAAGCTGTCGCTGACCTTCAAGAAAAAGCTGCTGGTTTCACTGGTGTATCCGACGATTCTGGTTTCCGTTGTGGTGATCATGTTCGTTTTTCTGGTCACCTACGTGGTGCCGCAATTCGCCAAGCTGTATCAGGACTTGAACGCAGAGCTTCCCGCGATCACTGTGGTCATGCTGAATATTGGAACGCACGCGCAGCGTTACGCTCCGGTTGGAGTCTTGGTTCTGGCGGGGTTGATGGTCCTTTTGTGGCGCTGGAAAGCCACCGACAGTGGCCGAGCATGGATCGACAAGGTTTTTCTGGGGATTCCTTTAGTCGGGGATATCCTGATTAAACATCAGGTCGCCACTTTTTCGCGGATGCTTTCCACCCTGCTCGCGGGCGGAATGCCACTGGTTCCCTGCCTTGAAACAGCGGGGGCTTCGATGAGCAGCGCGAAGGTGGTGCGCGGGATTCGGGAGGCCGCGGTCAGGGTCCGGGAAGGACAACCCTTGGCGAAAAGCCTGGAACAGCAGAAGATGTTCCCCGAGCTTTCGGTGGAGATGATTGAAGTAGGCGAGTCCACCGGTGCGTTGCCGGCGATGTTGAATTCCGTGGCGGAATTTTACGAGGAAGACGTGCAAACCGCACTCGGCGCTGCCATGGCCCTCATCGAACCTGCGATTTTGATTGTCATGGCCGTCTTTGTCGGCGGCATATTGATTTCATTGTACTTACCGATATTCAGTCTAGGATCGAACATTCACTGAGGATTGGCGGTTGAAAGATGGCTGGCACAGTAGAGAAGAAATCGACGACGGTAAATGGCAGCAACGGGGCAGGTACTCCCGTGGCCGCAACGGACGAGGTGGTCCGTGCTCAGGATGTCGCACGCCGCTACCGCTGCGAGTACGTCGATTTGCGTGATTTTCAGCTGCACCACGATCTGTTTACCAAGATCGATCCCCGGCTGATGTTCCGCTACAACTTCGTTCCTCTGGAGGAGACGCGTGACGGCAAGCTCGCCATCGCCATTGCCGATCCCAGCCAGCTGATGATGATCGACGAGATCGGCTTGCTCCTGAACAAGCGAATTGTCACCAAGGTGGCCACGCTTGGTCAGATCACAGAAATCCTCAAAAAGACCGAGCAGTCAAAGCGCGTCCTCGAAGACGCCAGCGAAGTCTTCACCCTCAACGTGGTGCGTGAGGAAGAAGGCACCGACGAAAGCATCTCGATCGATAAGTTAACCGCCCAGGGCGACATGAGCCCGATCATTCGGCTGGTGGACACGACCATCTTTACCGCCCTGCAGCGTCGTGCTAGTGACATTCACATCGAGACACGCGACGATTCGGTGGTCATCAAGTTCCGTATCGATGGCGTGCTGACCCAGGCCATGAACCCGATCGCCAAGGAACACCACTCAACCATCATTTCGCGAATCAAGGTCATGAGCGAGCTCGATATTTCCGAACGGCGCGTTCCCCAGGACGGACGCTTCCGCGTGAAATACGGCCAGCCAGAGCGGCCCATCGATTTTCGCGTCTCGATCATGCCCTCGATCCACGGCGAAGACGCCGTGCTCCGCGTGCTCGACAAAGAGTCGATGAGCGAGAAATTCAAGTCGCTCACCCTCGACGTGGTTGGCTTCGACGAAGAGGACCTCCGCAAGTTCCGCCGGTACATCAACGAGCCCTACGGCATGGTGCTGGTCACCGGACCGACAGGCAGCGGCAAGACCACAACCCTGTACGCCGGAATCAATGAGATTAAAACCGACGAGGACAAGATCATCACCATTGAAGATCCGGTCGAATACCAGATTCGTGGTATTACCCAGATTCCGGTGAACGAGAAAAAAGGACTGACCTTCGCTCGCGGTCTGCGCTCCATTCTGCGTCATGATCCCGACAAGATCATGGTCGGAGAAATCCGCGACACTGAGACCGCCCAAATCGCAATTCAGTCGGCGCTGACCGGCCACCTGGTGTTCACCACGGTCCATGCCAACAACGTGGTCGACGTGCTCGGCCGCTTCCTGAACATGGGAGTTGAGCCCTACAACTTTGTATCCGCGCTCAACTGCATTCTGGCGCAACGATTGGTAAGGCTGATTTGCAATTCCTGCCGCACTGTCGTGCACTATCCGCCGGAGGTGCTCGACGCGAGCGGCCTCGATTCGGAGCAGTGGTCCAAGGTGGCGTTCTACGAGGGACAGGGCTGCATCGAGTGTGCCGGAACCGGGTTCCGGGGGCGCTCCGCGATCCACGAATTGCTCGACCTCAGCGATCGGATCCGGGAGATGATTCTGGCCAAGAAGCCGACGTCGGAAATTCGGCGCGCGGCGCGCGAGGAAGGTATGCGCTTCCTGCGCGAGTCGGCGCTGGACAAAGTGAGGCTGGGGCTCACAACCTTAAAGGAAATCAACAAGGTCACGTTCATCGAGACCATGAGGTAGTGAAGGTGCCAAAGGAACTGCCTGCTGGCTACTCGGGCCTTCATTTGGTTAAATAGCTGCTTACGGATGAGTTCCAACTTTCAATCAGGCAAGCCGAAAATCGCCTGCGAAATCGCAGCCGATCGGGTCATTGCCGCCAGGGTTTCGGATTCCCGCCAGGTGCTGGACCTGTGCTCGACTAGCGAACTTGCGCCTGGGTGTGTAGTGCCCGATCTGACCGAAGAAAACCTGCGCCAGCGCGATGCGGTTGTCAGCGCCCTCCGGGAGGTGCTGGGCAACGTCGGATCCCGCTCCCGCGACGTGACCGCGGTTCTTCCAGATGCGGCAGTCCGAGTCGCTCTTCTCGATTTTGAGGCACTGCCCTTGAAACGGGAGGAGGCAGAAGGTGTGGTCCGCTTCCGGCTGCGTAAGTCTCTTCCGTTTGACGTGGATAAAGCCAAGGTTTCCTATCAGGCTCAATCCGTGAACGGCACGGTCCGTGTGGTTGCCGCCGTGGCCCTCAACAGCGTGATCGAAGAGTACGAAGCGGTCATTCGCGAGGCTGGGTTTAATCCCGGCATCGTTCTGCCCTCCATGCTGGCAGCGCTGCTGGGCGCTCCGGCAGACCGCGGAACACTGGTCGTCAAAGTGGATGCGCGCACCACCAGCATTGCTTTGCTCGACCAACAGCAATTGTTGTTGTTCCGTACTCTCGAGAATGCCCGTGGCGTGACCATCAGCGGCGAACAATTGGCCGAAGACGTGTATCCCTCGGTAGTATTCTTCCAGGACACCTATAACACCAACATTGAGCAAATCTTCGTTTCCGGTATCTCCGATATCTCGTCGGTTGCCGCATCGCTGCAGTCGCAAACCGGAGCGGAAGTGAAGGAACTGGTCAAAGCTTCGCAGCTGGGTCTGGGAGGCGGATCGATTCCAAAATGGAGGATGGCAGGCGTGATCGGCGCCCTGCTGAGCACTCACTAATCCATGCGAATCGACATCAATCTTGCAACCCGGCCCTATGAGGACTCCCGGCAATTTTGGATCTATTGGGGAACCGGTTTGGCGCTGCTCGGGATCGCCACGACCCTGCTGTTGTTCATGACCGTGACCGGATTCATGAGAGCCCGGGGCGATCGCACACAGATCGCCAAACTAGAGCAACAGATTGCGGCCTACGATCGCGAAAAAGCGCAAGCGGAAGCGGTCCTGAACCAACCTCAAAACCGAGAATTGCGCGATCAGTCGCGTTTCTTGAACGAGCTGTTTGAACGCAAGGCATTTTCCTGGACACGAGTATTCGAGGACTTGGAGCAGGTCATGCCGGCGCATCTGCGTGTGGTTTCGATTCGCCCCAATGTCTCAGGCGACAACAACGTCACCCTCAAGTTGGTGGTTGGCGGAGAATCGCAGGTTCAGGCCATCGATCTGGTTCGGAAGATGGAGAATTCCCCTCACTTCAAACAACCGCGGATCACCCACGAAGAGGCGATCAACGACAATTCCTCGGATGGAGATCGAGCAAGAATTGAAATCGAAACTGCGTATAATCCATTGCCTCAGGCGCAACCGGCGAGCGGGGGCATGAACTGATGCCGGATCTCAAACAAACCCGCACCCGTCTCTACGTCGCGATTGGCGGGTTGCTCGTGATCGACATCATCGCGGTGGTTATGCTTGTAACTCCGGTTGCAGGAAGGGACGGTTTGCGCCAGCAGGAACTGAGGCAGCTTTGGCTGAACCTGAAAGCGCGCGAGTCAGCCCCGTGGCGAGGATTGGACAAAAAGATTCCCCAAGCGCGCAAGGACATAGACGCGTTTTACCGCGATCGCCTGCCTACCGGTTACTCCGCCATTTCCCTCGACCTGGCGAGGCTCGCCTCGCAAAACGGCGTAACCGTTACCAGTGAAAAATACACGCAGAAAGAAACCGATCTGCCTGGGTTGCAGAGCGTCCAAATCGAGGCTGACATCTCCGGCGACTACATCGCATTAGTGAAATTCATCAATGCATTGGAACGCAATCCCATGTTCTTCATGGTGAACGATCTCGAATTGGGTGGCGAGCACAATGGTTCGATTAGGCTGGCGATTCGTATCGAGACGTTCCTGAGGAGCACCTAGTGAAACTCGGCGCAGAAAATCGCCGCAAGGTCATCGCAGCCGCTGCGCTCGGCGTGGTTGCGATTGTGCTGCTGGCCTTCGAATTGCCGGCCTGGTTCGGAGGATCGTCGAGTTCCGCATCCACCGCAATGCCTTCGCCTGGGAGCCTGGCCGCGAATTCCTCGCCTGGTGCGCGCGCCAATCCGACAACCCGCAACGCCGGCGGCAAAAAAGTAGTGCCACAAAACCTGGATCCGAGCCTGCGCTTTGATCTGCTGAAGCTGAGCGAGGAAACCAAATACGAAGGCGCCGGGCGGAACATATTTCGCGTGTTTGTGGAGCCCCCTCCGAAACCGGTGGCGCCGGTAATCGCGTCCAACCCGGCGCAAGAGCAGCAGGCGTACGTGCCCCCGCCGCCCCCGCCGATTGAGTTAAAGTTTTATGGCTTCGCTACTCCCGCGGGAGGCGCAAAAAGAATCTTTCTGGCGCATGCCGAGGACGTGTTCATCGCCAAGGAAGGCGACATTGTGAATCGGCGGTACAAGGTAATGAAGATCTCGCCGAACTCTGTCGATATCCTCGACGTGCTCAGCAACAACCGGCAAACCATACCCCTGACGCAGGGGTGAGAAATTGAACCATTGATGCGCATCCGAAAATCCCAATCCGAGTCTGGCTATGTTCTGCTGGCGCTCCTGCTGTTCGTCGCATTGCTCTCGATCGGAGTCTTCACCTCGATTCAGAAGATAGAGTTTCAAGTCAAGCGTGACCGGGAAGAGGAGATGATTCATCGCGGAGTGCAATACTCGCGCGCGGTTCGCAAGTACTTCAAAGCGTTCGGCCGCTATCCCACGCGGATTGAGGAATTGGAGAACACCAACAACCAACGCTTCCTGCGGCACCGTTACAAAGATCCGATCACCGGCAAGGATTTCAAACTGCTTCACCTGGGTGATGTTCAGATGTCTTTCGGTTCGCCTGCTGCGACGCCAGTGTCGCAGATGAACAACCAGCAGCAAGGCGCTCCGCAAGCCCTAAACAGCGATGCCCAGGCTCCCTCGGGGGCTGGGCCGAGCGCGATCGCCTCGCAGAATTCCCCCCCGGAAGCCCCGAGCGACACCTCGCAAGCCGATCAGGGAGTTGCTGGAAGCCAGACAGGGACTCCCCCACCGCCCCAGCCTCTATCGCAGCAAGCAGGCCCAGGCGGCGCCCCGCAGGTTTTTGGCGGCGGGGGCATCGTAGGCGTGGCCAGTACCAGCAAAGACAAAACAATTCGCGAGTTCAACAAGAAGAACCACTACAACCAATGGCAGTTTATCTATGATCCAACCACGGACCGTGGCGGGCTGCTGATGACGCCCAATCAGCCTCCTCTGATGATCAACAACAATCCGACTCAACAGGGGAATGGCGAGCCTTCGAGCACGCCTCCCAACAACAGTATGGGTTCGGGATTTGGATCAAACCCCGGACAGCCTCCCGCACAGCAGAACCAGCAGTAAGCACAACCTACTCCGACAGCGCCTGATCCGCTAGAGCAAGCCATTTGGCTTCGGTCCAGGGCGTATCGGGCGCATCTACCTCCACCTGGGGACGGGAATCGAGGCTCTCTGATTGTGTTTCTGGCGCTTGAGAGCCGGACTTCCGGTTGGGCTTTTCTGGGCTGGGCTTCTTGGACTTGGCTTTAGAACGCATGACCAGAGCTTAGATTCAGAGCCCCAGCTGTTCCATACTGCTCATTCCGTACTCCGGATGGGAGAAGTATCCAATGCCGAAAGTAACCTAAAAAGCCAAAGGCCCGCTTCGAGCGGGCCTTGGAAAATTTGAAAATCAGACGGCTATACGCTGAACGAAGACCCGCAACCGCAGGTGCTTTTAACCTGGGGGTTGTCGAACTTGAACCCGGCACCCTCAAGCGTCTCGAGGTAGTCCACGGTGCAGCCGGTCAGGTAGGTTAGGGAGGTGGCATCCACATATACCTTGAGGCCCTCAAAATCGAAGGTCTTGTCCATCAGTCCGGCGGCGTTCTCAAAGGCCATGGAATACGAAAATCCCGAGCAACCGCCGCCCACGACTCCCACGCGCAGCCCGGCGGGCACAGGATTCTGCTGACCCATGATTTCCTTCACTTTGGCAATCGCGTTTGGAGTCAATGTGATCGGAGCCTTCTTGGTTGCTTCCTGGGGATGAATTTCGGGAGTGATGGTGGCCATGAATATCTCCTTTGACAACCCCATTATAACAGACGCGGAGCCCCGAACTTAAGGGCGAGCATCTTGCTAGGCAGCGGAACTCTCCGCCCACGGATCGAGCACGACCTTGATGCACTGCTCCTGTTTGTCCCGGAAAGTCTTATAAGCTCGCGGAGCCTGGTCGAGGCTCAAGCGGTGGGTGATGACGAAGCTGGGATCAATTTCGCCGCTTTGAATTCGGTGGAGCAAAGGTTCCATGTACCGGTGCAAATGGGTCTGGCCCATTTTGAAGATCAGGCCTTTGCCAAACGCGCTGCCAAATGGAATTTTGTCAAGCATGCCGCCGTAAACGCCGGGAATCGAGACGACACCACCCTTGCGGCAGGCTTGCATGACTTGGCGCAGCACGAGCGGCCGATCAAGGGCTACTTTCATCCGTTGCTTGGAATAATCATAGGCAGCGGCTACGCCGACACCATGCGCTTCGAGGCCGACGGCATCGATGCAGGCGTCGGGACCGCGGCCGCTAGTCATCCATTTCAACTCTTCGACCAGATCATCCACTTCTTCGTAGTTGATGATATCGGCGCCGGCGGCGCGTGCCATTTTCAAGCGCTCGGGGAATCGGTCGATCGCGATCACGCGCTCGGCTCCGAGCATGAAGGCACTGCGAATCGCGAACTGGCCGACCGGCCCGCATCCCCAGATGGCAACTACTTCCCCGCCCTTCAGGTCACAATTTTCCGCGGCCATGTACCCGGTGGGGAAGATATCGGAGAGGAACAGGACCTTCTCGTCTTCAAGCCCCTCAGGGACCGGCAAACACCCAATATCAGCAAACGGCACCCGCGCGTACTGTGCTTGCCCTCCGGCATAGCCGCCCATCATATGGCTGTAGCCGTATAGAGCCGAGCCCGAGTGTCCATACATTTTCTCCATCATCCAGGCGTTCGGGTTCGTGTTATCGCAGGCCGACCACATCTGGTTCTTGCAGAAGAAGCATTGACCACAAGCGATCGTGAATGGCACCACCACGCGGTCGCCCTTCTTCAGCTTCTTTACCTCGGGACCAGTCTCAATCACCTCACCCATGAACTCGTGGCCGAGAACGTCGCCAGGTTCCATAGTGGGAATACAGCCGTCATAGAGGTGGAGATCAGAACCGCAGATTGCGGTGTGGGTGATGCGAAGGATCGCATCCCGGGGATTCAGAATGCTAGGGTCATGGACCCGCTCGACCGTGACCCTAGTCTTTCCCTGCCAACAAAGTGCTTTCACGGAAACCTCTCAAATTTGCTGGGTACTTTCTAATCGCCCGCCACGCGGGTTTGTTCGATGGACTGTTCCGTGGGACCTTCGCGGAAGACGATTCGTTTTGCCGCACCCCGAATGCCGCGAGCACCGGAAGGCTGGCCGGCGGTGGTCGGGATCTCTCCGGCTTCGATCAACTGCTTCAGGTGACGCAGGCTCTCACGCACCACCTGCTCCGGGTCCCAGCCAACCAGTGCGGCCAGGCCGCGGGCGATCGGACCTGCTGAAGCCTTATATTCGAACGCCACGGAAACTTCGGTGCCGCGGTTTCCGGGTGCAGGTTTGAATCGAATAACCCCGCGATGCTCAAGCATCTGCTCCGCCGATGCCCACGCGATGTATTCGCCCGCTTGCTGATCGGTAATTTCAACATTGGACTGGAAATCGATTCCCGCCGGCTTCCCTAGCGAAAATCGGATGCGGCTACCGCTTTGACGCTCCAGTTGGATAGCATGCATGAACTTGCCCCAGTTCTGCGGGTTCGAGGCAAAGTCATATACTTCGTTGTGCCCCTTTGCGATGGTATAGCTGACACGTACCCGGCCTTGATAGGGCCTTTGAAAATCGCGGACGCCACAATAGAGAAGATAGCTCCCAGCAGCACCTAACGCGCTCCCCAGCCAACCGCGCCGCCAAATTCCCAGGGCCGCAAGAGCGCTTCCCGCCGCCAGCGTCAAAATCGCTTCATGGGTGGAAGTTGCCGGACGCTCGGAGAATTCCCTCTCGCCGTACTTCGCAGCCAGATTGGTGGTAATCGTCATTTCGTCACCGGAGTAGGATCCCGGACCTGGTTATTCTTTTTCGCCGCTTGTTGGTCGAGCACAGTCAGAAATGACCTGGTCGCTGCGGTCTCACTCTGGGAGCCCTTCTTACTAGTTTTTCCAGCCACCACCTCAGCGTCGGGCAATAGCTGATTGGTCATTCGCAGGACATGCGAGCTCGTGCTTGGGAACAGGGCATGTGCCTTGATTGCGATCTTCGCAGGAAGAGACACGATCAGCTGACCGCGTCCATACTCGCAAGCGGTCACAATCTGCCGAGCCGCACGATCAGCACTGATCGAGAGGCCGGGCATGGCACCGCTCAGCGCAAACCAGGTGTATTCGTCGTGATGCTTGCCCTTAAATTCCGCATTCCTCGGACTACCGGTGCGCATGAGTCCCGGATACACGGTTGTGACGTATACGCTGTCCTTGAGAAGTTCCTGCCGCATACCTTCCGACCAGCCGGAGAGCGCGAATTTCCCGGTGCAATATGGGAGCAGATGGGGAACGGAAATCTTGCCCCCGATGGATGAGATGTTCAAAATGCGGCCGGTCTTGCGCTGCCGCATGGAGGGCAGAACCGCCTGTGCCATGTGAAATGGTCCCCAGAAGTAAATGTTGAGCGCTTCCCCGTAGTCTTCCGCCGTCATGGTGTCCATCGGACCAACGGAAAGCGTACCGGCGTTATTGACAAGCACATCGATTTCGCCGAGCTCCTGGCGGACGTCGGTGACGGCTTGATGCACCTGGTTCGGATCTCGAAGATCGCACGCACGAACCATCACCCTTCCCTTCCCTGCCAGCAACTGACGAGCACGTTCGAGTGTCTCGACTTCGCGAGCCAGCAAAGCCACCTTGGCCCCGCGGCGCAGAAATACTCTGGCCAATGCCAGGCCGAGTCCACGCGATCCGCCCGTGATCAGAACCGTGCGGCCGGAAAGATTGAAGCGGCGGACTTGCTTGACTCCCCAGTACGCCAACACAGCACCGGTCATGGTCCCGGCAGCCAGCACGGCAGTCCCCCCACCAATGACGGCTCCGCCGAAAATCAGGCGTCGCAGCAACGTTCGTTTGTACTTTGACATTTTGTTTTCCGATTCGTGTGGTCTAGTTTTGAGCACCAAAGGCGAGACGCATCGTCCGGCGCATCAGGTTGAACAGCAGTCTCGGGAGCGGCAGTTAGCCTCCCGTGCGGTGAGGCTGAGGTAATCAGGTTATCGCTCAACCGTCCCGGCCTCCATCCCCTCAAGGTCGTAAGAGCATTCCGAAAAAACTGTACTGGGGCTAAGTTAAGCAGCTCTGCGCAGCTTGCGAATTTGAGTTGCGACAACTTTCAAGTCGCGAACGAAAGCTTGCATCTGGTCCTGTCGGTCATTCCGGGCCCGCAAAATGGAGGATGGATGAACGGTGGCGAGGACCCAGGGGGCGTGATTCGACGGTACAAAGGTTCCGCGCTGGCGAAGCACGCTGAAGTCCTTTCCGAGTAGCGCCTGTGCGGCGGTGGAGCCCATGCAGACGATCACTTCGGGCCGCAGGGCTTCAATCTCCGAATCTAGCCAGGGCCTGCAAGCTTGGATTTCCGAGTAACGGGGCTTCTTGTGGATCCTGCGCTTGCCTCTCTCATTCGCTTCCCAACTGAAATGCTTGACGGCGTTGGTAACGTAAACTTCCGAACGCGCAAGGCCAGCCTCCGCTAGAGCTTCGTCCAAGATTTTTCCGGCCGGACCAACGAATGGTTGTCCGGCCAGGTCTTCCTTGTCTCCGGGCTGTTCCCCAACCAGCATGATGGATGCACTTTTTGCGCCTTCGCCGAAAACAGTTTGCGTGGCACGCAAGTAGAGATCGCAACCCCGGCATCCAAGCGCAGCATCCCGCAAACGGGGGAGCGTTCGGACCGGCGGAAGGAAACGAGCAGCGGTTGAAAATGAAGGTTTGTTCTTCACCATACAAAACAAAAACCATACGGACCTCTCTGAGATGTCAATACGCAGAAAACTTTTTCCTCAAGTTCTTGTACAAGCTTCCCGGCATCGAATTTGAATAACCCTAAATCCCGCGATGTATGGTCAGCTCAGCTGAAAATACAGTCGATACTGTATTGGAAAGTTAAGTTTTTCCATGTAAGGTCGGCGGGTCGGAGTTCCAAGATGCTGGCGCGGTGCGTGAACGCCAACTGCAATCGGCCGCTGCATTCTTTTTCTGAAGGACGCTTGTTTCAGTTTGAGGTCGTTTCGATTTCTCTGGCGGCCAGCGACGAGAACTCCGCACCTTTTGATGAGAGGCCACAGCGGGAAACAGTTCATTTCTGGCTGTGCGGACGATGTGCCGCTACATCCACGCTGGTTCTTGAACCAGCCAAGGGATTGAAGCTGATTTCCATGGATGAGGCTGGTCGTGCGGCAGACGATCAAACTGCTGCCATGACCTCCGACGTTCTTCAGTCCAAGCGCTGCTGACTTGACGCGGGAACGTATGTACCCTGGAAAGTGTGACTTTGCTGCCGGCAAGATTTACACTCACTCCACTCGCCCGTACGTCTTTGCTGTTGAGCATACGAGGGTTCTGGTTTGGCAACGGTTATGCATACCCGTTGTTTTTCCGTTCTCGAGATTATCTCTAGCCAAATAGGTTTTGTGGGAGGTGTGTATGGGTGTGTTGCGAATCATGGTCGCGGATGACCATGAAGTAGTCCGAAAAGGCTTGGTCGCGCTTTTGCAGGCTCAGCCGGAATGGCAAGTTTGCGGAGAAGCCGGCGATGGCCGCGAAGCCGTCGAGAAGGCCATCCAGCTCAAGCCAGACATTCTCATCCTTGACATCGGGATGCCCAGCCTGAATGGGCTCGAAGCCACTCGGCAAATTCTGAAGACGATCCCGAATGCGCGCGTGCTAATCCTGACTTTGCACGATTCCGACCAGGTGGTGCGCGAAGTGCTCAACGCTGGCGCTCGCGGTTTCCTGCTCAAATCGGACGCGGCTCGTGATTTGGTAGCTGCCGTCGACGCACTGCGCCACGATAAGACGTATTTCACTTCGAAAGTCGCCGCCATGGTGCTCGAAGGCTATCTCAAGGGCGGCACTCCGGGGGCAGCGATTACCCCCGGACGCAACCGCCTCACTCCGCGCGAACGCGAAATTGTTCAACTGCTGGCGGAGGGTAAGAGCACCAAGGAAGTTGCGGTTGCTCTGGGATTGAGCGTGAAGACGGCAGAAACGCATCGCTCGAACATCATGCGGAAACTGCAACTGCATTCGGTGAGCGACTTGGTCCTGTACGCAGTCAGGAACAACATCGTTCACGTGGTGCAAGCGGGAATCGAGTAACCGTTTCGGCGCAAAAGGAACGGCAGCCTCGCATCGCAGGCTGCCGTATGTTTGGTTTCGAACGGTTTTACGCTACGCGTCGTCTGCTTCTTGAACTAGCGGGGGAACTGCGAGCCCGGGATGGCGTGGCCTCTTCTTCTTCGCCTTCTCCCTCTTCCTCGGCAGCTTCCACATTGATTTCCTCTGCTAATTGCGTAAGCTTCTGATCTGTTTCTTTCTCTTCCTCAAGCGTTTCCTCCAGTAGTTCGGCGGCTTCGTCTTCCCCCAGCAAATTCGCATAGGTGCGAGCTGTACCGTAGCCGGAGATTTCATAGTGTTCGACACGCTGGGCGGCAGCGATAATGGCTGCGTCCTTTGTATCCTCTTCCATGTCCTCGTCGAGAGTCTCTTTGCCCTCGTCGAGCAGGCCCTGCATGCCCTTGCACTTCTTGCCTTTCGGCTTCTCGCCCAGCTTCTCGAATATCTCTTCCAGGCGCTCGGCGTGTCCTCTGGTCTGATCCAGGTGCACTTCGATTCCTTGACGCAATTCATCAGAAGTTGCTTCTTTTGCCATCCTCGGCAGTGCTTTGATCAATTGGTTTTCCGCGTCGTAAAGATCGCGGAGATGTTCGAGGTAAAGTTCGCGCAACGAGTTGATTTCCACAGCATTCCTCCCAGGAAAAAATTCGAAGTTTTGGATGGCTGGCTTAGTCGTGCGGTTCGCGTGGAAATGAGCTAAATCGAGTGTAGCCAAGGGCGAGAAGCAGGTGCCGGTTCCACTTTTTTAACCGGCCCCTGCTCGAGAGGTGGGTCAGTTGAGGGCAACTTTCTTAATGAGCCGAAGATATTCCAGCCGCTCAACATCAACAATCCTGCTGTCTCTGTACTTTTCCTAAGGAATTTCTGTACGAGAGACACGGAAGCACTTTGACAATCCGAAGTGGGTGAGCACGGCCCCGGCAGGGATCCTCGGCGAACGGCCACTTGGCAACACACCTCCGCGCCGTTAGTTTCGCCGGTTCGCCAAGCAGCACTCACTAGGACATCGGGAAATCCCTGATCTACGCTGATCTTCATTGAACGGCATTGTGGCGGGATTGAGCAGTGAATATCGCTATTCTCGTGCTTTTCCGCATCGGCAGAGCGCAGGTCGTTCCAGATCAACGTGATACAGCAACGTCACCCATCGCATACAGACCTCACCGGATAGTCATTCGCCCCGACAAAACTTACTCTCGGTACGTGATCGAGAAAAACGAAAACCCAGTGGAACAGCGCATCAGACGGGCATTTTGAAAGGAGAACCCCCAGTGACCACCGACACCGCCGTTCGATTTGATTCTGATCTTGTTCTGGTAAAACGCGCCCAGGAAGGTGACGCCGACGCATTTGCAACCCTTTTTCATAACCACAAAGCCAGAATCTATTCGGTCTGCCTGCGCATGACCAACAACACCGCAGAAGCGGAAGATCTTACCCAGGATGCCTTCCTGCAAGTGTTCCGCAAACTGGCGACGTTCCGTGGCGATTCGGCGCTATCGACGTGGCTCTATCGCATTGCGGTGAACACCGTGCTGATGCACTTCCGCAAGAAATCGCTGCGTCAGATCTCCCTTGACGAACCCTTCAACCAGGATGCGAAGCAAGTACGTCGTGAATACGGAAGCCGGGACGACCGCTTGACCGGATCCGTGGACCGCATTGCTCTGGCCCGGGCGATCAAGGAATTGCCGGACGGCTATCGCACCATTTTCCTTCTCCACGAAGTGGAAGGCTACGAGCACCAGGAAATCGCCGAACTGCTCGACTGCTCCGTGGGAAATTCCAAATCCCAACTTCACAAGGCGAAACTACGCATTCGGGAACTCCTCGGTAAAGCGCGCGAGGAGTATGACAACAAGGCAGCTCAGCGCAGCAATCGCAGCAAGTCTTCGACGCGGTGGGAAAACGGTGCCATTTCGCTCCCCGTTCGCGAAGCGTTTGGTGACACGGAATTCACAGCAACTGCTGCGTAGGATTCGTGTTCTACCAGGAATCGAACATTAAGACCAGAATCGGACAGGGAGACCTTCTAAAGTGCAAATTGCAGCCATTTTGACCGTTGCTGCTGAACAGTCACCCCGTCGTATGTTTTCTCTGGTTGGCAGAAATAATCCTGAAACCAACCGGTCGTTCGGCAAGACAGAAATACTAGGTGCAAGCCTTCTGGACCGTACCCTCGGGAAATTGGAAAAGCTGGGTACGTTACCCCCCAAAGTGCTCTCGGGAGGCAACGTATCCGACCACGTCCTACCGTCTCGTTCTACGCGATCTGGAAGCTTCATTGATTCATGGGAAAAAGCCCTTTCCGGCTACGCCAATGCGGGGGTGGAAAGCATTCTCTTGGTCCGGGTTGGAACGCATTCCGACCTTGATTATGGCGACTTCGTTCGCTTCCACCGTGAGACGAGCAGTCCATTGAGTCACGCCTATTCTGGCGAGACCTCGCTCGATATTGCGGTGGTAAATGCCACCCCGCTTCGCAATGCAGACGACCCCCTCCGCCGTGTGCTCAGCCATCTGATTCCCCAGCAAAAGCGATTCCGCTATGAGGGTTACGTAAACCGTCTTCGGAACCGAGAGGAGCTTCATCGGTTGATGCAGGATGGCCTTCACGGCCGATGCCAGCTCCCGCCGGTGGGCACTCAGATCCGGACCGGGGTATGGTGCGGCGATGGGGCTGAAATCGATCCCACCGTGGCTATCGAGGGCCCCGCTTTTTTTGGCGCGCAAACCAAGGTCGCAGCCGGTTCGAAAGTTTCCGGCACGAGTTCGATCGAGCGCGATTGCGAAGTCGATTGCGGAACCGTGATCGAGAACTCGCTCGTGTTGCCCGGAACGTACATCGGGGCTGCGCTCGACGTGCGGCGCTCGGTGGTCGCAAGTGCAAAACTTTTCAACCTCGACAGAAATATTGAAGTAAGCGTTTCGGACGCCCGCCTCGTTGGAAGGAATAGGAGGCCCATGGCTTCGCTGGCAGCACTTACGGCCTTGTTAGGCAGCGAGGTCCAAGCAGGTGACTGAGAAATTCATGAAATGTAAACCTGCCGTTTACAAAATGCATCTGTAAAGAAGATGAAGTGTCGCCACTGAATCAAAACCGAGAACAGGGAAGGAATGACCGATATGTCCTCCGCAGTTGTGGTGAAGATGCCCGAAGCTTTGGACGCTAAGAGTGCCGGTAAGCTTGGGCGCCAGTTGAAGAGCAGAATCAAAGGCGACACCCCGTTCGTTGTATTGGATCTTTCGCGCGTGAAGCACATCGATCTCCCTGGTCTAGAAGGTTTGTTGTTATGCATGGAAGAAGTGGCGCGGCGCGATGGCAGTCTGCAGCTCTCCGGCGTATCGCCTGAGGCGGCCACGCTACTCGAACTGACCCGCATCAATCAGTTGATGCAGAAGTTTCCCGGCTTCTCCATCGAGGCGCCGCAGTTTGAAGTTGCGCCAGAGGCGGTGCCGGAAGCAGTACCAGCGGAGAGTCCTGCCCAGCTGCCAGTCGCAGTTTAATCGGGCGCTGAAGGAGTTTTCATGAATCGAACTCTGGCGCGAGCCATAGCTTGTGCCCTTGTATGGATTGTAAGTTTCGCGCCTGTGCCGCTGGTGCGCGCGCAACAGCCGGCGGACCCTACACCCCAGCCAGCCGTTCCCGAGAAGGGCTCGACCGAAACTCAGCCCGCTCAGGGAACCACGCAGGCTCCGCCGCAGGAGACAAATCCGGCGAATCATCAGCCTCCGGTGGAACTCCCAGAGAACCCGGGGCGCAACAATCCGCCTCCGCCCGCGGCGAACGCACCTGCCCCGGCCCAGTCAGGGCAGGGGCAGAAACCGGAGCCGAATGGCACGGCTGTGGCCCCCGAGGTGGGAACCACCGGCGGAGCGGCGTCAAAGCCAGCTGGAGTAGCTCTTGCGCCACCAAAGCAGCGGCGCGCGCGATCCTTGCTTATCAAACTGGGGGTACTGGCGGGTGCGGGCATCGCAATCGGGACCGTGGTTGGCCTTTCCGCCGCGAGCCCGAGCCGTGTACCCAATAGCCCGGGGCACTAAATAATTTTTCTACCACTACTCTTTCGAGGCAGACCGTTGAACCCACTGATCGTCTCATTTTCCGGCATTGATGGCGCGGGCAAAAGTACACAAATTGAAATGCTCCGCGAGTACCTGGCTTCTCATGGCGTGGCCGTAAAGGAGCTGACGTTTTGGGACCATGTAGTGATGTTTCCTGGTCTGCGCGCTGAATTCAGCCGCCGCGTATTGCAGAGCGATGGCCGCATCGGCACGCCAGAAAAGCCCGCCGAACGCCGTGATAAGAACGCACAAAACGCTCCGCTTTGGGTGGGTCGATCCCTGCTTTACCTGCTGGACGTGGTGAGCCTGCGCCGGATCTTCAACAAAGCGAAGGCGGAAAACAGCGGCGTGGTGATTTTCGATCGTTTCATCTACGACCAGCTTGCGGCCTTGCCGATGCGCACCGGGTGGGCACGCGCGTTCTCCCGTTTGCTGCTCCGCATAGCACCCAAGCCCGACCTCTCTTACGTGCTCGATGCCGACCCGAAGGTCGCCCGCGCGCGCAAACCGGAATACCCACTGGAGTTCATGTACGTATACCGGAACGCATACTTGGAGCTGCAAAAGATGGCGCCTTTGCAATTGATCCAGCCGGGAGATGTCACCGAGGTCCACCAGGCAATCGTCGATCGTTTTCGCGATTGCGTCTTGCAGAAAGAGCTCGACTCACCCGCTCAGCAAGTGATCGCCGCGTAAGTTCAGCTCACCTTAGGCCCGTCTACAGGAATCTCCTAAATCCACAGTTGCCTAGCAGAATAGCGCACAACGCCTTTCTACTCAGGGACATCCAAAAGCTGAACTACCGAGTCAGGTTCTCCCATGGCCGATTTTTCGATCCAAAAGTTTGGGCTCGTCATTCCCACCCTTAATGAAGCCGGTAATATTCCTGTTTTACTCGACCGCATCACCGCCGCTCTTGAGCCATTGCAGGTTCAGCACGAACTGATCATCGTAGATGACGACAGCTCCGACGGTACGGCGACCGTTGCGAAGGAGTACGCCGCCCACGATTCACGGGTGAAAGTGTTTGTTCGTAAGGGCCAGAAAGGCCTGGCGGGCGCTGTTATTCACGGCTGGGAACACACCGACGCAGAGTTGCTGGGTGTGATCGATGCCGATCTGCAGCATCCGCCCGAAGTTCTGCCTGATCTGATCGCTGCTATCAGGAAGGGTGCCGATGTGGCCATCGCAAGCCGCTACGTGAACGGAAACGGGGTTGGCGAATGGAACAAGTTTCGCCTTTTCGTTTCGCGATGCAGCACGCTTGCGACGGCGCCCCTGCAGCGAAATGTAAAAGTCAAAGATCCTCTGTCCGGATTCTTCGCTGTCCGACGTCGGTGCATTGACTGCCTCAAACTGCAGCCGGAGGGCTTCAAGATCCTGTTGGAAATTCTGGTCAAGGGCCGGATCAACAGGGCGGCAGAGGTCCCTTTCCAGTTTGGGAGCCGTCACTCCGGCGAAAGCAAGGCGAGCGTGAGAGTCGCTCTGCAATATTTCAGTTTGCTCGGGAAACTTTCCCGTTATGCGCTCTTTGGTTCAGGACCCAGTCAACAGCAATGAAGATCTGTCTGGTTACATCGTTTCCGCCGAGTCGCGACGCGCTGAACGAATACGGATTTCATATTGCGTCTGAACTACGGCAGCTTCCAGGCATTGAACTCACCGTGCTCGCGGACGAATACGCACCTTTGCAGGTCGAGCTCGACGGCTTCTCAGTGGTTCGCTGCTGGAAGTTCAACCGCCTGAGCAATCCCTGGGGCGTGCTGAGAGCGATCTGGCGCGAACGGCCCGACGTGGTCTGGTTCAACCTCGGTTTTGCCAGCTTCGGCGGAGAGGCCTTGCCGGCATTTTTTGGAATCGCAATACCTTTCTTCGCGCGCATGACGGGTTCCTACACCCACGTCACCCTTCATCAGTTGATGGAGACGGTGGACTTAAAGGACGCAGGAGTACGGTTCCCCCTGGCATACAAGATGGGTGGATTCATCGCTACCCAGATGGTGCTATTCGCCAATTCGGTGTCAGTGATGCTGCCAGCCTACCGCAACGTTCTGCTGGAGAAGTATGGTCGGGGAGCAGTTTATGTCCGACGGCACGGTATCTTCTCTGCTCGGCCTGAATACCCGGACTTCTCCAAGCGGGGCGATCCTGAGCAGAGGATTTTGGCCTTCGGAAAGTGGGGGACGTATAAACGTCTGGAACCATTGCTTGCCGCCTTCGATGCGGTGATCGAACGCTGCCCGGAAGCGCGGCTGGTGATTGCTGGGACGGATCACCCCAAAACACCCGGCTACCTTCAGGCGCTCGAGCAGCGGTCTGCTCACCGCAAGGAAATCAGCTTCATCGGCTACGTCGCGGAAGACAAAATACCTGACCTTCTGCAGCGCTCCAGTATCGCGGTTTTGCCATACACTTCTTCGGCGGGATCAAGCGGGATCGCCCACCTGGCTTGTACGTACGGCGTCCCTATGGTCGCCTCCGATATTCCAGATTTCCGCCGACTCGCGGACGAGGAAGGAATCTCCATTGACTTCTTTCCGGCTAGCGATGTAGGAGCTCTCGCCGAACATCTAGCCGATTTGTTGGGCAACAAAGAACGGCAAGTGGAAATGGCGCTGCAAAATGTTTCGGCTGCACTGCGCATGAGCATGCCGGGGATCATTCGCGAATACCTGCGAACCTTTGAACTGCGGCAAGGTATTGAAGCCATGCGTTCGATGGCACGGTTGCGCAAGCTTCCCCGCTGGTTTCCCTTTCGAGAGACGCTCGTGCGCCGCAAGTCTCGAGTTCTGATGCGTTCGATGCACGAGACAGCCCCAGGGTCTGCGGTTCTTGCCAGCCCCGAATCCGCCGAAGTCGTATATCTTGCCACCACCTCACAGGCCGAGATCCCAGTCGGCAAGACGGGTACCGACGGAATGTAAAAAGCCAGTCTTGCGACTGGCTTTGGGGGAGGTCCAGCGTTAGAAGCAGGGGAAACTTGGCTTGTTGCCGCCGGATGTCAATTGATTGAAGACTGTTTTCTGCTGCGTCTGGTATTTGCCGCTCACCAGTGAGTAGTGGACCCACTGGACGAGCCCATATTTTTGGGCCAGGTAGTATTCTTCCTTGTCCCCACAATTGCCAAAGTTTACGTCGCAGTTATAGCGGTAACTCGCAACCAGCACTTTTAGGTTGCTCGGCAAGTTCCCTCCCAAGCTCACGTTGTACGGTCCCCAGACCTGATTGACTCCCTTTTTTAAGTTCTGAGTGATGTAGTGCGTGCAATCTGCGTAAGTCTGGTAAGAGGTATTGGGCACATAAAGGATCGAACCTGGAGTTCCCGCCTTGGCGCAACGCGGCACCAACGGCACGTTGGTGTTCGTGGAAAACTTCTTGAAGGTATGCGGATCATTCCAGTTGAGCTCCGTGATCCAAAGGTAAATATAGTTGTTGTCGTAAAGCTGGATGTCCCAAGGAGTACCGGCCCCGCCCTTGGTCCAATAGAACTTACCCGGAGCCATGCTCGTGTACAGGGGGTTCGCACTGCCTTTCATGTGATAGCTGCTACGCAGACCCGAGTCTAGCGTCATCCAATCCAGCATGTCATACGTACCGGACGGGCAGCTCATGGTGGACTCTGCTTCTGCAGGCCTAGTTGAGAGAGAGAGAAAGAGTGTAAGTCCAAGACAAAGCACTCCCAGAACGAGGTTTTTCCTCATCGACCACTCCGCAAGTTTGGTTTTGAGAGATCGGACGAGGGCCCAACGCGTCCGCTAACTCAAGACCTGAATTGATCTTGATGAATAGAACGTAAACAGGAACAAGTGTAAGGGCAATAAGGCAAATGCCCTAAGAGAGAAGACTTTCGTACATGTGTTTCTGTTGCCCGGGCTCGTTCTGGTCGCGGCTACTGCGGTGGGCGAGGAACGTTGTTCTCGACTGGAGCGTTGTCGACGGGAGGGAGCCCCGGATTGGGGCTTTGCGTTTCGGGAGTGTTCTCGGGCGGGTGGTTGACGACCGGGGTATTGTCGCGACGGCGCAGCACGACGGGCTCGCGCTTGCGACGTTTGGCCTCGGCCAGAGCCTGCAGGCTGGCCTCGGCTGCCTGGGTGTTGGAGGACGCAACCTGGCTTACGGCTTCGCCGACCATTTCGTGCCGGCTTGCCGCGCTTACGGCACTACCGGATTGGTCCCCTCGGCGCGCGCGAGTATAGAAGTCTGCCGCCGTCTCCTGGTCGCCCAACAATTCAGACAAGAAGCCCATATTGTTCAGGGAAAAAGCATTCTGCGGATCCAGCTGGTAGGCCTGTCGGAAATACTGTTCTGCTTTGTCGGGCTGATTATGATTGAGCGCTGAGACACCCTCCAGGTTCAATCGCGCCGCCTTTTCCTGCTGGCTTGCCTCCGACTGCAGCCGCAGACGAACCGCCTCGGAGTTCCGAAAGGCAACCTCGCTGATCGGCTTGCCCCGCCAGCGCGGGTCCACAGCCACGACGATCGGCTCGCTCGAGTGCACGATCGATGCTTCGTTATAGTACTCGCGCGCCTGCTCGAGATTCCCTTGTAGTTCGATAGCGTATCCAAGATTATTCAGGGTGAATGGACTTTTGGGGTTTAGCTTGAGCGTCTGACGCAGAATGTCCTCGGCTTCCTGAGCCCGCCCCTGCTGTAGCAGCGCCATCGCCTGAACGTTCCCGCGGTTGACTCGAAGGTCCAGTGCGGAATATGAGCCTGTAACCTGGCTCAGCTTTTTCCCCCGCAAGGTTGCTTCGGTCGATTCCGCGATAACGGTTTCGGAGTTGTTCTCCTTCGCAGCAAGTTCGTAGTAGCGCTGGGCGCGTTCGACTCTGCCCTGCAATTCCGAGACATAGCCAAGGTTGTTGAGCGTGAAGGGATCATCTGGATCGAGCAGGTATGCCTTGTAGAAGATCCTTTGGGCCTTCTCTAAATGGTGCTTCCGGAGCTCCTTGACACCGTCCTGGTTAAGCTTTTGCACAGGTGTCGTATTTGAGCCCGTGGGGATTGGGATGCGGAGATCCTTGGCTTGGAGCGCGGGTACCGTCAGCAAGGCGGCAGTGATCGCAATTATCCGAAAAGCCTGGCGCATGCTGGCGGAGTCTCCTGAATTCAACGACTTGGATGCCAATCCAGCAGTTTCCGTTTGCTGAGTTCTTGAAGCAATCCAGCGGCAACTCTGGCAATCTCAGGGCGAAGATCGTGCATCCAACCCCCGACTGATCTATGCACAAGAAACTCTCTTTGCTGACACTTGCAGGCGTTGTTTCCCTGCCGTTGGTAGCGCAGAACCAGCCCCCGGCGGTGCCCGTCAGCCCTCGCGAAACCGTTTCGCCGTCAACTCCAGCTGCCAGCCCTGCAGGCAGGCACGAAAACCGCGATCCCTTGCTCGACCTGCCTGAGCTGCCAAACAACAAAGTTACCCTTATCGGCGGCACCGTAAAGAGCCTCGACGAAGTCATGAACAAGATGGTGGTGGTGCCTTTTGGGAGTAAGCAGAGCGTACCGGTTTCCTTCGACACCCGCACTGATTTCTTTCAGGACGGCAAGCCCATTTCCTACCGGACCATTCGCGAAGGCCAGCGGGTTTATCTCGACACGATGTTGAATGGGACGATCGTTTTTGCAAAGAAGATCTGGATCCAGAGCAGTGCTGACAGCGGCGTCGGACGTGGCCAAGTGGTTGCCTACAGTCCGGAACGCCAGATTCTGACTATCCGCGAAGAGCTTTCTGACCAGCCCATCAAGATGCAGCTCTCGCCAACCACAATTCTCAAGCGGGGACAAGAAGCAGCGGCACCCGCCGATTTGGTTCCTGGCACACTGGTCTCGATCAGTTTCGGTCCTCAAAGGGAGCTGCGCGAGGTCGACCTGCTTGCGCGGCCCGGCAGCACGTTTGTTTTCCAGGGACGCATCACCTATCTCGACATGTCTCGCAGGCTGATTGCGATCGATAATCGCAGCGACAACAAAAAGTACGACATTTCGGTGCGAGCAATTGCACCCAGCATTTTGCGGCAGTTGCGAGAAGGTTCCGAGGTTTCCGTCTCGGCGGTGTTCGACGGAAGCCGGTACGACGCGCGAACCCTGGAAACCCCCATGCACTCAACCGAAGAGAGGTGAGGGGTCACTGGCGTCTCGCCCATTGAGTCCTTGAATCCATGCCCTTGAATCCACACCGGTGATTCGAGGTCTAGGCTATGTCTGCGTTTTGGTGGGCCGGCACGGTTTCCGCGCGGAGGACGGCGGTCGTCAGTTTGTGCCTGTCGATCAGATAGTATGCGAGGGTATTCACCGCGTAACGCCACAGGGTTGAGATATCGGTGCGGTACCAGCAGCAGTCGGCCATATGTGGGGAGAAGCCACAGATAAAGCGGAAACGGCGATGGAGCGTGTCCGGAGAGAGCAGCGCGGCTGCGGTCATGCGGTGGTTACCTTCCAAGATTGTCAGCGGGGTGGTCGAATCGATGGAGATCAGGATCACGGAACTGTACTCTGCGTCCCCCGCGATTTCCGTACTCAGCGACCGCAACTTCCTGATGAAGGGATCGCGTGAGCGGTGCTCAATCTGCGAGCGCACGGCTTCGATCGTATCCAGCAGCAAAAAGGATGGAGCGCCGTAACGCAACCAGTGGTTACGCGCAAAGATCCGCACCCGCTTCAAATCTTCAGGTTCGAGCTCCACTTCCCACCATTCGGTGTCTTCCGGAAGCTCGCGCCACAATCGGCCGCGGCGATGAAACAGGAGCGCCCTGCGAACGGCGTTCTCCCGCTCATCGCCTAAATCGGGATGCGTAACCAGGTGAGCGTAGGCGTCACGATAACTCTTGTACTCTTCCTGAAAAAACTCGCTCTCCAGGAACTGAGCAATGACCTCGTTTTCATCGACATGACGAATGCGATGCAAACCGGCGAGAGAGATTGAGGATGCATCCCCTTCGTACGAGTGTTCGCGTTGGCCCCGAACGAACGGCACCGAGACCACCAGCAACAACACCAGCATAAGGACCAACTGGACGAGAATGACGTCCTGCAAGGTCGCATGAAACAGGTAGATCCCACCGATGATGGCCCCGCTGAAGCCCAATTGTACCCAGCTGACATTTCCGATCTTTCGTGAAATCTCGTAGGTCATGAGCACGACCCCGAGGGCGTAGAGAGATGTGGTGGTCGCGTACAGAATCAGCAGCGACGAATAATCCAGGTGCTGCCCAACGGCAACGGGGAAGCCGCTTCCGAGCAGCACGTGCCACAGCCGGGGAGGCGCAATCCACACCGCGAACACAAACACCCCGGAAATCCCCACAACCAAACCGAGCGCGGTGGTCAGGACAGCATGGCCCCGCCTGTCTCCGGCGCGGAGTCCGGCAGAGAATGGGAACATGCTGCTGACCACCGACCAGGACAGCATGTAGACCACTCGCCCAACCAGGGCTACGGCGGCATACACTCCCGCCTGCGTAGGATCGAAGAAGTGCTTGACCAGGATGATGTCAAGGTTATTGATGATGACCTGGCCGATAAAAAACGCCACCGCCTGAATTCCTTCGCCCATTCCTGCGCGGAGCGTGGTTCCGGTGGCCTCGCCAACATGCTGTTTGCGGGGAATTCCCACCAAGTACGCGACGACCACCGATACGGTCATCGCGCCCACGACGCCTTTCACCCCGTAGGAACCAATGAATGCCAGCGCACCCAGAAGCTTGACCACAACCTCGAGCGAAAAATTCAGTGCCAGAGGGCGAAAATCGTACGTGCCCTGCATAAAACCGCGGCGCACGCCGAGCGGGACGTAAAACACTGCGGCCAGGGCAAGCAGGATAATCAGTGTTTTCGTGGGAAGATTCAGATAACCAGAAATTGCTCCGCTGGCGCCGGCGATTAACGCCCCTACCAGCACTCCACAGGCCCATGCCCAACGATGCAGGAGTTTATAGATGGCGAGCTTTTCCTTGGTGGACTCGCTGCGGGCTACGAACTTCGAGCACACCAACTGGAACGACAAGGTCACCGACGACAGCAGCATCAGCAGGGTATAAACGACGCTGGCGTGCCCGAATTTGTCTGCGCCGAGCTTGTGGGCGACGATGAAGTTGTAGATCAGGTTCATCCCGCCGACGAACACTGAACTGAGCAGCATGATCATGCTGCCGCTCAGGACACGCAGCCGAAGGTGCTGGGGAGCGGCCAGTGGATCGGCAGCAACTCTCGCGGTCAGCGTTGCCGTTGTTTTCACTGGAATTTCATCGGCCATGGCAGGATCTCGGGATCAACGGGAAACACTTATCAGAAAAGGTTCAGACGTATGACGGGAAGAACGGTGTTTCGGTTTCTTCCGCTGAAATCATAAAAGCTCTGTTGCTGAATGCCAAAAGAGACGCGGAAAGGATAATTCACCGCCACCTCGCCCAAGCCATCGTTCATGTTGCGCCGCATGCCTCGGATGTAATCCACCATCACTTCGCTGGTCACGTTGTCGTACACGTGAAATCCCTTTCCCTGCGACCAGTTTCCGGTGGCATGCACCGCCCAGTGCGAGGCTAACGGCTCCCACTGCAGGCGGAACCCGGGGCGAAGCGCCTGTGCGATGGCGAAGTTCGCGTCCTGCACTCGCCAGGAGCGCAGGTACTCGGCAAGGATTGCAGCCCGCCAAGCCGAGCCGAACTTGCGTTGTATCCCGATGTAAGCGTCGGTGGTGAAGTACTCGCGAATCAAGGGTCGGGAAAGGAAATCCCGGGCTTGGTAGCCTGTAAGTAATGCCGTTTTCGCCCACGGACGGCCCACTTGGAATTCAATGGTTCCGGCTACATCTCGGGAATGGAGATTGAACTCGGTAAACGGCCCTGATTCATGGATCAGGCTGCCCGAAACTGAGACCCAGTTCCCAAAAGAACTCGTGTACAGGTAGAGATACTGCCGGAACAGATTCTGGTTCATGGCCACCGGCGCCGTGGCATCGCGGCGAATGGTGAACTGAATTCCAGGATTGAAGCTGATGGTATTGCCCAAGAGGTGGACGATTGGGTTTACGCCAACGTTGAAGCTCGTGTCATAGGTGTTCCGGTATTGAACGGTACCGGTATTCGGGAAGAAAGCCGTACCTCGCGCGTTGCGCTCGGCGACCATGCCGGAAATGGTTGGCCAGCCATCCAGACGCACGTTGTACCGCGCTGCTCCGATCGTTTCCACCGAGGAGCGGGGAGGAGGCAGGGTGGGATCGGTTTCGCTCAGACCGCGAATTCTGGCGTCCAACTGGTAGATGTTGATGTCTTCCAAGATCGGGGACAGCGAGAACAAGGGTTGTCCGCTCATGGTGTCTGTGATTTGCCTGCCCTGTTCTCCCGCCAACCGAATCTCTGTTGCCTGGGCGTAGTCGTTGCCCTGCATGATCTGGTTCGCGCGAGCAAACATTCCCAGGGCCTTGGGCGTTTGGTGATCCTGCTGGTAAGCGTTGCCCATGGTGAGCAGGTACTCGTAGTCCTGTGAGATGTCCGGATCACTGGACAGAGTCCGCAAAAGCGACATGGCACTCTGGGTCTGACCGAGTGCGAGGTCCGCGTTCGCCAATCCAAGGCTGACCGATTCCTGATCAGCGCCTAGAGTTTGGGCACGCACGAAATACTTCTTCGCCAACTCGAACTGATTGATGGACACCAGCACCCGCCCGGCCTCCACCAGGTTCTCTGGGGTGACGGCGTTGGCTTCGCCCACGCGGGCTTCCGCCAAGGCAAACGCGACTTGTTGCTGGGCGTCGTCGTGGCGTCCGGATTCAGCGAACAGGCGTGCCAGGGCAAGGCGGACTTCGGTTCGATCGACTCCCGGGGCATCCAGTGCACGGGCATACCGTTTCATAGCGGAATTGTTGTCGCCCAGAATGAGAAACGTCTCGCCGGTTGCCATCAGAACCCGGCTGTCGTCGGCGCTCTTTTCAGCGTTGGTCACGGCTTCATATGCGTCTTTCTTGTCACCCAGTCGTGCGTAACCCCGCGACATCTGTGCGTACACAATTCCATTGCTGGCGGCATTCAAGCCCACGGCGCCCTTCAAAGTTTCGATCGAGTCGCTGTAGCGGTGCAGGCGGTACTGGGCCTCGGCCAGAGCCAAATGCACGTTCACGTCATTCGGCGCAAGTTTCATTGCCACCTGGTATTCGCCCTCAGCCTGGCGGAACTGCGCTTGTTGGCGATACGCTTCGGCCTTGGCTAAATGAATCGCCGCCACGTCGCTCATGGTTTTGGCGGCTAAGTCGGCTTCCCGCAGCGCCGGCTTGGAGCGGCGGAGCTGCAGATTGGCGAAGGCCAGTCCCAGGTGCGCTTCGCCGTAGCCGGGGCGCATCTGGAGGGCGGTTTCAAAGTCCTTGATCGCTTTGCTGGCTTCGCGCAAGTCATTGCGTGTATATCCCCGGTTCATATAGGCCGTCGCCGTGGGCTCGATATTGAGGGACTTTGTGAAAGCCGCCTCCGCCTCCCGAGGTCTCCCGGTGTGCGCATAAACGTAACCCTCTACGAGCGGGAGATCATGGTCTTTGGGGAGGATCGGCTGAAACTGTTGCGCAATCTTGAAAGCCTCCTCGAAACGATTGAGGAAGAGAAGATCGTAGGCGAGGTAAACCGGAGCCTCTGGATCCCGAGGTAGCTTCTCAATGACCTTGTATCCGAGATCTGCGGCTTCCTGATAATGGCCGGTAAAGGTGAGATACCTCTGGCGCTCGCGCATGACCTGCGGATTGTTATTGATTGCATCGTTCGCAGCGGCGCGATCGAGCCATTGCTTAGCCACAGGCAAACTGTGTTTGGGCCCATCCATGGCAGAGTTGAGGGCCGCAGCCACGATCAGCGGATTCTTCGGCGCCAACTCATGGGCTTTTTCGTAACTCGCCTGCGCGCGATCCAGTTGGCGCTGAGAGGTGTACAGGTCGCCGAGCGCGAAATAGGGCACGTAGTCGTTGGGATATTGCTCTTCGAGTCTCAGGAAGTATTTCTCTGCCGACGCCGGGTCCTGCAAGTCCCTGGACAAATAGCCGAGAGCAGTCAACGCGGCGTGATTGTTAGCATCAATCTGCAGGGCGCGCTTATAGGCCTCGAGCGCTTCCTGTTCGCGGTTCGTTTTCCACAACAGGTTAGCGTAGTTCAGCTTGATGTTGATGTTGTTGGGCGCGAGCCCCATTGCTTCTTTCAGGTCGCGCTCGGCGGAAGCCGTGTCGTTAAAGCCGGATTCGATCAGCGCTCGCAATCGCAGGTACTCCGGACGGTTCTGCTGATCGGTTCCAGGCACGCTGCTCAGCGCAGTCTGGGCCGCCTTCAGTTGCAGGTCCGCTTCCCGATCCTGCTGCGTGCGGCGCAGAATTTCTGCCAGGCTCAAATGTAACGAGACTGGATATAGCGGTCCTTCCGGCACAGCGTTGGGCAGGTTCTCGATGGCGGTCTGATATTCGCGGATGGCTTCTTCGTTGTGGTCTTCCAGGCTGAACATTTGGCCGCGGATTGCATGCAGCCGGTAATTCCTCGGATCTGCCGACTCGGCGCGAGCCAGAAATGTCGAGGCCTGCTCAAACTTGCCCGCACTCACAAGCGCCTGGGCGGCACTCAGCTGCAAACCGGGTTCTTTCGGAAGGCGGTTGGCCGCCTGGGTATAAGCGCTCGCAGCCTCGTCCTTCTTGCCTGCAAGACCATATGTGTACCCAAGTTCAGCGAGGGCGTCAGGGTTCTTGCGGGTTACTTTCTGCAAAATCGCGATGGATTCATCCAAATTTCCCGTATCGCGATAGAACGAAGCGACCGCGCGCAAAACGTTCGGATCGTTGGGCGCCCGGTTTTGCGCCCGCGTCAGGTAAGCCTTGTACTGGTCAGGCTGGTTGAGCTTCTGGTATGCGCGGGCAACCAACAGTTCAGTGCGGGCCTCCGACTTGACCGCGTCGGCACGCTTCAGCAGATCCAAAGCGGTATTGGCATCGGTATTGAGGGCCAGCTCGCCCGCCAGTTGCAGATCGCCCGCGCTCTTAGGATTTGCGGCCAGAACCTTGTTCAGCAGATCCTGCGCTTCCTTATAGCGGCCCATCTTCGCATAGGTTTGGGCCATGCCGGAGAGGCCGGCAATGGAGGTGGGCTGCCGCTGCAAGCCCTTTTGGTATCCCTGCAGGGAAAGGTTGAAGTCCCCGCCTAAGCGGGCGGCATATCCGAGCAGGAACCACAGTTGTGCATTCTGGGGCGCCGAATTGGCGGCCCGGTTCGCAGAAGCGATCGCTGACCGGTAGTCGTTGCGTGAGAGCGCTTGTTGGACGGCCCGAGCCTCACGCGCTGTCTCGATGCCCGATCCCCAGCCGATACCATTGGCGTTGTCCGATGGGGGCTGCGCGGCAGCTGGAGCCTTTTTCCCTTTTTTGGCATTCTGCTTCGAGGGCTGATTGATTTCGAAAGTTTGCGCCTTCAGCAGTGTCACTGCTGAAAATGCAAAACCAACGACCAACGTGATGGAAATAGCTCTCTTGCCCATGGTGCGATAGTTGGCGGCGAATTCCTACTGCTGCCCGAATATGCCAGCCGACCTCGCTCAGATGCGTTGCGAGTTGCTGCGGTTGGATTCTGAGTCCCACCTCTAGGAGCTGCAAGTGTATGCACCTACAGTAAGTTGTGGAAACCTCGCCGCTGAAAGCTTGGTGCTCCCCTAGGAAACCTTAGAAGCCCTACTCGAATCCAAGCGGGTGCTCACAATTCATTTGTGGGGAGGAGCACCGCACCGTGGAAACGAGTTACTTTTCACGTCCTATTCCACTACGTTTCATCATTTTGGTGGCACTGGCGATTCATGGACCTCTGCTTGCGCTGCAGTTGCCGCTAACCAATTCCTATGACGCGAATTTCCACATATTTTTCGGGTCGCACTACGCTCACCACTGGTTTGATCCGTGGAACCCGAAGTGGTTTGCCGGCTTTTCGCAGACAACCTACCCGCCGCTTGCCCACCAGTGGATTGCGCTGCTGTCCTTCGTTTTCGGGCTGCACATGTCCTTCCTTCTGGTGCAGCTGGCCGCGGTACTGCTCATTCCGGTCAGCGTGTACAAGTTTGCCCTCATCTGGGTGGACGAGCGCGCCGCCAGCTATGCCTCGCTGTTCAGCGTATTCGCCGGCGCCGTAGCCTTTCTGGTTTATTCCGCTGGACAATTGCCAACGACCCTCTCGGCTCCCCTCTACCTGCTAGCCCTCCCTTACTTCTATGACTGGTCGCGCTCTGCCGATGGCAGAGCTCTCGTCAAGGGTGTGGTTTTCACCTTGGCGGCGGCTGCGGTTCACCACGTCACCTTGATCTTTGGTTCCGTGCTATTTGCCATACCGGTGCTTTGGCTGGCGGTAATCGACCGCGGTCAGAGGTCAGGGGCAGCCGTTGTGATCCGCGGAATGATCATGGCGGTCATCGCCGCCCTGGGCGTGGGCATTGTGCTGCTTCCTTACTGGATCGCAATCATCAAACACCCGATCGAGCAAATGCCAATTCCGCACGCCAGCCGCTCGAACTTGTTGATGAATATCACCTTCCTCACCAATTATTTCTTCGTCCCCTACGGAATGCTGGTGCTCGCCTTGCCCTTCATTCTCTGGTATGGGGCGGCTTTGAAGCGCCTACGGCCGCTGCTGCTGGGCTTCTGGATTACCTTCATCTTCGGACTGGGTGGCACGACGCCAATCCCGCGGCTGGTCTTTCGCCGCGCCTTCGAGATTCTGACATTTGAGCGCTTCACGCTGTGGGCGGTGCTGATGGCTCTGCCGATCGTTGGCTACATCGCCGCGCGCCTCATCGACCGATACAGCCGGAAGGCGGCCTTCGCCCTAGGTCTGGCTGCACTGGTGACGCTCACGCTGCCTATGGCCTGGATTTCGATCAGCCCCTTCTCGGCCAATGCCGACTTGAACGTCGATGCGGTTGACAATTTCCTCAACCGGGATGGACATGATCGTTATCGATACCTGACCTTAGGCTTCGGGAACTCCTTACCCAAAGTCTCGACCTATACCAGTGCCAACAGTGTCGACGGCGAGTACAACTCAGCCCGCTTGCTCCCTGAGTTCACCCACTACGGCACCGCACAGCTCACCAGCGCGAAGTATTTCGGTACCGCCGGCATGGAAGCCCTGAGGATGATGCTGCGGCATGCCTCGCACTATGGGCTGAAATACATTTTCATTCACGATCCCTACTACGAACCGCTGGTGAGCTTTGCCGGATGGAAGCAGGTAGAAACCTATGACAATGGTGCCATCACGGTGTGGTCGCGGGAGGACATTCCGCCGGCAAGGCCAATTCCTTCCGACGCAATGCCCACTGCTTTAGAAGGCTTACTGTGGGGGACGCTACCGCTGGCGAGCAGCATTCTGGCGATTCTGTTTGCCTTCCTGATCCCCGACAAGGCACGCATGCGCAGCGAAGAGGTTGTAGTTCCATTTCCTGCGCCCACGCCTGAGGACTCGTTCGTTCGGGAGGCACGCTAATGAAGCGCGTACTTGCAATCTTGCTGGGTGGGGTCACCCTGGTCCTCATCATCATGGGATGGTTCCAGTCGGGCGGAGCCGAGGCGCACGGACTGCAATCGGCCAGCACTCCCGAGCAGGCTGTCCGTTTAATGCTCTCGCAGATCAGGTCGCACGACTTTGATGCCGCCTATGCGCGCCTGGCGAACCGCAGCGATGTCGACAGGAATGCCTTTATTCGCGAGTTTAGCGGCAGCAACGCAAGCCTCCTGACCTACGCCGCACTTGAAAGTTTCGACGTGTGGGGACTCAAGACCAACGAGCAGGATGCCAGGGTGCGCGCCAAGCTGCACTACTCGACCGCCGTCGGTCCGCTCGACGACATTCGCGATCTGAAGGTCCAGCGCACCGGTGACACATGGAAAGTGTTCTGGCCGGTGAACTCGGCAGCGAAGCTTCCTCCACAGGTGATTCCGGTGAACTATCTGCGCTGGGACGTGATCACCCGCGGTTCCACCGACGATTGGGGGGTGCAGAACGTCGATTCCCCACAAGTGCGAGTGGTTTCGATGAATGCCATTCAGCGGCCTGACAGCGTGGTTTTGGTCGGCGAAGTTGTGAACGAGGATTCCGTTCCTGCTTACGTAAACGTTGGCGCCACACTGCTCGATCCGAGCGGAGCCGAACTGGCCCAGGAAAGCAGCTTCGACAAGATCTCGCACGTGCTCCTGCCAAGGCAGGTTACTCCCTACCGAATTGACTTTCCCAACATGCGCATGGAGAAGATCAAGAGCGTGCGTATGGATACCAAGGCGCTGCTGGTTGCGGCGAGTGCCGATCCCGTCATCGAGGTCAATCAGCAGAAGTTGGAGACCGATGCGCTGGGTAAGAAAGTCCTGAGCGGACAACTGCTAAATCAGAGCGGACAGATTGTAAATATCCCGCATGTCATCTCCGCCTTTTACGACAGCAATGGCAAGGTAATCTGGGTGTCTGACGGATATCTAGCGCAGGCTCTGCTGCCGCAAATGCCTGTGCCTTTTGCCGTCGACCTGCCTCCCGACATCGCCAAAAACGTGCAAACCTATCGGGTTGTTGTGAACCATTTCGACACGAAATCCCAGTCATGACAAATCTTGGCACACTCTTGGTTGCTATTGGGCTTGCGGCAACAGCTTACGCGGGGGAAATTCATCCCCCAGCGCGGGTAATTGCTGGAACCTCTATCACCATTCCGAGCAGTGGTTCGGGCGATGGCACCTTCTATCTGATTGGACCGGTGACCGCGAGCAAGAAGCAAGTTCAGGCGGGAACGGGAATCTCCGTCGATTCCGACCAACTGGAACGCGCCGGCCGCTACATCGCCGTGCTGTGCGCTTCCGACGGCTGCAGTTCTGCCAACTTCTTTGTTGTTTCCGCAGCTGCAAACAAGCTGAGCTTGCTGGCTCACCCATCACGAGTTCCGGTTGGAAGTGCGAACGGCATCAGCACGGTTGCCTTCGTGTTCGACAACTTCCACAACTTCGTCCTGAAGCCTGAGCAGGTCAAGTTCAGCATCCTGCCGAAAGATGGCAAGGAAGTCTCCGCCAAGCGCGCCTCCGAAAATGGTGTCGCCTGGGTCCGCATCAGTTCTGCAAAAAAGGAAGGCCCGGTACGAATCGGCGCCGCAATCGGCAATGCCAACGAGGTTCGCGTCGTGCAGCAGGTGGCGGCGGAGGCTTGCAATCTGCGCATCAAAGCGAGCCGTGCCAAGACAGGGTTCTTAGTTGAAACCGACCCGGTGCGCGATTGCTCAGGCAACCCTGTTCCCGACGGCACGGTGGTGAGCTTCACAAAATCTGACGCTGCCGGTAAAACCACGGTTGACGTTCCCATTAAGCGGGGTGTAGCCAAGGTCGAAATGCCGATCCAGGGCAATGCCCGCATCACCGTCGCCTCAGGGGTCGTAACCGGCAACGAATTACCAGTCGCCGGAGGACTGGCTCCATGAGCGCCGCACTTAGGTATTCCCTTTTGACCGTGATCTTCGCCCTGGTGGTGTGCGCAATTGCTGCGCTTCATCTTGGCGCCGCTGCCGACACGGAGGTGCCTCATGTGGAGTTCAGCGCCGACAACATTGGCCCCAGGCAGATCGAGGATCTCACTAGCAAGAGCGTGCCCCGCGATTACGCATTCGCCTGGCAAACCATGGAGCAAGCCCTGAATGAGAACCGCGCCGGTCTGCTCGATGGCTACTTCACCGGACTCGCCAAGCAGGAACTCGGCGATCGCGTGAAGTCGCAAACCAAATCGGGGATGCATACGCGCTATCAAGACCGAGGCCACAAGCTCGAGGCCATCTTCTACGCGCCTGCAGGCGACGCCATGCAGCTTCGTGATCACGCGCAGTTTGACCTTCAGGTGCTCGATGGGGACAAGGTCATTTATGAGGAACCGGTCAATGGTGAGTACATCGTGCTCATGACCCCGGGTGCTGACCGCTGGATGGTGCGGCAGATGCAAGCCACAGAGCCAGAGAAGTAGCCACTCGCACCCAATATGCCGCATCCAAACTTCCCAGAACTCCGCATGCGTTACCTGTACACAGGTGGGTTGATCGTTGGTGTGCTCGCGCTGGTTATGGTTGGCTGCAACCGCAACCGATCGGTCCGCGAGTCACTGACCCAAACCACGCGTGGAATGCAGCAAGGACCGCGCATTCTCGCCGATTATCAGCCCTGGTTCGGCGTTCCCGACCACATGAATGTCGGCTACTCGACGCAAGATCCCGCCGTCTTACGAAAGCAGGTCGAGCGGGCCAAGCAGATGGGTATTTACGCCTTCGCCGTCGATTGGTATGGCGAACGCCGCCCTTTTGAGGACCGCAGCTACGCCCTGTTGCAGCAGGTCTCGGCCGAGGCACGTTTCCACGTTTGCCTGATGTATGACGAGACGCAGGAAGATAACGGCCACGCCACAGAGGATGCGCTCGAGGCTTTCGAAAAAGCCTACCGTGCCTACATTGGTCCGAACGCGCCGGCGCGCGAAGCCTACGTTACCTTGAATGGGCGTCCGGTTGTCTTCATCTTCCCCAAGCGCGGCAACACGGATTGGAACCGGGTGCGTGCCGCCGTCGATCAGTGGGAGCGTCCTCCAATTCTGATTTACAAGGACGATCCACCACCGAGATACGCGAATGCTTTTGACGGCTTCTATGCCTGGGTTCACCCTGGCCAGCACTGGGACCCAAACGGACGCGATTGGGGCAAAGAGTATTTGGACAAGTTTTACAAGAAAATGAAAGAGCACAGTGACAAGGTCATTGTGGGCGGCGTGTGGCCGGGTTTTAACGACACGAAAGCGTCATGGAGTTTGAATCGCCACATGGACCGCCGCTGCGGCGCGACCTTCGAGGATACGCTCAAACTTTTCCATCAGCACAACGATCCCGAGCGCCCCATGCCGTTCGTCCTGATCGCGACGTGGAACGACTACGAAGAAGGCACGCAGATCGAGACCGGAGTGTCGGACTGTAACGGCAGAAGACCGATTACGGAGACGGCGGCCCGCTGACCAACCCGTTCTGCTTCCGCAACATCGAACAACATTGCTCGCCGAGGCGGCCCAAAACTTCTTATGACTCAGTCTTCGGGAACTGATAACGCGCAAATTTCTCTGCTCTCTACGCTCGTAATCCAGGGCTACGACGGCGACTACTCAAAGCCGCGGGCCGATCTCAACCACCTATTGGGGAAACTCGAGGAAGTTGCCGGATTCAGCGAAGAGCGTTTTCGCGAACTGGTGCAACTAGCCGATACGCACCACGTAACGGTGCGCGCTTTGCGCGTTCTTGAGCAGCTGGCGGCTCAAGAACGGCAAAAGCGTTTGTTGGAGTGGAGCGCGGATGCGATTGAAACCGAGCAGCGGCGAATCGGCAAGGCGGTTGAGTGGTTGTACGCAATCGTCCAGGCGCTGCAACTTTCAGGATGTCCCGTTACCGTAATCAAGTCGCTCGACCATTGGCCCGACCTCGGGTCTGATCTCGACCTCTACACCAGTGGCGCGGCAGACCATGTGGTTGGTGTCATGCAAGAGAAGTTACACGCGAAACTCGAACCCCGAAGCTGGGGCGACCGCCTCGCCAGCAAATGGAATTTTGAAGTCCCCGGACTGAAGGAGTTGGTCGAGATTCACGTGCAGTACCTTGGTCAGACCGGCGAGCAAAAACAATTGGCTCAACGAGTTCTGGAGCGCTGCGGGGAAGCGACCGTGAATGGCCGCAGCTTCCCTGTTGCCGGACCAGATGAGCGAATTCTGATTTCAACGCTGCAACGGATGTATCGTCATTTCTATTTTCGGCTTTGCGATATGGCCGATATGGCTGCGCTGCTGCAAAGTGGCAAAGTGGATTTCGCTGAATTGCGACGCGGAGCCGACGTGGGTGGGATCTGGCCGGGCGTGGCCACCTTCCTGGTGATCGTTGCTCAATATGTCAAACAGTATGGCGGAATTGTCAGTCTGCCGCAGGGGGTAATCGAGAGCGCATACTCGCCAGACCTCTCGGTGCAAATCAAGAACAAGTTTCTGCGAGTGCCGATGCGACCCGCGGCAGGCCTCTACGGCTCCCAGCTGCTGAACGCCAGCCTGCAAGGTGATTTCAGGGCGATGTCACGGCTGCCGTTACTGCCGCCGCTCGCCGTATCAGCGCTCGTGGCGTACCGGCTCACGGGCAGCGACAAGGGCGTCTGGTAGGGCCCGAGGCAGGATTCCCTGGCTTCATCTCCATTGACCTATCCAAAGTTCCAGCTCTGCCGTGGAACCTTGGAATTGAAGCTCCCCTAGGGTCAGAGCCCGTTTGGCGGGCTGAGTTTCCTGGACGACGGGTTCAGGCACAGTCCTCTTAGCAAACTTTTGGGAATCGCCGAAGCTCCGGCTACAGGATTGACCCGATGGCGGATGCCCCGGAATCCCGCTAAACTATTGATGTTAAGGTAGTTGCTTCAGTTGCGCCCCAACTTCGTGGAGTTCGCGTCCGTTCCTGGGAGCCTCCACTCGATCACTCAGCACGCCGATTCCGCGCCAGCAGGATGAAGCCATAGATCTGCTCGGTCCGCGGAAGGCGAGGTTAGATCAGCACGACCGAAGGACAGTTCATGAGAATTGCACAGGTTGCGCCGCTTTACGAGAGTGTGCCCCCCAAGACCTATGGAGGTACGGAGAGGGTTGTTTCCTGGCTCACAGAAGAATTAGTCCGACTTGGGCATGAAGTCACCTTGTTCGCCAGCGGGGATTCCATGACCACCGCTCGGCTGGTTGCTTGCTGTCCCGAATCCTTGCGCCTCTCAAGCGACAACGTGAATCAGTCGGCTCACCACATCGTGCAGCTGGAAAAAGTGCTGCAGGAGAAGGACGAGTTCGACCTGATCCATTTTCATACGGACTACTTGCATTTCTTGATCAGTTCGCGGGAAAAGTACCTGAGCGTGACGACCCTTCATGGGCGCCTCGATACCCCGGACCTCGGGCCTCTGTTTGAGGTCTATTCCCATCTGCCCGTGATCTCGATCTCCAACGCCCAGCGAGACCCTCTGCCGCATCTCAGCTGGCAAGGGAACGCGTACCACGGCTTTCCACCTGACACCTTCAAGCCGTACACCAAGCCGGGAAAATATCTGGCCTTCTTGGGAAGGACTTCCCCGGAAAAGGGACTGGACAAGGCCATCGAAATCTCGAAGCGGGCCGGCATGCCCCTAAAGATCGCTGCCAAGATTGACAAGACAGATCAGGAATACTTCGATACTTGCATCAAACCCATGCTGGATTGTTCCGAGATCGAGTTCTTAGGTGAGATCGGCTATCCGGAAAAAAATCAATTCCTTGGCGAAGCCGCTGCCCTGCTGTTTCCGATTTGCTGGCCGGAGCCTTTTGGAATCGTCATGATCGAAGCGATGGCCTGCGCCACCCCGGTTGTAGCCTACCCCTTTGGCTCGGTACCAGAAGTGATGCAAGACGGAGTGTCAGGTTACGTCGTACCAGGGCTTGATAGCGCCGTCGAAGCCGTAAAGAATGTGGATCAACTCGACCGCAAGAAGATCCGCAAGTATTTCGAGCAGCGCTTCACCGCTGGTCGAATGACCCAGGATTATCTGCGAATCTATGAGCGCATACTGACCCGCAAGAAAGCTCCGCTCACGGTCGCCAATGGAGCCCTGAATTGGATGAAGTTAACATCTCCCAGCAGTACTACATAGAAACCAAAGCGGCGCCCACGGAAGACCGGGCACGCGTCCTGAAATATGGTGCAATGTTTGCTGTTTTCGATCGCCTAGGGGACATTCGCCATCAGGGTCTCGGTGAACAGGGAATCTTCTATAACGGGACGCGGCACCTCTCTGAAATGCACGTTCGACTCTGGAAAGAGCGCCCGCTGCTCCTGAGTTCGATGATCGAGGCGAACAATTTCTTATTCAGCGCCGACTTGGCGAACCTCGATGTGTCGCGGGGCGACAAGGTAGTCATTCACCGTGGCACCCTCCATCTGCTGCGATCCCGTTTTCTATGGCGGAGTTCCTGCTACGAAGAACTGAAGTTCGTCAATTACGGCATGGAACCTCTCTCGGTGCCGCTCAACGTCTGTTTTGCTGCCGATTTTGCTGACATTTTCCAGGTGCGCGGGATGACCCGCGAACGCATTGGCCGGATTCTAGAACCCGAGGTATCTCGGGATACTCTGGTCCTCGGTTGCGAGGGTCTGGACCGGATCACGCGTCGAACGGCCATTCACTGCGAGCCGACACCAACTGACATCAGTGGCGGGGAGATGAACTTTCGCTTCGAACTGAGTCCGAAGGGCGAATGGACCATTTCCTTCAAGATGACCTGCGAAGCTGAAAATCGACCCGCCAAGGAATACAGCTATCCCCAGGCGGCCCGCCGGGCAGAAACGGAAATGAAGATGTTGACCCGGACTTTGCCGCAGATCACGAGTTCCAACTCGCGTTTCAACGATTGGATTCGGCGCTCCAGCGCCGACGTCCAGATGATGACCATCGGCAACCCTGAGACCCACTATCCGTATGCAGGAGTTCCCTGGTTCAGCACCGTGTTTGGGCGGGACGGAATCATCACCGCGATGGAGATGCTGTGGGTTCAGCCCCAGCTTGCAAAGGGCGTTCTCGAGTACCTTGCAAGTACGCAGGCGATCGAGGTGGATCGCAAGAATGAAGCCGAGCCGGGGAAGATTTTGCACGAACTCCGCCACGGTGAAATGGCCAATCTTCACGAAATTCCTTTCGCCAAGTATTACGGGACAGTAGATGCCACCCCGCTTTTTGTGATGCTCGCCGGCGCGTACTACGAACGCACCGGCGATCGCGCTCTCATTCAGCAAATTTGGCCGAACATCCGCGCCGCTCTCGACTGGATGGATAGCTACGGCGATATGGACGGCGATGGCTTTGTTGAGTATGCAGCTCACGGCAACAAGGGCCTGGTGCAACAGGGATGGAAAGACTCAAACGACTCCGTTTTTCACGCCGACGGCACGATCGCCGAGCCGCCGATCGCCCTGAGCGAAGTGCAAGGATATGTGTACGCAGCTAAGATTGCTGCCTCCCGGATGAGCATGATGCTGGGCGACGAACAGGCAGCCGCCCACTTGGAAAGACAAGCTTCCGATTTTCGGGATAACTTTGAGGACAGTTTCTGGTGCAAGGAACTGGACGTTTACGCGCTCGCGCTAGATGGGCAGAAGCGTCCTTGCAAAGTCCGGGCGTCGAATGCCGGCCATTGCCTGTTCTCTGGTATTGCCCGCAACGAGCGCGGGAAAGCCTTGGCGCAAACCATGTTTGCGGAAGATTTCTACAGCGGCTGGGGGATACGCACCCTGGCAACGGGTGAGGCTCGTTACAATCCCCTGTCCTATCACAACGGGTCGGTTTGGCCGCATGATAACGCCTTGATCGCCGCCGGCCTGGCGCGCTACGGCTTCAAGAACCTTGCCGGCAAGATCCTTCTGGCACTTATGGACGTCAGCAGCAACTTGGAGCTTCATCGTATGCCAGAACTCTTCTGCGGGCTCGACCGGCGCGAAGGGGAAGGGCCTACCCTCTATCCCGTTGCTTGTGCCCCGCAGGCATGGGCGGCGGCGACCCCGTTCCTGCTGATTCAGTCGTGTCTGGGTCTCAGTGTACAAGGTGGGCACAATCGGGTGGTGTTCACCCGGCCGGCACTCCCTGAAGGAATCCCCCACCTCTCGATCCGAGGCCTGCGGGTGGGCGAGGCCTCGGTTGATCTGGTCTTCGAACGCGAGTTCGATAGCGTGCGCGTGCAAGTGCTAGAAAAACAGGGCGATGTGGAGGTGGTAGCGACGTTGTGAATGCGCCATTGGAGAAGCCGCGCTGTTCGCCGGGACGGGGTCTCTGGTCTGTTTCCTAACGCTGCCTCGGTCAAAATCCCTTCCCGGCGGGTGTCCACCTGCGTGACAAATCGAAGGTCAGCTACACACCTAAGGGGCTTACCTGAAGCTTCTGCTCGGCTTAGGGAGATCACCGGATAGCTATTGCTGGATCAGCCGCTTAGCTTGTGAATTAACCCCAAGCTTGGAGGCTTGCATGACCAGAGCAGGAGTGTTCCTCACGGCCGCATTGGCTGCTGCCTCGCTTGCGTGTTTTGCGCAAGACCATTCAGCTAGCGCAGCGTCCCCCAATGCGGCGTCGTCGGCTGCGGTCGCACAGCCGAGCAATCAGAACTCAAATAGCGTCCCGGCCAACCGGAAAGAAACTCCGAGCGATTCCGCCCAGAGCGCCCCCGCCGGCCGCGATTCCTCGAGTTCCGCAACTTCAAACTCGAACCCAGCTAGCCAAGGTTCGGCGTCGAACGACCCGGCAACAGCCAATGGCCAGTTGCCCCAAACTTCGACGATTTTGCCACTTCTCGGTCTGATAGGTTTAGGTTCGCTTGTTGCTGGCCTTTTTGCGCGCCGGTAGTTTTTATGCAGGTCCTCGGGACCAAGCCCTCTGGTAAGAAACGCCATCGTCTGGGCCGCTCGCAACTGATCCTGAAAGCTGGATCCTGGTGGCCTAGTGAAATCCCCATCAAACGTAAGTTGCTGGCGAGCAAACGCCAGATCATCGCATATCTGTTAATCGTGAGCGGAAGCGTGCTCTGTTCGGGTGTACTGGGCACGTATTCCTGGATGTACTGGAAGCAGAGATCGCTTCTGCGGCAGTGGAACGAAGAGCTAGCCACCCGGGAAAGCTTGACCAAACTCTCCATCCCTCGCATCAAGCTTGAGGATGTTGTGCTGGAGGGCGTGGATGCGCACTCCCTCCTGCTGGGACCGGGTCACATGGTGAACTCGGTCGAACCCGGCATTCGCGGCAACGCGGTCATTGCCGGCCACCGGGACACTTTCTTTCACAAGGTCCACAAGTTGCGTCCGGGGGATGACATCTACGTACTACGTGACGGAAATCGGTTCCACTACAAGGTCACCACTCGGAAGATTGTTCCAGCCAACGATCTTTCCGTCCTGAAATCATCCGACAAGCCCGAACTCACCCTGATTACCTGCTACCCCACGCATGCGATTGGCCCAGCCCCGGAAAGGCTGATTGTGGTGGCTGTAATGGCAGGCTGGCACCCGGCTGGGGGCACCAGTGCCTGGGCAAAGCCGATCACTGGCGCCATCCCTGCATCCCCGGTAAAATAGCCCTTCGATCCAGGGAAACCCACTTGCTGTGAAAATTCCTGCATCGAATGTCTAATGGGAGCAATCCAACCAAAGGTGAGCGAGCCGGTCAGTGATGAACTGGCTCTGGTCGAAGCGGCAAAGGCCGGAGATGACGCGGCTTTTGAAGAGTTAGTCCGCCGCTACGACCGCAACGTTTTCCGCATCGCGCAACACATTACGCAGAACCGCGAGGATGCCGAAGATGTTGTCCAGGACGCGTTCGTTAAGGCCTATACCAATCTGAAGCAGTTCCAGGGGCAGTCCAAGTTCTACACCTGGCTGGTACGGATTGCGGTGAACGAGGCCTTAATGAAGTTGCGGCGTCGTCGTCCGGAGCGCACGGTCTCGCTCGACGAGGACGTGAAGACCGAGGACGACTCGGTCCCACGCGAGGTCGCTGACTGGAGTCCGAACCCGGAGCAGCAGTACACGCAGGCAGAGCTTCGGGATATTTTGGACCGCACGATTCACGGCCTTCCAGCGACATTTCGCACGGTTTTCGTTTTGCGTGACGTAGAAGGGCTTTCGACCGAAGAGACTGCCGAGGCACTCAGTTTGAGCATTCCGGCGGTAAAGTCAAGACTGCTTCGGGCTCGCCTGCAATTGCGGGAGCGCCTGAACAAATTCTTTCAAAGACGAGATCGAGTCAATGGATCGCAAAAACCCCTCAGTGGAGATGGTAACCAGTGAAGTGCTCTGAATTTCTCCACGAACTCACCGACTATCTAGACGGGGTCATTGACTCCGGCACCAAATCCGAACTCGAAGAGCACCTGGCTTGGTGCCACAACTGCTATGTTGTCTGCGATACGACCAAGAAGACCATAGAGATCTATCGCGATTCCAAGCTCTACGAACTCCCCGAAAACCTCGAAACCAAGCTCCGGTCGGCCATCGCAGCCCGCTGCAAGTCCCACAAAAACAAGACTTCCGAGGGAAAGGCCTAGAGCGGAACCGGGCGGCCTTTTCCAGCCAGATACCTGAGGCATTCAGTCGAACCCTTTTCAGGAAAGTAGAATCTAAGGTAAGTAGAAGCCGACACAGCGTACCCCAGGTTCGGCGACGGCTTTCTGTGGAGGTAGAGGGATGTTATCCCGGATTCTGGATGTACTGTTCGGTTGCGCGCATAATCGCTACAGTTTTCCCATCACAGTGAAGAACGGTGGGCGCAGCCGCACTGCCTTTCCTACGGGAACCTACGTTGTGTGCCTCGACTGCGGCAAGGAAATGTCGTACGACTGGAAGAAGATGAAGATCGTCCACGGCAAGGCGGAGCATCTGACCGTGGCATCGCTGGCGACGAAGGAAGCCGCGTAGGATCTCCTGGGCCTCGGTCCTGGCCCTAAAGCTGGCTGTCGAACCATTTGATCCCCGAACTCAATGATCCTTGCAAAATCCAAGTGCGTGCGCTGAGGTGGAGTCTTATTAGAAGCACGCAAGAAAAAAGGCGGGACCCAAGTCCCGCCTTTTGACTCATCTCAGGAGTGTCTTACTGCCCTTGATCGTCTGGACGCCGCTTCAGGGTTGGACGGCCGTCGTCAGTGGTTTTGTCATCACTTCCGTTCTTGTCCGTAGTTGAGGCACGCCGCAGCGTCGGCTTTTTCGAGTCCTTCTGGTCGTTCAGCTTACGGCGGTTCTCGATCAACGCCAAGCGGGCTTTGACTTCGTCGAATTCCGAACTGGAAACCAGGTACTCCCCCTTTGCCGGCAGGATCTTCGAGATTTCATCCTGTGATCTCTCGATTCGGTCAGGAGTCTGCGGGTGCGTAGAAAAAGCCTTTGATATGGTGCCTGGCTTTCTCTTCTCCTGCACCTGAACCTTCTCAAAGAAGGAGATGAACGCCGCTGGATCATATCCGGCTTTGTACATGTACTGAACACCGAGATAGTCTGCTTCCGCTTCGAATCCGCGTGAGAACTTCAGGAACGTGAGCGGCACCGCCAACCCAGCGCCCTCATACGCGGCATAACCGATTGGGCCACCCACAAAGATCAGGGGAATCGTCATCATCTGCATCAGCGTTCCGCGAGTCTGTTCCCGCGCGGCATGGCAGGCCGCCACGTGCCCGATCTCGTGCGCCATGACTCCCGCCAGTTCCGCCTCTTCGTCGGCTGCGAGAATCAGCCCGGAGTTCACGTAGAAAAATCCGCCGGGCAATGCAAAGGCATTGATGTCGTCGGAATCGATCACCTTGATCGTAAACGGCACCTGAGAATCGGAATTCCGAACCAGGTTTTGGCCGAGACGATTGATGTACTCGGAAACGACCGGGTCACTAATCACTTTGGATTGTGTTTCCACCTGCTGCGAAATCTGCTTGCCGAGCGCAATCTGCTTTTCCAGGCTGTACCAGTTGCCCATGCCTTTGGCGCAGCCGACATTGCGATTTCCGATTGCATCGATATCGTCCTTGCCCCCGTCATGCGACACCTTGCCTGAAGGCTCGATCGCCGAGGCTGCAGGGGGGGCGGCAGTCGGCGTGGTTTGCTGGCTCTTATCCTTATCAGCACCATAGGTAAATGGCGTCAGGGCAAATGCCAGCAATGCTGCCGTCAAAGCCATCGCTCGTAATTTCATAAACTCTCCATTCAACCCCGAAGGGTACCGCTGCCCAGATTATAGTCCCCGCTAGACGGAGTCCCGCCAAGGACCTGTAAAGTTGGACGCGCCTTTACCTATGTAGGGTTAGCCAGCATATTGGATGTACCCCTCACCTTTCCAGATTCCCTCTTCGCTGGCGGTAGGTTGCAAAA
>Ga0157372_10000329_pt1 | contig 51970 bp, 35 predicted proteins | sample C55metaG_FD_115307 | JGI IMG/M metagenome (GOLD analysis project Ga0157372, IMG submission 115307) | Corn rhizosphere microbial communities from Kellogg Biological Station, Michigan, USA - C5-5 metaG | ecosystem: Host-associated > Plants > Roots > Rhizosphere > Soil | place: USA: Michigan...
CCCAAAAAGCGCCTTGGCCGTCGACTGCGTGATCACAAGACTATGCCCGTCATTCAAAGCCGTCTTCGGGTCCCCCTCCACCATCGGGAAGGTAAACACCTGTAAAAAGATGGAATCCACCACATTACCCTTGATCATCAATCTCTTGTCTCCGATTTCAAAAAGCAGTCGCCGCTGCCAGTCCACCCGGCATACATGCTCCACCTCCGGGAAATCCCGCTGCATCGCATAAGCCAATACCCTCGGCGTCGTATTCCAGCAATGCAGACTCCCGCTGAATTCCGCCCGGTTCCACACCTCATAGATCCGCGCCCGCTTCTCATGGAAGCCGTCATAGCTTACCTCATTCTGGATCCACAACAGGATCAGGATGGCGCTGGCCATGCCGATCGCAAGACCGGCAATATTGATAAAGGAAAACCCCTTGTTCTTCCAAAGGTTGCGAAAGGCGACTTTTAAATAGTTGGTAAACATGGACCCGCGGTTTTTCAATAGGACGGGCATGGGATACAAAATGTTGCAGCAATTCTAACAAAATCCTCACTTTTTCCGCTTTAACAAACCCTCCTGCCCTTTCCTTCGTTATTTAGCTATACAAAACAAACGATCATGAAACTAATTCTCACGCTGGCCGTAGTTTTCCTGGGAGCCCTCCCCGCCGCGGCACAATCGAAGAAATACCCCGATCCCCCGACGGTCGGACCAAAAGCCACCTGGCCCATGAAGCTCTCCGATGCCGATTGGAAGGCCCGCCTGACGCCCGACCAGTATTACATCCTCCGGGAACAAGGCACCGAACGCGCCTTCACCGGGAAATATGATCACTTCTATCAAAAAGGGACCTACTACTCGGCAGCCTCCCTCCAACCGGTCTTCAGCTCCGATACCAAATTCGATTCCCATACCGGCTGGCCAAGCTTCTATGCCCCGATAAACCCCGACGCGGTCCGCCTCGTACACGACGGCAGCGACGGCATGGACAGATGGGAAGTGGTCGACAGCAAAAGCGGCTCGCACCTCGGCCACGTCTTCGATGACGGCCCCGCCCCCACCGGAAAAAGATATTGCATGAATTCCGCGGCACTCATCTTCGTGCCCGATGGCCAACCCGCACCAACAAAATCACACTAAAATGAAAAGACTCTTTATAACTCTCAGCGCCCTCTTCCTCCTGGCAGCCTGCGGGAACACACAACCGGCCAACATCCCGGTAAAAGAACAGACAAAACCCTCCTCCAATGAAGCCGTCGCCTATTTCGCGGAAGGCTGCTTCTGGCACGCGGAGATCGTCTTCCAAAGCCTCGTCGGCGTTCGCGATGCAGTCTCCGGTTATGCCGGCGGCACCGACAAACATCCCGACTATGAAAAGGTCTGCACCGGCGAAACCGGCCACGCCGAAACCGTACAGGTGTTCTACGATCCTTCAAAAATTTCCTATTCCACACTCGTGGCTGCCTTCTTCGCCAGCATGGATCCCACTGAGCTCAATCGCCAGGGCCCCGACGAAGGCACCCAATACCGCTCGATCGCCTTCTACCGCAACGATCAGGAAAAGAAGGTCATCGACGACGAGATCGCAAAGCTCACCGCATCGAAGAAGTACTCCGGCAAGATCGTCACCCAGGTACTCCCCTTCAACAGCTTCTATCCCGCCGAATCCTATCACCAGGAATACATAAAGAACCATCCCGAAAACCCTTACGTAGAGCACGTCTCCATCCCCGATTGGCTTCGCTTCAAACAAGCCAACAAGACAAGCTTCAACTTCAAATCCTGATTAAAATCGGTGAATATATCCAGGGCTGTCGCAAGACAGCCTTTTTTTTTGGTATATTTATTCCGTAACATTCAAGATTGCAAATGCCGACCATTCAAACTAACTGCCTCGCGCAGACATTCCTATGCCTTTGCCTGTCCCTATCGGCCGCGGCACAACCACCCGACAGCATCCCCGCCGCCCGCGCCGCCATCTTCTACCAATCCTACCTCGGCCGCGACGCAGCCATCTATAACGGCATCGCCTACCAGCCCAACTACCGCGGCACACAAGGCTTCCCCTATTTCCTGACCCCCAACCTCGTAACCGGGACCCTCGTCTATGAAGGCCTGACCTATACCCACATACCGCTATTATACGACCTGGTCCAGGACAACCTGGTCATCACCGACCCCAAAGGCCAACCACTCGTCGTAGCCCGGAACAAAGTACAGCAGTTCACCCTCGAAGACCATACCTTCCTCTTTAAACCGGTGGACAAGACCCCGGGGTTCTATGAACGCCTCTCTTCCGGCTACGCCTCCCTCTATGTCCGCCACACAAAAACCATCGAAGAAAAAGTGGAGATGGCCCAGCTATACCGCAGCATCACCGCCCACGATGAATACATCCTTTACAAACAAGATCATTACTATCCCATTACATCCGGAAAACACCTGCTCACCCTGCTCTCCGATAAAAAGAAAGAGCTCCAGAAATTCCAACATTCGCAGCACATCCGCTTCAAAAAAGACCCCGCGGCAGCCATGCAGGCCATTGTCGACCACTATAATCAACTACCCCATTAGACTATGCGCCTGTCCTTCCCGATCTTCCTCCTCGGCCTTTTCCTCGCAGGCTCCCCGGCCCTTGCCCGGCAAACCCCGGCCCAGCCCCGGAAAGGCCTCACCCTTCACCTCAGCCATGTCCGCATCGACAGCCTCGCCGCCCGCATCGAAGCCCAACTGCCCGTACACTTCTTCTATGACCCCGCCCAGTTCGATAGCCTCGACGTCGATATCGACGTAACAAACGCCCCCCTGGAACAAGTCCTTGACCAGCTGTTCAATAAATCCACCTCGCACTACGCCATCGACGACACAGGCGACATCTTCCTCACAAAAGGATGGATGATCCAGACCGGCCTCACACCGGTAACGACCAACCCAACCGACACAGGCTCCCGCACCACCATCCGCTTCGCCGACGACAAGAATGCCCATAGTAAAGGCAGCATCGAAAACAAATTATACACCATCGGCCCCCGCACCAATACCCTCGCCCCGGGTAATGCGCTCGTTTCCGGTACCCTCCGGAATGCACGTACTGGCGAGCCCGTGGTCGGCGCCGTCGTTATGCCCGAGATCCCAGGCATCTCTACCGTCTCCGACCGCTATGGCAACTACGTCCTCTCCCTGCCCCGCGGCCACCACCTCCTCACCTTCCAGGGCCTCGGCCTCCGCGACGGCCACTTTCAGATCATGCTCTATAGCGACGGTAAGATGGATATCGACCTCCGCGAACAGGTGACCACCCTGCGGACCGTGATCGTTTCCTCCCAAAAAGCCCAGAATATCTCCCGCGTTCAGCTCGGCGTCGAACAGCTGAACATCCAGCAGATAAAACAAGTGCCCACCGTCATGGGCGAAGCCGATATCCTTCGCGTCGTCCTCACCCTTCCCGGCGTTAAAAGCGTTGGCGAAGCAAGCACGGGTCTCAACGTCCGCGGCAGCTCCGCCGATCAAAACCTGATCCTCTTCAATGACGCCACGATCTATAACCCGGCGCACTTCTTCGGCTTCTTCTCCGCCTTCAACCCAGAAGTGGTAAAAGGGGTCGAACTCTTCAAAAGCAGCATCCCCGCCCAGTATGGCGGCCGCGTCGCCTCCGTCCTCGACATCACCGCCCGCGAAGGCAATAAAAAAGAATATACCGGCTCCGCCGGCATCGGCCTGCTCACCAGCCGCGTCACCATCGAAGGCCCCCTCGACAAAGGCAAGACATCCTTCATCCTCGGCGGCCGCGCCACCTACGCCGACTGGCTCCTCGGCCTTCTTCCCGAGCAATACAAACACAGCAAGGGGTCCTTCAACGACGTGAACCTGTTGATCAGTCACAGCTTCAACGAAAAGAACAACCTTTATTTCAGCGGCTATATCAGCAACGACCGCTTCAATCTCAACAGCGATACCTTCTACAAATACGGCAATCGCAACCTGGACATAAAATGGAAGCACACCTATAGCAACAAGGTCACCGGCACCTACCTCCTGGGATACGATCGCTACCAGTATAACATTTCCTCCGACGGCAATTACATCAACGGTTTCAAGCTCGACTTTGACATCAACCAGCTAAACTTCAAAGCCGACCATACCTGGTATATCAACGCGAAACATAGTCTGGATTTCGGCCTGAGCAGCATCCGCTATATCCTACACCCCGGCGACTACGAACCCTATGACAAACGCTCCCTCGTCACACCCAATAAAATGGCCCCGGAATATGGGCAGGAATCCGCGGCCTATCTCTCGGATCGCTTTACCATAACGCCAACGCTGTCGCTCGTCGCAGGAGTCCGATATTCCCTTTTCGACTATCTGGGCCCCCACAGCGTCTACACCTATCCCGAAGGCCAGCCAAAGACCGTATTGGATCAGTCCGGCACTACCTTCTACCCTGGCGGAAAGATCATAAAGAGCTATCAGGGACCCGAATACCGCATCTCCGCCCGCTGGTCCCTGACCAATTCTTTCTCGGTAAAGGCAGGTTACAACTCCCTTCGCCAGTACACCCATATGCTCTCGAACACAACTTCGATGGCGCCCACTGACATCTGGAAGCTTAGCGATCCTTATGTCCGCCCCCAGCTGGGCGACCAGGTATCCCTCGGCCTCTATAAGAATTTCGCGGCAAACACCATCGAAACCTCCGTCGAAGTGTACTATAAGCATCTCCACGACTACCTCGATTACCGTTCCGGAGCCACCCTCATCCTCAACCCCCATCTCGAGACCGACGTTCTCAACTCGAAGGGGAAAGCCTACGGCGTAGAACTGATGGTGCGGAAACAAGCCGGTAAGCTCAACGGATGGATCTCCTACACCTGGTCGCGAACCTTCCTCAAAACCGACGACCCCACCGCCGGCGAGGTGGTCAACCACGGGAATTGGTACCCCGCCGACTTCGATATCCCCAACGACGTCACCGCCGTGGTCAACTACAAGATCAACCACCGGTTCAGCCTCTCCGGCAACGTTCTCTATTATACCGGAAGACCCATCACCCTTCCCATCGCCGAATATTATTACGCCAACTCGGCAAGGGTCCTCTACTCCGACCGCAACGCCTATCGCATCCCGGATTATTTCCGCGCCGATTTCTCCATGAACATCGACGGCAACTATAAGGTCCACCAGAAGACGCATAACTCCTGGACCATCGGAGTATACAACCTCACCGGCCGGCATAACCCCTACAACGTCTATTTCGTATCCGAGAACGGTGTCGTCAACGGCTACAAACTGTCCATTTTCGGCAGTGCCATCCCATTCGTCAACTTCAATATCCAGTTTTGATGAGAAAGATACTGGTCATATTCATCCTCCTTATCACGGTCACGATCGGCTGCCGCCAATCCTACGCGCCGCCGGTCATCGCCCATCCGCCCAGTTATCTCGTCGTGGAAGGTCTTATCGAGAACAACGGCGAGGATACCACCTTTTTCACCCTCTCCCATACCACCGCGCTCAACGACACCTCCACTTATTCCCTCGAACGCGGAGCCAGGGTCACGATCGAAGACTCCACTGGTAATAGCTATTCTCTCAACGAAACCAAACCCGGCCTATATTACTACCCTCCATTCTCGTTCAACACGAATACCAAATACCGCCTCCATATCCTCACCGGCGCACATAACGAATACGCCTCGGATTACGTGCCGCTCGCCGAGAACCCGCCCATCGACAGCATTAGCTGGAAAAGAAGCGACGATCCCCTGCACCTCGGCGTTACCCTCTATGCCAGCACCCACGACCCCAAAAACAATACCCGGTACTACCGCTGGTCCTGCAACGAGACCTGGCAGTATCATGTAAAATTTTTCGCGACCTGGACCTATGTCAACAATACACCAGCCCCTTTCATTGACACCTTCTATACCTGCTGGCGGTCCGACAATAGCACCAACCTCGCATTGGCCACCTCCGCCCAGTTGGCCCAGGACGTCATCTATCAGGCGCCCATACAACTGATCCCCCTCAACTCCCAAAAACTGCAAATGAGATACAGCGTGCTGGTACGACAGTATGCCCTGACAAAAGATGCCTTCAACTGGTGGCAGATACTGCAGAAGAATACCGAGAACATCGGCTCCATTTTCGGCGCACAGCCCTCGGCCAATCCGGGGAATATCCGTTGCCTTAACGACACCAACCAACAAGTCATCGGTTTCATCGGCGGCGGCAACACCCAAAAACAGCGCATTTTTATTTCCAACGACCAGGTACAACCCTGGAATTACGAAGACGACTGCTTCGACACGGTAATTAGTGCAAACAAGATGCAACAATTTTTAAACAGTGGTTTCCTCCTCTTCAGAGTGGAAGCCCCGTCGGGATTCCGTATCTCCCATAACTATTGCGTCGATTGCACCCTCACCGGAACAAACAAACCACCATCCTTCTGGCAATGAGAACACGCTATTACCATATGGCGCTCCTCCTGCTGTCCGCCTTGGCCTGCAAACAAACCTACAATCCACCGGCGATCGCCCATCCCCCGAACGACCTCGTCGTTGAAGGCTGGATCGAAACGAACGGTTCCGATTCCACCGTTTTCACCCTATCCCGCACAGTCAGGCTCGACAGTAACGCCTACGCCCCCGAAACCGGCGCAACGGTCGTCCTCGAAGACTCCGCGCAGAACAGCTATCCGCTCCAGGAGCTCCTACCCGGAAGATATAGCTACCCCCCATTCGCATTCAATCTCAACACCAGCTACCGGCTCCGCATCACCACCGGCGGGAAACAATACGCCTCCGCATACGTTCCCCTGGTATCCAGCCCACCCCTCGACAGCATCAATTTCGTCAGGCAACAGACCGAAGCGAACAACGGCGTTCAGATCTACGCCAGCTCGCATGACCCGCTGAACAGGACCCACTACTATCGCTGGCAATACCAGGAGACCTGGGAGTTCCATTCGGCCGTCGAAGCCACCGTACAATTCGATCCCAACTCAAGGTCCATCTACACGATCCTCCCGGGCCTCGGCTATGTCTGCTGGCAGAATAATCTTTCTACCGACATCGTTCTGGCCTCCACCACCCAGCTCGACTCGGACGTAGCATTCGAAGTACCCGTCGTCTTCATCCCCGACGGGTCCCAAAAGCTCACCGTCCGCTACAGCATCCTGGTCAAACAATATGGTCTGACAAAAGACGCTTTCACCTGGTGGCAAACCCTGCAAAAGAATACTGAACAGATCGGCTCCATCTTTGGCGTCCAACCCTCTGCAAACCCCGGTAACATCCGCTGCCTCACCGACACCAGTGAGCAGGTGCTGGGTTTTGTCGGCGGCGGGAACACCCGGACACAACGCATCTTTATCACAAACGAGCAGATCAAACCCTGGGACTATAAAACCGACTGCGAGGATGCAACCGTATCCCCGGCCGCGTTTTACAACTACTGGGTCCAGGGCTACCTGCCCTGGCTGCAGGAAACCCCCTCCGGTCTGGTCCACTACGAATACAAGACCTGCGTCGATTGCCGGTTGACCGGCACCGATATACGTCCCTCATTCTGGTAATCCGATAGCAATGACAACAATGAAATACATCGCCTTCTTTTGCTGCTGTCTTTCCGTCCTCCACGCCGGGGCGCAATCCGATGCCTTTACCGCCATACAGACCCGCGTAAACACCTGGAACGGCGTCGTTCTCCAGGAGAAGGTCTTCGTCCACACCGACAAACCCTTCTATCTCTCCGGCGAGATCTGCTGGTGCCGGGTCTATTGCGTCGACGGCGGGACCCACCGGCCCCAGGATCTCAGCAAACTGGCCTATGTCGAGTTCCTCGACGCCGGCAACAAGTCGGTGCTCCAGGGAAAGATCGCCCTCGATAAAGGCTTCGGCGAAGGCTCCTTTTATATTCCGCCCGGTATCAACACCGGCGTCTATCGCCTCCGCGCCTATACCAACTGGATGAAGAATTTCGGCCCCCAGACCTTTTTCGAATCCCCCATCACCATCGTCAATACCATCAAAGGCGTCGACACCGCCGGCCTCACCCGGCCCGATACCACAACAAAATATAGTCTGCGCTTCTTCCCCGAAGGCGGCGACCTTGTCGCAGATCTGCCCTCCACCATGGCCTTCGAAGCATTGAACACCACCACCGGCCGGCCAATCGATGCCGCCGGAGCCATCCTCGGCGCCAACAACGACACAGTCATCACCTTTCACACGCAAGCCGAAGGAATGGGCGCCTTCGCCTTCACCCCGGCCCCTGGACTCACCTACAAAGCCATCCTCCGAGGCTCCGATAATACTACACAGATCTTCGCCGTGCCAGGCGTCCTCCCAAGGGGATACACCATCCACCTCGTCGATAAAGACAAAGATGGTGACCTTTCTCTCGTCGTCCACGCAAGCCGGGATCTCCCCCTGCAGGACACACGCCTCTTCATCCACTCGGGCACAACATCGGCTTTCTCCACCCAGACGCCCTCGCACGCCGGCGACTCGGTAACTTTTATCATTCCCCGCAAACAATTGCAGGAGGGCAACACCCGCTTTACGCTCTTTGACTTCTCCGGCCGCCCACAGGCCGAACGTCTCTTCTTCACTCCGCCGCATCAAACACTGGCTATCACCGCCGCCACCGGCAAACCCGAATATGCCATCCGCGAAAAGGCGCAGCTCGATATCAGCGCCGCCGACACAAATGCTCATCTTTCCGTCGCCGTCTATCGCCTCGACTCCCTGCAAGGTGAACCGGTCACCGACATCGTTCGTTATCTATGGGCGTCTTCGGAGTGGACCGGCAGCATTCCCGGCAACCGGCTATTCGACGACCCAACCCTCGCCAACCTCTATACCCTTACCCACGGTTGGTCGAGATTCCTTTGGTCCGATGTGCTCACCCATCCCACCGGTCCGCATCTCTATCCCCCCGAACTTCGTGGCCAGCTGATCACCGGCCGCCTGACCGATCCCCACTCCGGCGCACCCGCAAAGGATATCACTACCTGGCTCTCCACACCCGGTCTGACCTTCCAGTTCGCGGCCACCCAAACGGACTCTGCCGGAAAGTTCCTCTTCGACATAAGAGATTTCTATGGCCAGGACGGCGTCGTGATCCACACCGGTACCGAAGGGTATCCCTATAAAGTGGAAGTATTCACCCCGTTCTCGGAACAATATGCACACAACTATCCGCTCCCTGCAGTTAAGCTCCGCCCCTCCCAGCTACCACTCCTCATCCGCCACAACATCGGCATGCAGGTGCAGAACATCTACATCGGCGATAGCCTCAAACGCTTCGATCTTCCCCGTGTCGACACCACCCCCTTCTTCAACCACGGGGACTATGTTTACCAGCTGGACAACTACGTCCGCTTTACCAGCATCGAAGAGGTACTCCGGGAATACGTCCGCGAGATAAATGTGACCCGCAAACAAGGTCATCAACACATCGTCATGCTCGACGAACCCGGACATACCGTATTCAACGACGATAACACCCTCGTACTCCTCGACGGCGTGCCCGTGCCAAACGACCGCATCTTCAACTATGATCCCCTGAAAGTACGACGGCTGGAGGTCATCCCCCGGGAGTATATCCTCGGCCCCTCCCATTTCAGCGGCATCGCCAGCTTCACCACCTTCAAGGGAGACTTCGAAGGACTCGAACTGGATACCAGCTCCCTGCAACTGGAATATGAAGGCATGCAATATCATCGGCAGTTCTACGCCCCTGTATATAATACGAACCGGCAGACGCAAAGCCGCCTGCCGGATTTCAGAAATGTCTTATACTGGTCGCCCGATGTTCGCGCCGGGAAAAAACCTACGCCTGTCGAATTTTATACGTCGGACCTCCCCGGGGAATACCTCGTCGTCGTCCAGGGGCTCTCCGCCGATGGCCGCGCGGGCGTCACCTACAAGCGATTCACCGTAAAGCCTCACCATCCGATGCCATAATCCTCCCCGTTATTACTGCTGCCGCCCCAAAACGTTCCATGCTTCGAATCCAGCATGATCGCATTGGTCGGCCCGCTCGTCCGATCCCCAAACGTTGCAAAATACCCCATCTTCCTCAACTCCTGCCGCACATATGGCGGCGTCACATTCCCCAACAGGATACGCCCCGGCCTCGGCCGCCGGTCCTCCATCCGCTCCCCGCCAAGCGACAGCCAAAGCTGATCGGAATTGATATTGGGCGCCTCTGTCGCCTCCTGCACCGTCATCCCGAACTCCACCATATCGAGGAAGAATTGCAACAGGTTCTGATCCTGCGTATCCCCACCCTGCACGCTGAAACAGAGATAAGGTTTGTTATCCTTCAACGCCAGGCTGGGCGTCAGCGTTACCCTCGGCCGCTGATGCGGCTTGACGACATTGAACGGATCGATAATGGAATCCAGCACAAAGCTCTGCATCCGCTGACTCATCCCTACTCCCGTATGCCCCGCGACACAGGCCGGGTTCCATCCACCGCTCGGCGTCACCGAGATCACCCAGCCATCCTTGTCCGCAGCCTCGATGCTCGTCGTTCCCCGCCAAAGCCGGTCATGATACAACGCCTCATCCACCATTGCCGTCTCATTCATCGCCCCGGCAGCGCCACTTCCCCCACGCGTAGGACCCGTCATCTTCGCCCGCTCCTTCAATAATTCGGTAAATGGATTCGTCCTCCCTTCAAATGGATACGGATCGCCCGGGCCCACCGTCGCATCATTCCGCTCGAAACCGATCAGCTTCGCCCGCTCCTTAGCATATTCCTTACTCAGCAATCCCTTCATCGGCTGCCCCGTATTATTGTACGGATCGCCATAATAAAAATCCCGGTCCGCAAAAGCCAGGTTCATCGCCTGGTACACCGTATGAATATACTTGCTGCTGTTATAACCCATCCCCTTCAGATCGAAATTCTCGAGAATATTCAACGCCTGCAACATCGCCGGCCCCTGGGTCCACTGCTGCAGCTTGTAAACTTCGATGCCCTTATAGTTCACATGCATCGGCTCTTCTTCCATCGGCTTCCACGCAGCCAGATCCTCCATCGTGATCAACCCGCCCTGCTCCTGGCAACCCCGCACAAACTCCTTGGCGATATCTCCCTTGTAAAACCGGTCACAGGCCGCCATAATCGCCTCCTCCCTCGTCTTCTTATGCTTCAACGCATCCTGCTCGGCCTCGACCATCTTCGTAAGGGTCTCGAGCAGATCCTTCTGCACGAAAACTTCCCCGGCCTCCGGCGCTTCCCGCTTCTCCCCCAAATGCGGCAGGAACAACGCCTTGCTGTACGGCCACTCCTTCAACCGCCGCTTCTGCGCCTCGAAACTGTTCGCCGTCTGCGCCTCGATCGCATACCCCTTCGCCATCTCCATCGCCGGCGCAAGCACCTCCTTCAGGCTCATCGTCCCATACTTCGCCAGCATATAACAAAGTCCGCCCGGCGTACCTGGCGTAACAGCCGCCAGCGGACCATACTCCGGTGGAAAATTATATCCCTTGCTCCGGAAGAAGGCCGGCGTCGCTCCCGTCGGCGCCCAACCCAACGCATCGATGGCGATAACCTTCCCCGTCCTGGGGTTATAGATCAACGCCTGTGTCTCTCCACCCCAGCTCAGCACATCCCACATGGTACACACCGCACCCAACATCCCACACGCAGCATCTATCGCATTCCCTCCTTTCTGGAATATCTGCGCCCCCGCCTCCGCCGCCAACGGCTTACCCGTAACGGCCATCCAGTGATTGCCGTGCAACGGCGGCTTCTGCGTAGGCTGGGCCTCGCCCGATAAAGAGATAAGCAACAGGACCGCAAGTGTGGTCTTAGTTAGTTTGATCATGATCATAAGATTTCAAAAATTTTATAAGTCCAGGAAAATAATGCGCCTGATCATCCCACATATCGCAATGACTCCCCTCCGGACAATACACATACGACCCCGTCTTCACCTGCTTGCTCATCCACTCCATATACTTGGGATCCATGGTATCGTATTCCCCGCCGATCATCAAGGTGGGTACCGTGATCTGACCCAGGTCCTTGCTCCGATCCCAGGTGATCAGCCTCCCGCCCGTCTTGAACTCGCTCGGCCCTTGCATCGTCACATAGATGCCCTCGCTGAGATGATTGAACATCCGGGTCACCGGATCCGGCCATTCTGCAAGCCGGCACAAATGCTCATGATAATACTCCTTGATCACCAGCGCCTGGTAGACACTGTCCTTGTACAATCCCTTGTCCTCATATCCCTTCAGCGAGTCCACCAGCGACTTCCGCATCTTCGAACGCAACGTGCCATTGTATTTCTCATATTCCGGCATGCTGGCCATCATATTCGAAATGATCAACCCCTTCAGATTGGCCTGGTATTTCAACGCATACTCCATCGCCAATATCCCACCCCAGCTATGACCCAGCAGATAAAAATTGCCCTTATTCAGTCCCAGCGCCTGCCGCACCTGCTCCACTTCCTCCACAAAATGATCGGTCGTCCAAAGGCTGCTGTCATTCGGCCGGTCACTGTACCAGGAATCCAACTGATCATAATAGATGAACTCGATCCCCTCCTTCGGCAGAAAATTCTCGAAACACTCGAAATACTCATGGGTACCCCCCGGACCGCCATGCAGCAACAAGACCTTTATTTTCGGGTTGTTCCCAAAACGCTTCGTCCACACATGAAATTTGCCCTTCGGCGTGCTGATCTCCACCATTTTGATGTTCCCCGTCTGTACACCCGAATCCTGCTTCGCGAAATAGTCCACCGGGTTATTCGCCGGCGCCACGCAACCACAAAAACAAAGCAATACTAGCAAGGAAAAAACAAAATATCTCATAAGCGTGAGTTTTAGATAAAATCCGATAATCATCCGTTAAGATCATAGAAAGCCTGAATTTAATTAAATTCTTACATTCATCACATGAAAAAGCTCCTGCCTCTCTTAGTGCTGACGCTCGTCGGCACCGCCCGCTTGCGGGCACAACTCCCCGACTCCACTGAAGTCGACCACGAATTGAAAAATTTCAAATTCGTCAGTGGGGAAACCCTGCCCGTGCTCAGACTGCACTATACCACCTTCGGCAAACCCGTGAAGAACGCCAAAGGACAGGTCATCAACGCCGTCTATATCATGCACGGGACCACCGGCAACAGCCACAACTTCACCAACCGCCTCTTCGCCGGCAACCTGTTCCAGGACGGACAACTGCTCGACGCAAAAAAATATTTCATCATCCTTCCCGACGGCATCGGCCACGGAAAGTCCAGCAAGCCCAGCGACGGCTTGCATATGAAATTTCCAAAATATACTTATGATGATATGATCAGGGCGGACTACACCGTCCTCACCGAACAGATGGGCATCAACCACCTCCGCCTCATCCTCGGTACATCCATGGGAGCCATGCATTGCTGGGTATGGGCCGAGACCTATCCCGACTTCATGGACGCCTGCATGGCAAACGCCAGCGAACCCGTCGAGATCGCCGGCCGCAACCGCATGACCCGCTACGCAGCCATCCAATGCGTCGAATCGGACCCGGCCTGGAAAGGCGGCGAATATACCGAACCACCCGCCGCCGGCCTCCGCGGCGCCTACACTTCCATGATGTGGATGACAAGCAGCCCCTGGCAGATGCAACGCCGCTCCGGCACCCGCGAACAGGCCGAACGGGCATACACCTTCGGTTCGGAGAATTTCATCAAACACCAGGACGCCAACGACTTGATCTATGCCTTCGACGCCTCGCGTTTCTATAACCCCGAACCCAATCTGGAAAAGATAAAATGCGTCTTCTACGCCGTCAATTCCGCGGACGATGAATGCAATCCACCCGAAATGAACATCATGGAGCCCGCGATAAAAAAAGTACCAAAAGGAAAATATATCCTGCTGCCGATCACCGAAAAGACCTCCGGTCACGGAACACATTCCAACCCCACCATCTGGGGGGATTACCTGAAAGAATTGCTGGCAGCCAGCGAGCCTTCATCGAAATAGCACAATAGCAAAGCCGACCTTCCCGTTCGCGTTCCCATTGACATAGATGTCATAGGGAACAACCACCTGGTCGGGAGCAATCTGTCGCGAATTCTGGAAATCGAGGGTATTCTTCAACCCCCAAAAAAGGATACCCTCGTTGGTCACCTGCTCGCCGCGCGGATCGATCACGGTAGTGGACGCATACACCTTTTCCCCGTGGACGAAACTATTGTACAGGAACACGATCCGGTCCTGCATCGGCAGGAACATATAAGAAAGGTTCGGCGAATTCAGCTCGGTCACCTGCTGCTGGCTGATCATCCCGCTCCAGCAGCTATCCTTGCGGCTGCCCGGGAAATAATAAAGACTCAGATCGCCCCGGTCATGATACTCCGGGCTGCTCCGCTCCCGGTACCGCGCATAGCCGTACTTCGGCGCCGGCAATCGCATCCGCACAGCCGAAGGCCCCGTTGCACTGGCCTCGGGAATATCGTTGGAAGCAAAAAGAAAAGCCGGGTCCCAACCTTCATCATAGTTCACATCATCGCTTTCAGGCTCGTACGCCCGGCCATATTCCTTCATCAACAGGAACCCCCGGCCCGGCACCGCCACAAAATTCTCTTTGACCAGGTTATCGTTCCGGATTCGCCGCCCGCCAAGCGTGTTCAGCCGGTACGACGAATCGAAGCTGAAAGTCCTCGTCTTCATCGAATAGTGCACCACCTGCACATTCTTCAACGGCGAATAATGAAAGGTCGACAGGATCCCACCGACCGCATCCCCGGTGGAATTGTCGATCGACAAACAGACATCTTCCATCAGGGCCGTCCCCGGAAGCATCACCTCCCGGCACGCAACGGCCGTGTCCACGGCAGAGAAATGAAAAAGCAGGAAATTACTGTTTACCCGCGACGGACTCAACATCAGCCATTGCCCATCATCGGCCAGTTTGATCGGCGCCTTCGTAAAATCCTCCAACGGATAAGTGGAATAGTCGTCCTGGATGATCGGCTGCGTCAGGTAGGGATGCCGGTAAACCCGCTTGGAAAGGATATGCCAGTCCTGGTCATATAAAAAGGCATGCAGCCGCGGCGAACCCGACGGCATGAATTCAAAACCCAGCAGGAGACTCCGCCGCCGGTCCAGACTGCGAACCAGCATAAAGCTTGTCCCCGACTCCGTAAAAGGAAAGACGCCGATCGTATGATCCGGCTCCGGCGCTTCACCCGTCGCCTCGTATCGCTGAAGCCGCACCTCCGTCTCCTTCCCACTCCTTAACAGGTTGATCCGGTCGAAATGCTCGTCGGCCACTACAAGATACTCCCGCACGGAATTCACGGTATACAACGGGTCCTCGATCATACTCCTCATCCCCATCTTCGAATCGTAGACCACGAAATCACGTTCCTCCATACTCGTAAACGCATCCGCATGACGAACCGCTTTCTTGCGATTGATCGCAGACACCCAATAATAATCCCCCACCTTTCCCAGCATCTCCTGTCGCAGGGTGAACCGGTCACTGTAAGGCTCACAATACGACACCGTTTGTGCAGAAAGTGATAGACAGCTCAATAAGAAATACGTGTGTAGTGTTATCGTCATGCGCCATCCCATACCAACTCCTTCTTTTTGAAGTTAACAATATTTTTAATATGCCCAAGCACCGTTCCTGCATTGGGAAAAAATTTCCTTTCCTGGGAGAAAAACAGTCACCCTTTCATTTTCAAGATTTCGCATAAGGATGGAATTGAACCCATAAGTGACTAAAAATCAATTGGGTAAAAAACTTTTTTAAACCCCGGGGTCCTGGCATGCCTTCCGGCACGCGGGTTGCCTTATATACTTCGGTTTTTCATAGGATATTGGATTTAAAAACGGGGCTGGATTTCTATCCTGGCCCTTTTTTATTGCCCCTGTTTTTGTTATTTTACATTATGCGTATCGCATTGTCCATCATCCTAAGCTTATTCCTCTCCCTTCATTTGTCCGCCCTGCCCGCAGTTAAGTCCGGCGCACTCCCCACATGGCTATACACCATTCACCCCGACCTCGGTAAGGCCCCGGCTTCCGATGAGATAAGCGATGGTTATTACTACCAGCTCTTCGACCTCCAAACCAACCTCCTCAATAAGACCAGGTATACCCACTATATTATTAATATCGCCAATGAATCCGGCGTCCAGAATGCATCCGAGGTCTCCGTCACCTTCGCCCCCGAATTTCAGCACGTCGTTTTCCACCGCATCGCCATCATCCGCGACGGGGCCACCCTCGATCAACTGAACCTCTCCCGCATCAAGGTCATTGAAGAAGAAAAAGGATCGGACGAATTTGAATACAACGGATTAAAAAGGGCATTCCTTACCCTGAAAGATGTTCGCAAAGGAGACCGGATCGATGTGGCTTACTCGGTTATTGGCTTCAACCCCGTTTTTGGGAACAAGTATTCCGACGACTTTTCGTTCAGCGCATCCACCGCCGTTTGTAACTACTATAAAACCATCCTCACCCCTGCTGACCGCCCCCTTCAGATCCTGCCGGTCAACAACGCCCCGATACCCACCGAACAGCGCCAGGGGAACACCATCTCCTACGTCTGGACCAACCCTTCACTCCGGTCCTATGATACCGACGCGGACGTCCCCTCCTGGTTTGATAAGTCGCCTACGATCTATATTACAGAGTACAAAAATTGGGCAGAAGTCATCGATTGGGGCATCAAAACATTCAAGAATTATCAGTTCTCCCTCCCCGCCTCCCTTCATCAAAACATCGACGCGTGGCGCACACAGGCAAAAGGCGACAAAGACCTCTTTGCCAATATCGCCAATCGCTTCGTACAGAACGAGATTCGCTATCTCGCCATGGAGATCGGCGTCAATACCCACCAACCCCACGATCCGGCCGATGTTTTCAACCAGCGTTTTGGCGACTGTAAGGATAAGGCCTTCCTCCTCACCGCGATCCTCCGGCAGGAAGGCATCCCTGCCTCCGTCGCCCTCGTCAGCACCGACACCCGCGGCAAACTCGCCGATATCGCCCCCTCACCCCGCGACTTCGATCACGCCATCGTCGCCATCCGCCGGGCAAAAGGAGTATATACCTATATCGATCCGACAAACTCAGGACAGCGCGGAGAACTTGCCGACCTCTTCATCCCGGCCTACGGCTACGCTCTCGTGCTGGAAGACGGCGAGACCGGCCTCGAACCCGTTACCCCGGGCAGGATCAACGACTATACCATCACCGAACGCCTGGTTGCAAAATACTATGACACCTCGCGGTTCGACGTCACTTCCGTCTACGCCGGCGGCGCCGCCGACGATGTCCGGGGCTCTTATGCCGAGAATAGCCTTAAGGATATCGAAGACAGATACCGCAAATATTATGCATCCCTTTTCGAAGGCATTCGCCAGACCACGCCCATCACCTTCGATGACGATAGTACCAAAAACAAATTTTCGGTCCACAAGCAGTACGCGATCCCACAGCTCTGGAACACCGATAAAAAGGGCAAGAAATATTTCGAATTTTCTGCCAGGATACTGGATCAGGCCCTCCCCGATCCCGCCGATGCCGGCGAAGGCGAACCCCTCGAACTGGACTATCCCTACAATGTACATTACACGCTCCACCTGACCCTTCCCGAAGACTGGGACTTCGGCGGCGGCGATCTTCATATAAAGAACGACTCTTACCAATTCGATTTCACACCTGTCGTCAAAGGCAATGAGATGACCCTCACCTATACCCTCAGGACCTTCAAAGACAATATCCCTGCAGCCTCCATCGGCCAGTATAAAGAGGACTATAAGAATATGCTCGCCAGGATCTCTTTCCAGCTGTACAAGAACATCACCCCCGATGGCTCCGCTTCCGAAGAGACGGCCACGCAAAAGGAAACCGCGGCGGCCGCCGTCTCCAGGACATGGAAGGTTGGCTGGCCCGCCATATGGCTCACCTTCTTCTTTTCCCTCTTCTTCTTCCGCCTCTTCGCCTGGCTTAACGCCCGCGCCGAAGAGACCCTCTACGCCCCCGGCACCGGCTACCCCCTCGGCGGCTGGATCGTCCTGCTCGGGATCAGCATCGGGATAAATCTCTTCATCGAAGGGCTTAACCTCTTCCGCGAGAACTACTACAGCAACGACAATTGGGTCCTCTTCGGAAACACCGGCGGACTCAACCTTCAATATCTCTTCCTCTCGGAACTGGCCCTGCACCTCACCTTCATCGCCGGCGGCGCCGTGGTCCTGTTCTGGTTCATCAAAAAACGGGATATCTTCCCCCGCATGTTCCTCTGGTACATCGGTATCCTGCTTTCAGGCCGCCTCCTGCTCATCCTCCTCTATACCTTCATCCCCATTCCCTCGGTCCTGAACACCTATCGCTACGAATTGACGGCTCATTTCATCCGCACCATCCTCTACGCCGCCATCTGCGTCACCTATGTCCTCAAGTCAAGCCAGATAAAAAGCACCTTTCTCGAACCGTTCCGCGAACGCATTCGCTAAGACCCCAAACCGCCGGAGGCGGTTTCTGACATTAGGGCTCAAAAAAGGGGCCGCAGAGCGGCCCTTAAGGCTTTATTGTTTTAATAGATACCCGAACAACCCATCGCTTTCATCCGCGGGCCCCGCGGTAAAATACAACCGCTTCGGATCGATAGTCGTCGCCGTCGTCGGCGCAAACCCGATCGCCCAAAGCCCATCGATAACAATGGTCTTGTTATGACTCTGTAACTGCCCCAAAAACTGCCCATTCTCCGCAAACACGTTGATCCGCCCATCGCCAAAATTCCCGATCAGGATCACCGGCGCCGAAACGTCATCCTTTCCTTCCCCCTTGCCCATATGCCCCTTGCCGCCCTCATCACTCATATCGTTCTCCTCCAGGAAACCGGCCGGCGCCATCGCCATACCCCAGGGCGCATTCAAAGTCCCGCGGGAAGCAAACCGCCGGACAAAGGAACCATCCGGATTGAAAATATCCACAAACCCAAGCCCCGGACCATCGGCCTCATCCCCATCCTGTCCCTGCTTGGCAAAACTAACGAACAACCAACTCCCGATCGCCTGGACATTGAAGGGCGCATACCCTGCCGGTATCCCCGGATCGTGGAACGCCATCGACACCGGCATAAAAGTAGTATCCCACACATCGATCTTCCCGGTCTTGAAATTGGCGGCATAGATAAAATTGGCCCCATTGCTCGACGCCAATGCCAGCCCCTTGTAAATGGCATTCGCCGAATCTTCCTTGATCCGCAACGCGTTATTGCCCGCCGCGCCATTCCATCCCGATAATACCCCATCCTCACCGACAAACAGGAAATTCGCGCCCTGGTGATTGGCCAGCGTAAAACCCTTACCGCCGCTGAAAACGATCCCGGTCGGCTCGCCACCCATCGTATCGCTGGGTGACGGGATCCGCACCGGGGGCCGCACGATCGCCCCTTCGCCGGTATACAACTCACTGACATGATACCCATTGGCATTGACCCAGGCAATACCACTGGGCGCCCAGGCAAGACCCCAGGCATTCTGTAACGTCGTGTCCACCAGTTTCGGTCCGTACATAGCCTTATTGGCAACGAGATTAACCTGCTGGAAATCGCGCAGGTCCTTCTTGTCGATCATCCGCTTATGACAAGAAACCCCAAATAGCGTTAAGATTACCAACCCTTGAAAGATTTTCATAATCAGCAATTTTTAAAGTTAGAATGGATTTGATACACGAAGAATCCCTTCGCGCGGTAGCGATAGTCAGTCAATCGGCCGGCCGGCCCATTCTACGGTGGGAAACAAAAAACGAACGGAATTTCCTTGAAGACAGTTGCCTGTACCGCAACTGTCAGAATACAATCACCATTTTCCACTAAGACCGGCCACAGGCCGGCAGCCCGCACCGGGCCTACTGCAAGGCCCGTACCACACCCCGGAAATACCCCGCCGACTCGGCAATCCCCGGCAACGGGTCGTTCATATCCAACTCGTGCTCGATACTGCAATATCCGCTGTACCGGATATGCATAAGTGCTTTTATAAGTCCAACGATGTCCAATACGCCCATCCCCAGGTCTATCGCATGCTCCTCCTTCGAGATCACCGACAGGTCCTTCATATGCAGGTCCAGCACCCGGGTCGAATAATCCCGCACCATCTTCACCGGATCACCACCCGCCCGGGCCGTATGCCCGATATCCACGCAAAGCCCGATCCGCGGATCGAGCCCCTTGATATGCTCATACACCTCCGCCGGCGTCGGAAACAGATCGTCCGGCCCATGATTATGTATCGCCAACCGGATATTATACGTCTTCACCTTCCCCTCGGCGTACGCCAGCAACTCGGGGTTCGGCACCCCCACGATCAGGTCGACCCCCAGCATCTTCGCATATTCGAACGCCCTGTCCACCTGGGCCTGACTCTTCATATAAATGACGCCCGCGGCATAGATGCGGATGCCCGCCGCCGAAAATTTGCCCGTAACCCCCTTGATCACTTCCGCAGAACTATCCAGCGGCAAATAAAAATCCTTTATCGACAAGGCCTCGATCCCCACCCGCTTCATCATCGCAATCCCCTGGTCCATCGGCACATGCAAAAAACTATACCCCGCGATCCCAAGCTTCAGCGGCAACACCGGCGCAGCCGCAGCCGAAAAGACCGGAAGCCGTAGCCCAAGGGCGCCCATCCCCGTATTACGTATGAATCTTCGTCTGTCAAGCATAAAAAAAGGGCCCGCATAAACGGACCCTTCGAATATAAGATAAATTGGTCTTATTGCCACACCGGCAAGGGACCCTGTAAATTAAAATAAAAAAAGGGCGACAACCTGGCGGATATGACGAAAGGCCTTTGTCACATGATCCTCTACGGTCTTGACGGAGATATGCAGCTGTTGCGCGATCTCTTTGTTGGAAAATCCGTGAAAGGATTTTAGGATGATGACCCGTTTCCGCACGGGAGGAAGGGTCTGAACGGCCGCATTCACCTCCTCAGCCCGCCGGCAAACCTCGTTCACCGGTTCACTCTCGACCGGCAAGAGCCGGCCCGCATCCGCCTTCAGCTTCTTCTGCGTGGCCTCCTTCTTCAGATGATTGATCAGCAGGCTACGGGCAATAATGAAAACCTGCTTCTCCAGCTCACGATCCGCTGAAAGGGATTCCCGGCATCGCCAAAGCCGGATAAAAGATTGTTGCGTAAGATCCTTTGCAGTATCGTGAAAATATACCCGTTTGAGGAACCATCGGAATAATCTCGCATGCAGCTGCTCATACAACTCGATGAACGCAGCATGATCGCCTTCCCGGATAGCCGCTAGAATTTCCATAACCGCCGCAAATTGCAACATTTCAATTTAGCGGCGGCTATTCCTTCAGACTTAACCCAAAGATAATTTCTTTAACGATGATGATGTTCACCGCCTTCGTGCGGTTGCCCTCCCGGCCGCCCCTGTGGCATCGGCCGCTGTTGAACGGGATGCGGCTGCTGCTGATGCGGTTGCGGCATCGGTCTCGCCTGCTGTGGCATCGGCCGCTGTGGCATAGGCCGCGCCACCGGTCGATTCATCTGCGGCTGCGGCCGATTCATCTGCGGCTGCGGACGCGACGGATTCACCGGCGCCGGATTCGGTCTGTTCACCATCGGCCTGGGCGAAGCCCCGGGCCGGTTCATCACCGGCCGATTCTCAGCCGGTCGATTCACTATCGGTCGATTCTCAACCGGCCGATTCACCACCGGCCTGCTCACCGCCGGCGTAGCCGGCCTCCCATGATTCAAACTCGCAAATCCACCCCGATCCCGCATCGCCGCCTGCTGATGCTGCATCTGCACAGGCGTCCGCTCAACATGCCGCTCATTCATCGCCGCCTGCTCCCGCGAATTCGGCCGGTAATTCACCCCGCCAGGTCCCCCATTATAGCTCACGCGATTCACCGTGACATTATTGATCACCGTCCGGTTGACATAAGTATTGTGGACCACCGTCGTATTCACACGCGTCACCGCCGTATTATACCGGAAGCGGCCACCATACCATTCCCCGCCATAATATCCCGTGCCGCCATACCCGCAGCCATAATTGATACCGCCGTAATATCCCACATGCGGCCCCCAATACCCCAGATGCCACGAATAAACGCCACCGGCCCAACCCCAGTAGCCAGGTGTCCAATATAATCCAACCGACGGAGGCGCCGACCAATATCCCGGCACCCAATAATAGTCACCGGCATCCTCATCCCAGGCCCAGTAACCCGGTATCCAGAGATATCCTTCCACCGGACACGGTGGTTGCGTATATACAGGGATCGCAGGAGGCGCAATTCGTACAGATATGCCGACACTTACTTGTGCATCCACTTGCGTCGGCGTCAAACCGACAGCTAACAATAAAGTGAGTGATAGAATGGTCTTTTTCATATATTTAATTTTGAGCCACAATAGTTAATACAATAACACAGCCAGACATGAAGAAAATTTCGTACTACGTTGTAAACCTTATGTTAATACTCATAACGTTTACCGCCTATGGGCAAAAAGTTCTACACGTAGGAGTAGTCGGCCTTACCCACGACCATGTTCACAACATCATGCACCAATTCAAGCGCGGCGAAGTCATCATCGCCGGTATCGCCGAATCCGACCAACAGCTCATCGCCCGTTATAAAAAATCCTATCAACTGCCCGATTCCCTCTTCTATCCCGATCTCCAAACCCTCCTCAACCACACCCACCCCGACGCGGTGCTCGCCTACAACGCCATCTCCGAACATCTCGCCGTCGTCGAAGGCTGCGCCCCAAAACATGTCCCCGTCATGGTAGAAAAGCCGCTGGCCACAACCGTAAAAGACGCCGATCGCATCGCCTCCCTCGCGGCACAATATCACATCCAGGTGCTCGTCAACTACGAAACCACCTGGTACGACACCAACCAGCAGATCTTCGAAATGGTCAACCAGGGCGCCATCGGCGTCCCCCGCAAAATGATCGTCCACGATGGTCACGAAGGCCCAAAAGAGATCGGCTGCAGCCCCGATTTCCTGAATTGGCTCACCGACCCGGTAAACAACGGCGGCGGAGCCATCCGTGACTTCGGCTGCTATGGCGCCAACCTCATGACCTGGCTCATGCACGGCAAAGCCCCCATCGCAGTCACCGCCGTCACCCACCACATAAAACCCTCCGTCTATCCAAAAGTGGATGACGACGCCACCATCCTGCTGGAATACGCCGGCGCCACCGGCATCATCGAAGCCTCCTGGAACTGGCCCTTTAGCATAAAAGACTGGGAAGTGTTCGGAACTACCGGCTACCTGCATGCGCTGAACGGCCGCCAACTGGTGAAACGGGAAAAGAATTCTTACGACAGTGTCGCAGTTCACCCCGCACTCTATCGGGACAATATTCCCTACCTCGCCGACGTCCTCGCCGGCAAGACCGATCCGGGCAATGACCTCTCCTCTCTGCCCAACAACCTCATCGTCGTTCGCATCCTCGAAGCGGCCTCGCAATCCGCCAAAGAAGGCCGCCGCATCGAACTACATTAAAATTCATGACGATACCTCCGCATTTCAAAAAAAAGGCTATCTTAGTACGTCCGCTCGAATAAGTGTTTTTTCCTTATTATTCTTATCGCTTCCTCTGTCCCTGGACCCCAGGGTCTAACCCACCTTATTTTACCCCGACCCATACCGGCTGGGATGCTCCGGACGATCTCCGGGTGTTATCCTGGTCGGTTTTTTTTGTCTATTTCAAAGCCCTAAGTACTTCAGGAACAAATGTATCCGGGTTCAGCTTACTCCCATTCTCACAAGCCAGCCGCACGATCACAACATCCTTCGACGGTATCACCCAAAGATATTGCCCCTCATATCCCTCGCACGCAAAACAATCCTCCGGCAACTCCGGATGCCGCCGCTGCGCGACAGGTCCATGATTCAACCACCACATCCCCCCATAACTCTCCCCCGTCGTCGTCCATCGCACCCACCCCTCCGGCAAAATCCGCTGCCCGTTCCAAACCCCGTCATGCAGGTACAACAGACCGAACCGCGCCCAGTCCCTGGCATTCGCATAACAATACGACGACCCCACATAGGTCCCCGATCCATCCAGCTCCATCAAAGCACTATACATCCCCACCCGCTCGAACAGCTGCTGATAAGGGAAATGATAGTATTCCGCATCGCCCACCGCCTTCCGGATAAGAACGGAAAGGATATTCGTCGTTCCGCTGGAATAGTTGAAGACCGCCCCCGGCGCATTCCGCAGACTGCTCCGCATCGCATACTCACCCATATTGGATTCCTTGAAAAGCATCCGCGTGGCATCACTCGGGCCCGCATAGAATTCCCACCACCGCAGCCCGCTGTTCATATGCATCAGCTCCGCCGGCGTGATCGCATGCCGGTCATCATGCGCCCATGCCGCAACCGGCGCGGGCGCATCCAGCACAAGCTTTTTCTGCCCGACAAGGATGCCGACTAACGCACTGGTGATCCCCTTCGTCATCGACCAGCCGGTCAATCGGGTATGCCGGTCAAAACCGGGGGCATATTCCTCGGCAAGCAACCGCCCATGATAAACGATCACAACCGCCCTCGTCCCCGTTATCGGCGCACCTCCTTCGCCAAATGCAAATCCAAGTGCGGACCGCAGCTTCACCGTATCCACATCGCTCATCGCCGCCGCCGCCCGCGTCCAAATCCCCTGCGCATGGGTCCAGTTCATACCATCCCACACCGTCATCCGGTCCCCCATCGGCCAGTCCACCGTATCCGGATTGATCGCCGGCGGCGCCCATCGCGGAATATGCTGCTCCCGCAACGCCTCCTCACTCACATCTCCCGTCACCAGCGTAGCGCCCAGCTTCCACCGGTAGATCGCCTTCCGGCTGGCAAGCCCCAGCACGGAAGCCGTAACACTGCTATCCTGCGCATCGACGGTACAGGAAGCAAGGTTCACGGGAAAGGAACCAAGATCCTGCTTCAACACCTGGCTGGCAGGTCGTCCCGCGCCAAACACGGCCGAACAGGCTATCTTCGCCGCATAACCGCTGATGATAGGCAGGCTCTCCCAGATAAGAACAAGAAAGGCTATCAGGAAAACAAGAAGAAAGAATTTGAGAATGAGCTGGATCCGCTCCCGCATCTTTTTAGCCGAAAATTTAGGACAATTTCGCTTAAAAACCCACACAATGGTCCTTAACCGAGGCATCATTGGCCCCACGCCGGTATTGCCGAAGCCGTGGAACGGTTAACAACAGCGCCGGGATCACCACCATCAGCACGCCATTGATCAGGATCATGGTCTGCAGACCGATCCGGTCGGCCCCGGCGCCGATCAGGTAAGACGCCACCGGCTGCAACCCGAATATGATCATCAGGAAGACGCTCAATATCCGCGCCCGCATCCCCGGCGGGGTCATCTCCTGCGCAAGCCCGATGGATAAAGTCACCACATTTGCCGCCCCAAGACTGGTCATAAATTGACAAACCATCGCCACCCACAGCGTATGCGTAAAGGAAAAGGCGGCATACCAGGCTCCGCTCCACATCAGCGCGCCCCCAATAGCGATACACGAGCGCTTCATCTGTTGCAAAAAGGGTAGCACTATTAAAATACCGATCAACGCCCCACCTCCCGCCGCCCCCAGCAGCCTCCCAAGAGTTTTTGCATCGCCTTTTAGCACTTCCGACGCGACAGCAGGTAACAGCTGGATGGTGGAAAGCCCGAAAAAGGCCTGAACCGCCGCAAAGACGACGATCAGCCGCAAAAATGGATGCCGCGTAAAGAATTTCCACCCTTCCCTGAATTGCTGCAACCCCTTCCCCGTCACCGGCTCCTTCGCCGCCTTTGAATGTATCGCCAGCAGGCAGATGATACAGACGATAAGACTCACCCCGTTGAGCCAGAACGAGGTCGCCACTCCTATAGTCGCTATCAGGTATCCCGACAGGGCCGGCCCCACCAACCGGGTCAGCTGGGTAAGCGAATTGTTCAGCGCGATCGCCTTCCGGATATTCCCCTCCCCGGCAATATCCGCAATAAAAGCCTGCTCGGCCGTCACATCGAACGCGGATACAACCCCAAGAAAAAAGGCCAGCGCGTAGACATGCCAGAGCCGCAACAACGAGCTTTCCACCAAAAAAGCAAGAATAAATGCACAGGCCATGATCAGCACCTGCGTCACCAGCAGGATCCGCCGCCGGTCATACCGGTCGGAAAGGACTCCCACCCAGGGGCCAAAAAGAAAAAAGGGAAGCTGTGAATAAAATGCGACGACACCCAATGCGGTAGCGCTATGCGTCAGCTGCCAGACCACCCAGGCCTGGGCGGTCTGCTGCATCCAGTCCCCGATAAGACTGACCCCGTTACCGGTGAGATACACCCGCATGTCCCGCTTCCGCAGCACCGTAAAATTGTCGATCAATACCTGCCAAACGCCGTCCAATTTTTCGATTTAATCCTAAGGTAATAATTGTACACTACTTTTAACCCACAAACTCAACGCAATGTTCAACCGCCTCCTACTGCCTCTGTCCCTGCTCATCGCGCTAACCACCCGCGCCCAGCACCCCTATCCCGTCCTTTCTGTGCCCGGCGCCGCCGACTACACCCACATCGACGCCTCGGGAACCAGCGTCCTGCCCAGCGGCCGCTTCTGCACACCCGCGGGCCAGACGATCACGATCACCCACGACCCCTTCGGCATGGCAGTCTCCCCCGACGGCGCCACTACCGTAACGCTCCACGACGGGGTATTCACGATCATCAACAACAACACACTAGCCAACACCCGCGTCCCCTCCTACGACGGCGCCATCCGCTCCCCGCTCTCGAAAGGCTCCTTCCTCGGAGTGGCGTTCCTCCCCGATTCAAAAACGGTCTACCTCAGTGGCGGCGACAACGGCGCGGTCATTGGCTATGATATCGCTACCCTCCAGCGCATCGACTCCATCTCCCTCGACGGCCACAACCCCTCGGATACCGTCGACTACCAGGATAGCTTCACGTCCGACCTGCTCTACAACGGCGACAAGAATGAGCTGCTCGTCCTCGACAGAGGCAATTTCCGCCTGGTTCGCATCGACCTGGCGACAAAAAAGATCACCGCCTCCATCCGCACCGGCCGCCAGCCCTTCGGCCTCGCCATGAGCCCCGATCACAAAACCGTCTTCGAAGCCAACGTAGGGTTGTATGATTACCCCCTCCTTCCCGATATCACGCCGGCGAACTACAACAGCAAGGTGATCCCCTTCCACCCCTATGGCGACAATACGCCGCAATCAAAACAAGGCTACACGCTCAACGGCCGGAAGATCCCCGGCGTCGGCGATCCGCTCGCCCCCGAAGCAATGAGCGTATATGCGATCGACCTGTCCACCAACACCGTCACGGACCGCTACAAGCCGGGCCACCAGATCGGCCAGATGGTCGAAGGCGCCGAAGTAGTGGGCGGCGCAAGCCCCAACTCGCTGGCGGTTGGCAGCCAATACGCCTATGTCACCAATGCGACCAACGACAATATCTCGGTCATCGACTATCGCAACCACCGTATCGTCAACACCATCCCTATAAAAGTCGATCCCGCGATCGACCACTACCGCGGCCTGCTGCCCTTCGGCCTCACGCTGAGCAAAGATGAAAAAACGCTCTACGTGGCCCTGTTAGGCTTCAACGCCATCGCCGTCATCCATCTGCCCACCGGCAAGACAACCGGCCTGATCCCGACCGGCTGGGGACCCAGCCGCGTCCTTCTTAGTAAAGACGAACAGGATATCTATGTCATCTCCTGCCGCGGCTACGGCGCAGGTCCTAACGGCGGCGCACACTTCGTCCGCCCCATCCAGGGAACCTATATCGGCGATATCCAGCTGGGCACCTTCCAGAAGATCCCGGTACCCGATACAGCACAGCTGACAACCTACACGCGAAAAGCCATCAACAATACCTTCACCGAAACCACCGTCGCCGACGACGGCCACAACCCACTCCCACCCCTGCAAAACCTCCGCAAAAGCCCCATCGAATACATCGTCTACATCACAAAAGAGAACCGTACCTATGACGAGGTGCTCGGCCAGATGCCTACAGGCAAAGGCGACTCGACACTGGCCCGGTTCGGCGTCGGGGTCAACCTCATCGCAAAGGACAAGACACTATATCATATCAACATCGCCCCCAACCATCTTAAGATGGCGGGTCAGTTCAGCTACTCCGATAATTACTATTGCGACAGCGACGCCTCTATCCACGGCCACCACTGGATGCTCGGGGTGATCCCCAACGAATGGGTGGAGACGAATTCCAGCGTCGACAAAACGGCAAAGATCTTCTCCAAAGCCTCCGGCCGCCGCTTCCCCGGCTCCACCGGCAGCATGGACCCGGAAGACTACGCGGAACGCGGCGGACTCTGGGAAGCCCTCGAACGCAGCCATGTCTCTTTTTATAATTTCGGAGAAGCGAACGAGACGGCGCACGTTCGCGAAGAATGGATGGACACCGCCACCGGCGCATCTCACGCGGTGATGGTCCCGATGCAGAAAGCGCTCTGGCCCCATACAAGCCACAACTACGCGGGCTTCAATACCAACGTCCCCGACCAGTTCCGGATGGAACAGTTCGAATCGGAGTTCAAAAAGATGTGGCTCGACGGGAAGCACAAGATGCCGCACCTCATCACGATGCAGGTACCCAACGATCATACCGCCCATCCCCGGCCCGGCGATGGCTATCCGTTCATCCACTCCTACGTCGCCGACAACGACATCGCCATCGGCCGTATCCTTCACTTCCTCTCCCGGACACCGTATTGGAAAAAGATGTTGGTGATCATCACCGAGGACGATCCCCAGGGCGGCGTAGACCACATCGACGCACATCGCAGCATCCTGCTGATGGCAGGCCCCTATGTAAAACACGGCTATACCTCGCACGTCCACGCGAATTTTGGGTCCATCCTGAAAACGATCTATACCATCCTCGATGTCCCCTACGTCAACCAATATGACGCAACGGCCAGTCTCTTACAGGACTTCTTTACCGATAAACCCGACTTTCGCCCCTACGACCTGGTCTTCCCCTCAACGGAGGTCTTCGACCCGCAGATGGCCATGAAACGGTACAATAAAACGATCGATTGGCGGAAAATAGAGAAGGGACCCGACATGGACGACGAGAAGGAACAACGCGAAGAACACTACAAACAACAGGGTAAGCTCAACTAAAAACGCAGCTCGGAGATCTCTACAGGCTCGTTGTAGTTGCTGTATCGGACCCAGGCGGGCTTGACGACGAAATGCACCAGTCCTTCCCAGCTGGCGGTCCGCTCCCGTCCCTCGGGGAAGACGGCATAATACGCCTCCCGGTAGCGATCATCCTCCGGTCCCGCCAGCTCCCGGACCGTTCCCTCATACTGGATCGTGGTCTCCAGCTTCCAGCCGATCACCAGCGCCACCCTCGGCCGCTCCACGAGGTTACGATACTTACGGGCCGACCGCACGGTGTCAAAGACGATCTCACAATCCGGCGTAACGGCGATCCCCACCACCGCAGCCTCTGGCTGCCCGGTCACCGCATCGGTCACCGTCGCCAACACCCCGAGCCGGTGCGTCCGCATCCGCTCATATAGCAATTCTTTTGTCATCATTATTCACTTCTCAGCACATCCGCCGGATTAGCCCTTACGACGCGTCCTACCTGCCAGCCGATCGTCAGCAGACTCACCACCGACACAAGCACCCCCGTCGCAACAAAAACCCACCACGCCACCGGCGCCTTATAGGCAAACTGATCCCGCCAATATTGCATCACCCACCGCCCCAACGGCGCCGCGATCAAAAAAGCGAGACCAACCAATAGCAACAGCTCCCTCGACAGGAGTGCAAATAAAGATCCCGGCCCTGCACCCAGCACCTTCCGGATACCCACCTCCTTAAGCCGCTGCTCCGCAGCAAACATCGAGAGCCCAAGCAGCCCAAGACAGGAAATAACCACCGCCAGCAATGCAAAAAGCGCCCCAAGCTTCCCCGTCGTCTGCTCGCTCTTATACAGTTTCGCATATTCTTCATCCGGGAACTGATACGTAAAAGGGAATTTCGGATTCAGCTGCTTACACAGCTTCTCGAGCCCCGCAAGCACTTCGGCCGTCTTTCCCGGCCGGGTCCGGATCACCGCCACCCCATCCGCCTCCGCAACGTCCCGCCGAAGAATCATCGGCCGGATCGCCTCATGCAACGACTGAAAATGAAAATCCTTCATCACCCCGATGATCGGCCCCTTCTTTCCCCAAAACGAAAGCACCTTCCCGATCGGGTCGGTAAAACCGATCTTCGCTACCGCCGCCTCATTCAAAATAAAGGCATTGCTGTCCGAAGGAAAATCAGCCGAGAAATCCCTCCCCATCGCCATTTGCAGCCGCATCGTCTTGACAAGATCCAACCCGGCATTCTCCACGGCTATGGGAACGGATACTCCCTTCGCCTTTCCTTCCCAGTCCAAATCCCGCGAATCGTTCCCGAGATTGGTAAGAGGTTCAGACAGCTCACTGACAGCCCCAACCCCCGGCATATTCAACGCAGAAGTCTTGAATACCCCATATTTTGCGGCAAGATCGCCCTCCAGTTGAACATAAAGCAAATTCTCCCGGTCATACCCAAGGTTCTTATGAAGCACATAGCTCACCTGCTGGGAGATAAGGAAGGTTCCAAGGATCAACATGATCGAAAGCGTGAATTGGAAGACGACAAGCCCCTTCCGCAGCCAACCGGTCCCCACCCCTGACGGGAGGATTCCCTTGAGCACCCGGATCGGCTGAAACCCGGACAGGAACAAGGCAGGATAGCTGCCGCTGACCATCCCGGTCACAAGTACAAGCCCGCCCGCGGCAAGCCAAAAATATAGTCGCGCGACCGGCAAGTGCATCTCCTTACCCGTAAGTTCATTGAACGAAGGCAGCGCAACAAATACCACCGCCAGCGCAAGCACCCCCGCCAGAAAAGCCATGAGTACCGACTCCCCGATGAACTGGAATACCAGCGACCGGCGTTCGGCGCCAAGCACCTTGCGCACCCCGATCTCCTTGGCCCTCCGGGCAGACCGTGCTGTCGACAAATTCATAAAATTGATACAGGCGATCAGCAGGATAAAGGCGGCCACCAGGCTGAACAACCGTACATATTCGATCCTGCCGCCCGCAGGTACGCCATTTTCAAAACGCGAATACAGATACCGGTCACGCTGCAGCTGCAAGCCCAGCTCCCGCTTGATATCCGGACTGGAGGGGATATAAGCCTCCAGGAAATGAGTAAGTTGACGATTCACCCTGGCCACATCCACACCCTTCCGCAACAACACCAGCGTGACCGGGGTCGTATTCCCCCAACGCAGCAGCCAGTCGTTCTCCGCCAAAAACCCGTCCCAATTCATCAGGCACTCGAAACGATCGGTGACATTGGCCGGCAGATCGGCAAAGACTGCCGTTACCTGCAGGTCCTTCCGGTTATCCACCCGTACCGTCTTCCCCATCGCGGCGGCCGGACTCCCAAAGAATTCCACCGCCATCTTCCGCGAGATCGCCAGGTTCAATGGCCCCGAAAGTGCCCCCGTAACACTGCCTTCCAGCAAAGGATAGCCGAACATCCGGAAAAAATCCGCCCCCGCATAATTGGCAGACATCTTCAGGACCTTGTCCCCGGCCGAAAAGGTCTGCGGCATCGTCCAGAAATAGCTGCTGGTCGCCTCCACATCGGGAATCTTGCGGGCGATCTCCTTCGCCAGCAAACCCTGCGTTGAAAGGCCGGCATCGGTCTTTCCATTGGCCGTCACCCGGAGCACTGCCGCATACAACCGGTCCGCATTTGCCGGCGGCACATCCCGGTTCCACTCGTCCAGTACCCAAAGCAGTATCAGCAGGCTGCAAGCCATTCCAAGCGAAAGACCCACAATATTGATCGCGGAAAATTTGGTGTTCATCCGGAGATTCCGGAGAGCCGTTTTGAGATAGTTTTGGAACATATCCTTGGGATTATAATATACACCCCTGCCCGCCATCAGACCTTCATCACCGGCGCCCGGGCCCCAACCCAATCCGGAAACAACACCTTGTCATCCGAGATCCCCAAATGCCCATCCGCCACCGCACTGAATACCCCCCGGAAATCCGTCGTCACAGGTAGATCCCTTCCATCCTCCAGGTTCTCCACCGCCAGCTCGGCCACACTGCCATGCACCTTCCCTCCTAGGACGTTATTCCCAAGAATAAAGTTACAACTTCCCCGCCCATGGTCCGTGCCTCCAGTCCCATTCTGATGCACCGTCCGCCCAAACTCGGTCATGGTCATCACCGTTACATCATCCTGGTATGCGTCCAGATCACTCCAAAAGGCTGCAATACTATTGCTCAGGTCCGCGACATTCCGGGCAAAAATGCCGTTGTCCGTACCCTGGTTGAAATGGGTGTCCCAGCCATTCGATTCAGTAAAGGCAACCTCCAGCCCGACATCCATCTTGATCAGCTGCGCGATCTGTCGCAAGGAATTTCCCAGTGGGCTCCCCGGGTAGACAGCCCCGCCCGCCGGCCGGTAGCCCCTGAGGTCCGCCTGCTGCAACACCTTCATCGCCTCGAAGCTCTCCTTACCCGTATCATGCAGCAAGCCCGCCGAGGTCTGGTCATACAGCTCTTCGAAACTCCTCGCCGCCGTATTGACCGCAGCCGGGTTGCCCCGCATCTGGATCGCAAAATCCTGCAGATTACTGATCGCAACCGACGGATGATCCCCATAGAACGACCGCGGCAACGCCGAGGTAAGACTCACCGCCGTAAAAGGCGTGACGGCATCATGCCCAAGCAGCCCGACCGCCCTGTTCAGCCAACCGCTGGCCGTTCCCTTATTGAAAGGGGTACCCGACTCCATGTAGTCCTGCGCATCGAAATGACTGCGGGTATTATTGGGACTCCCGATCCCATGCACCACCGCCAGTCTCCCCTCCCGGAACAATGGCTCAAAGGCCTTCATATTGGGATGCAAACCCCACCGCCCGTCAAGGTCTATCAATACACTCCCCTTCCCGTTCGCAACAGCCGGCATCAGTAGGTTCGGCCGCGCAGCCCGCAGATGCTCGTCGGTAAAAGGCGTCACGGCCATCAGCCCATCCATTGCCCCCCGCTGGAAGATACACACCAGCACCCGCTTCCGCTTATACGGCAGCCTCAGCTTCTCGCTCGCTGCAGCCTCTGCCATAAAGGCCGGGATTCCCCCCATCAGGCCCACGCCAAACAGCGCAAGTCCACTCCCTTTCAAAAAGCCTCTTCTCGAAACCATAATTTACCTCCTTTGAAATTCAGGTGACCCAATAATGATTCCCACCGCCTGCGCAAGCATCCCACGATCCTGCACCATCGCACTACCATCTCCAGCCGCAGCGTTTACCTTTTGCGCCAGCCCCGGATCAGCCAACAACGGCGTCAACCGCTTCTCCGTCGCCGCTAGATCGCGCTCGGGCAACAACAGCCTCCCATAAACAGTCAAAGCCGCCATCGCACTCTCCGGCTCATGCCCATTGTTCAACGCCAAAAGATCGATCTGCACCCCCGCGACCCTTCCCGCCGCCAACGCCAATCCAAAATTCATGCGGTTCAACAACGAACCCGTATTGATCCAATAGGTTCCCCGATCCGGAAATCCCGTCGGCGCCTGGTAGTAATATTTTTTCTCCCCCATCCGCGTCACCCAGTTGAACAACGGCAACGGCTGCTGGATATCCCCATTCAATGCCCGCACCGCACCGATAGCCAGCTCAAAGGGCGACTTGGTCTTCTCCCGCAAGGCCGCTGGGCTCCAAAACTCCAGCGACTGCACCATCGTCAGCAGCACCTGCCGGATATCCCCGTTCTTTTCCAGAAAGGTCTCGGCCATCTTCTCGACCAGCGACGTCGGCGGGTCATCGCTGACAAACCGCACCGCGATCTTCCGGCACACAAATCGCGCGGTCGCCGGCTGATGCGCCAGCAGACCCAACAGGGTCACCCCTTCTTCATACCCGCCACCCGCCGGAAAAACCTGCCCCAACACCGTCTTCTCCCCCTTGTCATGCCGGTTGCTGTTGAAAAAGAAATCCCCATCATGCACAAAACCCCGTTGCGCGATCTGTGCATCCGTATACTTCGCCAGCTGCGCGCCGCCACCGCCCCTCGCAAATTGTCCCATCGGGTAGACGCCCCATCCCGTCAACACCCTCGCCGCCTCCGTCACATCCTGCTGAGTATAGCCCCCGTCTACGCCAAGCGTATGCAGCTCCATCACTTCCCGCGCATAGTTCTCGTTCAGGCCCTTCGGCGGGCCGCTGCTTTGAAAATTATCGAGGTAGTACAACATCGCGGGCGACTTGGCTGTCTTCAGCAATAGCTCGGCGAACCGCCCCAACGCATTGGGTCTGATCACATCCCGTTCGTACGCGGGAATGAAGCCCGCGCAGGCGTTCTTCGTAAGGGAAACATTGAAATGATTAAACCAAAAGTCCGTCATCACCTCCCTCAGCTGATTCTCCGAATAAGTCGCCCGCAACACCTTCTGGCAGAACATTTGCCGAAACAAATCCTGCTCCTGCTTCAACCCCTTCTCCGCCATATAGGCCTGCAGCACCTCCCGGTATTCCTTGCGGTCCGTTTTGACCGAATCCTTGTTGATCACCCCATCCTGGATCGCCATCCTCACCACCTGCCCGTTCCGCGGATAGGTATTGGCAACCTGCTCATTGCTCAGCTCCAACGCATCATAACGGCTGAGCCTCTCTTCCAGCGAGTCATCCGGCAACAACCCCACGAGCTGCTTCGCAAACCAGTTCTCCAATCCCATCCGCACTACGGAGTCCACCTGCCCCGGCCTCGCTCCATACGTAAACCGGCTGATCAAATGCGCCGCCGCCTGCCGCTCCGTCAACCCCGCCTTCGCCCAGGGAAATCGCGTCGACGGCGTAGCCGGCAACCCGACGAATGCCCATCCCCCTGTTACCACAAGAGCAACAGCGATCGCTTTTATCACAACTTTCATGTACAAGGAATTTCCGGTTGGAAGCCCCCCGGATCAAAAGGTTTAATAACCACCCATTAAACCTTTTCGCAGGATTAAAGTCCAAGACCAAACCCAGCAATACACATGAAGCGATCGCTCAGCCTTCTCATCTTCATCCTAAGCCTCGGCCTGACCCTCCACGCCCAGTCCGTCGACACCACCGGCGCCCCCCCAAAAAAAACCAACCCCGCCAAACAAGCCGTCCGCCAGCTGAAAATGTTGCAGCAACAGCTGAACCTCACAGAAGACCAGGTAACTCAAATGCAGGTGATCCTCATCCAACGCGATGTCGCCCTCGACAGTCTCCGCAATAACCCCTCCGGCGACCGCCATTCCAATGGCCACGCCCGCCGCAGTATCAACCAGGACACAGATCAAAAGATAAATGCCCTCCTCACCGCCGATCAGAAGCCCCTTTACCAGCAATGGAAGCAAACCCAACGCGCACACCGGCGTGAAGCCCAAACCTCGTCATGATCACCTCATTCAATTGCGTTTGCTGCGTCATCCCGTTCGATCGGTAAAGTTCATCGATCCCAGCCCCCGTCTCCCACACATTCCCACTCATCGCAGCAAAGACATCCAACCCCCGGCAAACCCGGTAACCAGCACGAAACTCCCCCTCGAAGCCAAATCCATCCGCCCGGTGCCGGAAACTGACCGGATGATCAAAATCCGCGATCAGGTTCCAATCGGCCTTCGCCCGGTAGCTCACCTGGTGATATGTAACCATCCCCGACACCCGCCACCGGCCGGACCTCCACAATGCCAACGCCCGGACAAACGGCCCATACCAGCAGGTTTGATAATAGCTGTTTAAAAAATCGTATAATCCACCAGGATCGGTAATAGCGAGATGATGGCCGCTAACCCCATAGCCCACCGCGGGAACAAGCTCGAATCGCGAACCCGGCCACAACCGGTAACCTGCCCCGGCCCCGACCGAATACCCATATCCACCGCTACCCGAAAAATCCCCGGAATAGACCACACCATTCCGGTTATCCTGCGAATAATCCCGGTCCGAAACCCGCCCCGTCGATGTAAACAACCGCGACCCTTCTCCAATTATCACCCATCGCCGCCCCAACCCATACCGCAAAGCAGCATCGGCAGTACCCCCGCCGACCCGACGCCACTTCAGCTCGGAATACACGTTCGGCTCTCGACCGGCGCTGTTGCCGGCGATGGACCAGCGCAGGTTCATCGACTGGAAACCACCCGCGACAGCAGCCTCCAATCCCTGGCCACCGGCCCATTGCCCGGTCAGCAACAACGCGAATATTAATGCACTACCCGAAAATCTTCCCATAGGCTTGCCGTAGTTCGGTTACAGGTGATCGCGCTTGCCCCATTATTGCTGCTCAAAAAGTCATTGTTGTTCCCCATGATCGAGATAGTCTGCCCGATGGGCGGTCCCAGCGAATACTGTTGGCATCCCACTCCACGGCATATACATGATAGGCGCCGGGCGTGGTCGTCGTGCTGCTGCCATATTGGCCGTATTCACACTGGTACCGAACGCAAACGTTTTCTCAAATTAAGCGCGCATCCCCGCACCCCTCCTGCAGCCACGCTCAATATTTTCCCCATTTTGCCGTTATCCATCGAACCTATTTGTAAACTCGATGTTCCGCGCCAAAATCCACCTATCCGCCTGCGCCACCACCCTGCTGCTGGCCATCGGCGGCCATTCCCAGTCCCTGTACTCCTATCAGGATCTCTCCCACTTCTATTACGGCAAGCAACGCGACTCCCTGAAAAAGGCCTGGGTATGCCCCTCCTCCTTCAAGGACAAAGCCGCTCAGAAAAAATACAAGGAGATCTGGGACGGCAGGACCGAAGGCATCACCGGCGCCATCAACGGCGACGATTATGTACACGATAATGAAGTGTATGACTACGTCGATGCCATCGTCCGCCAGATCACCGAGGCCAACCGCCAGCTCGTCCCCGAAAAACCCTTCCTCCTCATCGATCGCAGCTATTCGGTCAACGCCTACGCCGTCGGCGGCAACCTCCTGGCCGTCAACCTCGGCCTGATCACCTTCTCGACCTCCCGCGAAGAACTGGCCCTCGCCATCGCCCATGAGATGTCCCATAACATCCTCCACCATGTCGAGAACGCCATGTACCAAAAGGCGGAATGGCTCAGCTCCGACGAGTACAAACAGTCGCTCAACGCCGTCCTGGATTCGAAATACGAACGCCTGTCCCGCCTGAAGAAGGTGCTGGAAGGCTACACTTTCAGCCGCAGCCGCCACCAGCGCTATCACGAAAGCGAGGCCGATTCCCTGGCGATCATTCTGCTGAAGAAAAGCAACATCGCTTTCCAGGCCAACTATTTCCTCCACCTCGACAGCGCCGACCTCGAATACCAGCAACCGCTGAAGCATTCCATCTCGGCCTTCTTCACAGCCTATCACCTTCCGTATGAGGATGCCTGGACGCAGAAGCGCAGCCATGGCCTCTCCACGAAGGCCTATTCCTTCTCGGACACCAGCAAACTCGCCGACTCCCTGAAAACACACCCCGACTGCGTCGATCGCTACGCAAAAACAAAAAGCCTCACCACCCCCAACGCGCATTACACCGCCATCCCGGCCAACATCCAGGAAAAGGCCAACAAAATGCTCCTGTGGAATATGTACTCCAACGTCGACCTCACGCCCTGCCTCTATCGCATCCTGCTGATAAAGGATAAAGGCAACACCGACCTCTGGTACGACTTCATGCTCAGCAACATCTTCGCCGGCCTCTACTACTCCGATCGCATGCTCAATCGCTTCAACGCCATCGGCGTCGTCCCAAAAGAGGTCATCTCGAAACAATATTACGCCCTCCAGACCCTGCTCGAACAGATCCCCCGCGACAACCTGAAACAAGCCTGCCAGACGCTGCAGGACGGCGGATTCTGGAAGAATATGCCTTCCGTTGAGAAAGATCTGAAGTCCTTCGTCTTCACTCTCGCCCTCGACCCCGATGACTCGGACAAAAACAAGGCCCGCGCCGCCCATCTCTTCACCAGCGGCAACGCCAACAGCATGTACAACGAGCTCGCTCAAAACTTCGAAAAGAAATAAATAAAATCCATGAAACTCCTCCCCCTCCTATGCCTCCTCCTGACGGGCGCAATCTCTGCTCAGGCCCAGACAAAACTCTTCAAGGCCGTCGCCGAAGACATGTCCCAGGAAACCAAACCGATCGTCCAGGATGGTAACCTCGTTGGTTACCTGGCCTTTACCCAGCTCGAAAAAGCCAGTGCCGACTCCTTTAACTACCGTCTGAACATCATGGACGAGAACCTGAATGATATCGGAACCGTCAATTTTCGCGATGAAAAACTCAACCTCAAAGGCGTTTCCTTCGACCAGGACATCCTTTGCCTCACGTACATCAAAAGCAATTTCGTAGGCAAGGTTTACAGCACTGCCAAAGAGTTTCGCCGGGATGTCGATCACGCACGGTCGTCACTGTTCACCCAATTCCTTAACCTCAGCGGCAAGATCATAGCTACCAACAACATAAAAATGGAAATAAAGCCGGAAAGCGAGCCCGTTTTCGATAGCCGGAAGAAAGTGGTCGGAAATGGCCGGCTCAAGCAACCCGTACAACTCCGGAATGTGACGGGCACTGGGTTTGCCTGCTTCTATGGCGACGACAATAAAAACAACCTTGCCGTCTTTAATTCTGCCGGCAAGCTCCTGTGGCAGAAACAGATAAAAGAGGACATCACCTACGCCGATATGCTTACCTCCGGCACAGAGATCTCCCTGCTGATCAAAGTGAAGGATGAAATGCTGCAAGGTGGTTACCAGGTTCTCAGCTACAACGTATCCGACTCCGCAGTCTATCCGAAATTCCTTCTAAAGGACCGAAAAGGGAATTCGCTGAAAGTACTGGCTTTCGATAATGATCCGGTCTCTGGAAGACCCTATGTGGCCGGAATGATCATCGATCCACAACACGGCAACCATTTCACCACCGCCCGGGAGATCGTAAAAGGCCCCTATTGCGGATTCTTCAACATCAGTCTCGAAGGCCATACCAAAAAAGACATCAAAGCGCAATTTTCTTATTGGAATGATGGTTCCCAACAGATCATGGACAAACATGGTTACTATCCCCAGCCGCGGGAATACGCTAACGTCGAGCGGGCCTTCCGCGACTATGAGGGAAACACCATCTTCGCCGCTTGTGGATTGGTCAAAAAAGCGCGCGTCGGGGCACTCATAGGCTCCTTCCTCACAGCCTGGACCGTCTTCGTACCGATTATGCTTCTCAGCCCTGGCACCAATAAATATTGCGTCCGGGATGTCCTTCTCGTCAAACAGGATGCCGCCGGGAAATTGAGCCTTGCAACAACGGTCAACGCTCCCACAAATGGATACGCGTGGGGCGGATACGCGGTCTCTCAATACGACCCCAACACCTATTTCGCCCTTAATAATTCCGCCACAAAGACCCAATACCTGGTTATCGACAACATGAAGAACATCGATATTTACAATGTCAACCAGAAAAAAATAGCCCGTACCATCCCGCGGATAGACGGAAAAAATATCGTAACCGTCCTGCCGGCAAAAGAAGGTTCTGTCGCGGTGACCGAATACAACACAAAAGATCGGTCGACCCGCATGTCTATCGAACCATTGTAACAATTTATTAGTATCTTCAGAGCATGAGAACCATTTCGGCCCTCATCCTCTTACTTACGACACATTTTGCATACCCCCAGCCGGCCCTCAAAAGCCGGCTGGATTCGTTTTTCCAACACCAGTCGCCCGCACAACCCGGCTTCGTCCTGTCCATCGAAAAACACGGCCAACCCCTTTATTACAACACCACCAGCCAATCCCTCGATTCCACCACCAACTTCCGCATGGCCTCAGTGACAAAACAATTCACCGCCATGGCCATCCTCCTGCTGCAAAAACAAGGCGCCCTCAGCGTCGACGATCCCATCGGCCGCTGGCTCCCCGAACTCCCCGCCCGCGTCGGCAAGACAATCCTCATCCGCCAACTCCTGACCCACTCCTCCGGCCTTCTCGACTATGAAGACCTCCTCCCAGCAACCCAAACAACCCAGGTCCTCGACGCCGACGTACTCCGCCTGCTCTCCACCCACGACTCCACCCTCTTCCCGCCCGGCAGCCGCTTCCGCTACAGCAACTCCGGCTTCTGCCTCCTCGCCCTCATCATCGAAAAAGCATCCCACTCCACCTACCCGGAATACATAAAAGCCAACATCTTCCTCCCCCTGCACATGGACAGCAGCGCCGTCTATGTCCCCGGCGCCCACATCCCCCGCCGCGCAATGGGCTATCCCAACGACCAAAGCGTCACCAGCGCCACAAAAGGCGACGGCGGCGTCTACACCTCCCTGAATGACTACGCAAAATGGACCCGGGCGCTGCAGCAAAACAAGCTCATCAACCTCCCAGCCACCCTCAAACGCCTTCGCTTCCCCATCACCGGCAACGCATCATCATACTATGCCGCCGGTTGGTTCGAAAACACTACCCCACCAACCCTCCTCTTCCACTCCGGCAGCACCTGCGGCTTTTCCAACTTCGTCATCCAGCTCCCCGCCGACGAGCTCACCATCGCCTTCTTCTCCAACCTCGCCGACAACCAAAAACCCTTCGAAACCATCGCCCGCATCCTAAAAGAGACAAACTTCGCCGATCTCAGCCCCATTTTCCACCTGCACGATCTTACCCGTTAACAACACGGATATCCGGTAATTTACACGATTAATCAATCTCCCCCTTCTATTATACCCTTCTCCGTAACTTCCCAACGTAAAAAACCCCAACCAAACACCTTATGACCCTTTTCCGGTTATCCCTGGGCTGCCTGATCCTGCTCGCCTTATCCTGCACCAAAAAAAATGTCCCCGGTCCAGCCGGCCCCCAGGGGCCCGCCGGGGCCAACGGCGTCAATGATCTCACAGGCCGCCTCCAGGGAAAAGTACAACTGTACGATACCTCCGGCACCCTCCTGGCCGATAACAGCGGCGCGCTGGTCTCCCTCGAAAACACCTCCCCCCAGGTCAAAATTACTACCGGCACAGACGGCAGCTTTGCATTTGACTCGCTCAACAATGGTGTTTATTCCCTCTCCATTCAAAAGCAAGGCTTTGGAACCATGCGGTTTTTCAATATTATAAACACCGGCGGTCAATCCCCTTCACGGGCCGGCACCCTATTGCTGACGCAACAAATGCCTTCCAGCTTCGACCTCAAATCCCTCCGGATCGACTCCAGCAATAAGCCCAACCTGAACTTCATAGCAATTCTGGCACACCCCCGGCTCTTGTCCCACGCTTCCCTCGTGATCTATTTCAGCGACTCCACAGGCGTCGGACCTACCCACAACAAATCTTCCCTTAATTTCGGCTGGTACCAACTGAACGATTCCACGGCAACCTCCGGGCCCTTTTCCATCCAATTGGCTCAATTTCTCCCGTCGCTGACAAAAGCCAACAATATCTATCTATCCGCCGCGATCGACAATTGGTATGGCACCGGCTACCGCGACGAACAAGGCAATTTCATCAGCCCAAGTGTCGCAAAGCCGGCGCCGGAAATTATCCTAAACAACTCTCAACATATATACTGATATGCTCCGTAACCATTTCGCGAAACTTCTCGCCTTTGCCCTATTGTCGGTCGCCGGCGCCGGCTGCACCAAGCACGCGGACGGGATCCCCGGACCAACAGGACCCGCCGGCCAGGCCGGCGCAAACGGCGCAGCAGTCAAACCCAGTCCCATCACCGGCTATATCGACCTCGTTGACCCGTATAACAACCCGCTGACTTCCGCCCAGGGTGTCACCCTATCCGTAAAACAAGGCGACTCGCTCGTGACGACTATTACGGATAACACCGGCAAGTTCAGCCTCGGCCCACTTTCCCCCGGCACCTACAGCATCGACGTGAAAAAGAACGGCTTCGACTCCCTAAAAATATTCGTTCAACACAGCGGCGGCGATGAAGCCAAATTCATCGGCGGAACAAAGATGTTCCAAACCCTCACCACAAAAATTTCCAGCCAGACCTACTACTTCCAGACCGATATTTACAACAATAACACCCTCTATCTTACGACAAACCTCGCCGCCCCCCTTCCTGCCGGAGCCTTTGACAAGGAATTTGAATTCTTTTTTTCTCACACAGCCGGCTTTTCTTCCCAAAATGCCGACTATAGCTGGTATTCAGGACAGACCTCTATCGGCAATCAGTTCACGCTGCAATTGCTGCTGGTCAATCTTACCCAAAACGCGCAGAACAAGTTCCGCTCGGGCGACACGGTATACGTCAAAACCATCGAACAACACCCGTTTGACAGCCGTAGTTACTACTATGACTATGCCACCGATCGCTATTTATCCTATCCCTATGTAGGAGACTCCGCCGTAACCTGGTTTAAAATGCCATAACCCCCGAGAAATGAAAAAAAACATAATAAATTGGATCCTGCTCCTTGCCCTCGTTTCCTGTACAAAAGAACAAGGCGTCCCAGGCCCCGCCGGCCCACAAGGTCCCGCCGGCACTAATGGCAAGGGCCCGGCCGACACAGCCGCCATTACGGGAAAACTGATCGTATATAATGAATTCAATGCCCAGACAGATCTTTCCGGGGTCACGGTTACCCTTAGCAGCGGCTCAAACCAACATAGCGCCACGACAGACGCCACAGGCCAATACACCTTTAAGGGAATGCCCACCGGCACGTACGATCTAAGTTTCCAAAAAACGAGCTACGGCACAATGAAACTATTCGGCCTGTCCCATTTCGCCGGCGGCACGATGCCCACACAGGCAACGACGGTTTATCTTCTGCAGATGCCCGTGAAAACAGCCCCCGAAACCCTTACCCTGGTTTCCAATAATTCCAGTTCCGCCGTATTGGATCTACGCCTGGATACCACCTCCCTCCAATACACCGAATTGAGCGCCGACATCCTGGTTTGCATCGGCAAGAATAGGATAGCAAGCCCCTATGATTACGATTTCCTCCTGAACAGTTATATCTTTCCCGACGGTAACGGCGGCTATACCGCGAATGTTTACAAATCGCAAGCGCCAATCCCGCTGACAACAGGAGATACGCTCTACGCTACGGCATTCACCTACAATCGTAATGTCGGAACCGCAAACGGTGCAAGCCAGTCCTGGTCCGACCTCGGCCTCAGCAGCTACTACATGGACCCGCTCACCGGCAAATACGTCTACCCCAACCTCTCCAAAGCCAGCAACATCGTCAAATTCGCTTACTGATCCCCTGTAGTAATTCAATACAATCGTTGTATCAAAATCGGACACCGGCAATATCGCGCGCATCCTAAACCCTTGATCCTCCATCCACTGGCGACCGGCACTTTCTTTGTCGCAAATCCCTCCACAACACATTCTTATGAAGGGATTTATTGCCAACAGCAACTTCCAGCGGCTCAACCTCATCACCGGCTGGATCGTCGGACTTATTGCCTGCACCGTATTCATCCTCACCATGGAGCCCACCGGCAGCCTTTGGGACTGCGGTGAGTTCATCACCAGTTGCAACCGGCTCGAGATTCCTCACCCCCCCGGCGCTCCCCTCTTCATCCTCATGGGCCGCTTCTTCATCATCCTCTTCGGCGATAACCCCCACACCGCAGCCCGCGCCGTTAACTGCATGAGCGCACTGGCCAGCGGCCTCTCCATCATGTTCCTCTTTTGGACTATCACGCACTTCGCAAGAAAAATATCTTCAAATACCATCACCATCCTCAGCGCCGGCGCCATCGGCGCCCTCGCCTACACCTTCTGCGACTCCTTCTGGTACAGCGCCGTCGAAGGCGAAGTCTACGCCTCCTCCGCCTTCTTCACCGCCATCGTCTTCTGGGCCATCCTCAAATGGGAACAAAACGCGGAAAAGAAAGGCGCCGACAAATGGCTCATCTTCATCTTCTATATGATGGGCCTCTCCATCGGCGTCCACCTGCTCAATCTCCTGACCATCCCCGCCATCGTCATGGTCTACTATTTCAAACGCTACCGGCCCAGCCTATGGGGCACCATCGCCGCCTTCTTCATCGGCTGCACCATCACCGGCTTCGTCCAGGTATTCGTCATCCAATATACCATCAAAGGCGCCGGCGCCTTCGACGTCTTTTTCGTCAACTCGCTCAACCTGCCCTTCTTCAGCGGCTTCGCCACGTTCTTTGTCCTCCTCGCCGCCGGCATCGTATTTGGCATCCGCTGGGCCGTGAAAAGAAACAAATACTATTTGAAAATAGGTCTCTGGGGCGTCGCCTTCATGCTGCTCGGCTATTCCACCTATATCACCACCATGATCCGCAGCAACGCCGACACCCCCGTCGATATGTACAATATCGACAACCCCATCGCCCTCGCCGGCTATCTCGGCCGGGAAACCTATGGCGACTGGCCCATCCTCTACGGCCCCGATTTCACCGACCCCGCCCCCACGGTGGAGGCCGGCAACAAATATGAAAAAGGGGATCATCAATACGACATCGCCGGCAAGAAATACGCGCAGGACTGGTCCCACGCTCCAAACGCCCACTTCTTCCCCCGCATGTACAGCAGCGATAATACCCGCAACGAGATCGACACCTATAAACGCTTCTCCGGCATGAGCGACGGTGACAACCCCACCATGGCGGATAACATCAAATACTTCCTCAGCTACCAGACGAACTGGATGTATCTCCGGTATTTTATGTGGAACTTCGCCGGTAAACAAAATGACGTCCAGGGCTACGGCAACGCCCGCGACAGCAACTGGGTCAGCGGCATCGGCTTCGTAGACAACCTCCTCTACGGCGACCAAAGCAAGATGCCCGACTCCATCCATAAGAACAACAAGTCCTACAACCGGCTCTTCCTGTTGCCCCTCCTGCTGGGATTCCTCGGCCTCTTCGTGCAATATCGCCGCAACCGCCGCGACGCCATCGTCACCGGCCTCCTCTTCTTCTTCACCGGCTGGGCCGTCGTCCTCTACCTCAACCAGGCAGGCCTCCAACCCCGCGAAAGAGACTACGCCTTCGCCGGCAGCTGTTACGTCTTCTCGATGTGGATCGGCCTCGGGGTCATCGGCATCCAGCAGCTGATAAAAAAATACGCAACCCGCCTCCCCCATACGGCGACAGCCTGGTCTGCCGCAGCCCTCTGCCTGCTGGCCGTCCCCGTCCTAATGGCCTCCCAGGAATGGGATGACCACGACCGCAGCAAAAAGACCCTCGCCCGCGACCTCGCCATCGACTACCTCGAGTCATGCCCGCCCAATGCTATCCTCTTCTCCTTCGCGGACAACGACACCTATCCCATCTGGTACGCCCAGGAAGTGGAACATGTCCGCCCCGATGTACGCGTGATCATCAACACACTCTCGGGCACCGACTGGCTGATCAACTCCCTACGCTATAAGATCAACAACGCCGCGCCCGTCGACCCGCTCTTCACCGCCGACCAGATCGCAGGCTCCAAAAAGGAGATCGTCTATTTCACCGATCGCGATCCCGGATTCAACAAAGACAAATACTACGATCTCTACGATACCTTTAAAACGGTCCTCGCAAACGACGATCCCCGGTATATGGTTCAAGCGGAAAGCGGAATGCAGCTGAATACCCTGCCCACCCGCAAATTCACCGTCCCCGTCGACGCCCGCCTCGCACTGGCCAACGGCGCCGCCCACCCCGGCGAAACGATTGCTCCCGAACTGCATCTCGACGTCTCTCCGCAAAAGAACTACCTCCTCAAGAACGAATTGACCATGCTGGCGATCATCGCCGCCAACCGCTGGCAACGGCCCATCTGCTTCACTATGCCCGGCGAGATCAACGCCCTCGGCCTCGGCAAATACGTCCGCAACCGCGGTCTCGCCTACGAGCTCACCCCGGTAGAGAACAGCCGCGTCGATAACGACGTCGCCTTCAAACACATCATGACGAACTTTCAATACGGGCACGCCGGCACGCCCGGCGTCTATTTCGATGGTGACAACCGCCGCGAGCTAAATCTCATCAAGCTGACCCACGCGGAGATCGCCGGCAGCCTCGCCGCCGCCGGCCGGAAAGAAGAAGCCCGCCAGGTGCTCGAACACTATGACCACAATGTAGATAGCAAGAATTTCCCCTACGGCATCACCAGCAACTCGGGAAATCTCGACAACTCTTACTCGCTGTACTTCCTTCAGACCTGCTATGCAGCCGATGACCCAACCCTCGCGGCAAAGGTCGCAGGGCAGATAAAAAAGGATTTACAACAACAAATGCAATACTACCAGTCAAGAGGGGAAAGCATGACCGACGAACAGCTGGCCATCAATGCCCAACAGGCTCTACAGGGAAAACAAAATAATCTATCGGACAGACAGATCGAATTCGCACAGGATATCCTGTCCAGCTGCCAGCTGCTACTACAAATAGACCAATTGGAACGTCAATACAAAGCATCCCTGACCAAACCATCGATGTAGGCGTTGAAATGCGCCTCATCGACACCCGTCACCGTCCGCAGCGCGGCAAAATAATTGGCATCCCCGGCCTCCTTCGGCCCACAGCAGAGCAGCGGAAGTGAAGCCGCAAAACCCTGCTCCTTCTCCAGCCGCTGCACGATCAGCGCGTTGATGATGTAGGAGATCTTGATGATCTTCGGGGGCGGGATAACATTGGTCCCGTCCTTATATAAGGCCAGCCAGTTTGCGTCAGCATGAGAAGTCCGGTAATCCTTCATCAGCTTCAAAATATCTTTCCAATCGTAAGTGATCCAGCTTCCCCCATACAAATACGCCATTCCCTCATCCACCGGCCGGTTGATTACCTTGGTCGACACCGCCCGATGCAGCTCCCCATGCCACATATCATGCATGCTGATCGTGGAAAACCCATCCTTCCACTCATTGCCGCAAACGATAACCTGGTGTAAACCGTAGTCGTTGGAAACCTCCGCATACCCAAACCCGCCAAAGCTGGCCATATAATCGATGCCCACCAGCTTCGACGCCTCCATAAAATTCCCGCAACAATAAAAATCGATCACCGGCTTCGCAATTTTCAGCCGCTGGTCATACGACTCCACCAACCGCTCGAACTCGGCCGCCTTCCGGAAATTGATGCTCGACGGGTAATGAAAAGTACAGCAACCGATCGTCTTTTGTTTCCAGTTCGCCGTATGCTCCGCCAGCGGTGACGAGACAAAGCACCGGTCCCCCACCCGCCGCGCCAGCACCGTACAACAAGCCTGAAGAGAGGGCGTATCCTTTTGAATGCTCATATAATTCAGCTGGATCTGCCAGTGCGCGCTGTCCAACGGCGTCACCCCACCCAACCAACACTCTCCCTTTAGCCTCCGAAGCTGACCCGTCAACACCGCCATCGCCGGCCGGTCTTCCTCGGCCACATACCGGTTAAGACTATCCGGCCCGCTCACCGCCTCCAACCATCCCCGCAAGCCCTCAACAAGCACGGAATCCCCTGCGGGCAACCGCACTCCCGACGCCACGCGCAGCCCGCCGGTCTGCCCAAAGGCGCCCAGGCCAAAGCCGGCCACAAAAACAAAGAAGGATACAACAGCAGGTAAGGTTATCTTTTTCATAGTATCCAATCTACAATTTTTTATGGAATCCACCCCGTCCCGCATCCCAAAAAACAAATGGGTAAAAATCACCTCCAATTCGCCTGGCGGACGCTCACCCGCCACCCGGCAACCACCACCATCAATATCCTCGGGCTCGCCCTGGGCCTCTGCGCCTGCATCGCGATATATACGATAACCCACTACGAGTTTAGCTTCGACGACTTCCACCCGGACAAACATCGCATCTACCGCGTCGGCGGCAAGGTCTCTCAAAACTTCGGCGCCCATCAGTTCGCGTCGGAATTCTACGTCGAAGCCATTCCCCCACCCGCTCCCCTACACATCCGCGCCGATGTCCCCGGCATCGAGACCGTCGCTCCCATCTATCGCTACAACGACACGGCCATCATCACCACCAACGACTATTTCGACATCTTTCAATATGATTGGCTCGCCGGTAACAAAACGACCGCCCTCAAAAACCCCGGCGCCATCGTCCTCACCGAGACCCAGGCCCTCAAACACTTTGGCCATCTCTCCCCCGACGCTATCATCGGCAAACCCCTGACCCTCGACGATTCCCTCCATCTCCAGGTCACCGGGATCGTAAAAGACTGGACTGCCAACACCGATTTCACAAAGACCCAGTTCATCTCCTTCCCGACCATCGCCCATACCTTTCTTCGTAACCAGATCCATCCCGATAACTGGGCGCCCGGCCCGACCAACCCCTGGCCCTGGACCTTCATCAAAATAAGCCCACACGGCGATCCGGCACGAATCGAAAAACAAATCGCCGGGATCAGAGACCGCTATGACAAAAGCGCCGCCGGTGGTCTGAGCAACATCATCCGGCTCACCCTCGTCCTCCAACCCCTGGCCGATATTCATTTCAACGAAGCCTACTCCCACGACGGATTGAGAAAAGCACACCGCCCGGCCCTCTATGGTCTGATGGGCATCGCCGCGTTCATCTTGCTGCTGGCCATCGTGAATTTTATCAATCTCTCAACCGCCCATTCCCTCCGCCGCGCAAAAGAGATCGGCATTCGCAAGGTCCTCGGCGGCAGCAAAAACCAATTGACCCTCCGCTTCCTCACGGAAACAGCCCTCATCACAACCCTCGCCGCCCTCCTGGGCATGGCCGGGGTTCAACCCGTCTTGCACCTCTTCCGGTCCTACCTCTTCGAAGGCATCCGGTTTCATCCCCTATCCACCCAAACCCTGCTCTTCACCATTACCGTCATCACCACCACCACCCTGCTGGCCGGCTTCTATCCAGCTCGGGTCCTCGCCTCCTACAACCCGGCCACGACCCTGAAGAACAACCCAAAAGACCGCCATGGCCCCATCCGGAAAGGACTCATCGTCTTCCAATTCGTCATCTCCGGCATCTTTATCATCGGCTCCATCACCGCAAGCCGCCAGATCCACTACATGCTCGACGCCGACATGGGCTTCGCTACCGACGCAGTCGTCACCGTCAACGCCTTTAGCGCGACCCCAGGCGAGCTACACCAGTTTGCCCGAAAAGCCGCACAGCTCCCGGGCGTAACCGGGTGGACCCTTCAAAGCTATGCACCCGCCGGATCCGCCACCGTCGAACGGCCGGTCCGCCTCGACGGCCAGGAAAAAACAAACATGTTCGTCCGCCTGCAAGGCGCCGATGAAAACTTCCTCCCTTTCTATCACCTGAAACTCCTCGCCGGCCACAACCTCTCCCCAGGCGACAGCCTCAACGGATTCCTCATCAACGCCACCTATTCCCGGGGACTCGGCTTCAAACACCCAGCCGACGCCATCGGCCACTCCCTCAACATCGTCGATCAACCCAGCTGGCCCATTGTCGGCGTGATCGCCGATTTCCACGAGAATTCCCTCCATGACGCCATCGTCCCCCTGCTCCTCGGCCATTGGCCCACTTTCGAGAACACCATCGGCATCCGCCTCGCCAATATCCCCCAAACTCTTCCCCGTCTTAAAACCACCTGGGAGGGCATCGTCAAAAACCAACCCTTCAGCTATACCTTCCTCGACGAGTCCATCGCAAAGCTCTATCAACAGGACCAGCGACTGGGCTGGCTCGTACAAGCCGCCACAGCCATAGCCATCTTTATATCTTGTATGGGATTGATCGGCCTCGCAGCCTTCACCGCCGAACAAAGAAAAAAAGAGATCGCCATCCGAAAAGTGCTCGGCGCCGGGATATCCAATATAATACTGCTGCTGACAAAAGAATTCGTTCTCCTGCTGACCATCGCCTTCGGCGCCGCCATACCCATTGCTGCCTATGCCCTCCACCGCTGGCTCGAGAACTACGCCTATCGAACGACCCTCTCCGTATCCATCTTCGCGCTTGCCGCCATCACCCTGCTCGGCATCACCGGCCTTACCGTCGCCTCCCGCGTCATAATAGCCGCCCGCCAAAACCCCATCGAAAACCTCCGGTCAGAATAGCACGCCGTCAAAAAGCTCACCGCACCAAAACAACCGTGCCCTTCCTATTTTCAATTTTCCGCGTCACAGGATTCACAAACACCAACTCCCAAACATACGTGCCCGCCGGCTGCGCAACCCCGGCATATCGTCCATCCCAACCCGTCCCCACATCCGTCGTATAAAACACCCGCACCCCATGCCGGTCAAAAACCGCCAGCGACCGGATCGTCACCGGCGACACCGGCGGCACCCGGAACACATCATTCCTCCCATCCCCATTCGGCGTGAACGCCCCCGGCATCCGCAAAGGATAATATACCTCCACCCGCTCCGACGCCTTCGTATAACACCCATCATAAGTCTCCACATACAGCTGATAGGTCGTCGTAACCGCCGGAGTCGCCAATGGCGCAGCCACGGAAGCATTATCAAGACCCGCAGCAGGACTCCATACGTAATCCCGAATATTCCCTGTAACCGATGGCTGCAACCGAACCCCGGCCCCACCATCGATAACGACCACCGAATCCAGCTGGATCACCGGCAGGGGATAGACCGTCATCGTCACCGTAGGGTCCGCCCCCACAGGCTGACTACAGACAAGACTGCCGGTCATGATGCAGTTGACGACATCCCCGTTCTTCAAACCCGCATCGGTATATACGGGTCCGTTCTGCCCCACATCCACTCCATTCACCTGCCACTGGTACGCCGGCGTCGCTCCTCCATTGTCGGGCGCCGCAGTGAATTTCACAAGACTGTCGGCACAAATGGAAGTCGCCGAAGCATCGATGCTCAAATGCTGCACAGGAACAGCCACGCCCGGTAATGAAAGAATATTGCTGTTGGCGGTCGGACTCAACGCACACACGGCATCGCTGGTCAGCATACAGTGGACCGACTCACCACCGAGTAAGGCGGGACTCATAAAGACGGCCGTGTCGCCACCCTCCGGCGTCCCATTGACAAACCATTGGTAATGCGGTGTCCCACCTCCATCCACCGTCGAAGCCGTAAACGTGGTGGGCAACCCAAGACAAACAGCCGGATATTTCGAGGCGATGGTCACCGCCGGCGCCGCATCCTTGACCACCGTGATCGCAACCGTCGGCGAGAACACCTCGCAGCTGGTCGTACCCAGGTTGCCCGTCTGCGCAATGACAAGCCGGTAAAGATAATAGCCCGGCGCCGTCTTCGGCCGCAGATAAGAGAGCGTGATGGCGCCAGTGATATCGTTCCAATGCCTGCCGCTGTCCGTGCTCTGCTGCCACTGCAATTGCTGACTGATATAACAGCTCTCGACGACAGCATTAAGGCTCATTGCGGTCTCATCATGATTGCACACGGTCACGGTATCGGAGGGAAAACCCGCCACCTTCATCGACACCTGCGGCCCGGCAGCCCGGAACGTGATATCGTCCAGCGCAAAATCGTTCCCATTGCCCCCTGGCGCATTATTCGTCATCCGGAGCATGACTGTGCTGACGCCCGGCGGGGTAGTAAAATAGAAAGCGTATTGATCCCACTTATATGGATTGGCATGCGGAATATCCCCGGTGGTAAAACTCGCCAGAACCTTGCCATCCGGCGTCTCGATCCGGAAAGTGATATTAGGCAGGATCAGCCCGGGATAGGTCGATAAGTTGAGGACCCAGGCCGCAAACTGATAGCTCGTACCCGGGCAAAGACCGTCGACCTTCTGTACCCAAAAATCACTCGGCTGATAACCGGCGTTGATCAGCATGTATTTGCCCGCCTGGTTGCCCGTATGATCCGCTCCCAGCGGCAGCCAGGTAGCCGAGAAACAGGCCGGAGAATAACTCACGATGGTATATTGGCCGTCATTCGGGCACGCATGCGTCGTAAACGCAAGCGTC
>Ga0157372_10000330_pt1 | contig 51965 bp, 58 predicted proteins | sample C55metaG_FD_115307 | JGI IMG/M metagenome (GOLD analysis project Ga0157372, IMG submission 115307) | Corn rhizosphere microbial communities from Kellogg Biological Station, Michigan, USA - C5-5 metaG | ecosystem: Host-associated > Plants > Roots > Rhizosphere > Soil | place: USA: Michigan...
CGGCGGCTTCTACGCATACTCCTCGGTGGATCTCGGAGGTCGTCATGGAGACCGGGTGATCGGACGGACCTGATCGACGCTATTTCTCCCGGCGCGCCGCGTCTATGGCCTCCGGGGCAGAGACGGGAAGACCGGGCGGGCCGACCGGGGGGTAACGGCTCGGTACGGGCTCTTACCCCGTTTGGGCCGGGCCGGCGGGGCGCTCAGTTACAGAGATCGCCACCGCTCCCTCGTTTTCGTCTGTGGCCGAATTGCGGCCATTGAGGCTAGGAGCCCGCGGTTCGCAGGTGCTGATGGCGGATGCGCTTACCGCCAAAAGGGATTCGAACCACGACATGTTTCCGGCTGACATCCGAATCCCTTTTTTGGAGTACCTCTAGACAGAAAACCCCTGCAATTGCAGGGGTTTTCTTAAAGCGGCTGAAGGGATTCGAACCCTCGTCCGGTCACATTCCCCAAACCGGAATGTCCATGCCGTTGACGGGCCATTTTACCGTGCTGCGATTAGCTTTGTCGACCGCACCGGGCCTGGCTTCGACCGGCGAGGGCACGTTGATATGATGATTTCATATGAGCCGTCTTCTCTCTGTTTCGCTGCCTGACGACCTCGCCGAGGAGACTGATGCTCTCGCGCGGAGCCTGGGCAAGTCCAGAAGCGAGGTAGTCCGTGACGCACTGCGCCGCCAAGTGCAACTGGAGCGTTTTGCTGCCCTCCAACGCCATGGGCGTGGGCGAGCCGAGGAACTGGGGGTCGGCCCCGAGGATGTCGAGTCGCTGATCGACGAGCTGCGCGCCGAGCAGCGCTGAGCCCTGCGCATCGCCGCCGACACCAACGTGCTGGTCTCGGCCTTTATCGCTGCCGGTCCGCCGAGCCGGATCGTCGAGGAGGCGATCGATGGCCGGCTCGATTTGGTTCTGCCGGAGCCCGTCATGGACGAGCTCGAGCGGATTCTGACGACGAAGCTCGGATTCGACCTGGAGCGATGGCGAGCGGTCGAGACCCTCCTTAGGGATCTAGCGGTTGATTCGGCCCCGGCACCGGGCGGGTCCGCCGAGGCTGTGAGCGGCGACCCGGCCGACGATCTGATCCTCGCCTGCGCGGTTGCGGCAGGCGTCGAGGTCCTCGTCTCGGGCGATCGCAGGCACCTGCTCCCGCTCGCGGAGCACCGCGGCGTTCGGATCCTCACCCCGCAGGCCCTCCTCGCGGAGCTGCGGGAAGGATGAAGAACGCGTGCCTCAAACGCTCATGTTCACCAGCGCATCGCGTGCCCGTTTCGACTTGGTGGGCGCATAGTGGCGGCGGGTGGTGGAGATCTCAGTGTGCTTCAAGACCTCCTGCACCACATCGATCGGTTGTTCCTCGTCGTTCAGAGCTGTGGTCGCCCAGGCACGCCGCATGGCATGCGGGGTCACCTTCGAGGTGACCCCGCCAGAGGCGTCCCAATCGCTCGGGGCCTCGCGAAGCCCGACGCGGGCCCTGACGCCGTGGCGCCGCAGGCACTTGTAGATCTGGGTCGTCGTCATCGGTTTCCCGTTGCGCGTCATCAGCACGAAGGCCCTCTCCGCGTCTTCGAGAGCGTAAGGTCGGGGTTTTGATCCCGATCTACATAAGGCCGCTTATGGGGCGGTTGATAAGCGATGTCGCCGAACAGGTCCTACCGGATGCGCCAAGGCTAGGGGAACCGCTGCGCGCAGGTCTGCTTGTAGCGCTCCCAGTCCCACTCCTCAAGGAATTGTTGGGCCGCTTCTTCGCCCTTGACTCGCACAGCGTCTAACTTCCCCGATGGGGCATCAAACTCGACGATGCCGACCCCGGCGGTGTCGACACGAACCGTGCGGCGGCGTACACAGGGGCGCTCCAAGTAGGTCTGGTCGTGCCCGGCTATCGCCGTCGCGGTCACCCGCTCCAACAGACGGACCGGGGGCAGCATCGGCAGTGCGGCGAGCGGGAAAAGCTGGGCGTCGCCGTCGGGAAGGTCGGGGATGATCCTCACCCCGAAGGTTGGCCACCGCGGCTCGGCGCCGTCCGTACGGTCGAAGGCCTCGATCGGAAAGTTGGACAACACCCCACCGTCGACCAGTGTCACCGATTCGCCGGTCTTCCCGTCGCGGATCGTCACCGGCTCGAAGTAGAGCGGGATCGAGATGGACGCGCGCACCGCGTCGGCGACCGGCTGGCGGTCGGGCTTCAGCCCCAGCAGGTGGTAGTCCCAAGGCAGGCGCAGCAGGCGACCGTGGGTGATGTCGGTCGCCATCACCACCAGCTTGTACTGCTGGAACCGCTGCAGATTCGGGTCCGCCCCCTCGTCATGTTTGCGCCGCAGATCCTGGAAGGTCTCCACTCCGAGCCTGCCCAGCTCCTCGCGCAGGAATTCGTGGATGTAGTCGCCCTCGTAGGCGCCGGCGTGGCGCAGCAGCGAGACACCCTCGCTCACCCCCGGAATCGGCGGCCGGGCCCGGTCGGGCACCTTCCGGTAGTCGAGCCGCCCCATCACCTGGCGCAGCTTCTCCGCCGAGGCACCGGCCGCCAGGAAGGCCGCCACAATCGCCCCCGCCGACGTCCCCGCCACCCGCTGGAAGCGGTAACCCTCGTCCATCAGCCGAAGCACCGCGCCGACGAGCCCGACGCCCTTGACGCCGCCACCCTCGAGGACCAGGTCCGCCGACTTGACCGATGACTCCATCAGCTAGAAGGTGACCGTCCAGCCCTGATCCTGGGCCTGCTCCTTGGTGTAGGAGACGCCCGAGGCCTTCGTGCCGCTCGCGTCCAGGAGGGTGATGATCCCGCCGTTGTTGCTCAACGCACAGGGCCTGACGACCGGCACCTCCAGCGTTTTGCCTGCGGCGAGCGGCCCGCCCGGGACGGCGCACTTCTCCTTCGCTTTGTCGGCGATCTGCCAGCCGCTCAGGTCGACCGGATCCGGCGAGGCGTTCAGCAGCAGGACGCTCTCGCCTTCGTCGCCGGGGCCGGCCGGGTTGACCAGGGCCGCGACGATCCGCACGGCCGCCGTTTCCGGCAGCGGCTGGTCGATCAGGGCATGGCCGTGGACATCGTCGGTGTTGAACGTCTGGTTCTGGAAGGCGAAGAAGAACGCGACCCAGCGGTTCTCGGGCTCGGGCAGGTGGATCAGCAGGCCGCCGTCGTTCCAGACGCCGTCTTCGCCCGTGTGCCCGGCGGCGTTGCCTTGGTTCATGTGGATCTCGTGCACGCCGGTGCTGGGGGAGATCTCCGGAAAGATGTTGTCGGCTTTGTCGTCGTGCCAGCGGCCGCCGATCGCCGAGACCTTGATCTCGGGGTCGCCCAGCGCACGCTCGACGTAGTGCTGGATCAGGTCCTGCAGGTCATTGTCGGGCCCCGCGAGATCGGGCGGCATGATCCGCATGTCTGCCTCTTTGAAGAGGTTGCCGCGCCGGTAGTCGAGCGCCGCGCCGCCGGGTTCGTGCTGAAGCGGGTGCCAGCCGTCACCGAGCGCCTCGATCGCCTCAGTGACCGGGTGGCGGAAGTCGTCGACGACGATGTACTTGAGCAGCCGTTCCTCCAGCGCGCCCTGGGAGTCTGAGAGGACGTTGACCGGCACGCGGATCACGTCTCCCCCCGCCTCCATCTTGAACTGGAAGTGGACCTTCCCGGTTCCGATCTCGCGCTGTTCCTTCGTGACCGTTCCGGTGAATAGACCGTAATCCTGAACCGGCATTCCGTCCCTCTTTCTGTCTTAGCTTGATCCCTCGGCCACGCTGAAGTCGGTCAGGCTCCAGTTGCCAGAGCCGGTGACGATGAGCGGGTCCTCGGTCAGCGGGTCGATGATCATCGGCTTCGTGTGGACGTAGTCGACATGGCTGTTCATCCGCTGAAGTAGGTGCCGGCGATCAGCTGGATCTCAAGCCCGTCCTCGTTGTCGCTCGCCCGCATTGCGGCGCATTATTACCGCAAGGATTCTTAACCACAAAAACAGCACATTATGTTTACATCTCCCTGTTGTGTCAGAGGGCGCCAGGGAAGGTTCCGTGGGCGAATCGAGGAGCCTGCATTGATGCGACTCGATGACGGAATGCGATCTAGGAAATCTACTATCCGTACAACCCGCCCTGAACGCCGACGAACTCCGGCTCGTCGCTCAGCTGCTTCTCGTGCAGCACCACCGTCCTCGTTGTCGGGGTCCAAACCGGCCGGCCCGAGGAGAAGTCGAGCGGGAAGGACAGGACCTGCCTGCCGACACGGCTGACCACGTAGAGGGCGGCAGTCGTGGCGGATTTTGGTAGGAGGGCGAGTCCGGCCGTGTGGTCGATCGCGGCCTTGTCGCCGGAGACGACCTTTGTCGGCGGATCGCTCGGCTTGGCAGGGCTCCATGCCAGGACCGAGTCGTCCGCCTCGCTGCCGATCAGGAGCCACCTCCGCGCGGGTTCGTAGAGAAGGTGCACCGGTTTGCTCACCTTGACGTGGTCGACTTCTTCGCCACCCTGGTCGCAACGGCGAACGCGCCCCGCCTGGGAGTCCGCGACATAGAGATGGCTCCCGTCGAACGCGAGCCCCCGCACGCCTTCGAAGCCCTTCGCGAAAACGTCGCCACCGGCGCCCTGCAAGGGATAGCGCGTGACCCAGGATTTGTCCTGGCTGGAGACGAAGAGGTCCCCCCCGAAGCCGAACACGGCGTCGAAGGGATGGGCCAGGTTCTTTGTGGCGAAGACCCCTTCGTAGCGCCACTGCTTTCCTGATTCCACCGGCGGGGAGAAGCGCAGCACCTGGTTGAGCTCCTTCGAGCCATTGGCGACGTAGAGATGGGCACCCGCCGGGTCGAAGAGGAACTTCCGCAGCTCCCTCAGGGGGTGCACGACGCCGCTTAGCGTCGCCGTCGAGAGGAGGTCGTAGGTACCTCCGCCTGCGGTGAACGCGACGACATTGTTGATCGCGCCCTTACCTTGCCCGCCGTGGAAGCTGACCAGCGGGACACTCATGCCGGCGGCTACCCGTCGAGCCCTGCCACGATCGCCCAACACACGATCGCGCTGCAGACGCTGCTCCAGCGCCCGAAGTGTTCGTATATCCAGTTGGCCAGTTGGGGCGCTTTGGGGTCGGAGGAGTCGATCTCGGGATCGGAGACGTTGCGGACCATCGCATAGTCGGGGGCGCCCGCTCCGAGTTCGCGGCACACGTACCCGAGCTCGGCGTCGCCCATCTCGCAGGCATCGCCCTTGCCCTTCAACCCGAAGGTGTTGGCGGTGTCGTCGTATTGGAAGCCCTTGGTGGTGACGATGCCGCTGCGGGCGCTTTTCCCGTGCACGATCCGCGGCCCGCGGCTATTCGTTTTGGGGAGATAGACGGCATTGCCGGCGAACAGGTCGTGAGCCGTGTCCAGGAGGCCGCTCGGAACGTCGTTCGGACACTCAAACGTTTCGAACTCCGGCTGCTCTCCACCGGAGTCGAAGGTGACGAAGCGGCTGACGACGACGTCTCCGACCTCCGCCTGGGCGCCGATGCCCCCGGCGGTGCCGGTGGTGATCACCAGTTTCGGCTTGCAGTCTTCGATGATCTGCTTCCAGACGAGGCGATTGGGCGAGGTGGCGAGATCGTCGGGGCCGTCCTGGGACATGTGCGAGTCGGACTTGAACAGGGCGACCTTCCTGCCGCCGATCTCCGCGGTCCAATAGGTGCCGAGGCGGTTCTTTTCGAGCGCCGGGCAGCCGGGCTTCATGCCGGCGGAGATCGTGGCGAAGTTTTTGGTGTAGGGCTTCCAGTAGCTGATGCCCGGTTTGGCCGGGTGGCTTTTCGTCGGAGGATTTGCTTCGCAGCCGGGCGTCAGCACGTGCGCCAGCGCGCTGCCCTCTTCCACCGTCCAGGTCACGATCAGAACGTCAACGTCCGGTAGCGACTCCCCCTCCGGCGCCTTGGTCGCCGGCTGCGGTGAGAGCCCGTCCGGCCACTCGACGGGCTTGTATTGGCTGAGGGTCGGCGGCGCTTCGGGCCAGGCTGCGCTGGCCGCCATCGCCTCCGGCGCCCCGCCGTCGAACTCGATGCGCCGGCGGGCAAGCACCTGAGGCGTGGGCGTGGGCGCGCTCGCCTCGGCACCGGCTGCCTCAAGGCCCGGAGCTGGCTGCGGTGGGCCGCCGAGGTTCTGCTCGAGCCAGGCTTTGTCTACGGCCATTCTCCGACCTCTAGCTCAGCGAGGCGCGATAGGCGCGCGCCTGCTCGTCGCAGAACTCCCGCAGGTTGAGGAGCCTGCCCTCCGGGGGTTCCAGTTCTTTGTCCACGACCTTGCCGTTGATCACGAAGCGTTGCCACATCGCTTCGGTGGCGGGGATCAGAGGCGGCGATCGTGTCAGTCGTGTCGACCAGCGCAACGTGTACCGGGATAGCCGTCGTGCTCATCTTCCACCTAGGCGATCGATCAGAACAGGAGTAACAGGAGGTGGATATTAAACAGGCAGTATTCGGATGTTTGTAAAAGCCTGATTACCGGCTTAAATAGAGAGTGTCACGGCCTCCTTGGCACTGACAGACCAGCGCCGGCTGCGTAGCGGGGGACGGCTTTTCGAACGAAGCTGTAGAGGGACCGAAACCTGCGAAGCAGAGGAGTGGAAGAAGGCGCCTCGGGGTTGTCGTCTGGATCCAGCCCGAACCGCCAGTCACAGGCAGGGGGTTCCACCCGGATTCGGCAGCGTTAGCTAAGCGACGGCCTCGAGTCGCCGAAGCTGACGACGTAGCGCCAGCAGGAAGACAGAGCCTGACCACACGGCTGCGATATCTGCACGGAGTCGCGGTAGTGGCTGGCCAGGGTCGCCGCGCTGGCAGTTGACCGGGCCTGAGCCCCCTGGCGCGAGTTCTCGAGCTGCCGCCTCAGCCCGGCGATGTCCGAGAGCTTGTCGGCGGCGAACACGGTCACGGCCCGGACGCCACCGCGCGAGACCTGCTCGCGCAGCGCCGACTTTCGCCGCTTCAGCTGCTCGATCGAGGGATTCTCGCTGAGCGCCACCACGAGATCGCAGATCGAATCGCCCATCGTCGAGCGCAGCTCGGACTCTGATAGCTGGCCGCGCTCGATTGAGTCGTGCAGAAGGCAGGTAGCGACGAGCTCCTCGTCGAAGCCGAGTCGGTGCAGCAGCGCCGCCACCTCCGTGACATGTTCGACGAACAGCCGCCCGTCGGAGGGCCGGCGGTCCTCGCCGTGGGCGCTTACGGCCAGCGAGAACGCAGCGTCGAGCAAGGATGAACTCTCGACCCAAGCTGGTGGCTCGAACCGCCGGTCTCGTCCCCCGCTCGCTCCCTTGCCGCCCCGGTCGGCGCCCAGTTGGGCTTCGCCAGTTGGCACCAGGAAGGTATTGCGCGATCCCGTCGATTCTCAACCGGCGCCGGTCCGCTGCCCAACAAGGGATCTGGGGTCAGGAAGCCGTTCTTCTCCGCGTAGCCTCTCAGGCCCCCACCCGGAAGGAGTGACGATGCCAAGCGAACAGCGATCACTAGCCGAGACCCACCCGGCCCACGACGGCAAACCTGAACCTCGGCGACTCCACAAGCTCCTGTTCCCGATGCCGAGGCTGAAGGCCCCGATCGATCCCGCCCTCCTGCAGCACGAGAAGGAGCGCGCGGAGGTGAGGCAGAACCGGGTCGCCGACAAGATCACGGCGTTCTCGGGCTCGATGCTGTTCGTCTACATCCACATCATCTGGTTCGGTTGCTGGATCGGCTTCGGCGTCGAGGACTATCCGTTCGGCCTGCTGACGATGATCGTCTCGTTGGAGGCGATCTTCCTCTCGACCTTCGTGATGATCAGCCAGAATCGCGCCGACGCGAAGCGCCAGGTGGTCGCCGACGAGCAGTGGAAGACCGTCCAAGAGGAGGACAAGCAGAACGAGGAGCTCCTTCAGCTCTCGAGGGAGATCCTCCAACTCACCAAGGAGGTTCGGAGTCTGGCGGATCACGAGCAGTGACCCTCGACGGAAATGAGATCCGTCTCAGGCCGAAAGCGAGTGTCTTGCCCTCTCGGCGACGGCCGCCGCCGGAACGAAGACCACCCAGGTCGCAATCGCCAACAGGCAGGCGAGCCCCAGGACCAGCGCCAGGTCCACCTTCAGCAGCAGGGCCCCCGCGATCGCCCCCAGCAGCATCGCCAGCACGGCGACGGTTCGCCGCCCGCTCCCCTCGCCCTCGCCGCCGGCCAGGGGCGAGTCGGCCGCCAGGCCAGTCAGCGTCATCGTCAGCACGGTCGTGGTCAAGTCGGCGACTTTCACCCTGCGGACGGTCGCGTTGCGAACACCCATGCCGAAGGCGAGGAGCGCGATCACGAGGTCGCCCGAGAATCCATTCGGGGTGATGTCGAGCACCAGCGCCAGCAGCGCGGCGAGCAGGACGACGCCGATCTCGATCAGCATCGAGCGCGAGAGATGGGCAGCGCCCGCAGGGAGGACCGCCGCCATCCGTCCGCCCACCGTCGCCCCGACCAGGAAGGCGAGGAGGGAGACGATCGGCGAGACCACCGGTAAGCCGCTGCCACCGGCGATCCCGAATCCCAGCAAGACGACGTTGCCCGTCATGTTGGCGGTGAAAACGTGACCGAGGCCGAGATAGCTGGCGGCGTCGATGACCCCGGTGGTGAAGGTCAGCACCAGCAGGGCCCTGGTCAGCGGATGCCGCAAGGAGGTGGTGCTCACCTCAGTCAGCCTAAGCCACAGGTGATTGATTGCTTGACCGGTCAGGTCGGCGGCGAGATGATCGGAGGTATCGAGTGAACGCCGACGCTGACAAGCAGAAGGTTCGCGTGGGTTTGCTCGGAGTGGGCCTGATGGGATCGGCGATGGGCCATCGACTCCTCGATCAGGGCATCGAGGTCATTGCCTGGAACCGTAGCCCTGAGCGAGTAATCGCTCTCGAAGAACGTGGCGCCAGGCGGGCCGATGACCCGGCGGAGGTTGCGCTCGACACCGACGTCGTAATCACGATGCTGCCGACGGCGCCGATCGTTCTCGACATCGTCGAGCCGTTGCTCGGGGACTGGCCGCAGGAGACGGTCTGGCTGCAGATGAGCAGCGTCGGCGCGGCCGAGGCAGATCAGCTCGTCGAGGTGGCCCAGGCCCATGACGTGACGCTTGTCGACGCCCCCGTCTCCGGCAGCACCCACCCGGCGCAGGAGGGCGAGCTGACGATCCTCGCCTCCGGGCCCGACTCGGCGCGCCCGCCGGTCGAGCCGAACGAAGACCCGAGGAGCTCGAGCGCGCCGATCGGATCGTGCTCGTCTCGGCTGCGATCGAAGCACTATGTGATCTGGGACAGGGGCCGACCGGCGCCGGCAAGGGGCGCTGGGCGGCTCTGTCGGATCGCTTCGGCGTCTGGGATGAGATCCGCAGCCGAGACGAGCGCGATCCGCAAGCTCTCCCGACCACGCAAAGGCAACGAGGAGGGACGCACGCGCTCCGGAGAAAAGTTGAGCCTGGCCCAGACTGCCGCGATCTATCCGGTGATCGCGACTGCGGTCAGACTCGCGGCGAGCCGGGTCGCGCAGCAGGGGATCGAATCCGGCTGGGACGACGCCGTGTTCGAATCGAACTTCGAGCGCTAGACCCGTCGCGCCTCAGAGGCGGACCAGCGTGTAACAGGGAAACGGCGTGCCGGGGCGTTGATGGCCTTGTAGTGACTATCGGCTTGCGCAAATGAGGCCCTCGACCTGTTCCAAAAGCGCTTTGCCTCGCCCCACCTTTGCGAGCAGCGCGAAGGACGCCCCCGCTGCGGCGCACCTCGCGGTTCAGGTAAACGAGGACTGAGGTAGACCAACGGCTGGGGATTTCAGGCTATGAAGGCAGGTAGGCGGCTTCAGCTCCACGTAATGCCGGTCATCGGACTTTGCGAGATCCCGCCCCAACGCCGAGTCTATTCGGGGCCAGGGAGCCCGGCGCAGGCTCGGCGAGACAGGGATTCGAACCTCGGCTCGACATGCAGAAGAACGCAGCTCGCCGTGTAGAAGAACGCGGCCCGAGTGCCTCTTTTGGTTCTGCTGCCCCGGAATTCCGCATTCTAGAGCGGAATTTGGAAGCAGCTGAAGGGATTCGAACCTCGACCTTCTGCATGGCAATTAGGCAGGTCTCCGACCCCGCCAGCCAGCGAATATCGTAATTTGCAGGGATTTCGCAGCGGCGCTGCAGGCGCTCCGCGATCGGAAATGCGTGCGGATATGCGCCGATATGCAGCCATTCGGGCACTCGTGCACGCGAGTGCCCGAGATTCGAGGTGACGGTTTCATTCTGGCGCCGGCAATCGAAAATCGGCAGCCCCCGGCGAGTTAGGCTGAGTCAATGTCCACTTCTCGCGAGTATGAGGTCGTGCTGACGCCCGAGGCCGAGGGCGGGTTCAGCGTGGCTGTCCCCGCCCTCCCCGGCTGTACGAGCCTGGGCGAGACCCGCGAAGAGGCCCTTTCGATGATCCGCGAGGCGATCGAGGTCTACATCGGATCGCTGGTCGCGCATGGGCACCACATCCCAGGTCCAGTCGAGATCGAGCGAGTCACCGTCGTTGCGTGACGCGTGACCCCGGGCTGCCGGGTGCGCCCATCTAATGGGTTTTAGTTGGCTTTGGGCGGATGCCCGACCGCGTTGGGCCCCCGTCCCAGGGCGTTGACGCGATGCACGAGAATCCGGCTAAGGATGCTGCAGGCATAGTCCAGGTCCTCATCACTCGGAATCTTGACCTCACCCCCGTGGGTCGCTTTGTTGCGAGCCGTCCGAATCTCGGACAGCAGCTTGAACTCCGAATCGGTGATCGGGATTCCTTCTTCCTTGATCGCTGTCTTCAAGGCCATCTTGGGAGAAGGCTGGTCAACCAAGTTGAGAAGATCCGCAACCCGCTGGTGCTGATCCTTGGGTACCGCCGCACGCAGGCATTTCAACAGATCGGATCGTTCGGACGAGCTGAAAAGTTGCTCGCTGGGACGGCCGGCCAAATAGAACTCGAGCGACTCCCAGAGCGCCTGAGAGCGCTGGATCGGGTCCTCAGCACTGAGCGCCCGCTGCCCCGAGAGCATCGCCTGGCGGACCTGGAAGGGCAACTCCCGCGGCAGACCCGGCTCGCGCAAACGTGAGCGGGCGCCCAGCTTCAGTGGGCTTGCCCGCAACCGCGGTCCGAGTCGCTGCATCCATCGCTTGCCCGTCTGCAAGCCGCGCAGAGCGATCAGATCACGCCGGGAGGGCGTTGCGTTGCTCTCGCTGCGTTGATAGCGATGAAGACTCCCGTCGGGAAGGTGACTGAGTCCATAGCGAGTGCGAATCGCGAGCCAACTCAGCGCCAAGTCGACCTCCGCCAGGGCCTCGACCTGGGCGCTGTGCATATGTTGATCGGTGGTGTAGACAACGGCGTGGGCAGAGACGTCTTCGAACTCCTCCGCCCATTCCGGGTATGGATCAAACTGGTCGAGAATCCGCCTTCCGCTCTGCGCCGGAAGAAGGGTGACGGTCCCGATCCGCATCGGGAGATCGGCCTCGACGCCGTTGATGCCGACGACTACCTCAAAGACCTCGTGTGGAAGCTTGTCGAGCTCGTGGATGTTGATGTGGTCATCATCAAAGCCCGACTTGCGGGCAGCAGCGTAGACCGCGTCTTGGACTGGGAACTCCTGAAGGAGCCACCCGTGCATGGTCTCCTCGGACATGGCTACCGCAGATTGAATGTGGATTTCGACGCTTGCGCCCTCCGGAAAGGCCGCGACGATCGAGCCCTCGATCATCGTGTGGCCATCAATCTCGACCTTGACAGGCGCCAGGTACTCAAGCCGAAGGCCATCTCGCATCTCGATCGAAAACCACGCCCGATCAAGCGCATTGAGCGCCGACACAAAGTTGCCGCCGGTGATCGAAGTCTTCACGCCTCCGATTTCTGCGATCGCCTCCCCTGGCGGCTCTGCCGGCCGGCCGTCACTCACCCCTATCGGCCCCCGCTGCGATGATCGCCTGTAGCTCGACGATCGGCGGCTCGTGCACAATCGTCGCAATCACCGGCAGTAGGCCGTCGGTCAGCGGCATTGCGACGCCGAGATCGGCGCGTCGGCTTGCCAAAGCGCTGACTTCGGTGTCAAGCAGGCACAGCGCCGAGCTGTAATCGCTCAGAGATGGAACTTGCGCCAGCAGCACTCCGGGTGCCATCAGGCGCTCGTCATCGCTCTCTATGAACGGCATTGATTCCAATACCCCGCGAAGAGCAGCTCGGCAGTGAAGTAGAGCTGCGTCGAGATCGCCGTGCGCGTGGGCACTCCGCGCCGCCCTCATACTCTCGACAGCAGCCTCGATCGAGAGGTCGAGCTTTCTCAAGTTCGCTGATTTGGTGAGGAGAGTGTCAGTAACGTGATCAACCTCCTGCGTGATCCGCAAAAGAAGCATCGCTCGATCCCTGAACAGGGAGAAGGCCCCCGCCTCGAACCATTCGGTTCGCGACCCAGTGATCGGGTCGACCTCTTCCCCGCTTGGCTCCTGCAGTGCTTTGAACGCCAAGAGCACTTCCCGCAGAGCGATCATCTGTGCAACCACCAGCTGGCTCCGACGTGCCTCCGGCCTGGAGGTCGCCTCAAGCGATTTGAACACCTCTGGGTCGTAAGGCCAGGTGTATATCTTCGGGTCGATGCCTGCCGCAAGCAGGTTGGCGTCGGTTTCTTGAAGCGCCCCGTTCATCGCCGTGACAAACGAACTCATCTCAGTGTTCAGCTCGCCCTCGGCCTCTTCCATGACTGCTACATCAAGGGCGTCCGACCATGCCTGCTCAAGCTCACCCGACAGCTTGAGCACGTGCAGGGCCAACGCTTCGAGGTCAACCGGCCCGACCGCGTCTTGCGTCTCCTTCTTGCCCATGTCCAATGACGATAAGAAGAGCGTCGGCCGAAATTCGCAGAACTTGGCTCAGGTGACGGGAACGGTGTCGCCCACCGGCACGTTGCCGTACTGCATGACCGCTTCGCTCAGGAGTTCCGCTTCATTCACCTGAAGCGGCGTGGCCGCGTCAAGCCCGCGGATGACGAAGCTAACGGGGTTGCCGGCAGGTTCTTCGCCGTCCCAGTGCCAGGAGTAGTTGGTAAAGAAGACCGCCGAGAAGCGATCGGGCTGGCCGGTAGCCTCCCTACCGAAGGGTGCAAGCACCCTGTTGCGAAGCTCCGCCGCCCAGGTCTCAACGTCGTTGCCCAACTCGGTCGGCAGATTTAGGTCGAGACAGACGATATAAGGGCGACCGTCAGTCTCCTTCTCCAGCGCGCGTTTCATCAAGCCATCGACGTCTACGCGCAGATCGTCGATCTCAGGGCGCTCGCCAGCCCGACCGAGGATGCCAGGGCGGTGGCGACTCTTTGCCTCAATGGCAATCTCTACATCCGAAGAAGGATGGCGAGCAATGAACTCCGGCAGCTTGCGGTCAGTCGCCGTCAGCCACTCGATGCCATAGCCGGCACGAGCGAAGACAGCGGCGATCGCCATCTCATAGCGAGCACCCTGGAACTGGTCGCCGTTCTTCAGTCGCTTGACCAACGAGTCCGGGAGCGCCATCGCATGGCGCAGGGTGTAGTTGTCGTGAGCGAGGCAAAGTAGCGACTTCAGCTCGCCCGTGGCCTCAGCCGTATAGAGGTGTGTCCTCTCCTTGGTCACAGGGTTCGTTGGGACTTCGTTGCCGCGGGTGCGGCCGTAGACATCCACCCATCGCGCGACCACGTGGCGCTCGGTCTCTGGTCGGCGCATTTGTGCCCGGCCCCACGTGGCGCCGAGCGTGCCAGAGCAGAGGAGATCCACAAAGAACTCGTGGTCGGTCTCTTGTGGAGGCCGGATGGCAACCGTGTCCCCAATGGCTCGGACCCGCTTTCCCTGGGCCTCCCACATCGTGTCGATCGGCTCCCTGCCGATCAGTAGGCCTTGCCGATCGCGAATACTGCTCAAGGCCGGGGCGCGATCACCGTCATAGCAACAGCGCTTGTACTTCCGCCCGCTTCCGCAATGACAAGGATCATTTCGCCCCAGCCCATTCTTCACAGTTCTACCCATCGCCCGGGCTTTGAGCGACAGGAAGCTCGCGAATGCGCAGGCGATCTCTCGTGAGACTCACGATCGCCCCCTTCTCCAGGTCTTTGGCGATCTGCGGCAGGTTGGCCGCAATCAGCTCTGCCTGCTCGGCCGGGCGCAGATGGTCGGCGGAGCGCAAGAGCAGGACGGATGGCGACGCCAGGGAGCCCAAAGCCAGCAACGCCCCGAAGTCGGAGTCGGCCGTGAGCAGGATGCGTTCTTCTTTCGCCGCGGCTCGCAGGATCTCCGGGTCGGTTGCGGTCAGTAGTCCGATGTCCGCGACGTGGATCGCGTCGTGCCCTTCCTCTTTGAGGCGGCGTCCGACCTCGGGTGAGAGGTTCGCGTCAAGAAGCAGCTTCACGCTGCCGGAGCTACAACTGCCAGCTCGCGCTCTTGCGCAGCGGCTGCTGCGTATTCGAGCGCGGCAAGGACGTCCTCGCGTTCCAGGTAGGGGTAGTCGGCCAACAGCTCGTCGATGCTGGCGCCAGCGGCAAGCTGACCGAGCACCGCGCTGACGGTGACGCGAGTGTCACGGATGCTGGGCAGGCCGCGCATCCGGTTTGGGTCGACGGTGATTCGCTCCTGGGCCATAGGGCAAGGGTACCTCGCCGCCCGCCCGCTACCTCGCCTGCGGCGCCAATACAAGGCGGAATCGGCCGAAATCGCTGCTAATCCCCGCGCATCCGCGTCATTTTGGGCACTAGTTCCCAAAACGGAGGGGATATGCGGGGATGGTTCCATTTGATTTCGGCGACCCGCGCCGGAACCAAACCGCCCACACGCAGGGCATTCTCGAAAAAGCGGCTGAAGGGATTCGAACCCTCGACCTTCTGCATGGCAAGCAGACGCTCTAGCCAGCTGAGCTACAGCCGCATCGGCGGCCAGTTTACCGTGGCGGCGCTGAGACGGCCGATTTGCCCCCGGCTCCCCTTCGACCGTCATCAGCGTCGCCGACTATCTCGCAAAATTTCCCTACCTGTTTGGGGCCAGGCGCTAGCCTGATCCAGCAGAAGATGCTCTTCCGCCAGATCATCCACGAGGACCTCGGTTGCGCGTCTTACCTGGTCGCCGACCGGGAACACGGGGTCGCCGCGATCGTCGACCCGCAGTGGGACATCGATCCCTACCGGCGCCTGGCGCGGTTGCACGGCGTCCGCGTCGGCCACGTGCTCGAGACCCACAACCATGCCGACCACGTTTCCGGCCACGGCCGCCTCTGCCGCAGCACCGGCGCCACGGTCCACGTTCACGAGCTGGCCGAGGCCGAGTACCGGCACGAGCCCTTCGGCGACGGCTGGAAGCTGGAGCTGGGCGACCTGACGATCGAGGCGATCCACACGCCCGGCCACCGACCCGAGCACACCTGCTTCCTGCTCAGCGACGCCGGCCGCGACGGCGCCCCATGGGCACTCTTGACCGGTGACTCGCTGTTCATCGGTGACGTCGCCCGCCCGGACCTGGCGGTGGAACCGCGCGAGGGCGCCGCCGACATGTTCCGCTCCCTGCACGAACGCCTGCTGACGCTGCCCGACGAGGTCGAGGTCTGGCCGGGGCACCTCGGCGGCTCGCTCTGCGGCGGCTCCGGGCTCGACCTCAAGACCTCCTCGACGATCGGCTTCGAGCGCCGCCACAACCGCGCGCTGCAGATCTCCGACGAGGCGGAGTTCGTCGAGGGCCAGGTCGGCTCGCTCGGCGACAAACCGCCGAACGTCGAGCGCATCGTCGGCCTCAACAAAGGCCCGCTGGTCGAGGACTTCGGCACGCCGGCACCGCTCAGCCCGCACGAGGTCGAGGAGCTGGTCGAGGCAGGGGCGGTGGTGGTCGACGGGCGCACCAACGAGCAGTTCGACGAGGCCCACATCGAGGGCGCCCTCAGTGCCTCCTCCTACGACACCGGCTTCGCGACCAAGGTCTCGCGGGTCACCCCGGATGGCGCCGACATCGTCGTCGTCGCGGCCTCGAGCGGCGACGAGCGCGCCGCGGCACAGCTGCTGGCTTCGGTCGGGCTGCCGGTCCGCGGCTTCCTCGAGGGCGGGATGACCGCCTGGCGCACCGAGGAACGCCCGGTGCACCGGATCGAGCTGATCGACCCCGAGGAGCTGGCGCGTCGGGTCGACGGCGACGCCGGGCCGCTGATCCTCGACGTCCGCGGCAAGGACGAGTACGCGAGCGAGCACATCCCCGGCTCCGCCCACATCCCCTACGGCAACCTCGCCGGCCGCCTCGACGAGCTGCCCCGCGACCGCCAGATCGCGACGATCTGCCGCGGCGGCAAACGCAGCGGCCTCGCCGCCTCGATCCTCCAGCGCGCCGGCTTCGACGTCGTCCATGTCGGCAAAGGCGTCGGCGTCTGGCGCGACGGCGGCCATCCGATCGAGAGCGCCGCCGCCGTAACTCCTTCGGCTGTCTGAGGCTTGCGAAGTACTCACCGGTGCGGGTTTCGCAATCAGTGACAAAGCTCTCTGGCTACGATTTCCCGGAAATTGCGGGAGAAACAGAGCCGTCACTCATATCAAGTGCTTTGACTTGGGCCTGACACCTGTCAAAAGTCTGCGTTAAAGGCCATGCACGTGCAACGGGCGTCGTGGTCGCTGACTGGTCGTCTGCGGCGCCCGTTCCACCTGCAACTTCCCGGCGCCGCGCCGACTCTGAGAGGATGCTCCGGTGGAGTCGGCGCGCCAGTACGACTTGGTTCTCTTTGGATCGACGGGTTTCACCGGCGGGTTGACTGCTGATTACCTGGCTGCACACGCTCCCGCTGATTTGCGCTGGGCCCTGGCTGGACGCAACCGCTCGAAGCTCGACGCGGTTGCCGCGCGCCTCGCCGCCGCCTCGCCCGAGGCACCGAGGCCCGACCTGCTTGTGGCCGATGCCGCCGACCGGAAGGCGTTGGACGAGATCGCCGCGAAGACGAAGGTCGTCGTCACCACCGTCGGCCCCTACGCGCTCTACGGCGAGCCGCTGGTCGCCGCCTGCGCCGCCGCCGGCACCGACTACTGCGACCTCACCGGCGAGCCCGAGTTCGTCGACCGGATGTGGGTCGAGCACAACGCCGAGGCCGAACGGACCGGCGCGCGCATCGTCCACTGCTGCGGCTTCGACTCGATCCCACACGATCTCGGCGCTTACTTCACGGTGCAGCAGCTCCCGGAGGGCGTGCCGCTGACCGTCAACGGCTACGTGAAATCGAACGCGAGCTTCTCCGGCGGCACCTACCACTCTGCGGTCAACGGCTTCGCTCGCGCCCGGCAGACGATGAGCGCGGCGAAAGAGCGCCGCCGCCTCGAGCCGCGCGCCGACGGCCGCGAGATCCACGCCGCGTCGGCCCGGATCCACCGCGACGCTGATCGCGGCGGCTGGACGGTGCCGCTGCCGACGATCGACGGCGCCGTCGTCCGCCGCTCCGCCGCCGCACTCGACCGCTACGGCCCCGACTTCACCTACGGCCACAACATGGTGGCCAAGCACCTGGCGACGGTGGGCGCGATCGCCGCCGGGGTCGGCACCGCCGGGGCGCTGGCGCAACTGCCGCCGGCGCGGAAGCTGCTGCTGAAGCTGAAAGCGCCGGGGGAGGGGCCGAGCGAGGCCGAGCGCGAGCGCAGCTGGTTCAAGATCGTCTTCGTCGGCGAGGGCGGCGGCAAGCGCGTCGTCACCGAGGTCAGCGGCGGCGACCCCGGCTACGGCGAGACCTCGAAAATGCTGGCCGAATCGGGCCTCTGCCTCGCCTTCGACGAGCTGCCCGAGCGCGCCGGTCAGCTGACGACCGCGGTGGCGATGGGCGACGCTCTCCTCGAGAGGGTGCAGAAAGCCGGGATCCGATTCCAGGTGACGGAGAGCGGGTAGGCTCGTCGCATGGACGACCAGCAGGTACTCGACCGCATCGACCAACTGGTCCAGGAGGAGGAGGCGCTGCTGCACCGCCACGAGGGCGAGGGCCTCGACGACGACGAGCACGCCCGCCTGCAAGAGCTGCAGCTCCAGCTCGACAAGGCCTACGACTACCTCCGCCAGCGCCGCGCCCTCCGCCGGGCCGGCGACGACCCCGACGACGCCAGCATGCGCGACGGCGGTACGGTCGAGAGCTACGAGCAGTAGCCGCCAAACCCAAACCACCAGAGCGCCGCTACCCTTCAACCCGCCCTCGGCGCCTTGGCGGAGTGGCTACGCAGCGGCCTGCAAAGCCGTTTACACCAGTTCGATTCTGGTAGGCGCCTCTATCCGGAGATGGGTGTTCTGAGTATCCGCGGAAGCGGGTGCAACAATGTGTCGGCGATGAAGCCCCAAGCTCCTAGCGCTCCGACGAAGAACACTGAGAAGCCCGATGTGAAGTCGGGTCTGCCGGGCACGCCGGAGGAGCAGCGCCGCGATCTTCGCGCGGCCATGAATAAGCATCAGGAGACGCTGCGCCGCTTGGCGCAGTAGCTGCCACTCCAAAGTGGCCGAAGTCTTTTACGTCACGTTCGGCGATTACTGCCGCATCGCTGCCGAGGTGCTTGAAACCACTCCCTAGAAGTCCTTTGAAGCGCTGAATGGGTTTGCCAAGTGTGCTGCCTTTTCCGATGGCGCGGTCATGGAGATCGATCTCAGCGACCTGCTCAGCCGCGGCGAGGTTTTCGAGCTGATTCGGAAGAGCCGCTCTGAATTCGAGGCCGTTCACGTAAACCCTGAGACGGGCACGGTCGAGTGGCCGGGCGAAGTTGATCTGGATGCGGAGGTGCTTTACGGCCGCTTCGAGCCAGCCTCGGGGGCCGCGATCAATCGCCGGACTGTGCATGAGCCGGCGATCGGTTGACCTGCCGTCGCGCTCTCCGGAAGAGGCAGGCCCAATGCGACGGGGGCTCAACCGGCAACAGAAGTCTTTGTCGGTCGAGGTTTCCGAACTGCGGGCATAGCCTGTGACCAGTGCCAGAGCATTCGGCAGCGGCTGATGACTCGGTCCAGCGAGAAGCAGAACGTCGAGCGACAACGTTCGCCCGCTCGTATCTGGAAGCGCTGCGAGCGGCCGACGCCGGCGGCGCCTACCGGCTGGCATCGGGGGCGCTGGAGGAGTTGCCTCTCGCCGCCGTCTACCAAGAGGTGATCACGCCGGCGATGCACGAGCTGGGGAGGCTTTGGGAGGAGGGGGTGATCACGGTCGCCGACGAGCACCTGGCAACGGCCCTGACGTACCGGGTCCTGGCGGCACTGCGGCCGGGTGTCATGACCGGCGAACGGAGCGTCGGCAGGCCGCGGGCGATGCTCGCCGCGGTTCAGGGTGAGCAGCACGCTCTCGGGCTGAGGATGGCGGCGGACCTGCTCGAGGATGTCGGCTACGAAGCGATTTACCTCGGGGCCGACGTCCCGACCGAAGCCCTGATGCGGGCGATCGCATCGTTCTCGCCCGACCTGCTGGGTCTCTCGGTGACGATGCCTGAACTGGGAACCGTGCTCGAGAGCACCGTCGAGGGCGTCCGCAGCGGGCACCCTCAGCTGAGCGTCTTGGTGGGCGGTCAGGCGAGCGCCTCCCCGCGGATCGGGGAGGCGACGCCTGTCAACGATTTCGAGCTGCTCGAAGGGCGAGCCAAGCAGTTGCTGCCTTCGCGCCCGGTCTAGCTCAGGTGTGGTTGGGGCCGTCGTCGGCGCCCCCACCGCCGCCGTTGCCACCGCCACCGCCGGGGGTCTCGACCTGGGTTGCAAACAGTCCGTTGGCGGTGGTCTTGGCGTCAACCTCGACCCGCAGCCCCTTGTGCAGGGCGCCGAAGCCGGCGAGGCGCTGGAACTTGGTCGAGGAGTTGACCTTGATGCGGACGGTGTTGCCGCCCTGGGTGGTGAGCTTGAAGGTGCGGTTGGAGGCGTTCTTCGAGGCGACGGTGCCGTCGATGTGCCGCAGCGCCGCCTGCGCCGGGAGGGCGATGGCGCCGAGCGTCAACGCGGTAGCTGCGATCAGGAGCGAGACACGCTTGATCATGGTTCCTGCCTTTCGTTTTGAGGTCCCTGACTCGTCCCGGCTTACGTAACCGCGACCGCGGGGGTTCAAGCCGGGCGGGATCGCTGCCAGTTGGGGCGCAGGTAGGCCTCCTCGAAGCCCGCCCGGAGGATGTTGCGGTAACTGGCCGAGGGCCTGCCCGGCACCCGCTCCCCGGTCTCGACGAAGAGGGTGTGGCAGCCGGCCTCGGCGGCGTCGATGATGCGCCGGTGCAGGAGCGCGGTCTGACAGCCGCGACCGCGCGCCTCCTCGAGCGTGGCGGCGATGCCGAACTCGGCGATCTTCTCCTCGACCAGCATCGCCGCGCAGGCTTGGGCCTTGCCATCGACCCGGGCTACGTAGCAGCGCCAGCCCTCGCGTTCGGGCAGGCGGACGAAGAGCTCGGCCGCCCAGGCGGGGAGCCCGAAGCCGATCGCGGCGATTGCCCCGAACGGCTCCTCGTCGGCAGCGCTCAGCTCCACCACCTCGACTCCGTTCGGGATAGGGAAGCGAGGCGGGTGCGGGTCGCGGACGAACTTCATCCAGGCGTAGGCGCGTTCAAAGCCGTGCTCCTGCAGCCAGGTCTCCGCCGCCGCGGAGCCGTCGAGCCCAGGGGTGACCGGGACGTAGGGGGAGACGCCGTGCTCCTCGGTCCAGGCCACCGCGTAGTCGAGATCGTCGTCGCTTGCCTCCGGCGCGCCGAGGATCAGGTTCAGCATCGGGGCCTCCCGCAGATCGCGCACGATCGACGCCTGGACCGCACCGAAATCGCGCAGCTCGATCCCGTGCTCCGCCGCCATCTCCGGCGACACCGATTCCCAGATGTCGCGCCAGAAGCGACGCTCGGCGCGGTCGAGCGCGGCGGGGTCGTAGTCGACGCCGCGCTTGGTCTGGGGGGTCATCGGGAACCAGCATAGGCTGAGGGTGATGACGCACCAGCAGGATTCGATGCCGACGCCGAGGGACCAGGTGATCGTTCTCTTCGGTGCGACCGGCGACCTCGCCAAGCGCAAGCTGCTGCCGGGGATGTTCCACCTCCAGCAGGTCGGCCTGATGTCGGAGCGGTTCCGCATCATCGGTGCCGCCCGTCGCGACATCGGCGTCGAGGGCTTCCGCGAGCTGGCGCGGCAGGCGGTCGGCGAATCCAGCCGTGAATCCGGGGACCAGCGGGAATGGAAGCGGTTCGAGGAGTCGCTCGGCTTCGCCGGCGTCGGCGATGGCTTCGAGGCGCTCGCGGAGGAGATCGAGCGCGCCCGACAGGAGCTCGGCGACGATCCGCAGCTGCTCTTCTACCTCTCGCTGCCCCCGCAGGCCGCCGAAGGCACGGTCGAGCAGATCGGCGCGCATGGCCTCGGCGACGAGGCACGGGTGATCAGCGAGAAGCCCTTCGGCACCGACCTCGCCTCCGCCCGCAAGCTGAACCGGAAGCTGCACTCGGTCTTCGCCGAGGACTGCATCTTCCGCATCGACCACTACCTGGGCCGGGAGGCGGTCCAGAACCTGCTGGCGCTGCGCTTCGCCAACGGGATGTTCGAGCCGGTCTGGAACCGCAACCACATCGACCACGTCCAGATCGACATCCCCGAGACGCTCTCGATCGAGATGCGCGGCTCCTTCTACGAGGAGACCGGGGCATTCCGAGACATGATCGTCACCCATCTCTTCCAGGTGCTCGGCTTCGTCGCGATGGAGCCGCCGACCTCGCTGGGGCCGAAAGCGCTCGGGGTCGAGCGGGAGAAGGTCTTCGAGTCGATGCCGCCGTTGCGCGCCGCCGATGTGATCCGGGGCCAGTACGAGGGCTATCGCGGGGAGGACGGGGTGGCGGCGGATTCGGACACCGAGACCTTCGTCGCCGTCAAGTGCTTCGTCGACAACTGGCGCTGGGAGGGGGTGCCGTTCTTCCTCCGCTCGGGCAAGCGGCTGGCCGAGAGCCGGCACCTGCTGACCGTCGCCTATAAGCAGCCGCCGCGACGGATGTTCCCGCTCGACTGCGACCAGATCGCCGAGTCCTTCGGCCACGACCACCTCACCTTCGAGCTCGGCGACCCCGGCAGCATCTCCGCCTCCTTCCTCGCCAAGGTGCCGGGGCCGCGGATCGAGCTCGGCGAGGCGCACATGCGCTTCAGCTACGCCGACACCTTCGGCGGCACCGACCAGGCCCTCGACCCCTACGAGCGCCTGATCCACGACGTGATGGTCGGCGACCGCACGCTCTTCAGCAGCTCCGAGGCGATCGAGCGGCTCTGGGAAGTGTCAGAGCCGCTGCTCGAGGACCCGCCGCCGGCGATCCCGTATGAGCCCGGCGCCTGGGGGCCGAAGGAGATCGACGATCTGATCGCGCCGCGCCGCTGGCACCTGCCCAGTGAGCACGTCTAGCCGCGCGAGTGCGGCAGGTGCCATTCGAAGAACTTGGCCGGCTCGTGCCGGCGCCGGCAACGGACGCCTTCCATCGGGAGGTTCTGGCATACGTAGCCGTGGGGCGCGCGGCCGGAGAAGAACCGTAACCGCGCCAGGTTGCCCGCCTTGTGGCAGCCCATCTGCTGGAAGGCGAATGCATAACGGGTCGAGTTGAGCCGGAGGACCCCGCAGTCGGGGCTGAGCGCGAACGTTTTGGTGGGGACGAAGTTGGGCCCCAATGACGGCATCACGTAGCTGGACGTGTACTCCGTGGGAATCGCTTTGTCGCCTTCTTCCCCCGGGTGATATCCGAAGGCGAACATCGTCCATTCGCTGGCGCCGCCGATGACGCGAAGCGGGGGCGGGTCGGGAGTTTCTTCGTAGGTTTTGTGGAATTCGATCCGGAAGACGAGCGACTGGCCCCGGCAGCCTTCGAGCGGAAAGCTCTGCGGCCCGTCGCTGACGGTTCCGTTGCCGGACTGCTCGCCACTGTCCCAGGCGATCTGGTCTTCCGGCGTCGCGGGATTGCAGCGGCGTTCGGGAAACGAATGGAGAGTTGCCGTTGCCTCCCAGGTGCAGCCGGCCTCTTCCGGAGCGGTCCCGCACTCGTCAAAGCTGACCGAGACGATCTCGATCGTCGCTTCGGTGAACTCCGAGTTCGCGGTGGCGATGAGGGAGCCGCCGTCCCAGGAGGTTTCGTAGGTGTCGGCGGCTACGGCCCCTGTCGGAAGCAGGAGCAGCAGCGCCAGCGGCAGGAGCACGCCCAGGTGCCGGATGGGAGAAGGCTTCTTCAAGGGATCGGGAGGATAGGGGCAACCGGGGAACGGAAAAGGGCCCCTTCACGGGGCCCTTTGGTTCCGAAGGACGTACCACCAGAGAGTGCTAAGTCGCTGGCTCGTCGGTCCTCAAACTTTGCAAGCTCACCCCGATAAACACCGGGGGCTTTTGAAAGTTGCACCGATTGCATCGACCATTGCAATCGATCCTTTAGCCCCTCGAACAATCGGCCGCATCGCCACCCGCCGGCTTCAAGCCGGCCGCTGCTAGATTCACGTTTCCCGGGCGTATAGCTCAGTTGGGAGAGCGCCGCCTCGACAAGGCGGAGGTCACTGGTTCGAGCCCAGTTACGCCCATAGAATTCCTCGCTACAGAGCCAAGTTTCGGCCAGTGGTTCGAGCCCAGTTCCCTCGCCATCTGAAGCAGCGACGCCTTTGACTACCCCTGTGGAAGGCGCCTTAGCTAGGCCACGTCAGCCAGTGGCACTGACTCGGCGATCGTCTGAACTCGCCACATTCCCTGGTCAGCGTCCCTGCATCTGGCGCGGGTGTGGCCCAGCCGACCGACAGCGGCCCGGCGGGTTTGAGTCACCTCTTTGAGCACCCTCTCAACCGTCGGGTCGTAGCGTTTTGGCTTCGCCCCGATCCGCCCCACCTGGATCGCCTCAGGGGCGAGATGCACAATTCGCGACCGATCGTTGGGGGTAGGCAGACCGCGTGATCCCCGGCGCCAGGGCGTTAAGAAAGCTTGAGGTTCCTGCACCAGCAGTTCGTCCCACACCCGTTGATCGTGGCCTGACTCTGAACCGTGGTGTGCCACCTTTACGATCCCTGCTCGGCCTCTAGAGCCTGGCGCGAGTGCGAGGATGGCCCCCCATCCACGATCGTCACTTGCCTGGCGCTCTACGTCGGCAGATAGCAATGCCGCACAAGACCGACCTTCCAGCCAGAGAGCTACTGATCCCTCATTGGGAGTTGGGGCTGCGACTCTCAAATGCGGTCGTTGCTGCTCCGGAAGAAGTGAAGCGATAGATGACATCGCCTTCTCAATTGCGGCCGAAGAGGGAGAGAGGGCCTTTATCTCGCACCTATTGCTTGACTCGATCAAGCGATTCTCTAAGACGAAGGACGGACCACATTGGAGATTGCCGCTGGCCTTCCGGTCTCGGAGAAGCCCCAGTACCTCCCCGAATTCGCGAACTCCCGAGGTCGTGCTTTCGGCTCCCAGAACATATGACTGGGTCAAAGTCAGGAATTCGTCACTCCGAAAAGCAGACGAGCAGAAGAATCGAGCCCCCTCGCAGGCTTTGAGCACTTGTGCAAGCCCCCGGACATGATCGTCGTGCCAATGAGTTGCCATAACGGCTACGACCTGCTTTGCAGCGTCTACCCCGATTCGCTTTAGATAGTCGAGCGATGCGGCCCTTCCGGACGAGGGGTCAATGCAGGAATCCACGATCATCCATCGGCTATCGCCTATGTGCAGGACAAGCGACTCGCCGTAGCCAGGGCCAAAGAGCGAGATCTCAAGCTCGTCCGGCTCCGGCTGAAGCGATTCCACAGTTACCAGTTCAGATCCTGCTGAAGCGCGGCAGCTCTCTCCCCAGCCTCCTCGAGCTGACGCTTCGTCCAGGCGGGCAAGCGACGTAGCCGAATCCGAGAAACGCGTTCCCGTGCCCCTCCGGGCTGGAGCCGGTAGCCAATCGTCCAATACAGAATCGCCCCCGGCTCTAGCAACTCCAAGTCGAAATCTGACAACTCATCGGTCGATAGCTCTATCTCTTCGTCCGCATGCTCGCCGATGACGTCGATCAGGCGGACCAAGAAAGTTGAGTCCTCGGTCTCCAAGACAACGCCCTCCCAAGACTGAAGGGGGAGAAGAGTCTCTTTGGGCTCAGTGGCCTCGACTTCACGAGGCCCTGGAAGTGCTTGTGGAAGCACGTAATCGCCCGGGGCAAGGTGGAGAACCCGGTCAGAGCCAGCAGCGGCCGTAACTTCGGTGCGGTCTTTTTCTCGCCAGCGGGAGAAACGAGCACTTTGAGGCTCGAGAGGAATTGATTCCAAGTTCGCGAGAGCCACTAGTGAACCAACTGACTCATAAGCTTGTCTTTGATCTCCGTGGCCTGACGTGCAGCATCGGGCCACAGAGTCTCGATGAGTTCAGCGATTGCTCGATCTTCTTGCTTGGTTTCGGCGAGAGCAAACTCATTGTTGACGTTGATGAAAATCCCTGGGCGAATGGCCTGCGAAGGCTGGATTCTGACTTTGATCGATCCAGCCAGATCATCGGACCTTAGGCCCTGCATCGCAAAATCAAACATCCCTGGTTTCGTGAGAACATCACTCCAAAGCTCCTTTGGCGCCAGCGCATCTCCAGCGGCATGCCAAGCCTCTTCGTCGTCGATGCCAATCTGCCAGCGGTGATGGATTGAGCCGGCCTTCACCGGAATATGAGGCAGGAGGCGGAAGATCCCAATCAACAGATCACGGAGCTGGCTGTCATTGACCGTCTCTCCCGTCGTCTCCGCTTGGAGTCGATCCTGCGTGATGATCAGATCGACCCAGCCAAAATTCACGTGACAGAAGTCTTGGTCAATCAATTGAACTTCTGCAGCACTCGCCTCCTGCTCAGGCACCAGGCCCTCTGCTCCAAACCAGTGAGGCTCGAAGATGCGCGGGTTAAAGCTCCCCGAGAGGACGACCGCCGTCGCTTCAGCGTGAGTCCGGGCAACCGCCATCGCGCCGAGCCTACACACCGAGGCACTCCGCTTGGGGTCTGAGGGCAGCGGCGATCTTCCTTGCAGCGCGAGGTTCCGCTCATTGGGACCGTCGCGTGCGTCGCACTTCACGCCCATAGCCGCTTCCGTGCAGTCCTCGACAGCGACGGGGGAAGGGGAATGTGCCTGCTACGGTGGATTGGTCGGGTTTGGCCGAATCGCCACCCGAGAGGTTCCGTTTCCTCCACGTGCCGTTTGGTGCCTAGGGGCCGCAGGATCTCCCTTAGTCACATTTAGACAGGAGCACTTCAATAATTTCGTTTGCCGATCTCGGCATCTCCAAACCGGTGATCCGTGCGCTCGCGCGCCGAGAGATCACCCATCCTTTCCCCGTCCAGCAGCTCGTCATTCGCGACGCGCTTGCCGGACATGACCTTCTCGTTCAGTCCCCGACCGGTTCGGGCAAGACGCTCGCCTTCGGGCTCCCGATGCTCGAGCGCCTCTCGCCCGAGGCCGGGTGCACCAGCGCGCTCGTGCTCGCACCGACCCGCGAGCTCGCGGGCCAGATCGTCGACGAGCTCCGGCCCCTGGCGGAGTCGCGCGGCCTGAAGATCGCCGCCGTCTACGGCGGCGTCGGCTTCGGCCCGCAGATCAAGGCCGCGCGCCAGGCCGACGTCCTCGTCGCGACGCCCGGTCGCCTCGAGGACCTGATCGATCGCGGCGTCGTCTCCCTGAAGCGGGTCCGCGTGCTCGTCCTCGACGAGGCCGACCGGATGCTCGACATGGGCTTCAAGCCCGCGGTCGACCGGATCGTCTCCCGGACCCCCGGCGAGCGCCAGACGCTGTTCTTCTCCGCCACCTTGGAGGGGGCGACCGGAAAGGTCGCCGCCGCCTACACCCGCGACGCCCGCCGCCACACCCACGCCCCGAAGCAGGCCAAGGCAGACATCGAGCATCACTTCCTGCCGGTCGACAGCCAGGGCGAGAAGCTCGACCACCTGGTCGCGCAGCTGCGCGGTGAGGACTGCGGGCCGACGCTCGTCTTCGTCCGCACCAAGCGGGGAGCCGACAGGCTGGTCAAGCGACTGCGCGGCCGCAAGATCGAGGCGGTCGCGATGCACGGCGACAAGAGCCAGGGCCAGCGCGAACGGGCCTTGGCCCGCTTCGAGCAAGGTGAGGTCGGGGCCCTCGTCGCCACCGACGTCGCCGCGCGGGGCATCGACGTGGAGGGAATCACCCACGTCATCAACTACGACGCGCCCGATGACCGCGACGCCTACGTCCATCGGATCGGCCGCACCGGCCGGGCCGGCAACCGCGGAACCGGCGTCAGCTTCGTCCTCGCCGACCAGGCCGACGACGTCCGGCGCATGGCGGGCGACCTCGGGCTGGTCCGCCAGTTCGAGATGACCCATGGCGGCCGCCAGAAGCAGATCGGCTCGCGGCCTTCGCCGAGCCGGAACGGGAACCGGAACCGGAGCGGCCGCAAGAACAGGAGCCGCGCATGACCGTTGCCACCGCCCGCAAGTGGACCTGCAGCGGCTGCGGCGTCGCCGCCAGTCGCAGCGACGCCGAGGCGGCACCGCCGCCCGAGTCCTGGGAGGTCTGCACCGACGGAACCTTCTGCCTTGGTTGCAGGAGGCAGCGGGCGGCCGAGGCGGCAGTCGACTCGGCTCCCGCCGAGGTGGACCGGGGCGACCGTGCGAAGCTGCGCCGCGCCGCGGTGGTCGAGTTCGAGGTGCTGCGCGCCCCGGAGAGGACGAACGGCTCGATCGCCAAGGCCTGCCGCTCTTCGATTCCGGCGGTCGCCGCCGCCCGACGGCGGCTGGGCGCCCCCGAGGCCTGACGAATGTCCTCCTCCGTCGAGGTCGGCATCGCGCTGGCCCTGGTGGGGGCGGTGCTGGCGAACCTCGCCTCGCTGCTGAAGCACCACGGCTGCCAGCAGGTACCGCTGGTGAGGATTCACGAACCGCTTCGCAGTGCCCGCCGCCTTGCCGGCTCGCGGTGGTTCGCGGCGGGGTGGGGGATCGCCGCGGCGGCCTGGCTCGTCCACGTCGCCGCCCTTTCGATGGCGCCTATCTCCCTCGTGCAGGCGGCGCTCGCAGGCGGCGCCGTCAGCCTCGCCGTCCTCTCGCAGCGGCTCTTCGGCAATGCCGTCGAGCCGCGCCAGTGGCTGGCCCTGCTGCTGGGCGGGTCCGGCCTCGCCCTCCTCGCCCTGACCCTGCCGAGCATCGGCGGCAGCCACTCTCAATTCGCCCTTCCTGCGATCGTCGCCTTCGAGGGCACGCTCGGGTTGTTGGCCCTGACGCTCGGCTTCGGCTACCGGCGCCGGGGCCTCAACGCTCGCCTCGGAGCCCACATGGCGGTCATCGCCGGCACCCTCTTCGCCTTCGCCGGAGTGGCGATCAAGGCGCTGATGGGTGAGGGGGGCCTCTCGTTCCTGATCCTGGCGCCGTGGATCGCGGCGATCGTCGCCTGCGGCGCCCTCGCCCAGTACTCCGCCGTGGCGGCTCTGCAGCGCGGTGGCGCGGTCGAGACGATCGGCCTGATGGGCCTGGTCGCCAGCGCGGCGCAGATCCTCAGCGGCGTCGTCGTCTTCGGCGACCCGCTCGCGACCGGGGCGGTCGGGATCGGCCTGCAGGCGACCGCCTTCGGCCTGGTCTGCGCCTCCGCGCTGCTGCTGCCGCCTTCGCGGGCGGGCGCGGCCGGCCCCGCTCAGCCGCTCATCGCCCAGCCCGCATAGCCACCCGCGACCGCCCTCAGGCGGTCGCGGGGAGCTTCACCTCGGTCAGGCGGATGCTGTTCCCGGAGGGGTCGCGGAAGCCGGAGTCGATGCCGTAGGGGCGCTCTTCCGGCGTCTCGGTGAACTCGACCCCGCGCTCCTTCAGGCGCTCGTAGTCGGCGCGGCAGTCGTCGGTGGTGAGGAAGACGGTGCCGGAGAAGCCCTTCGCCATCAGGTCCTCGACCTGCCTGGTGGTTGCCTCGTCCATCACCGGCGGGCCGGGAATCGCCATCAGCACGATCGCCACGTCCTCCTGGTCGGGAGGGCTCACCGTGAGCCAGCGGAAGTCGCCCATCTCGGGCAGGGTCACGTCGGAGCGCACCTCCATCCCCAGCTTCTCGGTGTAGAAGGCGAGCGCCTCGTCCTGGTCGTGGACCCACAGCTGCGCGGTTGCGATTTTCATCTTTGTCCTCCTGGTTGGAATCGACTTGGCGCCGATGCTAGGAGCGCTCGGGCCGGTTGTCTTCTCGAATCGTGCGGTGTTGCGGGCGGGCGTAGACGCGGACGACACAGGCGGGGACGACGGCATGGGCCGAGGCGGGGGGAGCGGCCGTGCGGTATTCGGTCGGCGTCACCCCGTACATCCGCTTGAAGCTGGTGGTGAACGAGCCGACCCCCTGCAGGCCGACCTCGAGGCAGATCTCGGCGACCGAGTAGTCGGTGTTCCGCAGCAGGGCCGCCGCCCGCTCCAGTCGCCTCGTCAGCAGGTAGACGTAGGGCGACTCGCCGAAGGTGCGCCGGAACTCGCGGCTGAAGTGGGCCTTCGAGAGCCCGGCCGCGCGGGCGAGGTCGTCGACCTCGAGCGGCTCGGCGTAGCGAGCGTCGGCGAGGTCCTTGGCTTTGAGGAGGTGCCGAACGGGAGGGACGAACACCATCCCCGCAGTCTAGGAGCCGATAGGGGAGCAGCTGGAGCTGGGTCTGAACCTGGACTTCTTCGCCGATCAGGATGGCTCGAAGTTTGGCCGAACAGAGTTCCTTCGGAGCCGAATTAGCGGCAGGTCGGAATGACCCAACGCTTCCGACGATTTCAGTGCGACTCATTCGTCCTAGGAAGATGAGTTTTACTTCTTCGCCGAGAATCTCCTTGCCTCGAGCGAGCATTGCCACTTCAGCTTCGGCGGCCTTGAGCAGGGCAAACCGATGGTTTTTGCAGCTGATCAGGTTCAAGGTCGCCTTTGACTTCGCGTCGGTGCCCTCGACCCGGACCCAGACATGGCAGGTGGTCGCCAGCGCGCTGGTGCTACCGCGATCGAACGCGAGGCATACGAAGCGATCCGCAGCTCGACGGTCGCATCCGTGGAGCTTGACGCTGTTAACCGTTTCATTTCGACGGGCGACGTCCCAAGCGACAGGGAGAGCGGCCCTGCGAGCCGCAGCGTTCGAAAGGAAACGTTCCGCGTCCTGTCCGAGGCCGTGGGCGGAAGCAAGGCGGCAAGCCCCAGGACAAAGGCGACCGGGAGGAGGAGTGATCGGGGAGTTTTCATATAGACAGGGAACCTATGCAAATTTGGCGGATCTGGGCGTGTCGCCCCTGCTCTAGGCTCGCGGCTTCGTGATCGGGACCTATGCAGCGGTGGCGGCGGTCTGCGTGTCGTCGCTGGCGATCGGACAGGCGGTGGTGCTGCTGTGCGGCGGGCGGCGCTGGTCGTGGCCGGCGCCGGCGGTGGGGCTGGCGCTGCTCTGTGCGCTTTGCTGGGGGACGGTGCGGCTGCCGGGGGACGGGGTGGTTTCCGCAATCGCGGTGCTGGCGCTGACGGTGGCGGCGGTCGCCTGTCTCTGGGGGCGGGTCGAGGGGATGGGGGAGACGTTCGCCGCGGGATGGTCGGTGGCGCTGATCGCGCTGCTGGCGACCGCACTGCCGTTCGCGGTCGAAGGCCACTTCGGGATCCTCGGGACGAGCTTCAACCCGGACATGTCTCAGCACCTGTTGACCGCGGATCGGTTGGCCGAAGGCCACTCCTCGCAGCTCCTCAACCAGGGCTATCCGCTCGGCCCGCACTCGATCGTCGTCGCGCTTAACAAGGGGCTGGGGATCGGGCTCGTGCAGGGCTTCAGTGGCCTCACGGTCGCCGTCGCGATCCTCGCCTGTCTGACCGCGCTGGCCGCTTTCGCGGACCTGCCGTTCCTCCCGCGCACCGCCGGCGCCCTCCTCGTCGGCGTCGCCTATGTAGTCGCTTCCTACTTTGCCCAGGGCGCCTTCAAGGAGACGATGCAAGCCCTCTTCCTTCTTGCCTTCGTCCTTGCCCTGCGGGAGGCGGACCGGCAGTGGGCAGAGCTGCCACTGCGCTACGTGCCGGCCGCCCTGATCGCGGTGGGGTCCGTCTACACCTACAGCTTCCCGGGCCTGATCTGGCTGGGTGGGGCGGCGGTCTTGTGGGCGGTCTTCACCCGTCCTGCCGCCAAGGCGCTTGGCCTTGCGCTGCTCGCCTCCCTGGTCCTCGTTCTCCCCGAGCTCAGGCGGATGATCGACTTCCACTCCTTCGAGACGTTCGATCCCAACGGTCCCGGCCTCGGCAACCTCTTCGGCCAGATCTCGCCCTTCGAGGCACTCGGGATCTGGCCCTCCGGCGATTTCCGGCTGGCCCCGGGCGACGGGGCGGTTCCGGCAGCCGCCTACTACCTGGGGATCGCCTTTGCGCTGGCGTTACTGATCTACGGCGTCGTCCACCTATGGCGCCGCCGCGAGACCGCGATCCTCAGCGGCCTCGCCGCCGCCGCTCTCGCCTACATGGCGGCTCGCATCGGCGGCACGCCCTACACGGCAGCCAAGGCGATCGAGATCGGCGCGCCGATGGTCGCGCTGGCGATCCTTCTGCCACTGCTCAGTCAAGCGGTGCGCTTTATCCCCGCTGTAGGGGGAAAAGGCGCACCGCAACGGGTGGCGCCCGCTGCGGCAGCGATCTTCGTCGCAGTAGCGGGCATCTGCTCGCTCCTCGCCCTCGCCAACGCCCCCGTCGGGCCGACCTCCTACTCCTCGACCCTCAGCGACTACCGCAAGGTCGTCGGCGAAGGGCCGACGCTCGTCGTCGCCTCGCCCCAGCTGCTCGAAGAAGAACACGGCGGCCCGTTCATCTCCTGGGAACTGCGCGGCGGGCGCGTTTGCATCCAGTCGACCGCGGAAGCCGGGAAGCTGCCGACGGGTACTCGCTTCGTGATCGAAGAAAAGGACGGATGGACTCTGCGAGGGGTAACGCATATGACCGAGGGCAAGAGCCCCTGCCCGCTGATCGCCGAACGGCAGGCGCGACAGGGACCCGCTCGCTGATCTCCCCGTACCATGCCTCCACGCATGGAGGCCGCGACCGAGAAGACCACCTACACGCTCCCTGACGGCAAGCCGCTGGAGCTCCCCGCGGGTGCCACCGGCGCCGACGCCGCGGCGGCGATCGGCCCCGGCCTCGCCAAGGCCGCGTTGGCGATCAAGGTCGACGGCGAGCTGCGCGACCTGGCGGCGCCGCTGCCGGAGGGCGGGGGAGAGGTGGCGATCCTCACCGATCGCGACCCCGAGGCGCTGGAGCTGATCCGCCACGACGCCGCCCACGTGATGGCCGAGGCGGTGGTCGACCTCTACCCCGGCACCAAGGTGACGATCGGTCCGCCGATCGAGACCGGCTTCTACTACGACTTCGAGTTCCCGCCCGATACAAGGATCACCGAAGACGATCTGCCGAAGATCGAGGAGGCGATGCGCCGGCACATCAAGGCCGACGAGGAGTTCTCGCGCCGCGACGTGCCCGTCGACGAGGCGATCGAGATCTTCAAGTCCCAGGACCAGGGCTTCAAGGTCGAGCTGATCGAAGACCTCGTCCGCGACGAGGGGGTCGAGACCGTCTCGCTCTACCGCAACGGAACCTTCGAGGACCTCTGCCGCGGCCCGCACGGCCCCACGACCGGCCGCATCAAGGCGATCAAGCTCAGCTCGGTCGCCGGCGCCTACTGGCGCGGCGACGAGAACCGCGAGAGCCTGACCCGCATCTACGGCACCGCCTTCTTCTCGAAGAAGGACCTGGAGGAGCACCTCGAGCGCCTCGAGCAGGCCAAAGAACGCGACCACCGCCGGCTCGGCCCCCAGCTCGGCCTCTTCATGCTGCGCAAGGAGGCGCCGGGGATGCCGTTCTGGCTGCCCAACGGGACGACGCTGCTGCGCTCGATCGAGGCCGAGGTCCGCGACCAGCTGCGCAAGCGCGGCTACGAGGAGATCGCCACCCCGCAGGTGATGGACGTCGAGCTCTGGCACCGCTCCGGTCACTGGGACAACTACAAGGACGACATGTACTTCATGGAGGACGACGACCGCGGCTACGCGCTGCGGCCGATGAACTGTCCCGGCGCCTGCCTCGTCTACTCCGCCGACCGCCACTCCTACCGTGAGCTGCCGCTGCGGCTGGCCGAGTTCGGCCGCGTCTCCCGCAACGAGCGCGAGGGCGTCCTCCATGGCCTGCTCCGCGTCCGCGCCTTCACCCAGGACGACGCCCACGTCTACTGCACCGAGGAGCAGATCGGCGACGAGGTCGCTTCGATCTGCGAGGCGATCGACGAGCTCTACGCCCGCTTCGGCTTCGAGGACGTCCACGTCGAGCTCTCGACCCGACCGGAGAAGTCGATGGGGAGCGAGGAGCAGTGGGACAAGGCCGAGGCGGCGCTGGCCGAGGCGCTCGAGAGCCAGGGCCGCGAGTACACGCTCAACCCCGGCGACGGCGCCTTCTACGGGCCGAAGATCGACTTCCACATCACCGACGCGCTCGGCCGCTCCTGGCAGTGCGGCACCTGCCAGCTCGACTTCCAGATGCCGGAGCGCTTCGACCTCTATTACACCGGCGCCGACGACGCCGCCCACCGGCCGGTGATGATCCACCGCGCCCTGCTCGGCTCTATGGAGCGCTTCGTCGGGATCCTGATCGAGCACTACGCGGGCCGCTTCCCGACCTGGATGGCGCCGGTGCAGGCGATCGTCCTGTCGATCTCCGATCGCCACAACCCCTACGCCCACCGCGCCTACCAGCAGCTGCGCGAACTCGGGGTGCGGGTCGCCGTCGACGACCGCTCGGAGTCGATCGGCAAGAAGATCCGCGACGCCTCCACGATCGGCTTCTACCCCTACATGCTGGTCGTCGGCGACCGCGAGGAGGAGACCGACGGGGTGGCGGTCCGCTCCCGCGAGGACGGCGACCTGGGGGCGATGCCGCTGGCCGATTTCGCCGCCCGCGTCCGGGCCGAGACCGATGCCCGCTGAGCGCCGCATTTACGCCCGGCCGCTCGGTCTCTATACTGCGACGAACTTGATCGTAGGCACGAACAACCGCCGCCGCCGCTGAGCGCCCCGTGCCCGACCCCAGTCTCGTCCTCTTGAAGTCTCACCGTCTCTCGCGATAGTGCCGGTTCCTCGCAGGTTCGACCGGCGCCCTCCAGAGCGCGACACGACTCGGATCAACGACCGGATCCGGGTCCCGAAGGTGCGCCTGATCGGTGCCGACGGCGAGCAGCTCGGGATCCTCGACACCAGCGACGCGCTGAAAAAAGCACAGGACGCGAACCTGGACCTGGTCGAGGTCGCGCCGAACTCGAAGCCGCCGGTCACCCGCCTGCTCGACTACTCGAAGTACAAATACGAACAGGAGCAGAAGCAGAAGGCGGCGCGCAAGCACCAGCAGCAGGTCAACGTCCGCGAAATCAAGCTGCGTCCGAAGATCGCGACCCACGACTACGAGACGAAGAAGGGCCACGTCGAACGCTTCCTCAAGCACCGCGACAAAGTCAAGGTGACGATCATGTTCCGCGGCCGCGAGCAGGCCCATCCGGAGCGGGGCCGCAACCTGCTGCAGAAGCTCTTCGAGGACCTCGACGGCCTGGCGACGATCGAGTCGGCGCCGCTGCAGGAAGGTCGCAACATGAGCATGCTGCTCGGCCCCAGCAAAGAGGTCGACAAGCTTGCCGATTCCGACAAGGCCGAGGACGGCGCCACCGTCGACGCGCCCGAGGCCCCGCCCGAGTCGTAGCCGTATCGGAGTTCGTCCCCACCCGGGTGGGGTGAAAGTCGGAGGCGATGATCCTCGAAGTCCTCCTCTACGGATTGGGGTTGTTCTGGCTGCTGGGGCTGGTGCCGGCGGCGGCGATCTGCGCCCTCAAGGGCCGTTGGTTCTACTTCTGGGTGGGCTGGATCACCCTGGGGCTCGCCTGGGTCGTCGGGGCCTTCGCCTCGGATCCGGAGCGGCCCCGCGAGCGGGTTCGGGTCGTCGGTCTGGTTCTGGCGGCGGTCGCGGTCGTCCTCATCCTGGGATTGCTGGGAGCGCGTCCGACCCCGATCCTCGGGATTGACGGCGCTGCCCTGCAGAGTTCCCTCGGCACCACGGGGATATCGAGGGAGGGCGGCAGCTGCGAACGAGAAGGCGGCGGCAGCTGGACCTGCCTGCGCCACGACGAAGAGTTCAGCAGCACGGTGCCATATCGGGTTCACGTCAACGGCCTCGGCTGCTGGCACGCGAAGCTGCTGGTGCGGCCGGACAGGGAAACGGGCCCGAAGGACCTTTCCGGCTGCATCGGCCTCTTCGACTACGTCTTCGGCGGCGGACGCGGCGAGGGCGGGGACTAACCGAGGACCACGTCGGCGATCCGCTGCGCCGCGTGTCCGTCCCAGAGGGGCGGGGGCTGCAGGTGTGCGCCGGTGCGCTCGGCGAGCAGGGCCGGGATGCGGCCGATCGCGGCCGGGTCGAGCCCGAGCAGGGTGTTGGTGCCCGAGGTGAGGGTGACCGGTCGCTCGGTGTTGTCGCGCAGGGTGAAGCAGGGGATGCCTAGGTAGGTCGTCTCCTCCTGGATGCCGCCGGAGTCGGTGAGGACGGCGCCGGCGTCGGCGAGGAGCGAGAGGAAGTCGAGATAGCCGAGCGGCTCGATCAGGTGCAGGCCGGGCGCGTCGGGCTCCAGCCCTTCCATCATCTTCCGCGTCCGCGGGTGGACCGGGAAGACGACCGGCCGCTGCTGCGCCAGCGCCGCCAGCTGCGCGACCGTCTCGCTCAGTAACGGGCCGTCGACCAGGGCGGGGCGGTGGAGGGTGACGAGGACGTAGGAGGTCGGCTCGACCCCCAACTGCGCCGCCGCTCCCGCCGCCCGGAAGCGTCCTTCCAGGGCGACCAGGGTGTCGATCATCGTGTTCCCCGCCATGTGCATGCGCTCGCCGGGGATGCCTTCCGCCTCCAGGTTCGTCACCGCCTCGGGGCTGTGGAGGAAGAGCCACTCGGAGAAGCGGTCGGCGACGATCCGGTTCACCTCCTCGGGCATCGTCATGTCGAAGCTGCGCAGGCCCGACTCGATGTGGGCGACCGGGATCCCCATCTTCACCGCGGTCAGTGCCGCCGCCAGGGTCGAGTTGACGTCGCCGGGGACCATCACCAGGTCGGGCCGCTCGTCGGCCAGCACCGGCTCCAGCCGCTCCATCGTCTTTGCCGTCTGCGCCGCATGGCTGCCGGAGCCGACCTCGAGCATGTAGTCGGGCGCCGGCACCCCGAGCTCCTCCAGGAAGACCTCCGACATCAGCCGGTCGTAGTGCTGGCCGGTGTGGACGATCGCGTGGCGTCCCTCGGGATCGCGCTCGCGCAGCGCCCCGATCACGGGGGCCGTCTTGACGAAGTTCGGTCGCGTCCCGACGACGTAGAGGATGCGCATCGCGGCGCCAGCGTACTCGCGGGCGAGGCGTCTGCTTCAATAGCGGACTCGATGCCGAAGATGAAAACCCATTCCGGCGCCAAGAAGCGCTTCAAGAAGACCGCCAAGGGCAAACTCCGCGGCCGTCGCGCCTACTCCAGCCACATCCTGGAGAAAAAGTCGCCGAAGCGGAAGCGGAAGATGGCGAAACCGGTCGAGATCGCGCCGAGCGACGCGAAGAAAGTGCGGACGCTCCTCGGGGGTGGCAAGTGAGCCGCGTCAAGCGCTCCGTCCACGCGCGCAAGAAGCGCCGCAAGGTTCTGAAGGAAGCGAAGGGCTACTTCGGCCGTAAGCACTCCTCCTACCGCTTCGCCAAAGAGCAGGTGCAGCGGTCGGGAATGTACGCCTACCGCGACCGGCGAAACAAAAAGCGGACCTTCCGCCGGCTCTGGATCACCCGCATCAACGCCGCGGCGCGGCTCGAGGGCATGAGCTACTCGGAGTTGATTCACGGCCTGAACAAGGCCGAGGTCGAGGTCAATCGGAAGATGCTGGCCGAGATCGCCGTCTCGGACCGCGACGCCTTCCGCCGATTTGTGGAGATAGCCCGGGAGGGTGCGGCCGCCTGAGGGCGCACTGACATCACTCTCTCCCGGGCGGGCCGTTTATCGGCCCGCTTTTTCGTTCTGATGATCAAAAGCAACCAAAACGAGAAACTGAAATTGGTCCGCAAGCTGCGCGACCGCAAGCACCGCGAGCGCGAGGGTCTGTTCGCGACCGAGGGCGAGGACCTGCTGAAGGCGGGCTTGGTCGCCGGGGCTGAGCCGCGGTTCGTGCTGGTGGCAGTGGGTTCGGGCATCGGCGGCGAGGAGGTCGAGCCGGGACTGCTCGCCGCCGTCTCTTCCCTCGGCTCGGGCACCCGCGTGATCGCGGTCTGGCAGATCCCGGAGGTGAAAACGCTTTTGTCTCCGCATAGCGGAAAGAAAGGCGTTTTCGGCGCCGGCGCACCCCTTCTTTACCTGCACGCGGTCGGCGATCCCGGCAACGTTGGCACGATTGTGCGGACGGCCGATGCCTTCATCGACGGTCCGGTGGCCATTGGTCCCGATTGTGCCGACCCCTACTCGCCCAAAGCGGCGCGAGCCAGCATGGGGTCGATCTTCAATCAGCCGCCCGTTCAGGTTGGGGTGGAGGCGACGCCGGAGCCACGGGCAGCGCTGGTCGCTCACGGCGGCTCGGACCTCGACGCGCTTGACGGAGCCGCGACGATCTGCCTCGGGGCCGAGCGCGAGGGGCTGCCCGACGAGGTGCTCTCCGAGTGTGAGACCCGGGTGACGATCCCGCTGCGGCCCGGTGGTGCCGAGTCGCTCAACGTCGCCGCGGCGGCTGCGATCGCCGCTCAGCGGATATCTTCGCTCGCCATGCCGGAGGGTCAGAGCGATGCTTGAGCGGATCGAGGAGATCAGGGCCGAGGCCGCCGCGGCGATCGAAGGCGCCGTCAGCAGCGCCGAGCTGGAGGAGCTGCGGGTCCGCTACCTCGGCCGCAAGGCGGAGCTGACCTCGATCCTGCGCGGGATCGCCGAGCTGCCGCAGGAGGAACGGGGCGCGGTCGGCGGCGCCGCCAACAGGGCCCGCAAGGAGCTGGAAGCGCTGCTCGAGCAGCGCGCCGAGCGGCTCGACGCCTCCGAGCTGGAGGCGAAGCTGGTCACGGATCGGATCGACGTCACCCCGCCCGGGGCGCCGCCGCGGCCGGTCGGCCACGCGCACCTGATCGCCCGCACCACCCGCCTGATCGAGGACACGATGATCGGGCTCGGCTACCACGTCGCCGAAGGCCCGGAGATCGAGCACGACTACTACAACTTCACGGCGCTGAACCACCCGCCCGGCCACCCGGCGCGGATGCTCCAGGACACCTTCTACGTCCAGTCGCACCCCGACGTGCTGCTGCGCACCCATACCTCGCCGATGCAGGTGCGCTCGATGGAGACCCAGCCGCCGCCGATCTTCGTCATCGTCCCCGGCAAGGTCTACCGGCGCGACTCCGACGCCACCCACAGCCCGATGTTCCACCAGATGGAGGGGTTGGCGATCGCCGAGGGGATCACCCTCGCCGACCTGCAGGGGACGCTGCTGGCGATGTGCCGGGCGATCTTCGGCCCCGACCGCGAGGTGCGCCTGCGGCCGCACTTCTTCCCCTTCACCGAGCCGAGCGTCGAGGTCGACGTCTCCTGCTTCCAGTGCGGCGGCACCGGCGAGCTGGCCGGCGGCGAGCGCTGCAACCTCTGCAAGGGCCAGGGCTGGATCGAGATCCTCGGCGCCGGCATGGTCGACCCCAACGTGCTCGGCTTCGTCGAGTCCTATGGCTACGACGCCGAGCGGGTGCAGGGCTTCGCCTTCGGGATCGGGGTCGAGCGGGTGGCGATGCTGCGCCACGGCGTCCCCGACCTGCGGCGCTTCTTCGACAACGACGTGCGGATGCTGGAGCAGTTCGGATGAGGGGTTGGGCATGAGAGTCCCGTACGGATGGTTGCGCGAGTACTGCGACCCCGGCATGGAGCCGGCGAAGCTGGCCGACCGCCTGGTGATGACCGGGACCGAGGTCGAGCGGCTCGACCGGGTCGGGCCGCCCTCGGCCGAGGGCTTCGTCGTCGGCAAGGTGACGACGCGGGAGAAGCACCCGAAAGCCGACCGGCTCAGCGTCTGCCGGGTCGACACCGGCGACGGCGAGCGGGTGATCGTCTGCGGGGCGCCGAACGTCGACGCCGGGCAGACCGTCGCCGTCGTCCTGCCCGGGGCGACCATGCCGGGCGGGATGAAGATCCGCAAGGCCAAGCTGCGGGGCGTCCCCTCCGAAGGGATGATCCTCTCGGCGGCCGAGCTCGAAGTCGCCGAGGAGGCGGACGGGATCATGGTCCTCGACGAGGGGCCGGCGCCGGGGACGCCGTTGAGTGAGGTGCTGCCGCTGGGCGAGACGGTGCTGGAGATCGAGGTGACGCCGAACCGCAGCGACTGCTTCGGCGTCCATGGGGTCGCGCGAGAGGTGCACGCGATCACCGGTGCGCCGCTTGCCGTCGACCCCTGGGCCGAGGACGCACCGGCCGAGGGTGAGGGGGAGGCTTCCGACTACGCCTCGGTCGCGGTCGAGGTGCCCGAGCTCTGTCCGCGCTTCACCGCCCGCGTCTTCACCGACGTCGAGATCGGCCCCTCGCCGCTGTGGCTGCAGGCACGCCTCGCCGCCGCCGGCCAGCGCCCGATCAACAACGTCGTCGACATCACCAACTACGTGATGCTGCTGACCGCGCAGCCGCTGCACGCCTTCGACCTCGACCAGGTCCCGGGCGGCGAGCTGAACGTCCGCACCGCGACCGAGGGCGAGAAGATGACCACGCTCGACGACGTCGAGCGGACCTTCGACGCCGAGACGGTCCTCGTCTGCGACCGCAACGGCCCCTCCGGGATCGCCGGGATCATGGGCGGGCAGACCTCCGAGGTCTCCGCCGAGACGACGCGGGTCCTGCTCGAGGTGGCGAACTGGAACGGGACCAACATCCTGCGGACGTCGCGGGTGCTGGGGCTGCGCTCCGAGGCATCTTCGCGGTTCGAGAAGCAGCTGCACCCGGGGCTGACGATGCGGGCGCAGCGGATCGCCTCGCGGCTGCTGGTCGAGCTCTGCAGCGCCAAGCTGGTGCCCGGGACGATCGACGTCGCCGCCGAGGCCCCGGCGCCGCGGCGGTTGATCCTGCGGGCCGAGCGGGTCGAGGGCCTGCTCGGGATGTTCATCTCCCAGCAGGACCAGCAGACCTACCTGGAGCGGCTCGGCTTCGAGGTGCAGCCGGCCGGGGACGACCTCGAGATCGTCGTCCCGCCCGACCGCCACTACGACGTCACCCGCGAGGTCGACCTGATCGAGGAGGTGGCACGGGTCCACGGCATCGACGAGCACCTGCCGACGACCCTGCCCGCGGTCGGCGGCGCGGTCGGCGGCCTGAGCCGAGAGCAGCGGCTGCGGCGGCGGGCCGAGGACACCCTGCGCGACCTCGGTTTCGACCAGGCCGTCGGCTGGAGCTTCACCGATCCTGGCGAGGCCGAGCGCCTGCGGATCCCCGCCGACGACCCGCGGGCGAAGCCGGTGCTGCTCGCCAACCCTCTCTCCGAGGAGCAGTCGGCGATGCGCACGACCCTGCTCGGCTCCCTGCTCGACATCACCGCCAGGAACACCGCCCGCGGCACCGACGCGCTGGCGTTGTTCGAATCCGCCCGCGTCTATCTGCAAGAAGCCCCGAGCGTCGAGAAGGCGATCGATCCGCTGGCAGGCAAGTTCGCCGGCGATCAGCCGGCGCCGTTCGCGGAGCCGCACCGGTTCGCCGGGATCGCGGTCGGGCCGTTGGTGCCGCGTTCGTGGCGGGGTGGTGGGGAGCCCGCCGACTTCTTCACGCTCAAGGGCGTGCTGGAAGCGCTGGCGGCGCAGCTCGGGGTCGAGCTCGACTTCGCCCCGGCGGCGGAGCCGTTCCTGCATCCGGGCCAGGCTGCCGCGGTCTCGGTCGACGGCAGCCCCGCCGGCTGGCTCGGCGAGGTGCACCCGCTGGTCTGCCGGACCTGGGACCTCGACGCCGCGGTCGCCTTTGAAATCGACGCGGCGCCGCTGATCGCCGCCGCCACCGTCGGCGAGGAGGGTTACGAGGACGTCACCACCTTCCCCGCCGTCTACCAGGACCTCGCGGTCGTGGTCCCGGCCGAGGTGCCCGCATCCGAGGTGCGCGCTGCGGTCATGGCCGGCGGCGGCGAGCTGCTGCGTGCGGCCGAGGTCTTCGACCTCTACGAAGGCGAGCAGCTCGGCGAGGGGCAGAAGAGCCTCGCGCTCAACCTCGAGTTCCGCGCCGACGACCGCACCCTCACCGACGAGGAGGTCGCTGAGCGGCGCGAGGCGATCAAGGCGAAGCTGGACGAGATCGGGGGGTCGCTGCGTGAGTGACCTCAGCGCCCAACCGCTCGCCGGCGATCCCGCCGCGCGGGTGCTCGTCGCTGGCGCGTCGGGCTTCACCGGCGCCCTCGCCGCGCAGATCGTCTGGAACCACCCCCGGCTGCAGCTCGTCGCCGCCACCTCGCGCAGCGACGCCGGCAAGCGGCTCGACGCGATCTACCCGCGCTACCGGGTGCCGATCGAGCTGACCGAGCTGGACCTGGAGAACCTTCCCGAGGTCGATGCGGCGATCGTCGCCTACCCGCACGGCGCCGCCGCGCCGACCGACGCCGCGCTGCGCGAGCAGGGCATCCTCGTCGTCGACCTCTCCGCCGACTTCCGGCTGCGCGACCGCGCGACCTACGAGCGTTGGTATGGCGAGCACGGCGCTCCCGACCTCTTCGGCACCGGCGTCTACGGGCTCAGCGAGCTCTACCGCGACGAGCTGCGCGAGGCGAAGCTGGTCGCCACTCCCGGCTGCTACCCGACCGCCAGTGTCCTGGCGCTGGCGCCTCTCGCCGAACAGGGCCTGCTCTCGGAGGTCTTCGTCGCCGCGATGCAGGGCACCTCGGGTTACGGCCGCAGCAGCGACGACCTCGTCCACTTCTCGAACATGACCGAGAACGCCTTCCCCTACAAGACCGAGGGGCACCGGCACCGGCCGGAGATCGAGCAGGAGCTGGCGGCGCTCGGCAGCCCCGCGCCCGTCACCTTCGTCCCGCACCTGCTGCCGCTCGACCAGGGCGAGCTCGCGACCTGCTTCGCCACGCTCGGCGAGGCGACCTCGAAAGAGGCGATCGCCGACCTCTACCAGCGGCGCTACGCCGATGAGCCCTTCGTCCACGTCCTCGCCGGCCCGCCGAACCTGCGCGCCGTCCGCGACACCAACGAGTGCCACGTCTACGTCACCGTCGAGGAGCGGGGGAGGGTGATGGCCTTCTCCACCATCGACAACATCTGGAAGGGCGCCTCAAGTCAGAGCGTGCAGAACTTGAACCTGATGCTGGGGCTGGACGAGACGGAGGGGCTCGTATGACCGATTCGACCGCGGCCACCTCCTTCTTCCGTTCGCGTTGGGTCGACGCTCCTGACGGCGTCGAGGAGCTCGATCCCAACCTGATCGCCCCCGGCTTTCGCGCCGGCGGCGCCCACTGTGGGCTCAAGGGCGGCGGCCGCACCGACGTCGGCCTGATCGTCTGCGACGCCGAGCGGGTCGACTCGGCCCTGCTGCTGACCCGCAACGCTTCCTCGGCGGCGCCGATCCGCGTCTGTCGCGAGCGCTGCGACCACGGCGACATCCGCGCCGCCGTCGTCAACAGCGGCAACGCCAACGCCGAGACCGGCGCGCAGGGATACGCCGATGCGCTGGCGATGTCCGAGGTCGCCGCCGAGCAGCTCGGCCTGGAGCAGCCGCAGGTCGCCGTCGCCGAGACCGGCACGATCGGCGTGCCGCTGCCGGTCGACGCCGTCCTGGCCGGGATCGCCGAGGCCACCTCGGGCCTTTCCGAGGAAGGCGGCACCGCCTTCTCCGACGCGATCCTCACCACCGACCGCTGGCCGAAGCGCTGTACCCTGCGCGCCGGCGGCGTGACGCTTTCCGCCCAGGCGAAGGGGGCAGGGATGATCGAGCCGAACATGGCGACGATGCTCTGCTTCGTCCAGACCGACGCGGTCGTCGAGGACGCCGACGCGCTGCTGCGCGCCGCCGTCGACGCCTCCTTCAACCGGATCACCGTCGATGGCCAGATGAGCACCAACGACACCGTGCTGCTCCAGGCCTCCGGCACCTCCGGCCGGCCGCTGCCCGTGGGCCTGCTGGAGGCGGTGCTGATGCAGCTGGCGATCGAGATCGTCCGCGACGGCGAGGGCGCCGCCCGCACCGCGCGGATCGAGGTCACCGAGGCCGCCACCCAGGCCGAGGCCGAGCGGGTCGCCCGCGCGATCGCCAACTCGCCGCTGGTGAAGACGGCGTTGTTCGGCCGCGACCCCAACTGGGGCCGGATCGCCCAGGCCGCCGGCGCCGCGCTGGTCGGCGAGGACCTGGAGGAGCTGGGGGCTGAGAACATCGACGCCGCCGAGCTCGGTGCCGACGTCCCCGAGGCCGAGATCGGCCTGCGGCTCGGCCGCGGTGACCACAGCGCCCACGTCTGGTTCTCCGACCTCGGTTTCGACTACGTCAAGCTCAACGCGGAATACACGACGTGACCGATCCCACCAACACGGATCACACCAACACCCGCTACGACAGCGGCAGCGTCGCCACCCTGCTCGAGGCGCTCCCCTACATAAGGGAGTTCCACGGCCGCACGATCGTGATCAAGTACGGCGGCGCGGCGATGCTCGACGAGGAGCTGCGGGACGCCTTCGCCACCGACGTCGTCCTGCTCAAGTACGTCGGCCTCAACCCGATCATCGTCCATGGCGGCGGCCCCGAGATCACCCGCTACATGGAGAAACTCGACCTCGAGGTGCGCTTCCACGAGGGTCTGCGCGTCTCCGACGCCGAGACGGTCGAGGTGGCGAAGATGGTTCTGGTCGGCAAGCTCAACTCGGAAATCGTCCAGCGGCTGAACCGCCACGGCCAGGCCGCGGTCGGCCTCTCCGGTGAGGACGGGACGCTGTTCGAGGTGACGCCGGTCGCCAATGCCGAGCAGGTCGGCTTCGTCGGCTCGATCGAGCGGGTCGACGTCGACGTCCTCAACCACATCGCCGCCGACTACATCCCGGTGATCGCCTCCTCGGCCTCCGACCGCAGCGGCCAGTCCTACAACGTCAATGCCGACGAGGCCGCCGGCAAGGTCGCCGCTGCGATCGGCGCCCACAAGGCGATCTTCCTCACCGACGTCGAGGGCTGGCTCGCCGACCCCGACGACGAGGGCTCGCTGATCTCCCGCGCCACGGTGGGCGAGGTCGACGAGAAGCTGCCGGGTCTGGCGGGGGGGATGCGGCCGAAGCTGGCGGCCTGCGTCGACGCGATCCAGGGCGGCGCCCAGTCGGCCCACATCATCGACGGCCGGATCCCGCACAGCCTCCTGCTGGAGCTCTTCACCGACGCCGGCATCGGCACCATGGTCACCCCATGACCGACGTCGCCGACGGCATCGGCCTGGAGGACACCCGGGCGCTCGAGGAGCGCTACCTGATGCGCACCTACAAGCGGGCGCCGGTCGACTTCGTCCGCGGCGAGGGCCCGCTGCTCTGGGACGTCGACGGCAAGCGCTACCTCGACTTCCTCACCGGCATCTCGGTCTGCTCGGTCGGTCACTGCCACCCGGAGGTGGTGAAGGCGGTGCGCGACCAGGCCCACCGCCTGATGCACGTCTCCAACCTCTTCTACACCGAGCCGATGGCGCAACTGGCGCAGCGGCTCTCGGAGTCGAGCCTCGGCGGCCGCGTCTTCTTCTCCAACTCAGGCACCGAGGCGATCGAGTGCGCGATCAAGGTCGCCCGCAAGCACGCCCACCAGCGCGGGATCGCCGAGCCGGAGATCGTCAGCTTCGAGGGCGACTTCCATGGCCGCAGCTACGGCGCGCTCTCGGCGACCCCGGGGCTGGCGAAGAACGAGGCGCTGGGGCCGATGCTGTCGGGCTTCCGCTCGGTCCCCCACAACGACGCGGTGGCGCTGCGCGAGGCGGTGGGTGAGAACACGGCGGCGGTCCTGATCGAGCCGATCCAGGGCGAGGCCGGCGTCTACCTGACCAGCGAGGAGGCGCTGAAGGCCGCGCGCGAAGCCTGCGACGAGGTCGGCGCGCTGTTGATCCTCGACGAGATCCAGACCGGCGTCGGCCGCACCGGCTCGCTCTGGGCCTACGAGCAGACTCCAGTGCGCCCTGACGTGCTCACCAGCGCCAAGGCGCTCGGCGGCGGCGTCCCGATCGGCGCCTGCGTGACCGCACCCAGCTGTGCCGACGTGCTCGAGCCCGGCGATCACGGCTCGACCTTCGCCGGCGGCCCGGTCGCCACCGCCGCCGCGCTTGCCGTCCTCGACGTCGTCGACGACCCGGTCCTGCTGCGGCACGTGCGCGAGCTCGGCGCCTACCTCCGCGAGCAGCTCGACGGCCTCGAGGGCGTGCGCGAGACCCGCGGCCGCGGCCTCATGGTCGGGGTCGAGCTGGAGGAGGGGGTCGACGCGGCGGCGATCGGCGCCGACCTGCTCGACCGCGGCCTCGTCGTCAACGTGCCGCGGCCGGACACGCTGCGCCTGCTGCCGCCGCTGGTGATCGATTCCGACCACGCCGACCACGCAGTCGGCCTGATCGGCGAAGCCCTTCTAGGCTTCTCAGCCGGATGAGTACCGGTCAGCGCCGAGAGTTCTCGAAGAAGCAGAAGCAGTTGCGGGCGGATACCGCCGAGCGCCTGGAGGCGATCGTCGAATCCGCCGAGCGCGCCGCCGAAGGGGTCATCGACGACGCCGAAGCGCAAGCGCGCCGCTACCTGGCGCAGGCCAGGGCGGAGGCCGACCGACTATCGGAGGGAAAGCTGTCGGAGCTCTCCGACCTGGTCGACACGCTGATCGGGCAGGCGGCTTCGTTGCGGCAGGAGGCCGAGCGCCTGCAGGCGATGCTCGAAGCGGCGAAGGCGCACATCGACGGCGAGGAAAGCCGCCCCGTTCCCGAGGCGCCCCGGCAGGACGAGCAGCCCGAGGGGCCGCAAGTCCCCCGTCTGCGGGCGGTGGGCGAAGAAGGGAAGATGGAGCCTGCCCCGCCCGCGCCCGATCGTGGCGACGCGGCCGGTGCCCGGCTGCTTGCCACCCAGCTGGCCGTCTCCGGCAGCAGCAGGGAGGAGATCGAGGAGCGCCTGCGAAGCCGGTTCGAGGTCGAGGACACCACGGCGATCCTCGACGCGATCCTGGGACCTGAGGAGTAGAGACAGATGCACGACGACCCGACGCGGATCATGGGCCCGGAAGGGCGCGGCCCCGGTGGCCGCGGTCCCGAAGACCGCAACAACAACACGCGCTGGCTGGTCGCCGGCCTGATCGCGGTGATCGTCGGCCTGCTGATCGCGGTGGTTGTGATCGCCAACGGCGACAGCGGCGAAAGCTCGACCAGCTCCAGCACCACGACCACCTCGACCGCTCCGACGACGACCGAAAGCTCGACGACCACGACCACCGAATCGACGGAAACGACGACCACCGAAGAAGAAGAACAGCCGCCGGAAGAACGCGAAGAAGCGCTCGAAGAAGAAGAAACGCCGCCCGAAGAACCGGAAGAAGAAGGCGGCAGCGGCGGCATCGAAGCTCCCTGACGCTCGCGCGTGGCAGACTTGCGCTCCCCGTGAGCGTGGACCAACCCCATTTCCAGCCGACGGCCAGCTACGAGGCCGATCCGGCGACCGTAGATCGCGTGCTCCTGCTCTACTCGGGCGGGCTCGACACCAGCGTGATGCTGAAGTGGATCCAGGAGGCCTACGAAGCCGAGGTCGTCTGCCTCACCGTCAACCTCGGCCAGCCCGGCGAGGACTACGGGGTCATCGAAGAGAAGGCGCGCCGGCTCGGCGCCGTCGAGTGCCACACGGTCGACGCCCGCGAGCGCTTCGCCGCCGAGTTCCTGGCGCCGGCGATCAAGGCCAACGCCGTCTACGGCAAAGGCTATCCGCTGTTCACCGCGCTCGGGCGGCCGCTGATCGCCCAGCTCGCGGTCGAGTACGCCCGTCGCAGCGGCTGCGACACGATCGCCCACGGCTGCACCGGCAAGGGCAACGACCAGGTCCGGATCGAGGCGACCGTCGCCACCCTGGCGCCCGAGCTGAAGACGATCGCTCCGGTCCGCTCCTGGGAGATGGGCCGCGAAGAGGAGATCGCCTACGCGCGCGAGCATGGGATCCCGGTCAAGGGCGGGACCGAGGTCGCGCCGTACTCGATCGACGACAACCTCTGGGGGCGCTCCTCGGAGGGTCGCTGGATCGAGGAGCTTGACCACGCGCCCGAGGACGACGTCTTCCAGCTGGTGACGCGGCCGGAGGAGGCGCCGGACGAGCCGGAGACGGTGATCGTCGGCTTCGAGGACGGCGTGCCGGTCTCGCTCAACGGCGAGCGCCTGGGGCTGGTCGAGCTGCTGGAACGCGCGGCCGAGATCGGCTGCCGCCACGGGGTCGGCATCGTCGACCACATCGAGGATCGGATCGTCGGCCTCAAGGTGCGCGACATCTACGAGGTGCCGGCGGCGGCGATCATCCTCCCCGCGCACGAGGAGCTGGAGCGCCTGGTCGGGACGATCCACCAGAATCAGTTCAAGCCGGCGCTCGACCAGAAGTGGGGCTACCTCGTCTACGCCGGGCTCTGGTGGGAGCCGCTGCGGACGGATCTCGACGCCTACATGGACGCGGTCAACCAGCAGGTGACGGGGGAGATCGGGCTGCGTCTGTTCAAGGGCTCGGTGCGCGTGGTCACCCGCTCTTCGCCCAACGCCGTCTACGACGCCCAGCTCGCGACCTTCTCAGAGTCCGGCGGTCTCTTCGATCAGAACGCCTCGCCGGGCTTCATCGAGCTCTGGTCGCTGCAGTCGCGGATGGCGCACCGCATCCGCAACCAGGACGAGGGCGGGGGGGACTGATGTACAACCGGATCGGCAAGGCCTCGCTCAAGTTCGCCTTCCGCTACGTGCGGCGGCGCTATCGGCGCGAGGCGCGGATCGCCCTCGGGGTCGGCATCCTCGCCGCGGTCGCCGCCGCCTACCTGGCGACCCGGGAAGTGCCCGAAGGCTGAGCCCGGCCGCAAGCTTTCTTGCGGTTTATCGGCAACTTGCAGGAGTTTTGAGCCCGGCTCGCTAGCCTCAGCCGCCTCGTGCGGCCGCTCGAGCCCAGAAGGGATTTCCTCCGGATCTGCGCCGCAGCGTCGCTCTGCGCGCTGCTCGCGGTGCTGATCGCTGCCGTCGGCACGGCCGGCGCGACCAAGGCCGACACGCTGGAGGCGAAGCTGGCGCATGCGCGTGACGAGGCGAGTTCGCTCTCCTCGCAACTGCAGGCGACGACGGCGGAACTGGCTAGCGCCGAAGGCGAAGCGGCAAAGGCTCAGGCGCGCGAGGAAAAGCTCAGCGGGCTGCTCCAAGAGGGTCGCGAACGGGCGGCGGAGCTCGCCGGCAAGCTGCGAGCGACCCGCCATCACCTGGCGATCGAGAAAGCGCGCCTGCAACGGTCCCGCGCGGTGCTCGCCGATCGCCTCGTCGCGATCTATGAGAGCGGCACGCCGGACACGGCCGATCTCGTCCTCGAATCGAGCGACTACCAGGACTTCATCGCCCGCAACGACTACCTGCGGGCGATCTCCGAAGCCGACAGCTCCCTCGCCGACCGGGTCGCCGAAGTGCGCGCCGCCGTCCACGCCGAGGTGCTGAAGGTCTTCGACCTGAAGGCCGAAGCGATCGCCTACGACGAACGGCTCGAAGCCGCACGGGCCGAAATCGCCGAAGTGCGCGAAGCGGCCGAGGCCGCGGCGGCGCGGCTGCAATCGCTCGAGGGCAGCCGCGAAGCCTCGCTGGCGACGCTGAAAGGCGACATCGCCGAATGGGTCGAGGAGGTCCAGGAAGCCCGCCTGGCCGAATCGGAAGCCGAAGCCGAAGAAGAAGTCGGCCGCTGGCTCGGCGGCCCCTACGCGATCCCGACCTACATCGTGATGTGCGAGTCCGGCGGCAACTACAGCGCCCTCAACCCCTCCAGCGGCGCCGGCGGCGCCTACCAGATCCTGCCCTCGACCTGGGAACTCTACGGCGGCCAAGGCGAACCGCAGAACGCCCCCAAGGCCGAACAGGACCGGATCGCCGGCGAAATCTGGGCCGACTCGGGCCCCAGCGCCTGGGTCTGCGGCTAAGTCACGCTTTCGCGCGAAAGCTGCGCGTGAATTTTTGAAATCTGCGTGCCTCTGTAGACAATTGATTCCCTATGCTTTTCTCATGGCAGTCATGGCAAGGGAACAGTGGACCGACCAGCGGCTCGACGATCTCAAGGAGAGCGTCAATCAGCGGTTCGACCAAGTCGACAAGAAGTTCGAGCAGGTGGACATGGACATTCGTGAACTCCGCTCAGACATGAAGACCGGGTTCGCCGAAGTCAATGCCCGCTTTGACGCGATGCAGCGGATGATGGTCGTCGGCTTCGTAACGCTCTTTACGGGAATCGTCGCCAGCATCATCACGGCCATCCTCGCGGGGTAGCTCCAACCACCCCGTAAATCGCGCGGAAGCGTTACGAAACGCGCGGGCTCCATCCTCCCGGCTTGGCATCATCGAGAGGCACGTGAGCCCTGCCTCGGCCGTACATCTCCATGCCCACAGCGAGTACTCGCTGCTCGACGGCGCCTGCAAGATCGACGCGATGGCGGCCCGGGCCGCGGAGCTCGACCAGCCGGCCCTGGGGCTGACCGACCACGGCGTCATGAACGGCGCCGTCGACCTCTACAAGGCCTGCAAGAAGCACGGGATCAAGCCGATCGCCGGTCTCGAGGCCTACTTCGTCGACGACCGCCACGCGATCAAGGAGCAGACGCGCTACGAGCGCAACCACCTCACCCTGCTGGCCGAGACCGACACCGGCTTCGCCAACCTGGTCAAGCTCACCTCGGCAGGCTTCCTCGAAGGCTTCTCGCGGGGCAAGGCCAACGTCGACATGGAGCTGCTGGAGCGCCATTCCGAGGGCGTGATCGTCCTCACCGGCTGCCTGCAGTCCCGCTTCTGCCGCCGCCTTGTGGAAGAGCGCGAGGACGACGCCCGCACCCACCTCGACGACCTGATCCAGGCCTTCGGCCCCGAGCAGGTCTACTTCGAGGTGCAGAAGAACGGCATCGCCGAGCAGGACAAGGCGAACCAGGGGATCGTCCGCTTCGCCCGCGAGCTGAACCGGCCGCTGGTCGGCACCGCCGACGTCCACTACCTGCGCCGCGAGGACTTCGACAACCACGCGGCGCTGCTCTGCGTGCAGACGAAGTCGACGCTGCAGATGCCGAAGATGAGCTTCGACACCAACGAGTTCTACATCAAGGACAACGCCGAAATGGCGGACTCGTTCGCCGAGTGGCCGGAGGCGGTGCCGACGACGCTGGAGATCGCCGAGCGCTGCGACATCGAGATCGAGCTCGGCAAGCTGCTGCTGCCGCGCTATCCGGCCCCCGACGGCGAGGAGCCGGAGGCGATGCTGCGCCGGATCGCCGCCGAGGGCCTGCGCGCCCGCTACGGCGACCCGCTGCCGGCGGAGGCGGTCGAGCGGCTCGAGTTCGAGCTCGGGGTGATCGAGGAGATGGGGTTCTCGTCCTACTTCCTGATCGTCTGGGACTTCGTCCGCTACGCGAAGGAGAACGGCGTCGCCGTCGGCCCCGGCCGTGGCTCGGCCGCCGGCTCGATCGTCTCCTACTCGCTCAACATCACCGACCTCGATCCGCTCGCCAACGACCTGCTGTTCGAGCGCTTCCTCAACCCCGGCCGCAAATCTATGCCGGACATCGACATCGACTTCTCGGTCCGCGGACGCGAGCGGATGATCCGCTACGTCGGCGAGAAATACGGCCGCGAATCGGTCGCCCAGATCATCACCTTCGGCAAGATGGCGCCGCGCGCCGCGACCCGCGACGCCGCCCGCGTGCTCGGCTTCGACTACGCCACCGGCGACCGCTTGGCGAAGCAGATCCCGGAGCCGATCATGGGTCGCAACCCCTCCTTCGAGGACTGCCTGAAGCCGGGCGAAGAGCTGAAGAAGACCTACGACGCCGAGCCCGACGCGAGAAAAGTCATCGACGTCGCCCAGGGGCTCGAGGGGATCATCCGCAACAACTCGATCCACGCCGCCGCGGTGGTGATCGCCGACCGGCCGCTGCAGGAGATCGTGCCGCTGCAGCTGGCCGAGGATCGCAGCGCCCCGGCCCCTAGCAACGGCAGCGGGTCCGGCAAGCCCGAGCGCCAGTACAAGATCGTGACCCAGTACTCGATGGGGCCGATCGAGGAGATCGGGCTGCTGAAGATGGACTTCCTCGGCTTGCGCAACCTCGACGTGATCGAGGACGCGATCGCGATCATCGAGCGCTCGCGCGGGGAGAAGCTGGACATCGCCGAGATCCCGATGGACGACGCGAAGACCTTCGAGATGCTCGCCAAGGGCGATTCGACCGGCGTCTTCCAGCTCGAGTCCGAGGGCATGCGCGAGGCGATGAAGAAGGTGCGGCCGACCGAGTTCGACGACATCGTCGCCCTCGTCTCGCTCTACCGCCCCGGCGCGATGGCCTACATCCCCGCCTACGCCAAGGGCAAGCGCAACCCCGCCGGGGTCACCTTCCCGGACGAGCGCCTGCGCCCGATCACCGAGTCGACCTACGGCTGCGTCCTCTACCAGGAGCAGTTGATGGAGATCGCCAAGCAGATGGCGGGCTTCAGCCCCTCGGAGGCGGACGACCTGCGCAAGGCGATCGGCAAGAAGAAGCGCGACCTGATGGCGACGATGAAGTCGCACTTCCTCGAGGGGATGAAGAAGTCGGGCACCGCCGACAGGGTCGGCGCCGACCTCTGGGGCCTGATGGAGGCAGCCGCCGACTACTCCTTCAACAAGTCGCACGCCGCCTGTTACGCGCTGATCGCCTACCGCACCGCCTACCTCAAGGCCAACTACCCGGCCGAGTACATGGCGGCGGTGATCTCCTCGGTGATGAACACCAAAGACAAGGTGCCGTTCTTCGTCAACCGCTGCGCGGAGATGGGGATCGACGTGCTGCCGCCCGACGTCAACTCCTCCGACCACTCCTTCGTCGTCTCCGAGAAAGCGA
>Ga0157372_10000332_pt1 | contig 51907 bp, 54 predicted proteins | sample C55metaG_FD_115307 | JGI IMG/M metagenome (GOLD analysis project Ga0157372, IMG submission 115307) | Corn rhizosphere microbial communities from Kellogg Biological Station, Michigan, USA - C5-5 metaG | ecosystem: Host-associated > Plants > Roots > Rhizosphere > Soil | place: USA: Michigan...
GAATAATTTCGATGGAGATTATGCAAAAGCATTTAACGAGCACTTCCAGAGGAAGGCTACAATTGTTATATACCCCGCAGAATGGTGGAGGGGCAGTTATTTTGAAGTGAAGTACGAAAAGGAATAATGCGAATCCTGGTGTAGCACATGCCAAAGCCTCTTTCTAAAAACAAAAAAGCATCCTAAAAGATGCTTTTTCGCCTTGTGGCCCCGAGAGGGTTCGAACCTCCAACCTGCGGCTTCGGAAACCGACACTCTATCCAGTTGAGCTACGGGGCCAGGCTGCAAAGATATTTATTTATCCTCTCAAAATTTTGAAAAATTCAGGTAATTCCGTCCGGATCACGGGCAATTTACTTCCACCTGTTACGAAGCACAAATTTTGTATTTTTGCTATACCACCTTAAATTATTTAAAATGGCCTGGGAAGACGATGACGATGATAACGATTTCGGATCCGGTGATGATGAATTATCGGAAGAAGAAATGAAGAAATTTGAATGGGAACGGCAGGAAAAATACAAAGCCATTCACAACCATCCGCTGTACAAACTTGCCGTGGAGATCATGGAAACCGTAAATGCCCTCAACGAGAGCATTGTGGACGATGACGACCGCCAGATGTACGAAATGACGCTTACGGAAGCCTCCCTCATGCTGGCGCCAAAAATAGCCGGCGCAATGGGCTCGGGCTCCCGCATCCTTTCCTTGCAGAATGCAGCTATCATCCGCTACCACGCAGAATTCCTGCTTACCTCCACCTCCGGCCTTAAATCCCTCGATTCGGTGGATAAAAAGTATGTGCAGCTTCTCCGGGAGGACATGATCGAGTTCCGCTCCCTCTTCAAGGCATGGGTAAAGGAGATCAAGAAAATGCCGAAGGATGACTATGAGGATGAATGGGGATTATACACGAATTAAGACCTGCCGGATCACACCTTACTTATCTTTCCATCATTTCCCGGATCGACATCGCATTCGCCACAGCAGCCAGCAACGCGGTATTATTGAAATAAATATACCTTTCGTTACATTCTGCAGGTACCTGCTTTGTGAGCTTTTTCAGCTGCGGCAGGGTGTACTCCGACTTATACAGCAAGGGCCTTCCGTGAAAGCGCATGTAAAAGCGCTCTTTCGTTTTTACGATCTCGTCGGGCATGCCCGGGTAATCATTGTTGCAGAAAATGATCTGATGCTGCTCCAGCGCCTCGTACACTTTTTTGTCCCACCAGCTTGCATTCCTGAATTCAATAACCGTTGAAGGGTCATGCGGGACCGATGCAAGCAGGTGCTCTAAATTTTCGTCGGTGTAGCTGAGCGAAGGCGGCAGCTGGTACAATACGCAGCCGAGCTTTTCCTGCAAGCCCCCTTCCACTATCTGCAGGAATTCCTTCACTTTCTCTTTCGCATTCTTCATTTTCATGGAATGCGTGATTATTTTGTGCGCCTTTACGGAAAATTTAAAACCGGGAGGCGTGGCCTTATACATGCCTTCAAGGCTTTTCAGCGTAGGAAAGCGGTAAAAGCTTGCGTTCAGCTCCACAGTGTTGAACTTTGAGCTGTAATGGGCCAGCCATTTCGAACGTGCGAGCTCAGCAGGGTAAAACTTACCCTTCCAGCCGGGATAAACAAATCCGGAGCAGCCGATGTGATTCTTTTTCATACTGTTGCACGTACAAAAAAAAATATTCCCGGCCCTGCGGGAAATTAAATCCCCGCCTTGGGCTGGGGCTGCATCTGAAAAAGTTCACAGATCCGTTACAGGAACATCTGTTCGATTATTTCCGCGGTTACCGGCTTTTCCAGGTAGTTTTTCACGTGCTTATTGGTAAGTGCGCGTTCCTTATTGTGAAGGTCGCCGGAAAAGGAAAGCGCTATAATTGAAACATAGCCGCGGGTTTTGGGGTCCAGCTCCTCAAATTCCCGGAGGAACTCCCAAATGGTAACGGGATAAAGATCGATGTCCATGAAAAGGATGGCGTAATCCGCCTTCCTGTTCCCCGAATACTCGGAAACAATATAGCGAAGGGCGCTTTCGGGACAGCTGAATACGCTGATCTCGGCCGCTGCGATCACCGACCTGATGGCCTTTGAAAGCAGAAGGGCATTTACATCATTATCGATGATAATGAAACGCGGGAACTTTTTTTTCATTGGCTCGTTCCCATTGATCCGGGAGTGTTTTAAAAAGATGAATGGATATATCCGGCGTAGTTGAAAGCGAGCCCGTTTCTTCCGAAAATGCGTATTAATTTAATAATGATACTATTAAATTTTATTTACAATAAACAAAAATAGAATAATAATACAATTATATTGAATCATTATGCAGGAATTGTGATAAAAAAAAGGTATCCTTTGTAGAATGAAGGATATGCACATCGGTAAACTCATCGAATTACGGATAGAGCAGATAGGAATGACAAAGGCGGAATTTGCAAGACGGATCAACCGGTCGCCGCAAAATGTACAGGATCTTTTAACAAGAACTTCAGTGGATACCTCACTGCTGCTTGCTATAGGCAAGGCTTTGGGCTATAACTTCTTCAGGGCGTTTATCAATTACACCGAAGTGATTTCCGACCTCAAGAAGAAAGGGATGAATGCCCCTTCCGGCAAAAACAGCATCGAAGACCTCGAAAAAACCCTCGCACACATTACAAAAGAACAGGACAAGCTGAAAGCAGAGCTTAAGAAAATGAAGAAAAAGTAAAATCCCGCCGAAGCGGGATTTTTTTATGCGGTAACTGCAGTCTTTTTTTCTTTCACCGACGACACCATCGCTATAAAATCGTCGAACAGGTAGCGTGCATCAAACGGGCCGGGGCACGCCTCCGGGTGATACTGAACGGAGAACACCGGCTTATCGGTACGGCGCAATCCCTCAACCGTATTATCATTCAGGTTCATGTGCGTGATCTCCATATTCGATACTTTGGAAACATCCTCGGGCTTCACGCTGAAGCCGTGGTTTTGAGAGGTGATCTCGCTTTTGCCGGTGATCATATTCTTAACGGGCTGGTTGATCCCCCTGTGCCCTTTATGAAGCTTGAACGTAGGAATTCCGGAAGCTTCCGCGATGAGCTGGTGACCCAGGCAGATGCCGAATGTAGGTACTCCCGATTCCATCACCTTTTTTACGATCGCCACCTCGTCCTTCATCACCGAAGGATCGCCGGGGCCGTTAGAGATCATAAAACCGTCGGGATTCCATTTCATCATTTCCTCGAAGGAAGCATTCATCGGAAATACCTTCAGGTAGCAGCCTCTTTCCGTCAGAGATCGTAAAATATTGGTCTTGGTGCCGTAATCGGTCACAGCCACCCTGAATTTTGCATTGGGATCGCCTGCAAAATAAGGCTCCGTGGTGCTTACCTTTGAAGAAAGCTCCAGGCCGGCCATGGAAGGCACCTTTTTGAGCTTTTCCATCAGAACGTCAATATCCAGGGTCTCGGAAGAGATGATGCAGTTCATGGCGCCTTTATCGCGGATATATCTTACGATAGCGCGCGTATCAACGTCGGAGATGGCAACTACGCCACCTTTCACAAAATAATCCTTTAAAGAGCCGTTTGAGCGTTTTCTTGAATGGAATTCATTGAATTGTTTACATACGAGGCCGGCGATCCTGATCGAGCCCGACTCCGTTTCGGTATCATTCACCCCGTAATTCCCGATATGCACATTGGTGCACACAACGATCTGCCCGAAATAGGACGGATCCGTAAAGATCTCCTGGTAGCCGGTCATGCCGGTGTTGAAACAGATCTCGCCTGCGGTGGTCCCGATCGCTCCGGCTGCTTTGCCGTAAAACACTTTTCCATCTTCCAGTACTAAGATCGCGGGGGCTTTTGCTGTGTATTTCATAGTTTTTCTTGCCTTGTCCTGGCCGGATCTTTATCTGGCCCTGTAACTCAGGATTCTTTTAAATCCAGCGTCCTGCAGGCATCCGGCCATAAAAAAAGGATAAAGCAAAAATACTTTATCCTTTTTATGATTTAAAATTTTAATTTCACAAATTATTCACTTTTTGAGTTGTCGTCTGCCGATTCCTCTTTTTTATCTTCCGGCTTGTCGGTTGCTTTCGCCTCGGTCGCTTTCTTTTTACCGCCGCGCCTTGAAGTTTTAGCTTTTGCAGGTACTTTTGCAGCCAGCATGTTCTCGTTAAAGTCTACCAGTTCGATAAAACACATATCGGCATTATCACCAGCGCGGGCACCTGTTTTCAGGATCCTTGTGTATCCACCCGGACGGTCAGCCACTTTTACGGCAACGTCCCTGAACAGCATGCTTACAGCTTCCTTGTTGCCAAGGTAAGCAAACACTGTACGTCTTGAATGAGTTGAATCATCCTTCGATTTTGTGATCAGCGGTTCAACGTATGTTCTTAACGCTTTTGCTTTTGCAAGCGTGGTAGTGATCCTTTTGTGCAGAATTAAAGAGCAAGCCATATTTGACAACATCGCTTTGCGGTGTGCTGATTTCCTGCCTAAATTGTTTATTTTATCTCCGTGTCTCATTTTTTTATTGAATTATTGAATTGTTGATCTGGTGATTTAGTGAATTAAGATTTAGTGTAATGGGACTAAATCTCCATTTCTCTAATTCTCTATTTCTCCAATTGTATTTTAGTCTTTATCTAATTTATATTTTGCTAAGTTCATTCCGAAGTTCAGGCCTTTGTTTGCAACAAGGTCTTCCAGCTCGGTAAGTGATTTTTTACCGAAGTTGCGGAATTTCAGCAGGTCATGCTTCGCGAAGGAAACCAGGTCCGCCAGTGTTTCAACATCAGCAGCTTTTAAGCAATTTAAAGCGCGTACTGAAAGGTCCATATCAACTAACTTTGTTTTGAGGAGCTGACGCATGTGCAGTGAAGTTTCGTCAAATTCCTCAGTCGCCATTTTTTCTTCAGTATCCAGTGTGATACGCTCATCGGAGAATAACATGAAGTGGTGGATCAGGATCTTTGCAGCTTCTTTCAACGCTTCTTTCGGGTGGATAGATCCGTCGGTAACGATGTTCATTACGAGTTTCTCATAATCCGTTTTCTGCTCCACACGGTAGTTCTCGATGCTGTACTGTACATTTTTGATCGGGGTGTAGATAGAATCGATAGGGATTAAGCCTGCGCTCGAGTTAACCGGCTTGTTTTCCTCTGCAGGAACATAACCGCGTCCTTTATCGATCGTAAGCTCGATCTTCAATTTAACGTTGGATTCCATGTTGCAGATCACAAGATCAGAGTTCAACACCTGGAAACCGGAAGTGAATTTTCCGATATCGCCTGCAGTAAGCTGGGTTTTACCGGTAATGTTCACAGTCACTTTTTCAAAGTCAGTAGTATCGATCTGTTTCTTGAAACGAACCTGCTTCAAGTTAAGTATAATTTCTGTAACGTCTTCTGTAACACCTTTCAATGTTGAAAATTCGTGGTCAACCCCTTCGATCTTCACAGTAGTAATCGCATGCCCTTCAAGAGATGACAACAAAATCCTGCGCAAAGCATTACCTACAGTAATACCATAGCCAGGCTCTAGCGGACGGAATTCAAACTGTCCTTCAGTTTCACTGGAATTCACCATTATAACCTTATCAGGTTTTTGAAAAGCTAAAATTGCCATTGTATAGTTGTTTTAAGTTAAAAACTAATTTTAATAATCGAGCAAATTTACTGATTTTATTTCGAGTAAAGCTCGACAATCAGCTGCTCTTTAATGTTCTCAGGGATCTGAAGCCTTTCAGGAACATTAATGAATTTGCCGCTCATGGCAGACTTGTCAAAATCGATCCAGGGGAAAGAGTTGGTAGCACCCGATACAGAAGCATTGATCACTTCAAGTGACCTTGAACGCTCACGAACAGCTACAACATCACCCGGCTTTAGGATATAAGACGCGATGTTTACAACGCTTCCGTTCACGGTGATGTGACGGTGGCCTACAAGCTGGCGTGCGCCTGAACGTGTAGGAGCGATTCCCATACGGTAAACTACGTTATCGAGGCGGGATTCGATCAATTGTAACAAAACCTCACCTGTTACACCATGAGCACGCTGTGCCATGTGGTAGATCTTCGCGAACTGACGCTCCAAGATACCGTATGTATATTTTGCTTTTTGCTTTTCCTGCAACTGTACAGCATATTCCGACTGCTTAGCACGTTTTTTTGACAAACCGTGCTGTCCCGGAGGGTAATTCTTTTTTTCTAAAACTTTATCAGGGCCAAAAATTGGTTCTTTGAATTTTCTTGCAATTTTTGATTTTGGGCCGATGTATCTTGCCATTGTATGTTATAATTTAATATTCTATTTTTTATATCTGGATGCCTTTCCGACTTGGTCTGAAGGCTGTTAACTGGTCTTAAACTCTTCTGCGTTTCGGAGGACGGCAACCGTTGTGAGGGATTGGCGTGATGTCCATGATCTCGGAGATCTCGATCCCGACACCTGAAAGGGTTCTGATAGCCGACTCACGTCCTGCTCCCGGTCCTTTCACGAATACTTTCACTTTTCTCAAGCCTGCATCGTGCGCTACTTTACCGCAATCCTGTGCTGCTAACTGTGCCGCATAAGGTGTGTTCTTTTTAGAACCGCGGAATCCCATTTTACCTGCACTTGACCAGGAGATAACCTGGCCGGCATTGTTTGTTAAAGAAATGATGATATTGTTAAATGTAGCGTTGATATGAGCCTGGCCCACTGCCTCTACCTTAACAACTCTTTTCTTTGCCGCAGCTTTTGTTGCTGTGGTCTGTTGATTTTGTTTTGCCATTTTTGGTTTTTATATAAATGATCGTTCCCTTTCCGACAGCCGGAAAGGCAACCGGTTGTTACTTATTATTTAGTTACCTTTTTCTTGTTGGCAACTGTCTTACGCTTACCTTTACGGGTACGTGCGTTGTTTTTAGTGGTTTGGCCACGAACCGGCAGGCCTAAACGGTGACGGATCCCGCGGTAAGAACCGATATCCATCAAACGCTTGATGTGCAGCTGAACTTCAGAGCGCAATGCACCTTCCAATTTGTATTTATCATTGAGGATGTTACGGATCGCTGTAAGCTGATCATCGTTCCAGTCCTGAACTTTTACGTTGATGTCGATTCCGGCTTCAGTCAATACCTTACGGGCAGTGCTGCGGCCGATGCCGAAGATGTAAGTTAAACCGATTTCGCCTCTTTTGTTGTTTGGTAAGTCAATACCTGCAATTCTAGCCATTATTTTTAATTTTGATTTGTTGAATTCCTGATTTGCCGGACCCGGAAAAAAGCTCCCGGCCCCTGAAACCTAAAATTATTTTTGTCTTTGTTTGAATTTTGGATTCTTTTTGTTGATCACATATAAACGCCCGTTTCTGCGAACGATCTTACAGTCAACACTTCTCTTTTTTACTGATGCTCTAACTTTCATTGTTTGTTTAGTTTTACAGCTTCAAGTCTCAAGTTTCAAGTTTTCGAACTATTGTTCTCCTAACTCCCTGCTCCCGACTCCCTACTATTATTTGTACCTGTATGAAATTCTTCCTTTTGTTAAATCGTATGGCGACATCTCCACTTTCACTTTATCGCCTGTCAGGATCTTTATATAATGCATGCGCATTTTTCCAGAGATATGCGCAGTGATCACATGTCCGTTCTCAAGCTCAACACGGAACATTGCATTCGACAATGCTTCCAAAATGGTTCCGTCCTGCTCTATTGATGCTTGTTTTGCCATATATTAATTATTGAGTTGGTGAATCGGAGATCGGGTGAATTGATTCCCTGTTTCTGCCTTCTCTATTTCTCTATTTTTTTTTTAATACTTCTTCTACAAATTCAAAGCTGGATAATATATCCCCTTTGTTCTTTCCGATAGCCACCGTGTGCTCAAAATGAGCAGAAGGCAGATTATCGGCAGTTCTGATCGTCCATCCGTCGTTCTCCTGGATGATAGCTTTCTTACCCATGTTGATCATTGGCTCTATCGCGATCACTAATCCTTCTTGCAGCACTAACCCGTTTCCTTTTTTACCGTAATTCGGCACTTCCGGCGATTCGTGCAGGCTTTTGCCTATCCCGTGCCCCACAAGCTCCCTCACTACTGAATAACCGTTCTTTTCGGCATGCGACTGAACTGCTTCACTGATATCTCCCACACGTTTGCCTGCAACACAGAATTCAATTGCCTTGTATAGGCTTTCCTTTGTTACTTTCAAAAGGTTCAGCACTTCCGGTTTCACATCGCCGATAGCGAATGTGTATGCCGAGTCGCCAAAAAAGCCGTTTTTCACCACACCGCAATCCACAGAAACAATATCGCCGTCTTTCAGCGTATATTTTCCGGGAAGCCCGTGAACCACATGCGCATTTACTGAAATGCACAGTGAGTTCGGAAAACCGTTGTAGTTTAAAAAAGCGGGAACCGCTTTGTTATCGTTAATAAACTCGTAAGCTACTTTATCAAGCGATAAGGTGGTAACTCCCGGTTTAATGACTTTTGCTACTTCAGCTAAAGTTTTTCCAACAAGTAAAGAACTCTCTCTTATTAATTCAATCTCATCTTTCGTTTTATAATACAATCCTTTCGACACAGTTCAGCCCTCCGTTTGTATTATGCTGTGGTCATACTCATAGAAGTACGGCCTTTGATCCTGCCTGTTTTCATCAGACCGTCGTAGTGGCGGTTCAACAAATGGCTCTCGATCTGCTGCAAAGTATCCAATACAACTCCCACAAGGATCAGCAATGAGGTTCCGCCATAGAACTGGGCGAATTCCTGCTGAATGTTGAGCTTAATTGCGAATGCCGGCAATATCGCGATCAGCGCCAGGAATAAAGATCCCGGGAAGGTTATGCGCGACATAATGGTATCAATGAACTCTGCAGTTTGCTTACCCGGCTGAACACCCGGTACAAAGCCGCCGTTACGCTTCATATCCTCCGCCATCTGGTTAGGATTCACAGTGATCGCAGTATAGAAATACGTGAACACGATGATCAGGAGCGCAAAAATAAAGTTATATACGAATCCGTAGTGGTTCTGCAATGGAGCAAGGAAGTTCTGCATGGCAGCCGACTGGGAGAACCCAACAAGCGTCAATGGGATGAACATAATCGCCTGGGCGAAAATGATCGGCATAACACCTGCAGCATTCACTTTTAAAGGGATGTATTGGCGAACGCCTCCGAACTGCTTGTTACCTACGATCTTCTTGGCGAACTGAACCGGAATTTTCCGTGTTCCCTGCACCAGCATGATAGAGCCTACAACGATCAGTAATAAAAGAACCATTTCGATGAGCAGCATGATCAATCCTCCGCCTTCACCGCTTACACGTGAACCGAACTCCGAAACGAATGCAAATGGCAGACGTGCGATGATACCGATCATGATGATGATGGAGATACCGTTACCGATACCTTTGTCGGTGATCTTCTCTCCTAACCACATTACGAACATTGTTCCGGTAACGAGGATAAGGATCGACTGGATCCACCAGAATGTGCTTGGGTCGGTAACTACACCGGCCTTATTGGTAATTTGTGTTGCAATGTAACCAGGACACTGGAATACGGTAATGATAACGGTCAGGAAACGGGTGATCTGGTTGATCTTCTTGCGTCCGCTCTCCCCTTCCATCTGCATTTTGCGGAAGTAAGGCAGGGCCATTCCTAACAGCTGCACCACGATGGATGCGGAAATGTATGGCATGATCCCAAGTCCGAAAATAGATGCACGTGAAAAGGCTCCACCTGCAAATATGTTGATCAGCCCGACAATACCTTCATTTGCCGACTTGTTATTTGCAGCCAGCAGCGCATCTGAGTCCACACCCGGCAACACAACATAAGAACCTAAACGGTAGATCAGGATAAAGCCGAGCGTATTCAGGATACGCACCCTCAGGTCCTCGATCTTCCAGATGTTCTTTAATGTATTTATAAAATTTTTCATATACCGTTTTTACACGTAAATATTATGCTTTTTCTACAGCTTTCTCCAGTGATTCAGCTGTTCCGCCCTGCGCTTCGATAGCTGATTTTGCAGTTGCAGAAAATGCATGAACTTTAACAGCCACTTTCGATTTTAATTCTCCGCGTCCGAGGATCTTCACCTTGTCATTTTTGTGAGCAAGGCCTTTGGAGATCAAAAATTCCAGATCAACTGTAGATACGTTGTTTGCGTCAACCAATCCCTGGATCACATCCAGGTTGATCCCGCGGTATTCAACACGGTTGATATTTTTGAAGCCAAACTTAGGAACACGTCTTTGTAATGGCATCTGACCACCTTCAAATCCTCTTTTTGCAGAGTATCCTGAGCGTGACTGAGCACCTTTGTGACCTTTTGTGGAAGTTCCGCCTTTACCTGATCCCTGACCACGTCCTAAACGTTTCTTAGCGTTTTTTACCGAACCTTCTGCAGGTGTTAATTTACTTAAGTTCATCACTTATATATTATTTCTTGTTATTAACTATTTAATTACTGTCACCAAATGTGATACTTTGTGGATCATTCCAAGGATCTGAGGAGTAGCCTCTTTTTCGATGGTCTGGTTCATTTTTCTGAAACCCAGTGCGCGCAAAGTACGCTTCTGACGTTCCGGGCGGTCGATTCCACTTTTAATTTGTTTGATCTTGATTGTTGCCATCTTTTTCTAATTGTTGATTTGGTGATCTGGTGATCTGGTGAATTAATTCTCTAATTCTCCATTTCACTAATTCTCCAATTATTTATTATCCGTTAAATACTTTTTCCATTGAGATACCACGCTGCTGAGCAACTGTAGCTGCATCGCGCATTTTCATCAATGCATCCATTGTGGCTTTAACCACATTGTGAGGATTTGAAGAGCCTTTTGACTTAGCCAAAACGTCTGTAACACCAACGCTCTCAAGAACAGCACGCATCGCACCGCCGGCAATAACACCGGTACCGTGAGCTGCAGGCTTCAGGAAAACCACAGAACCGCTGAATTTACCAAGCTGTTCGTGTGGAACTGTGCCTTTCACGATCGCTACCTTGATCAGGTTCTTCTTAGCATCATCAATACCTTTGGTGATAGCATCCGTAACCTCTTTTGCTTTACCTAAGCCGTAACCAACAATTCCTTTTTCGTTTCCAACTACAACGATAGCTGAAAAGGTAAAGTTTCTTCCCCCTTTGGTAACTTTGGTTACACGTTGGATGCTTACAAGCTTATCTTTTAATTCGATATCGCTTGATTTAACTCTTTTTATGTTTGCGTTTGACATTTTATCTATTTTTAGATTCAGGACCGATCTCCAATCCTAATTTTCAATTTTATTATTACTTAGAACTTAAGGCCTGCTTCACGTGCTGCTTCAGCAAGCGATTTGATCCTGCCGTGGTAAAGGTAACCGTTCCTGTCGAAACGTACAGAGCTGATCCCTGCCGCCGCCGCTTTTTCAGCGATCGCCTTACCAACCGCTTTCGCCTGGTCGATCTTGTTTCCTTTTGACTCAGCAATTCCTTTGTCTGCAGACGATGCAGCTACAAGCGTTTTGCCTGATGCGTCATCGATAAGCTGAACATAGATTCCTTTGTTGCTTCTGAATACAGACAGGCGTGGGCTTTGAGCATCGCCTACAACTACTTTGCGGATACGCTGCTTGATCCTGTTCCTTCTGAATGATTTTGTTACTACTGCCATTTTATTTACCTTGTTGCTGCCGGTTTTGGCCGGCATTGTGAATGTTCTTATTTATTATTTACCTGCTGATTTACCTGCTTTTCTTCTCAGGATCTCGCCTGTAAACTTGATACCTTTACCTTTGTAAGGCTCTGGCTTACGCAATGAGCGGATCTTTGCGGCAACCATCCCGATAAGCTGCTTGTCAGCGCTTTCCATGATGATCTTCGGGTTTTGTCCTTTTTCAGCGGTTGTAGTTACTTTGATCTCGGCAGGAAGATCGAAGGAAACGTTGTGAGAGTAACCAAGAGTTAACTCCAGCAATTGTCCTTTGTTAGCGGCGCGGTAACCCACACCTACTAATTCCTGCTCTGTTTTATAGCCTTCGCTAACGCCTTTCACCATACCTGCGATCAAAGCGCGGTATAAGCCGTGCATTGCTTTGTGGCGTTTTTGTTCTGTAGCGCGGGTCAATGTGAGAACACCGTCTTTATTTTCGATGCTGATGGCGGAATCTACATTTTGTGTTAAGGTGCCTTTCGGGCCTTTAACGGTTACAACGTTCTTATCAGAGACGCTAACCTCTACTCCTTTCGGAAGTGATACGGGTAATTTACCTATTCTTGACATGATCTGTTCCTCCTAAAGATTAATAAACATAACACAATACTTCTCCACCTACTTTTTGCGTTCTTGCTTCTTTGTCGGTCATTACACCTTTGGAAGTTGAAAGAATGGCAATACCGAGTCCGTTAAGGACGCGCGGCAGCTTTGCAGCACCGGTATACTTACGTAAACCAGGCGAGCTCACTCTTTGCAGATCCTTGATCGCAGACTGTTTTGTTGCAGGATGATACTTCAGGGCTATTTTGATAGTCCCCTGGGTATTGTTGTTCTCGAATTTGTAGCTTAGGATGTATCCCTTTTCGAAAAGAATTTTGGTGATCTCTTTCTTCAGGTTAGAAGCCGGGATTTCAACGATTCTGTGGTTTGCGCCGATAGCATTTCTCACGCGTGTGAGATAATCTGATATTGTATCTGTCATTTTATGTTGGTTTATATTTTATCCCGCACGCAGGATAATTATATGAATACTCTATTGAACAAACTGGTTTGTGCCTACCAGCTTGATTTGGTCAGTCCCGGGATCAGGCCGTCTAAAACCATCTCGCGGAATGTGTTACGGGATAGTCCGAACTGGCGTATATAACCTCTTGGACGACCTGTTAATTTACAACGGTTACGTTGACGTGTCGGAGATGAGTTACGTGGAAGTTTTTGCAAACCTACAGTATCACCTGCTGCTTTTAAAGCTTTTCTTCTGTCAGCGTACAGGTCAGCAAGTTTCTTGCGTTTAACCTCTCTTGCTTTCATTGATTCTTTTGCCATCTTTTTTTCTTTGAGATTTGATTTAAGATCCGGAGGTGAAGCCGGTCATAAATACTTATTTTGTTTCTTCTTTTTTCTGATTCTTAAAAGGCAATCCGAATTCGCTTAATAAAGCTAATGCCTGATCGTCTGATGGTGCTGAAGTTACGAAAGTAATGTCCATACCCATGATCTTAGTTACTTTATCGATGTCGATCTCAGGGAAGATGATCTGCTCGGTTACACCTAATGTGTAGTTACCGTTACCATCAAATCCTTTTTCATTGATTCCCCTGAAATCACGAATGCGGGGCAAAGCTACGGAAATTAATCGATCTAAAAACTCGTACATGGTATCTCCGCGTAAAGTTACCCTCACTCCGATCGGAACTCCTTTACGGAGCTTGAAGTTGGAGATATCCTTTTTAGAGATGGTAGATACGGCTTTCTGACCGGTAATGGTGGTCATTTCCTTTATCGCGCCTTCGATTAATTTTTTATCGGATACTGCGTCGCCAATACCCTGGTTCACACAGATCTTTTCCAGTTTAGGCACTTCCATTGAAGAGCTGTAACCGTATTTCTTCTGTAAAGCCGGAATTACATCCGCTTTATACTTGTCTTTTAAGCGTGGTGAATAAGCCATTATTTAATTACCTCCCCTGATTTTTTTGAGTAACGAACTATGTTTTTGCTTTTTTCATCCAGTTTCCTTCCAACACGTGTTGGCTTCCCTGTAGATGCTTCGATAAGCATCAGGTTAGAGATATGGATTGAAGCTTCTTTTTTTACGATACCACCCTGCGGATTTTTAGCATCAGGCTTGGTGCTCTTGGATACGAGGTTTACACCTTCAACAAAGGCGCGGCCCTTGGTTCTGTCGATCGAGAGTACTTTGCCTTCCTGGCCCTTAGAATCTCCGGCAATTACTTTTACCGTATCGTTCTTTTTAATGTTTAATTTTGACATTGCTTTATTTAGTTTTTCACTTACAACACTTCAGGTGCAAGCGATACGATTTTCATAAATTGTTTATCTCTTAATTCACGGGCAACAGGTCCGAAAATACGAGTCCCTCTTAATTCGTCTGCAGCGTTCAATAACACTACTGCATTGTCATCAAAACGGATATAAGAACCATCCGGGCGTCTTACTTCTTTTCTTGTTCTTACCACCACTGCTTTTGACACAGCTCCTTTTTTAATATTACCGGAAGGTAATGCATGCTTAACGGTCACTACCACCTTGTCGCCGATGGAAGCATATCTTTTTTTAGTCCCGCCAAGTACACGAATAACAAGCACTTCTTTTGCTCCGCTGTTATCCGCTACAATTAATCTTGATTCCTGTTGTACCATTTCTTGTTTTGTTAACTATGTTGATCCGGATTGATAAACTATCGTTAGTCAGCGCAATCGCGGATGTACTCTTTCTAAAAAGAATTACTTGGCCCTTTCAACCACTTCAACCAATCTCCAGCATTTGTTCTTGCTCAGGGGACGTGTTTCCATGATCTTAACGGTATCGCCGATGTTGCAGGTGTTTGCCTCATCATGAGCAATAAACTTGGTAGTTTTGTTAAGGAACTTCCCGTATTTCGGGTGCTTTACCTTACGCTCAACTGCAACAACAATTGACTTGTCCATTTTGTTACTTGTTACCAAGCCAACTTTTTCTTTTCTTAAATTTCTGTCTTCCATTTTCTGAAATTATTTTTTTGCTTCCGCTAATTGTCTTTTGCGAAGTTCGGTATTTAATCTTGCTACTGCTTTTCTGCTTCCGGTGATCTTTGCAGGGCTTTCAATAGGAGATACTGCATGGTTCAGCTTTAATTTAGCCAGCACCGTTTTTTCCTCTTTCACTCTCTCGATCAGGTCGCTTGTAGAGAGTTGTTTAATATCGGCTTGTTTCATTTTATATTCTTTTAGACTGATGTTGAAAATTATGCTTCCGCTGAATAATCTCTTCTAACAACGAATTTTGTTGTTACAGGTAATTTCTGTGCTGCCAGACGCAATGCTTCTTTGGCAACTTCCATCGGAACGCCTTCAGCTTCGAACATGATACGGCCTGGCTTAACTACTGCCACCCAATATTCAGGAGCACCTTTACCTTTACCCATACGTACTTCAGCCGGTTTGCTGGTGATTGGCTTGTCAGGGAACACACGGATCCAGATCTGACCTTCACGCTTCATAAAACGTGTTACCGCAACCCTTGCTGCTTCTAATTGACGTGCTGTAACCCAGCATCCTTCTGTTGCCTTTAGTCCGAATGAACCGAATGATAATTGGTCGCCGCGTTTTGCGTCGCCTTTCATCTTCATTTTGTGCATCTTTCTAAACTTGGTTCTTTTAGGCTGTAACATCTTGTATACTATTTATATAACTTAATATTTCCTTATTTATTACTTAGAATCTCTTCTTCTGTCGTTGCTGCGGCTGTCATTTCCGCCTTTACGAGGGCCTCCTGGACCGCGTTTGTTGTCAAATTTCGGGTTTCCGCCTTTTTGAGGCCCGCCTTTTCCGTCTTTAGAGCCGGCAGCAGTATTTCCGATATTCGGGGAAAGATCGCGTTTTCCGTAAACTTCGCCTTTGCAGATCCACACTTTTACGCCGATACGGCCGTATGTTGTATGTGCCTCACCCAGAGCGTAATCGATATCCGCGCGCAATGTATGCAATGGCGTACGTCCTTCTTTGTATCCTTCAACACGTGCCATCTCTGCTCCTGCCAAACGGCCTGAACATTTTACCTTGATACCTTCAGCACCCATTCTCATTGTAGAAGCTACTGCCATTTTAACAGCCCTTCTGAAAGAGATACGTCCTTCGATCTGGCGTGCGATGCTGTCTGCCACTAAACGTGCATCAAGCTCCGGACGTTTGATCTCAAAAATATTGATCTGGATGTCCTTTTTAGTGATTTTCTTTAACTCTTCCTTGATCTTGTCAACTTCCTGTCCACCTTTACCAATAATAATACCCGGGCGGGATGTGTTGATAGTAACGGTAATGATCTTTACGGTCCTTTCAATGACGATCTTTGAAATGCTTGCTTTTGCCAAACGAGCTTTCAAATAGTTTCTGATCTTAAAATCTTCAACTAATTTGTCAGAAAAGTTTTTTCCACCATACCAGTTAGAATCCCATCCTTTAATGATGCCTAAGCGTAAGCCTACCGGATTTGCTTTTTGTCCCATTTAAAATATTATTATTTAGTTTTTGGTTCTTGTTTTTTATCTACTACAATTGTTACGTGGTTGGAACGTTTTCTGATCCTGTTTGCACGGCCTTGCGGAGCGGTTCTTAAGCGCTTCATCTGCATTGCACTGTCAACAAACACTTCTTTTACAACCAAGTTGCTGTCTTCAGGGCGTTCGCCTGTTTTAGCTTCGTAGTTTGCAATTGCCGATGTAAGCAATTTCTCTAATCTTCCGGACGCTTCTTTCGGATTGAATTTTAAAATATTCAAAGCCAGATATACATCTTTACCTCTTACGAGGTCTGCTAACAATCTCATTTTACGGGGAGATGTCGGGCAATTTCTCAAAACAGCAAAATATCTGCTTTTGTTTGCCTCTTTGCGTGCGTCCGCTGTATTTTGTTTTCTAACACCCATTTTTTGTTATATTATAATCTCTTTACTACTTATTTATTTAGAACCTTTATCCTTGTTACCTGCGTGGCCTCTGAAAGTTCTTGTCGGAGCGAACTCGCCGAACTTGTGCCCTACCATGTTCTCTGTAACATACACAGGGATGAATTTATTCCCGTTGTGAACCGCTACTGTCAACCCAACGAAATCCGGGGAGATCATTGACCTGCGTGACCATGTTTTGATAACTGTTTTTTTACCTGAAGCCTGGAGGTCTAATAATTTTTTCTCCAGTTTCCAGTCGATAAAAGGACCTTTTTTTAATGAACGTGACATTTCGTTTGTTTTTTAGTTGTGAATCCGGGGTAACCTAAGCTGCTTCGCGGACCATTAAACTGTTTATATTATTATTTCTTTCTTTTCTCGATGATGTATTTATTGGAAGCTTTCTTCGGATAGCGTGTTTTGTATCCTTTTGAAGGCAATCCTTTGCGTGAGCGCGGGTGACCTCCAGAAGCTCTTCCTTCACCTCCACCCATCGGGTGATCAACAGGGTTCATTGCTACCGGACGGGTCCTTGGCCTGCGGCCCTGCCATCTTGTACGGCCGGCTTTACCGCTGATCTCGAGGTTGTGGTCGGCGTTTGATACGGATCCGATAGTAGCCATACAGGTTACAAGGATCATACGTGTTTCGCCGGAAGGCATTTTCACGATCGCGTATTTTCCGTCACGAGCGCTCAGCTGAGCGTATGAGCCTGCGCTGCGAGCCATGATAGCTCCCTGGCCGGGACGTAATTCAATATTGTGGATAACTGTTCCTAATGGAATATCGGAAAGGTACATTGCATTACCAACTGTAGGCGCCGCATCCTTTCCGGATACGATCTTTTGTCCTACCTGTAAGCCGTTTGGAGCAACGATGTAACGTTTTTCTCCATCAGCATAAACTACAAGGGCAATGCGTGCGGTACGGTTTGGATCGTACTCGATTGTTTTAACAGTAGCGGGAACTCCTGCCTTATCGCGTTTGAAATCGATGATGCGGTATTGTTGCTTGTGACCACCACCAATGTAGCGCATGGTCATTTTACCTGTATTATCACGTCCACCTGATTTTTTTACAGGGACCAATAAACTTTTTTCAGGTTTATCATGTGTAATATCAGCGTTATCGCTTACTAATTTAAAGCGCTGCCCAGGTGTTAAGGGTCTTAATTTTTTTAAAGCCATCTCTCAGTTTTTGTTATCACAGGCCGGAAACCTGTATATTTAATAAATATGTTCTCTCTTAGATACCAGCATAAAAATCAATTGTATCACCTGCTTTCAGGGTCACAACCGCTTTTTTATGCTTGTTTACTCGCCCGATGGCCAACCCGCGGGTTGTGTTACGGGTTTTCACTTTACCCACATAGTTCTGAGTGTTTACAGATTCTACGCTTACACCGTAAAGCTTTTCAACAGCATCTTTTATCTGTACTTTGTTAGCAGTCTTCGCTACTACAAAGCCAAAGCGATTGTGCTTCTCGCCCTGTGCTGTCATTTTCTCGGTAATAACCGGTTTTACAATTATGCTCATCTTATTAATTACTTAATAAATTTTCAATTTCAGTTACTGCTCCCTCCACCAATAATAGGTTCTGAGCATTCAAAATATCGTAAGTGTTTAAATCTGAAACAGTTACAACTTTCGTGTTGGTCAAATTTCGGGACGACAAATATACGTTTTTATTTGATTCCCCCAACACCAGGAGTGTTTTTTTATCGGAAAGCTTTAAATTACTGATCAAATCAGCATATTTTTTTGTCTTAGGAGCATCGAAGCTGAAATCTTCCAGAACGGTCAGATTGCTTTCTTTTGCTTTGTAAGCCAGTGCCGACATACGTGCAAGACGCTTCAGCTTTTTGTTCAGCTTGAAGGAGTAATCCCTTGGGCGTGGTCCGAAGATACGTCCACCACCTACGATGGTACCGGACTTAATGCTACCTGCACGGGCTCCGCCTGTTCCTTTTTGCTTCTTTAATTTTTTAGTTGATCCGGAAACTTCATTTCTTTCTTTCGATTTATGAGTTCCCTGGCGCTTATTTGCCAGATGTTGTTTAACATCCAGGTAAATAGCGTGGTCATTCGGCTCGATACCAAAAATCGCATCGTTTAAGCTTACCTTCTTGGAGGTTGCTTTACCGCTTATATTTACTACTGATACTTCCATTGTGAATTGTTGATTTGTAAAATTGTTGAATAGCTGAGTATTTAATCTGCCTGAAGGCGATCAAATTACTTCTCTATTGTAACGAATGAGCCTTTTGCGCCTGCGACAGAACCTTTGATGATCAAAAGATTTTTTTCCGCAATCACTTTAATTACCTCTAAGTTTTGTGTTTTTACGCGATCTCCGCCCATACGTCCGCCCATTCTCATTCCTTTGAATACGCGTGATGGCCATGAAGAAGCTCCCAGGGATCCCGGTGCCCTCTCCCTGTCGTGCTGACCGTGAGATTTATTTGCGTGTCCAACCCCGCTGAAGCCATGGCGCTTTACAACACCCTGCCATCCTTTACCTTTTGAAGTACCTGCAACATCAACGAAATCGCCTTCTGCAAATAATTCAACTGTAACGGTCTCACCAAGGTTTTTCTCCTCGGCAAATTCCTTAAACTCGACAATCTTACGTTTAGGAGTGGTAGCGGCTTTTGCAAAGTGGCCTTTCATTGCGGAAGAAGTGTGTTTTTCCTTCTTTTCGCCGAAAGCTAACTGTACTGAAGCATACCCGTCTTTCTCCAAGGTTTTTACTTGCGTAACCACGCAAGGACCGGCTTCGATAACTGTGCATGGTATATATTTACCATTGGCACCGAAAACACTGGTCATTCCAATTTTTTTACCTATTATTCCAGACATTGTTTATTTATTTATTTGTTTTTACTTTTCTGTTAATTAAGATGCTTTGATCTCTACTTCTACTCCGCTGGGCAATTCAAGCTTCATTAAAGCGTCAACTGTTTTGGAAGTTGAGTTGTAGATGTCGAGCAACCTTTTGTAAGAGCACAGCTGAAACTGCTCACGTGCTTTTTTGTTAACGTGCGGTGAACGTAAAACAGTGTAGATCTTTTTGTGAGTTGGCAATGGAATTGGTCCACTTACAACGGCTCCGGTCATTTTTACCGTTTTAACAATCTTCTCCGCGGATTTATCAACTAAGTTGAAATCGTAAGATTTTAATTTGATTCTGATTTTCTGGCTCATGATTTTATATAAAGAACGTTTCGTTTGATTATACTTTTTCTGTTTTACCTTTTGATTTAGCGATCACCTCATCAGCAATGTTACGCGGAGTTTCAGCATAGTGATCGAATTCCATGGTGCTGGTTGCACGTCCTGAAGTGATGGTACGCAACTGTGTTACATAACCGAACATTTCCGACAGTGGCACTTTTGCCTTGATCACCTGGGTAACTCCTTTGGAGTCCATTCCCTCGATCTGTCCACGGCGCTTGTTCAAATCCCCTACAACATCACCCATGTTCTGCTCCGGTGTAAGAACCTCAATTTTCATGATCGGCTCTAACAATACTGGCTTACATTTTGGCAATGCCTCACGGAAAGCTGTACGTGCTGCGATCTCAAACGACAGTGCATCTGAATCGACGTTGTGGTAAGAACCATCGATCAAGCGGATCTTCAGGGAATCCATCGGGTAGCCGGCCAATACACCGTTTACCATTGCCTGCTTGAAGCCTTTTTCAACTGCAGGGATAAATTCGCGTGGAATGTTACCGCCGGAGATCTCGTTGATGAACTGTAATCCGCCATCTTTAACGATATCCCAATCTGCGTCAACAGGAGATGCCACAAATTTAATGTCGGCAAACTTACCGCGTCCACCGGACTGTTTCTTATATACTTCACGGTGCTCAACAGAACCGTTGATCGTTTCTTTGTAAGATACCTGCGGAGCTCCCTGGTTTACTTCCACTTTGAACTCGCGCTTCAAACGGTCAACGATGATCTCGAGGTGAAGCTCACCCATACCGCTGATGATTGTTTGTCCGCTGTCCTCATCCGTTTTAACGCGGAAGGTAGGATCCTCTTCGGATAATTTATTCAATGCAACACCAAGCTTATCAAGATCCGCCTGAGTTTTTGGCTCAATGGCAACACCGATAACCGGCTCAGGGAAGTTCATCGCCTCAAGAACGATCGGGTTCTTCTCATCACATAAAGTATCTCCTGTACGGATATCTTTAAATCCTACTGCCGCTCCGATATCTCCTGCTTCAATGAATTCAATTGCATTCTGCTTATTTGCGTGCATCTGGAAGATACGTGAAATACGCTCTTTGTTTCCGCTGCGTGTGTTCAGTACATAGGAACCTGCATCGAGGCGTCCCGAATAAGCACGGAAGAAGCATAAGCGACCAACGAATGGATCGGTTGCGATCTTGAACGCAAGAGCAGTGAACGGCTCTTTTGCATCAGGCTTACGTGTAACAGCCTCATCTGTGTCAGGGTTTGTTCCGTGAATTACATCCTTATCCAGTGGAGAAGGCATTAATTCCATCACGAGGTCAAGCATGGTCTGAACACCTTTGTTTTTGAAAGATGATCCGCAAACCATAGGAACCACTTTGTTTGCGAGGCAAGCCTGGCGCAAAGCGGTAAGTACTTCTCTTTCTGTGATCGAGTTCGGGTCTTCGAAGAATTTCTCCATCAGTGACTCATCGAATTCAGCGATCGCTTCAAGAAGCTGGCCTCTCCAGTAGGTAACATCTTCCTGCATATCTTCCGGGATAGGAACTTCTTTGAAGGTCATTCCCTTATCTTCTTCATTCCACACAATTCCGCGGTTGTTGATCAGGTCGACAACTCCTTTGAATGTTTCTTCAGCACCGATAGGAAGCTGTAAAGGCAATGGATTACCACCCAATACTTCTTTCACCTGTTTTACAACATTTAAGAAGTCGGCACCGGAACGGTCCATTTTATTTACGAATCCCAAACGGGTTACGTTGTAGTTATTTGCAAGCCTCCAGTTGGTCTCCGATTGCGGCTCAACACCGTCAACTGCAGAGAACAGGAAAACGAGACCATCGAGTACACGTAATGAACGGTTCACCTCAACGGTGAAATCCACGTGGCCCGGGGTATCGATAATGTTTACTTTGTATTTATCACCGCGGTAGTTCCAGAAACAGGTTGTTGCTGCAGATGTGATGGTGATACCACGCTCCTGCTCCTGAACCATCCAGTCCATAGTAGCAGCTCCGTCATGCACTTCACCTATCTTGTGGTTAACACCAGTGTAATAAAGGATACGCTCAGTTGTTGTGGTTTTACCTGCATCAATGTGGGCAGCGATCCCGATGTTCCTTGTATATTTTAAATCTGACATTTTTATCTTTCTATGTATTCTATTTCTATTCTTTTTAAGATCCTGCTTTTCAGCGGGAGATCCCGGCCTGCGCCGGGATAAGATAATGTAACGGCATCACTGCGTGATGCGAACATTATCTAAAAACGGAAGTGAGAGAACGCTTTGTTCGCTTCTGCCATTTTATGAACGTCTTCTTTCTTTTTGAAAGCAGCGCCTTCTTCTTTTGAAGCAGCAATGATCTCCCCTGCTAATTTTGCAGCCATTGATTTTTCATTGCGCTTGCGAGCATAAAGGATCATCCATTTGATACCCATTGATACTTTTCTTTCCGGGCGGATCTCAGAAGGGATCTGGAAAGTTGCACCACCAACCCTGCGGGAACGAACCTCAACAGCCGGTGTTACATTGCTTAACGCTTTTTTCCATGTTTCCAGGCCGTCAGCTTCCGTTCTTTTCTGAACGAGCTCGATCGCATCATAAAACACATCATACGAAATGCTTTTTTTGCCATCATACATCAGGTTATTCACGAAACGTGTAACTAACACATCGTTAAACTTTGGATCCGGTAAAAGGATTCTCTTTTTTGCTTTGGTCTTTCTCATTGTTGTTTATTTAGGGCTCGTATTTGTTGCTTCAGGGGTTTCCTTACTCAAATCCTTACCCGGTTCTCTTTTTTATTTCTTTTTAGCCGGTGCAGCTTTAGCTCCTGCTTTTGGTTTTTTAGTTCCGTATTTTGAACGCCTCTGGTTACGTCCGTCAACTCCGGATGTATCCAATGCACCACGCACAATGTGGTAACGTACTCCCGGAAGATCTTTTACCCTTCCACCGCGGATCAGAACGATCGAGTGTTCCTGGAGGTTGTGACCTTCTCCCGGGATGTATGCATTCACCTCTTTTTTGTTCGTTAAACGAACACGGGCAACCTTTCTCATTGCAGAGTTCGGCTTTTTAGGGGTGGTTGTATAAACACGGGTACATACTCCACGTTTCTGAGGGCTTGATTCAAGAGCTGCAGATTTGCTTCTGTTAGCAGCTTTTGTTCTTCCTTTACGCACTAATTGCTGGATAGTAGGCATTTTTCTGGTATTAAATTTTTATCGTTTTTTCTTAAAATAAAATAAACCCCCGCTTTTTTGGGGAGGGCAAAGGTAATAATTATTTATTATAAACAATAGCACGTTCAAAAAAAAGTTCCGTTTTCCTGAAAAAATATTCATCAAATCGTCGAAAACGCATAAAATTCTGCTTTACAGCGGTTTTTAGCCGGACGAATTTTTTTATTAAATCCGGGAAAAAGAGAAAAAAAAACCGGGAAGAACATTTTACAGATCTTCCCGATTCCTGAATTTTTAATTATTTCCGGCTACCTGATCAGCTCAAACGAGCCTTTCTCAAAATACTCTTTTCCATCGATCCCTTTTGCGCTGATGATGAAGAAGTATGTTCCGTCCGGAACAAGCACTCCCGCAGCCGTACGGCCATCCCAACCGCCGTTGGTGGTGTGCCACTCATACTCTTTCTGTCCCCAGCGGTTATAGATCTCTGCATCCATCGTTTCAAGGCCCACATTCTTCACGGTAAAGATGTCGTTCACGTTATCGCCGTTCGGCGTAAACACGTTAGGGATCACGAATACCGAGTTAATGAACACATCGATGGTGGTACATGCCGTATCGATACATCCTACGCCGTTATCGGCGATGAGGCATACGCTGTTGCTGCCCAGCTGCGTGAAGATGAAGCTTGAGTTGAAGCTTGTATCGGCGCTGCCGTCAGGGAACTGCCACAGGTAGCTTACGCCGCCGGTACTTGTATTGGTGAAGCTTACCGGCAGCGGCTTTTCACCTGTTGACGGGGTTGCCGTGAACGATGCAACAACACCGCTCGTTGAAGTAACGTTAAATGAAGAACCTCCGCCGATCACCGTCACACAGCCGTTTCCGTCGGTGATGGTAAGCGTGTAAACACCCGGGCCTACATTCGACAGGTTCAGTGAATCGCCTACGTTGTTGCCGGAAACATCCTGCCACAGGTAAGTATACGGGCTTTGTCCCGAAACGATGGTTACGCCGGTGATGGCTCCCGTTGAATCGCCGCAGGTTGCTCCCGTGATCACTGCATTTGTGGAATCAGCAACCGGAAGCGGGTTGAACGTGATGGTTACCGCTGTTGAATAGCTTGTACACGCGCCTGTTGTTTCGGTTGCATAAATTGTTGTTGTACCGGTGATTCCTGTTGGTGTGAACGGGTTCCCGGTTCCGATGTTCGTTGTTAAAGCAGCATCGGAATACCAGTTAACGCTTCCGCCGGCACCGGAGAATGTGATCGGGCCCACCGTGGATCCTGCGCAGTATGGCGAAGGATTGGTCACTGCAGGCGTTTGCGGCAATGGTGTGATGGTAAGCACCATGCTGTCGAGCACCGCGTTACAAACTCCCGAAGGATCGTCTGTTGTCAGGTACAGTGTAACGGTACCTGCAGCTGTATCCGCCACCGAAGGTGTATACGTTGCATTTAAGAGCGCCGCGTTGTCGAAGGTACCCGAACCGCTGGAAGTCCAGGTGGCGCTGTTAGCGCTTCCGCCGATGCTTCCCGCAGTGGTATAAGCAGCTCCTGCACAAACCGCTGTATCTGTTCCCGCATTCACTGTTGCAGGAACATTGATGGTGATGGTCAATGAATCAACTGCAGAAGCACAACCGCCTGCGGCCACAATGTTATTCACAATGGTGTAGGTACCCGGCGCCGAATTGGCAAGGTCAACCTGGCCTGTTGAAGGGCTTACGAACACCAATCCCGAAGGCGTTGCTGTGAACGTTCCTGCGCTTGCGCCTGAAGCGAATACAGGCGTTGGATTGCTTCCCGACTGGCAGAATGATGTTGCCGCACCGGAGAAGGAGAATGTTGCAACAGGAGCCGTAGTAATGGTCACGATCGCAGTATCTGTGCTTGGACATGGCCCGTTGGTAGTGTATACCACCGTGTATGTTCCGAGGGTACTTGCGCTCAGGTCGATCACACCCGTTGAGGTATTAATGGAGGCACCGGCCGGGCTTGCACTGAAAACACCGCCTGTAACACCTGTAATTGTTGGAACAGGATCGGTTCCCGACTGGCAGAACGTGCTTCCGGTATACGAGAATGCTGCACTGTCGAGCGGCGTGATCGATAAGAGGGTGAAATCTGTTACGGCAGGACATCCGCCGGCAGGGTCATTTGTAGTGATCGTCAATACAACGGTACCTGCTGCCACATCCGCCGCTGAAGGCGTATAAACAGGGTTCAGCAGGGTTGCATCGCTGAAGTTTCCGGAGCCGTTGGTTGTCCACAGCACAGAGCTTGCGCTTCCGCCCATGGTTCCTGTGAGTGACATTGTGCCGAGCTCGCAGATGGTATCGTTAAGGCCGGCAGCAACCGTAGCAGCCTGATTGATGGTAACTGTATCCATTGCAGCTGCAGCAGCACATCCGCCGCCTGCGGCAATCGAATTCGTGATCACATACGTTCCGGGCGTTGAGTTCGCAAGGTCGATCTCACCCGTTGCCGGATCTACAAATACAAGTCCTGCCGCGCTTGCCGAGAAGGTTCCTGCGCTGGCTCCGGGACCGAACACCGGTGTAGGGTTCGGATCAGAAGAGCAGAAGCTGAGCGGATACCCGAACAATGCGCTCGGAGCAGTGGTGATCGTTACATTCACAATGCTGTTGCTTGGACAAACACCATTTGTCTGGTATGTAATGCTGTAAGTGCCCAGCGTGCTTGCGCTCAGGTCGATCAATCCCGATAAGGTATCGATCACAAGACCTGTTGAAGGCGATACGCTGAACACACCTCCCGGAGTTCCGGTGATGGTGGCTGAAGGATCGGTTCCAGTCTGGCAATATGTTGAAGAAGAATACGTGAATGCGGCATTGTCGATCGGGTTCACGTTTACGGTAACTGTTACCGGATTGCCCGCGCAGCCGTTATCCGTAGGAGTGATCGTATACACAGCAGATCCGGCAGTTGTAGGGCTTACAAGATCGAGGAGCTGTGAAATGGAAGTTCCTGTTCCTGCTGCGGCGCCTGTAACATTTGTCTGGCTTACCGTCCAGTTGAACGTGGTTGATCCCAGGCTGCTTGTTAAGCTGATGCCCGTTGCACCCGCGTCACAGATATTCTGCGAGGAAGGCGTTGCTGTTGCCACAGGCAGTGGATTTACGGCGATGGTAACCGACACCGGCGAAGCGCTTGCGCAGCCGCTTGCAGACGGTGTGATGGTATACACTACCGAGCCCGGTGCTGATGTGGTTGCCGTAAGCACCTGCGTAATGCTGGAGCCGGATCCGGCAGTTGCACCGGAAGCATCGGTCTGCGAAGCTGTCCATGTAAATGTAGTTCCGCTCACACTGCTTGTTAAAGCGATGCCTGTTGTAGCTCCCGAACAGATGGTTGCTCCTACCGGTGTTGCACTAACGGTAGGTGTAGGATTAACAGTTACTGTTACCGGAGGCATAGTTGCAGTACATCCTGCAGGTGTTGTGGCTGTAACGTTATAAGTAACTGTTCCCGCCGATGGTCCCGTGGCTGTAAGCACCTGTGATATGCTGCTTCCCGAGCCGGCCGATTCTCCGCTTGCGCCGGATGAGGTTGCTGTCCAGGTGAAGCCCGTACCCGCGATGTTGCTTGAAAGAGCAATGGATGTTGCTGTTCCGGAGCAGATCGACGAAGAGGAAGGAGTTGCGCTGACCGTAGGATTCGGATCAACCGTAATGCTCACTGCCAGCGGTGTTCCCGGGCAGCCATTGGCAGTTGGAGTAACGTTATAGGTAACAGTTCCTGTTGTTGTACCCGATGCAGTAAGTACCTGCGCGATCGAGCTTCCTGAGCCGGAAGTTCCGCCTGTAGCGCCCGTTTGAACCGGTGCGCCCCACGCAAACGTGGTTCCGGCTACGGTGCTGCTCAACGCGATACCGGTTGTACTGCCGGAACAGATCGACTGTCCGGAAGGAGTAGCTGTTACGTTAGGAACAGGATTCACAGTAATGGTAACTGTGATCGGTGCGCCCGGACAGCCTGATGCCGAAGGCGTAATCGTATATGTTGCAGTACCGGTAGTGGTTCCTGAATTTGTAAGCGATTGGATGATGCTGGAACCCGAACCTGCCACAGCACCTGAAATGCCTGCACCATTGGTCGCTGTCCAGCTGAAAGTAGTACCGGCGGTAAAGCTGGTAAGATTCACCGCTGTGCTTGCGCCCGAACAAATAGTAGCGCTTGCAGGCGTTGCAGTGGCAAACGGAACCGGATTCACGTTAATAACCACCGGCACGCCTGTTCCCGGGCAGCCGTTGGCAGTAGGGATCACGTTATAGGTAACAGTGCCTGCGCCTGCACCTGTGCTGGTAAGTGTTTGTGCAATGCTTGTACCCGAGCCCGCAGTTCCGCCCGTAGCGGCTGATTGCGTAGGTGCGCTCCATGCGAATGTAGTTCCGGCAACTGTTCCTGATAAGGAGATGCTGGTAGCGGTACCGGAGCAAATGGTTTGAGAAGCAGGACTCGGAGTAACGTTAGGTACAGGATTCACATTCACGGTAACGGTGATGGTACCGCCCGGACAACCGGATGCGGAAGGTGTAACCGTGTAAGTGCCCGCTGCAGCTACAGTGGAAGAGTTGGTAAGTACCTGGCTGATGCCGGATCCCGATCCTGAAGTGGCACCGGAGATGCCTGTGCCGTTGGCGGCTGTCCAGCTGAAGGTTGTACCTCCAACAGTGCTTGTTAAGCTTACCGAAGTGGCCGCACCCGAGCAGATGGTGGAAACGGCAGGAGTTGCAGTTGCAACCGGTGCAGGGTTAACTGTGATCACAACGGGAACAGAAGCTCCCGGGCAGCCATTGGCTGTAGGAACCACGTTATAGGTAACAGTACCGGCTCCGGAGCCCGTTGCATTCAATGTTTGAACAATGCTGGAACCCGAGCTGGCCGTTCCGCCTGATGCCGCAGTTTGTGTAGGTGCGCCCCATGCGAATGTGGTACCTGCAAGACTTCCGGTGAGCGTAATGCTTGTTGTATTTCCCGAGCAGATCGTTTGTGCTACCGGGCTCGGTGTAACTGTAGGCAATGGTTTTACAGTGATCGGAATGATCAGCGTATTTCCTGCACATCCGCCCGAAAGCGAAGTAACGGTATATGTTGCTGTTCCGTTAACCGCACCTGTAGCTGTAAGCGTTTGCGCGATGCTGCTTCCTGAACCGGCAGAAGCGCCGCTCGTACCGGTCTGGCTTACCGTCCATGAATAAGACGTACCTCCTATCGAGCTCGACAGGGCGATGGAAGTTGCTGATCCGGAGCAGATGGTTTGTGATGCAGGTGTTGCCGTAATCACCGGTGAAGGATTGATCGTGATCGTATTGGTTGCAACTGCAGACGCACATCCGCCGCTTGCAGCAATTGTATTTGTTACCGTGTATGTTCCCGGAGTACTTGCAGAAAGATTGATCTGACCGGTGTTCACATTCACGAATACAAGTCCGGCCGTAGACGAGAACGTACCCGCGCTACCACCGCCGCTGAATGTAGGCGTAGGATTTGCAGCGGACTGGCAATAAGGGCCTGCATAGCTGAATGTGGCTGCCGGCGCGCTGGTGATCGTAATGTTAACGGAGCTCGTGTTCGGACATGTTCCGCTGGTGGTATAAGTAACCGTATAGGTGTTCAATGCGCTTGCGCTTACATCGATCTGCCCTGTGGAAGTGCTCAGGAATACAAGTCCGCCCGGGCTTGAGCTGAATGTACCTCCCGCAAGGCCGGTGATGGTGGCCGAAGGATCGGCACCTGTCTGGCAATACGTGGATGAGCTGTACGTGAAGGCCGCGTTATCCATCGGGTTAACGGTGACCACGCGCGTTCCGGTTGCTGTACAGCCCGACAATGTGTAAGTAACCGTGTAGGTGGTTGTACTTGCCGGAGATACCGTTACAGAGGATGTGGTAGCTCCGCCCGGCGACCATGAATACGTTCCGCCGCCCAGTGAAGGATTAGCCGTAAGCGATGCCGAAGCACCCACGCAAATGGTGGAGGTTGCAGGCGTGATGCTTACCGTAGGCTGTGGATTAACCGTTACCGTGCTGGTTCCTGTTCCCGAGCAGCCTGTTAATGTATAAGTGACAGTGTAAGTGGTTGAAGAAGCAGGAGAAACGCTGATCGATTGTGTGGTGGCACCTCCCGGAGACCAGGAGTAGGTTCCGCCTCCCGGAGAAGGTGTTGCCGTGAGCGTAGTTGAGGTACCCGCGCAGATAGCGGCAGGCGTGTTCACAGAAACCGTCGGAACAGGGTTCACCGTGATCAGGCGTGTTGCAGTAGTTGAACAGCCGGATAAGGTGTAAGTTACCGTATACGTTGTGGATGAAGCAGGAGAAACCGTGATCGTGGCAGTGGTAGCGCCACCCGGAGACCATGAATACGTACCTCCGCCCAGAGAAGGGTTAGCGGTAAGCGAAGCTGATTGTCCGGCACAGATCGTAGAGGATGCCGGTGTGATGCTCACAGTAGGCACAGGATTGATCGTAACCGTTCCTGTTCCTGTTCCCGAACAGCCCGAGAGCGAGTAAGTAACGGTGTAGGTAGTTGTGGATGCCGGAGACACGGTGATGGAAGATGTTGTAGCTCCGCCGGGCGCCCATGAATACGTACCGCCGCCTGTGGAAGGCGTTGCAGTAAGCGTAGCAGAAGAGCCTGCACAAACCGCCGCAGGATTGTTAACTGTTACCGTAGGTACCGGGTTTACCGTGATCAGGCGGCTTGCCGTAGTGGAGCAACCGGATAAGGAATACGTTACAGTGTATGTTGTGCTGCTTGCAGGAGACACCGTAATGGTAGCCGTTGTAGCACCACCCGGGGCCCATGAATAAGTACCGCCGCCGGTAGATGGATTTGCTGTTAAGGTAGCAGATTGTCCGGCGCAAATAGTTGAGGAAGCCGGTGTAATGCTTACCGTTGGAACCGGGTTCACGGTAACTGTTCCCGTTCCGGTATTGGTACAGCCGGAGAGCGAATACGTTACGGTATAAGTAGTTGTGGATGCAGGTGAAACGCTGATGGAAGCGGTGGTAGCTCCTCCCGGCGACCAGGAATACGTACCTCCGCCGATCGAAGGCGTAGCAGTTAAGGTAGCAGAACCGCCGGCGCAGATCGGAGCCGGATTACTCACACTTACCGTAGGCACCGGATTAACAGTGATCAGCCTTGTAGCAGTTCCGGTACAGCCGGATAATGTATAAGTAACTGTGTAAGTAGTGCTTGTTCCCGGAGTAACCGTGATGGACGAAGTTGTAGCGCCGCCCGGAGCCCATGAATAGGTACCTCCGCCAATGGAAGGTGTCGCCGTTAATGTTACGGACGCTCCGGCGCAGATCGTTGAAGAAGCCGGGCTGATAGAAACCGTAGGTACCGGGTTAACGGTAATGTTATGCGACTGGGTTGCGGAGCAGCTTCCGGAACCAACAGTATAGGTTACGGAGAATGTGCCCGCACCGGAAACCGCAGGATTAAAGCTTGTACCGGAAACGCCTGTTCCCGACCAGCTGCCGCCTGCTGTACCAGTAACAAGCGAGCTCAGGTTGATAGAAGCCGCATTTGCACACACCGCCGCAGGAGTGGTCCAGGCAGGGTTATTCGGGTTGGTAACGGTAATGTTCTGGCAATACGTGTAGGTAGGGCAGGTTCCCGGAGGGTCGAATGAATAGCAGACATTGTAGGTTCCGGCAGGCGCAACGCCGGGATTGAATGTAGCATATCCCCAATCGGTGGTGGTTAAGCAACCCGGACATGCCGGTGAAATGCTCCATGATGCCACCCCGGAAATTGTTCCCGGAGGAAATGATACGGTGGTACAGAGTGCATCCGTTACCCAGGTCCCGGAGTTCAGTACCGTTCCGCTTGAAACGTCGACGATCTGATAAGGCATATTACCATCGGCTGTACTCGTTTCACAAAACTGGATATCGTTGGTGGCGGAAGGCGACATCGTTGAAAACTGGATGTCCTCATTCGTATTCGTCGGGATCTGGATTCCGCAGCCGGAGGCCACAGGTCCGGCGCAAAGCACATAGCTGGAGTTTTCGAACCAGTTGATCTGAAGCGTATTGTTGGTATTCGAGGTAAACGAGATCATGACCCCGGGAGTGATCGGGTTGCCGAAGGGCGTGTTATTGGAGGCGATCATCCCAAAGGGCGCAGTACTACAGGCGACACTCGAGGGGACGGGATTTCCGTTGGTGAGCAGGTACCCGTTTCCGGAAGTTACGCTCGGACAGGTAATGGAACAATCGGACGGAGGCCCGCTGGTTTGATTGAAGGTGATGGTACCGTTTACATCGGCATAGTTGGTGATCAGGATCACGTAGTATTGTCCGGCTCCCGGCGAAACAAGCGTCATTGTTTCCACGGCCGCTGTGCTGTATCCGCAATCCTCAATGTTCCCGGAGCAGGCATGGTTTCCTGTACACGAACCGGTAAGTGTGTTACAGGCGTTCGCCATGCTGGAGAAAGGTCCCCAGGCGATAAAATCGACGTCGATCCCCGTTCCCGAGGTGCTCACCTGGCTGATGTTATAGACCATGTTTCCTGCACCGGTGGTTTTAACGAAAAACCATGCGGGATTGGGCTGTGTACTCAAACATCCGTAGCTGGGGCCGGACTGGGAAACAGTGGATGTGTTATTAGCGAACGTTGCGCTTCCGCAAAATGGAGTTGCGCTGGCACAGTTGCTTCCCTGGGCAAATATTGATCCCGAGGATACTACAATAAATGCAAAAAAGAATAAGATTCTTTTCATGTGGCTTGATTTAGTATGTTCTTAGAGAAATTTTAGAAAGCAAATTAGTTGGTGGGATGAGCAAGGTCGATCTTCTCTTTTACCCTGGGCTTGAGCAGCTCGCGGTGATTCACGAAATATGCTTCCACTACCTGGTTGTATTCCTTCAGGTTCCATTGCTTTTCGTATGCCGGAAAATCGGCAGGCAGCTCGGAAACGTTCATGCTATTGAGAAATTCGGCTTTCCGGCCCATGTATTTGTCATTCACATCGTAAGGAAGTGGTGCTGCTTCAGCGCTTTTTACCTGGGAAGAAGTGCCTGCAGACCTTGCATTTACCGCAGCCGGCTGGGATTCGGGCTGCGCAGCAACGCTGGCGGCGGCTGCCGGAGGCTGTTTTGCCGGCGGACTCTTCTGCTGCGAAAATACACTAAGGCCAAGTAATAAAAAGGAGAGAGTAAAAACCTGTTTCATGTACGATGAGATTTACGTTTTTAAATATAAAATGGAATATTTTAACGATAAAGATATAAAAAAATATACAGCATGCAAAAAAAGGAAGAATCTGTTACCAACAGACGCTAAACAGCGCTGAATAGTTGCACAACAGAATTTTTTCCGAAATATGGAGAAAAATCAGATTAGCGGGAAGAGGAGCGCGACATGAGGTCGTAGTAGTAAGCAGCTTTTTGCTTATCGCCTTTTGCCTGGTACCAGTTGGCCAGGAACCCGGTCACTCCCCTGTTATTGGAATTGAACTCGATCGCTTTTTCGAGATATGGCAAGGCTTTTACGGTATCGCCTGTCATAAAGTAAACATTGCCGATATTCACGTACATCACATCCGATTTCACTCCTTTATCAATCGCTTCCTGGTTGAGTCGCAGGATCTGATCGTATTTTTTCTGCATGCCATACAGGCTGCTGAGCGCCTGGTACGCCGTTGTGAACTTGGGGTTCAGCTTTACCGAGCGTAAATAACATTTTTCCGCGAGATCGTATTTCTGCGCTGCGGCATAGCAGCTACCAAGGTTAAAATAAGCCTCCACATAGTTGGAATCCAGCGCAACCGCCTTTTCGAGGTGCTTTGTAGCCTTCACGTTGTCGGCGAGATAAGTATAATAAAGCATCCCGAGGTTATTGTGCGAGGATGTATAATCGGGTATGATCCGGATGGATTCGAGGTAATGCTCCTCTGCTTCCAGCACCAGGCGCTTCTTTTCGGCCTTCGGCAAGCGCGGCTCCGCTTTTACCCGCGCCAGTGCCGTGGCTGCGAGGAGCGAGTGCGTATGTGCCGATTCGGAAGCTGTTTCCACATCGGCCCGGTAAAGCGTATAAGCATCCTTCCAGTCGGCATTCCGTGAAAACGATTTTCCTCCGTAAAGCAGCAGCGCCAATGCAATTGCGAGCCAATAGCCGTTGCTCACCAGCTTCAGCTTCAGGGCAAGATTTTGCAGCGGCACCTTGAAATAGTTCAGCAGGAAATACGCCGCAGCAATGCACAGGCCTACAGAAGGAATGTATGCGAAGCGCTCGCCTACGATCCCCACAACAGGCACTACCACATTGGTGAACATGGAGATAGTGACAAGGAAATAAATGATGCCGTAAGCCCAGAGCGTTTTTATCGCTTTCAGCTTAATGATGAGGTACACCAGACCTGCCAGCAGGAACAGCATGATCCATACAACCGGGTGGCTCCAGCCTACGATCGGAACCTGGTTGTAACCGTAATACGAGATGAGCGGATGCGGCAGCAAAAACATCTTCAGATAAAAGTAAAGGCTGTAAAAGCCCTGCGGAATGCGCTCCGCAAAGGTTGAATGGATAAAGAGCGGATTTTCCCATTGCAGGAGCGTACGCACGGTGGTGTTGGTCACCGACCTTGCCGCCAGCCTGAATGCGATGATCACGGGAAGGTAGGTAAGCACGATCACACCGATCTTTTTCCAGCCGGCATCGCGGAAGAACCACATGGAAAAAGGAATGATGGCAAAAAAGGTCATCGCATCCTTTTTAGACATGATGCCCAGCAACAGGACAAAGAAGCCAAGCGCAAGGTTTACCGCGGCTTTTCCTTTTCCTTCCACATACCGCAGATAAAACAGCAGGCTGCACATGCAACCAATGAAGCTCATCATCACGTCTCTGTTCTTAAGACTGATCACCACTTCGGAATGCAGCGGGTGGATCAGGAAGAGCAATGTAACGGTAAGCGCAAATAAATAATGATAGCCCGGCAGCAGCCGGAGCAGCGCATAAAACAAAAGGACAAGACAAAGAATATAAATGAGCAGGTTGATGAAATGACTGAGGTGCGGGCTCTCCCCGAAGAACTGGTACTCGATGGCGTATGTAACTTTTACGAGCGGACGGTATTCGAAGCTGGCTTTTTCGTCAATGGCATAAGTGCTGCGGAAGATCTCGGGAATTTTTGCAATGCCGCCATGCACCTGCTTGTTATTATGGATCACGTATTCATCGTCCATCGAGTAGCCGTTACCGATGCTTTTCCCGTAAATGAGAAGTGTAAGCACGCAAAAAAGGTAAATGCAATTCTTAAATGTTTTTTTATCGATCGAAGAAGGAAGCGAAATGAAACGTGCCATACAGGAGCTTTATGCAAACAGTCAAATTTATAAAATACTTTGCAATAGCAGTCAATTATAATCAGAATCATTAGGGTATTTTTTTAAATTTGCAGGAAACAGAATTCACGTGAGCGCCTATATTCAAGCCATCAGCTATTACTTACCGGAGCATACACTTTCCAACAGTGAGCTCTGCAGTATTTTTCCTGCGCTTACGGAAAACGACATCTTCAAGCGCACAGGCATCCGCAAAAGACACATTACGAAAGAAGGTGTTGTGGGCTCGGACCTCGGCTACGAAGCGGGAATGAAGCTGTTCAGCGAACACGGGATCGACCCTTCAACGATCGATTTTTTGATTTTCTGCACCGAAGGACTTGATTACAAAGGTCCGGCAACGGCTTGCATCCTGCAGCACCGCTTAGGCTTGCCTACGAGCAGCGGCGCCATCGATGTGCCTTTCGGCTGTACGGGGTTCACGTACGGACTGAGCGTTGCAAAAGGGCTGATCGAAAGCGGGCAGGCAAATTCGGTGCTGCTGCTTACCTCGGATATACCCTCAACGGTGATCCATCCTTCCGATGCGGAGCTTCGGATGATCTTCGGCGATGCGGGAGCTGCAACGCTGATCACTTACAATGAGAAGGTGAGCAACGGCGTTGGAAAATTTTCCTTCGGCACCGATGGCAGCGGCGCAGATAATTTAATGGTGGAGCGCAGCGGCACACGCAATCCCGCTAATGCCGAATGGTTTGAAAAGAACAAGGATGTTGGTGGGATGAAATACGGGCAGATGAAAATGAATTCGCTCGAGATCTTTTCATTCGCGATGCGTGTGGTACCGCCAATGATCAACGACATTCTTACAAAGAACGGATTGCAGAAAGAGGACATCGACCTTTTCGTTTTTCACCAGGCAAATACGTTCCTGCTGAGCGTGCTGCGAAGGAAATTAAAGATCGAGGAAGACAAATTTTTCATGTACATGGAAGAGATCGGCAATACCGTTTCCGCATCCGTTCCGATAGCGCTGTATGAGGCGATAAAGGCAGGTAAAGCCAAGAAAGGAAGCACTGTGCTCCTCGCCTCTTTCGGGATCGGGTATTCATGGTCGGGTACAGTTGTGAGGTTGTAAAAAAAGGTTCCGGTTCTCGATACTTTCGCAAAAAAGCGAAAACTCGAACTGACGAAAATATTACGTACTTTAGAGAAGATTTCCGCTTCAACAATACAGACAAAAAACACTTATGAACATTACTACTTTCATCAGCCAGATAGAAAATGAAATCGAAGAGCTTACACCGGGCACACTCAGGCCGGAAACGGAATTCACTTCCCTGAAGGAATGGAGCTCGATGCATGTGCTGATCCTCATTGCGCTCATCGATACCGAATACAATGTTACCATTACGGGAGCCGACCTGCAGCAATGCAAATCGGTGAACGATCTTTTTAACGTAGTAAAAAGCAGGGTATAAATTATGGCATTCCTTTCCGCAGGCAACGTACAGATCAGGGGCATGGCTGCCTGCGTTCCGCAGCACACGGAAAGCAACAGGGATTACGACTGGATCTCTGAAAAAGAACGCGAGCTGCTGATAAAAACAACGGGCATTGAAAGCCGGAGGATCGTTCAGAACGGCATGTGCACTTCCGATATGTGCTACGAATCGGCGAAACAGCTGCTCGATCATTTCAAGGTCGACAAAGCGGAAGTGGAAGTGCTCATCTTCGTTTCACAATCGCCCGATTATATTTTACCGGCCACCAGCATCATCCTGCAGGACCGGCTCGGCCTTCCGAAAAGCGCGATGGCCTTCGACATCCAGCTGGGATGCTCGGGTTACCTGTACGGACTTTCCGTGATCAGCAACTTAATGAGCAGCGGCAATTTTAAAAAAGGCCTGTTGCTGGCCGGTGATGTTTCCAGCTTTTCACAATCAAAAAGAGACAAGAGCACCTATCCAATTTTCGGTGATGCGGGAACGGCAACATTGCTTGAATACGATCCTTCCGCAGAAAAAATAAATTTCAACTTACAAAGCGACGGCTCCGGCTACAAAGCGATCATGATCAGCGATGGCGGCCTGCGCAATCCGTACACAAGCGAATCGGAAGTGATGAAGGAATATGAGCCGGGCATCATCAAGAACAAACGGAATTTATTTCTCGACGGCATCGAGGTGTTTAACTTTTCATTGCGTGAAGCGCCGCAGAATGCGCAGGCACTGATGGATCACCTGGGCACTACTACGGCAGACTACGACTATTTTATTTTTCACCAGGCGAATAAGATCATGAACGAAAGCATCCGGAAGAAGCTGAAGCTGCCCGCCGAGAAAGTTCCGTATTCGCTGGATACCTTCGGGAACACAAGCTCCGCCTCCATTCCGCTTACCATTGTAACGCAGCTGCAGGGTAAAACGCTGAGCAGCACATCGCTTTTCCTCTCGGCATTCGGCGTGGGGTTATCCTGGGGATCGGCCAGCCTGCGTGTAAAAAACATGGTTTGCCTACCTTTAATTGAATTGTAACTATGACAGCTTTTCACCTCCACAATAAAACATTTCTTGTCACCGGCGCCTCATCGGGCATCGGAAGGCAGGTGGCCATCAGCATCTGCGAAATGGGCGGAAATGTGGTGATCACGGGAAGGAATGAAGAGCGCCTGAACGAAACCTTATCGATGCTGAAAAGCGGCGACAACAAAAGCATACAGGCGGAGCTGCTGGATGAGCAGGAAGTGCAGCGCCTCGTTGCTGCGCTCCCTTTGCTGGACGGCATTGTGAACTGCGCAGGCACCGTGAACCCTTATCCCATTAAATTTCTTTCGGATAAAAAGATAGACGAAGTATTTAACATCAATTATAAAGTGCAGGTAGTGCTCACCGCACAGGCAACACGCGCAAAGAAGCTGAACAAAGGCGCTTCGGTGGTTTTTCTTTCATCGATCTCCGCCATGCACCCGCACCGCGGAGGCGCCTTGTATGCAGGATCGAAAGCGGCGATCGAAGCGTTCAGCAAAGTGGTGGCGCTCGAGTTCTTTCACCTGCAGATCCGCTCCAACTGCATTGCGCCGGCCATGGTGAAAACGCCGATGTACGACAAAGCGGAAGCGCAGGGCACCAAGGAACAGATGGATGCGCACATCAGCAAATACCCGCTGGGAGCAGGAACTCCGGAGGATGTGGCCAATGCCGCCATCTTCTTATTATCCGACGCTTCAAAGTGGATCACAGGAACAACCATCACCCTCGACGGGGGCTTTTTATTAGGAGGTTTATAAAATGGACAAAACGGATGTATCTGTTGTAATACCGGTTTTTAACAGCAAGGAAACATTGCGCGAGCTGTGCACGAGGATCGATACCACCCTGCGGCAAACGGGCAAATCGTACGAGCTGATCCTTGTGGACGACGGCAGCAGGGATGAGAGCTGGAACGAGATCGAAAGGATCAAGTCGGGCTCCGCATTCAACATCTCCGCGATCAGGCTTTCAAAAAATTTCGGTCAGCACAACGCGATCCTTTGCGGATTTAATTTCTGCAAGGGCGAGGTGGTGATCACGATGGACGATGACCTGCAGCACCCGCCGGAAGAGATCCCCAAGCTTATCAGCACGTATGAAAGAACGGGAGCCGATATCGTTTACGGACTTCCGCTCAATAAAAAACATTCCACGGTACGCAACGCAGGAAGCTTTATGGTAAGGAAAACATCCGACCATACCAACAACAAGAACAAGAGCGGATCATCGTTCAGGCTGGTGAGGGTTTCACTCACCAACAAGCTCCTGCAGAACCACAGCCATAACTTTTTATTTATTGATGCCGTGCTCGCCTGGTACACGGGCAAGATCGAAACGGTGGATGTGGAGCACCATCCGCGCAAAGCAGGCACTTCGGGCTATACCTTCAGGAAGCTGGTGCTGACCTATTTCGACATCCTGATCAACTACAGCGCAGGACCTTTACGCATCCTTACCTACGGCGGATTATTCCTCTCGGTATTTTTCTTTTTCCTGGGACTTCGCTTTGTGTACCGCAAGATCTTTCACGATGTACCTTTGGGATATACCTCGCTGATTGTGAGCGTGCTGTTCAGCACCAGCCTGATCCTGTTCTGCATGGGCATTATCGGGCAATACCTTTACAAGCTGTACCAGCTGCAGAACAAGCGCCCTCCCTACTCCATTGAAACGCAGCTGTAATGAGAATCCACAAATACGGAATAACCTTAACGCGCTTAAAGGAGAAGGACATCGAGCTGGTGCGTGAAAAGCGCAACTCCGGTGAGATCAGGGCGAGCATGCAGTTCCGGGAGACCATATCGGCGGAGATGCAGAAAGAATGGTTCAACCGCGTGAACAACATTTACAATAATTTCTTTATCATCACTGCCGACAACAAGCAGATCGGCATGATCGACGGGAAGAACATCAATTACGAAAAACGCACTTCCGAAGGCGGGATGTTCATCTGGGACAAAGATTACTGGGGCAACATTCATCCCGCGCTGGCATCGGTGATCATGAGCGATTTTAATTTCATCATCAACGAGTTCGAAAAAAATTATATCAAGATCCTTCGCTCCAACCCAAAGGCGATAGGCCACAACAGGCAGCTGGGCTATGTTCCCTCGAACGATTTTCCTCATTCCGACGAAGTGGAATGGTTCGAGCTGAGCAGGGAAAATTATTTCAGGCACATCGGCAAGCTGCGGAAAGCCATCGCTTCCGGCACCGGCGACGCATCGTTGCTGAGCGTCGACGATTTTGAATTCAGGGATGATTCGGAAGAAGAGCTGAAAAAATTATATTCGCCGCTGCCGGAATATTTAAAAGCGAAGATCGATCACTGCTTAAAAAGAGATGGACAGCAGCCGCTGCCGCCCGCTGATAACAACACAACCGGTGAAGCAAGATAAGAAGCCATATTATTCGTTCGTCCACAGCAGGGACCGGATCGATGCACAGGAAACGTTCTTCGAGCCTTCCTCCTTTCCATGGACCGCGAAGATCGAACTGCAGCATCCTGCGATCCTCAACGAAATTTCCGCGTACCTCGGCGGCCGCAATGCGCTGAAGCCCTACTTTGCAACGGAGATGATGAGCGCTCCCGAAAAATGGAAAGCATTCAGCTTCTATTTCTGGGGACTGAGAATGAATGCGGATGCCTGCAGGCGCTGCCCCGAAACGATCAGGCTGCTGGAAAATATTCCGGACATTGTTTCCGCTTCGGTGAGCGTGCTCGAGCCGCATGCGGAGATCAAAGGCCATTTCGGCGATACGGATGCGATCTACCGCTGCCACTTCGGATTGATCGTAAGCGGAAAACTCCCGGAATGCGGCTTCAGGGTTGGCTATGAGGACAAAAGCTGGGAGAACGGGAAGTTCCTGATCTTCAATGACGCGAACTATCACCGGGCATGGAACCATACCGATCAGCGGCGCGTGGTGCTGATCCTCGATGTGATCCGGCCGCAGTTCGCAAAACGGAAAACGTGGATCTGCGCGAGAGTGCATGGCAACATCATGTGGCTTACAGTTGCGCAGGCAACGGGGATCTTCAAAGGCAAAACAAACGGCTTCACAAAAACGGCGACATTCCTGTTCGCCCTATTTGCCTGGGTACGGCTTCATTCCTTGAACCGGAAATCGGCGTGGTTGTAGTAGTTCGAGATCTTAAACTTCTCATACAGCTTCTTATTGAAATTACCTACGGCATCGCGGATCCCGAAAGGCATCCTGTAATAGTTGCGGATGATGAAAAAATCGAGGTGGATCCTTGCGAGCGCAAGCACAGCGCGGAAGCGGTAGCTTAATTTCGGCTGATCCGTTTCAGGAGCGTATCCATACTGCTTTGCATAATCCCCGGTAATAAAATCGGCCAGCTCGATGTCGCTTTGCGAAAGCGTCGCTTTCCACTTGTTGATCTCTTTTGTATTGATGGGGTTTACAAGGTTTGGGTGCACGTTTTTTATTTCGTCGATGTACCTTTCCCCTGTTACCTGTTTTATCTTTTCTGAAAAATCAAACATGGCGGGATTGAACCTAATCTGCAGAAAATCGCAAAGCTCCGGCACCACGCGTGCAGGCTCGGCCGCAAGCTCTTCATACTTCAGGGTATAAAAATTTCCCGGGTTCTTTTTTTTCGCCTCCTCGATGAAAATGTTGTACGCTTTCCAGCCCTGTGCCAGCTGCGCAACGCTTTGCCGCTGAAACACCTTTTTATTCGACACAATGTTATCGCGGTAATCGCGCACAAGGTGAATGAATTTTGCATCGGGAAACACTTCGGTCAGCTCCCTGATAAAAATGGAATAGATCGGATTTTTATCGCCCAGCAGGGTGATCTTTCCTTTAGGGAAAGGAGAAGGATAACTCAGATAGATGAGCTTGCAGAGCACCGGAAATGTAAGCTCAGTAACAGGAAAGGAATCGATGCTTTTGCGCAGCTGCAGCGGATCCACCGACCAGTAGCGGCTGAACTTTTTATCCTTGTAAAGGTCGGTTATAAACTCATCGAGCAAAGCTGCGTTCCACCGGGTAACGCCAGAATATTTTTTTTTCAAGTGTACGATCAGGCGTGATTCGAGGGGCAGGATCACGTTCTCATTGGCATCCAGGATGGTTTGCATGAGCGTGGTCCCGGAGCGGCCTTTTGCAACAATGAATACAAAGGATAACTGCTTGATTTCTTCGACCGACATGAGGTCAAATATATCCATAAAAAAACGCAATACAAAATTGTATTGCGTTCCTTCAATGAGCCTATGTTCTTTATTGCTTTGCCTTCTGGGCGCGCTTGTATTTTGCAAGCTCCGAGGTCGGCATTGTTGTGCCATCCACATTTACAGTCTCGATACCTGCCTGCTGCAGGATCTTTTCGAGGCGCTCAACAGTTCTCATCTTTTCCATCTTGATCGAGTACACGGAAATATTTCCCTGCGGCTGTGTGCTGTGCACGTCCTGCACGCCTTCGCCGTTCTTCAGCGCATTCTCGAACTTCAGCCTTGTGGCGTCGTCCGTGATATTATCGAGGCGAAAAGTGACCATCACCGTTTTATCGTCAACAACCTGTTTGGAAGTTTCAGCGCTCAGGAATGCTGTTGATTTCTGTGCGAACGTGTGTGCCGATAATCCCATCAATAGTGCGATCATGAGCGAGCAGGAGAGTTTTTTCATGTTGTTTCTTTATTTGGTTTATAATCTTTTTTCAGCTTAGTTAAATAACTGTACGAAACCGGTGAACTCGTAGGCTTTACCATCCACACCTTTTCCGGAGATGATCCAGAAATAAGTTCCGTCAGGTGCAGGCTTGCCGTTCTTCGCTTTTCCGTCCCAGCCCATTGTTCCGTCCGACCACTCGTGCATTTTCAATCCCCAGCGGTCGTACACAGTTGCTTTAAACTCCGTGAGCCCTTCCGCCACGATCGGGTGGAATGTATCATTGTGTCCGTCGCCGTTCGGTGTAAACACGTTAGGTGCCACCAGCGCGGAGATCTCATCCACATGGATGCCGAGGCTTGCCGTATCCATACAGCCGCTGGCATTGGTAGCGATAAGAACGATGGTGTAATTACCCATGCCGGTATATACTGTAGATGGATTAGTGAGTGTAGAGGTTGCACCGTTGCCAAAATTCCATACATAGGAAACGGCATTGGTGCTGCCATTGAGCGTTGTAACGCTCAGCGGCGCCATTCCGGTAACCGGTGTGGCTGTGAAGTCAGCAGTGATCGGATCAACTGCCACTACCTCTGTTGATGTGGCCGAGCATCCGCTTTGTGTTACCGTGTAAGTGATGGTCGAGCTTCCGGATACGCCCGAAGGATCGAAGATATTTCCGCTTACGCCGGTTCCGCTGAATGTTCCTCCCGCCGCGCCTGTAACAAGCGTGCTCAGGTCAACCGGCGCCGCGCTCTCGCAGATGGTTGACGGCATCGACCATGCTGCGCTTGGCGTAGGAAGCACTGTGATCGACACGGTTCCCGTATCCCCGCAGGCACCTGCTATTCCGTAAGAAATGGTGTATGTTCCCGGAGTTGCAGCAGCCGGACTGAATAAGCCGGTTGAAGGGTTCGTGATACCTGTTCCCGACCATGTTCCTCCGCTGCTTGCAGCAGACAGGGTGAATGGCGATACAGTCTGGCACATCGGCGACACCGATGTGATCGTTGCATCTGCATTAGGCGTCACTGTGATCGTATGCGTTGTTGTGGAAGTACATGGTGAAGTTCCAACGGTATATGTTACTGAAATGCTTCCCGACAATCCCGCAGGATTGAACGTGCTTCCGGTTACACCTGTTCCGCTCCAGGTTCCGCCTGCAGTTCCGGTTACCAGTGAGTTCAGGTTCACCGCCGCCGCATTTGCGCACACTGCTGTGGTTGTCCATGCAGAGTTTGCTACTGGCGTTACCGTAATGTTCTGTGTGGAAGTGGATGTACAAGGCGAAGTACCGACAGTGTATGTTACTGCAATCGGGCCCGACAAGCCGGTAGGGTTGAATGTGCTGCCCGTTACGCCGGTTCCGCTCCAGGTTCCGCCGCTTGTTCCGGTTACAAGTGTGTTCAAGTTAATTGGTGTTGCGCTTGAGCACATGGAAGTGGTTGTCCACGCCGGGTTAGCGGACGGTGTAACCGTGATGTTCTGCGTTGATGTCGCGTTACAGCCTGTCGGCCCTACTGTGTAGGTTACCGCAATTCCTCCTGACAAGCCGGCCGGGTCGAATGAGCTTCCGGTTACACCGGTTCCGCTCCAGGTTCCCCCTGTGGTGCCTGTAACAAGTGAATCAAGGTTGATAGGTGTGGCGCTTGCGCAGAGCGATGTGGTTGTCCACGCCGCGCTTGGTGAAGAGATCACGGCAATGTTCTGAACAAGTGTATCCTGGCATGGCGCCGTACCTACAATATAAGTAACTGCAATGTTTCCTGATAAACCTGCAGGATCGAATGTGCTTCCGGTAACCCCGGTTCCGCTCCAGGTTCCGCCGCTTGTTCCTGTTACCAGCGAATCAAGGTTGATCGGAGCTGAGCCGGCACACAATGAAGTGGTGGTCCAGGCTGCATTTCCAACAGGCGTTACGGTGATGTTCTGCGCAGAGCTTGCCTGGCAGCCCACAGGGCCTACTGTATAAGTTACCGACACAGGGCCGGATAATCCGGTTGGATCAAAAGTGCTTCCGGTCACGCCGGTTCCGCTCCAGGTTCCGCCGGATGTACCTGTAACTGTTGAATCAAGGTTGATGGCCCCGGCATCGGCACACATCGATGTGGTGGTCCAGGATGCATCCGATAAAGGGATCACGGTGATGTTCTGGGTGGATGTAGTGAGGCAGCTTCCGGAACCTACAGTGTAAGTCACTGAAATGTTGCCTGAAAGTCCGGATGGATTGAATGTGCTTCCTGTTACGCCTGTTCCCGACCAGGTTCCGCCGCTTGTTCCTGTAACCAGTGAATCAAGGTTTACCGGTGAGCTGATCTGGCATACGGAAGTGGTTGTCCAGGCAGGATCCGAATTGGAGATCACGGTGATGTTCTGCGTGAGGACAGAAACGCAGCTGCTGCCTACAGAGTAGGTGACAGCGATCGGTCCGGACAAGCCTGTAGGATCGAACATGTTTCCGCTTACTCCCGAACCGCTCCAGGTTCCGCCCGCAGTTCCGGTGATCTGTGCATTGAGGTCAATCGCGCCGCCGTTCTCACAGATGGTAGCGGACATCCAGGATGGATCCGGGCCGGGGTTCACTACGATCTGGATCGTATCGTTACATCCGCCGGCTGCGGTATAGGTAATTACGTTAACGCCTGTTGTGGCCGATCCCGGTGTAAATGTTCCTGCGGAAGCATTGGTGATACCGGTTCCGCTCCAGGTTCCGCCTGCTACGTCTACGTTCAGGTTAAATGCCGGAACACCCGAGCATAATGGTGAAACAGGTGTTATGGTCGGCTGAGGATTTACGGTAACCGTGCCTGTGTTGGTGCCGGTACATCCCGAAACAGTATAAGATACGGTATAGGTTGTAGTTGAAGAAGGGCTTACAGTAATGGAAGAGGTTGTTGCGCCTCCCGGTGACCAGGAGTATGTTCCGCCGCCGGTTCCCGGAGTTGCGGTAAGCGTAGCCGGCTGGCCTGCGCAGACAGTTGAAGAGGTTGATGTTACTGTCGGAGCAACCGGTCCGCCAATGGTAGCTGTTGCGCTAACCGCCGGGATGCAGGCATACGCATCATCCACGGTAATTGTATAGGTGGTGCCGGCAGTAAGGCCTGTAGCGTTCGGTGTACCTTGTCCGCCTCCCGGAGTCGGCGACCATGTGTATGTTAACGGAGCAAGCCCGTTGGTTACGGTCACGCTTGCCGTTCCATTGTTCAGGCCGCATGCCGTTGCAGGCGTTGTGGATGTGGAAAGCGTGGTGACGTTATTACACTGGATAATGTCGATCAATACGCCGGAGTCCATTGCACAGTCGCTCGCATCGGCGATCGCCAGCTTAATATGGTATGTTGCGCATGGCGTTACCGCGATGGAAGGAGAAAGCACGGTTGTGAAGCCATCGAAGTGATTGGCGAAAGTACCGCTGTTATTGTTAACGAAATAGGCTGTATTGGTTACGTTGTTCACGTTATCCACGCTTACGTTGGTTCCTCCCGGGATCGTCGCAATGTTCATATTGGTATAGCTTCCGCCGCCTGGATTAGGGCCGGAAACGAAAAATCCGAAAGCATCGTTGAAGGTCTGGTTCACCCAGTTGGTATACTCATCCGAACCAAACACGAACGTGATCCCCATGTTGGTACATTGCGGAACTACGTCAAACTCGATGATACAAACATCCTTTGTGGCCGATGAGCTCAATGCAGTAAGCTGCGGATCGGAAAAGGTTGTTCCCACGCAGAAATTGAAATCGTCGTTAGAGTTACCTGTGCCCGGCAGATCGGTAAGATCGCCCGTTGTGAGTGCAAGACCATTGGAAATCCCCATCCCGGAGCTTGCGCCGTTGCTGAATCCTCCGTAAGCCGATGCATTACAGTTGATGGTAACGTTGCTGATCGATAAGCCGGCGCCGCCGATAGCGCTCGCAACTCCTCCCGCACCGCCGCCGGGAGTCACTATTAACTGCGCTTTTGAAATAACTGCAAAGAGAATGAATGCAAAGGAAAGTAATTTTTTGTTCATGTTTATTTGAGTATTTGGGAGTCGTTAATTGATAGCTACAATCTTATGACATTTAAGCGCAAAAAAAAATCCTGTTGATTTCCTATTTTTCAGATGACTAAAAAGCCGCCGGGGTTGCATGCAATTTAGCACTATCTGATTAACTTTTCAACAATTTTAAAACCTCAAAAGCAAAATTTTACCTTTATAGCTTAATTATTGAAGATCGACGAATGGCGAAGAATTATTTAGAGGAACTGAACCCCGTACAGCGTGCGGCGGTAGAATGCACCGAAGGGCCGGTAATGATCATTGCGGGTGCAGGCTCGGGAAAAACGCGTGTTTTGACTTACCGGATCGCCCATCTGATGGAAAAGGGCGTGGACCCTTTCAATATCCTTGCGCTTACCTTCACCAACAAGGCTGCAAAGGAAATGAAGGAGCGGATCGGTAAGATTGTGGGACAAAGCGAGGCGAAAAACCTCTGGATGGGAACCTTCCACTCCGTTTTTGCACGCATCCTCCGCTCCGAAGCGGAATTACTAAACTACCCGAAAAATTTCACCATTTACGATACCGACGACTCCAAAAGCCTGATCAAAACAATTTTAAAGGAACAGGGGCTGGATGACAAGATCTACAAGCCGGGAACTGTTCTTTCGAGGATCTCCGCTGCCAAGAACATGATGATCTCTCCCGAAAAATACCTGGCCAATGCACAGGTAATGGAAGAGGACCGTATGGCGGGAAGGCCTAAAGTGGGGATCATCTACCAGGTATACGCCAACCGCTGCTATAAGGCAGGCGCAATGGATTTTGACGACCTGCTTTACAAAACCAACATCCTCCTGAAAAACAATGCAAAGATCCTGCATAAATACCAGCATAAGTTCAAGTACATTCTTGTAGATGAGTACCAGGATACGAACTTTGCCCAATACATCATTGTGAAGCAGCTGGCAGCAGCCAACAGAAATGTGTGCGTGGTGGGCGACGATGCGCAAAGCATCTATGCCTTCCGTGGTGCCGATATCCAGAACATCCTCAATTTTGAAAAGGATTATCCCGATCTGAAAATGTTCAAGCTGGAGCAGAATTACAGGTCGACCAAGAATATTGTAGGCGCAGCCAACAACGTGATCGCGAAGAACAAGGAACAGCTGAAGAAGAACGTTTTTACCGAGAATGCCGAAGGCGAGCTGATCAAAGTGGTGCGCAACGACAGCGACAATGCCGAAGGGAACTTTGTGGCGAACTCCATCTTCGAAACCAAGATGAACGAGCAGGCGCACAACAAGGATTTTGCGATCCTGTACCGCACCAATGCACAGTCGCGCGCCATGGAGGAAGCCCTCCGCAGGCAGAACATCCCGTACCGCATATACGGCGGCTTATCGTTCTACCAGCGGGCGGAGATCAAAAACCTGCTGGCGTATTACCGCCTTACGATCAACAACCACGATGAAGAATCGCTGAAGCGAGTGATCAATTACCCCGCACGCGGCATCGGCGATACTACGCTGGAAAAGATCATTGTTGCCGCCAACGATCACAATGTGAGCTTATGGACGGTGATCGAGAACATCCATGAATTCGACATCGGGCTGAATGCCGGCTCAAAAGCCAAGGTAGACGAGTTCGCGACCATGATCAAGAGCTTTTCGGCCATGCTGAGAACGCACCATGCATACGACCTCGGACAGCACATCGCCACGCACTCGGGCATCCTGCGCGACCTGTACGCGGATAAGTCGCCCGAAGGCGTGAGCCGCCATGAGAACATCCAGGAGCTCCTGAACGGACTCAAGGAATTCACCGAAAGCGAGATCGAGACCATTGGCGATGCGGATATCGATTCGATCGCTGAAACGGATGAGAATACCGCCATGGTAATTCCGCCATCGGGGAACAGCAACCTGTTCTCGGAAGAGGAAGCGGCAGAAAAAGCCAATGCGACGGTCACGCTGGAGCCAACGCTGGATATATTCATGCGCGACATTGCGCTGATGACCGACGCGGATAAAAAAACAGAAAAGGAAGAGGACAAGAACCGCGTAGTGCTGATGACGATCCATGCGGCGAAAGGACTCGAATTTAAATATGTGTACATCGTGGGACTGGAAGAAAACCTGTTCCCTTCGCAAATGGCCATCACCTCGCGTGCCGACCTGGAGGAAGAGCGACGGCTGTTCTATGTGGCGCTTACACGCGCTGAAAAACGCGCCACACTCTCCTACTCCACTACGCGCTACAAATGGGGCAATCTCGTTTTCAGCGAGCCAAGCCGTTTCATTGAAGAGCTCGATCCGAAATACCTCGAGATGCCTGCGGAAAACCACGGGCGCATGTTCGGTGATGAAGAATACTCCATAAAGCCGAAGCCGAAATTAAATGTGAACAAGCCAAAGGAAACGTATGTGCAGCGGCCGGTGATAGGGAAGAAATTAGTGAAGGTAAATTCCGCTTCGAAAAACACAAGCGATTTCGATACCGAAAGCCTGCGCGACCTGCAGGTAGGTTCCCTTGTGGAGCATGAGCGCTTCGGGCACGGAAAAGTGATCGCCATGGACGGCGATTTCCCGAACAATAAAGCAACCGTGCAGTTTGAAGGCGTAGGACAAAAACAGCTGCTGGTGAAATTTGCAAAGCTGCGGATCGTAGGATAAGATGCGAAGGACGAAGACATATCTTGTTATCTTCTGCTGCATCCTGCAATGCGTCTGTTTTGCGCAAAGGGATACGGTGATCAACGGCAGGCATTACAACACGGTGATCAAATATCATAACTTCGATTACAAGGGCACGCAAAAGGAACCGCTCTTTATTACCGCCTACGGCAACATGAGAGATTCGGTGAAGGTCGGTAAGTGGATGTATGTACTCCCCGACGGAACTGTGCTCGCGACCGGCCGCTTCCACAACGGCTATAAAACGGCGACTGGAAATACGTGGATCATGAGGGGCATTATTTTATCGTTACCTGGAAGCGTTCCAGCAAGGTAAAGGATTATGTAGCCTTCGAAAACAACATTCATCCGCAGCTTGTGGATTATGCAAGTCCGGGCAATTACAAACTGAGGATCAACGGTCATCGCGTACCACCACCTCCGGTTCGCTTTTTATAACTATTTACTATGAAAAAACTGAAATACTTTTTATTGAAATTATTCTCTCCGAAAGGAGTGATCAGCAAACCATCTGACAGCAAACCACCTATGAACAGCAAATCCTTCTACGATTTTAAAATGCGCGCGATCGACGGAAAAGAGATCGACTTCTCCAACTACAAAGGAAAGAAAGTGCTGATTGTGAACACCGCTTCCGAATGCGGCTACACCCCGCAGTACGATGAATTGCAGGCGCTGCATGAAACGCACGGCAGCAAGGTAACGATCCTCGGCTTTCCGGCAAATAATTTCGGCGGACAGGAACCGGGCAGCAATGCAGACATCGGCGCATTCTGCCGGAAAAATTTCGGGGTCACCTTCCAATTGTTCGAAAAATCGGATGTTGTGGGAACCAACCAGAACCCACTTTACCAGTGGCTCACAAGCAAGGAGCAGAACGGCTGGAACGATGAAAAGCCAAGCTGGAATTTTTGCAAATACCTTGTGAATGAAAAAGGAGAGCTGGTGAAATTCTATCCGGCTGGTGTAAGCCCGATGAGTGATGAGGTTGTGGGGCAGTTGTAGGAGCAGATACATTTTCAACTGAAGCCACATATTAACGTGCATTTACACAAATAGAACAAGGCTTGAAGCCGAGTTGTTCAAGTAGTGTGCCTTCAAACTGCAATTCGGGATTATATTTAACCATATAATATTGAAGAAGCAGATCTTTAAATGGTTTCTTAAATTTCATATCATACTCATTCAAAAAGGATTTTAGTTCGCTGTCGGTTAAATTAATTTTCTTGTCGTCTTCATTATTCGGATCCAATATCGGTTCTTGTCTTTTTGCTAAAAAAGTCCTTTTTTGAAAACGTCTGATTATTGTTTGCTTGTCAGGATTATCAATAAAAAATTTACCCGCTGCAGATAATACAGCATCTATTCGTTGCTCTAATTCATTTAAATTTAAATTTTCAATTTCAGTTATCCCAGAATTATCGTATTCAATAATTCGTGGAAGTGTAGTAAGTCCAAAAGCTATTTGAAGCTTTGCTGCAAAAAGGTCTGGTTTTTCGATTAAGAAATTATAATTTTCTTTAAACCATAAACGAAATCTTTCAACTTCTGCTCGTCCCGATTCTTGAATTTCCTTTGGAACTTCAAAATTGGTAAATTTTGAAATTATATTAGGACAGTTTTTGTCTTGATGATAGCTTGACGATTTACCTTCATAAATGTAATGGAAAGTATCAACCTTTTTTCTTTTTTTATAAAAAGCAAGAAAATTAGCAGGTTCTCTTAAAAACTCCTTTTGTGATAGTATTCTCTTTTCTTCTGAAGAATTAATAAAATAAACATCCTTTTTATAAATGCGTTCTTTCTGAATAGATCCGCCGGTTTCTATTCTTTCCGTATTCCCAATAATCATCTGAAAATTACCCTTTGTGATAAATACTCTGTCCATATTTTGTCCATATAAAGGTTTTTCTACCGAAGATAATGACTAGAACGCATTACTCTTCTCACAGAGAAATTGACAATTCGCTGCGCTTACACCGCCGCAGCTTCCTGCTTTGCTTTTTTCGCAGCATCCTTCTCCTTTTTCTCTTTTAAGTATTTATCGAGCTTGCCGTATTCGGCAAGGTGGATCAGGTTGATGTCCTTACGGTAGAGCTTGTATGCTTTCCAGATCGGCGGGTTGTTTGCGCACATATCGAGGAACATGTACAGAGGCGCGATCTTGAAGGCATACAAAGGCGGCAGCCAGCGGTAGCCTACGCCGATGGAATCGGTCATGTTCTTCACGGCATGCCAGTAGAACGGCGGATTCCATAAGATGTCGCCCGGCTTCAGGTTCACTTCATAGCCGTCGATGTATTTGTACAGCTCGTTCGGCTTATCGTAGTTAGGATTGAAAGGATCGAAAGGGCCATCGCCGGCTTTGATCGGCGCATGGCGGTACACATTGCGTACAGGATCCGGATCAAGCACCGCGGAATAATAATGCGAATAGATGATCCATTTTTTTTCACCGTACACCTGCACGAATAAGTTGCACTGGTTGGCATTGTGCAGCGGCGTCACAGTTCCCTGTCCGCCAATGAACACCTGGAAAGCATCGAACCAGGTAAGCGGGTTCTTGCGCTCGAGCAGCCATTTGTAATCAAAATCCTTGATATGTTCCGGGTGCCTGTCGAGCAGCGGATAAAAGCGGTAATATTTTTTTCCTCCCGTGCGGATGTTGTCGATCACCTCCGCAAGTGTGATGGTTTCGTAATCATCGGCCATGCGCTCCTGGTTCACCATCACGATCTCATCATCGCCATGCAGCTCCTTAAAATAATCGAGCGACCATTTTTTCACGCAGTCCCAATCCTTTGCAGCGCCTTCCAGCACTACCGGGATCCCTTTTTTCATGTAATGGTTCTTGAATTCTTCCAGGCTGAGGTCTTTCCTGCGCTCGATCGGCTTGATAGAGCCTTCACCGCTTTCCTTCAAGGTTGCAAGCAGGCGGCGGTAGAACTTACTGCGGCCTTTTCCCATCCAGCGGAACACGCGCGGCCGTCCGAAAAAGTGATCCATCCATTGATAAAAGCCATACTGAAGGCGTTGCCCGGGTTTTATATTTCTTCTGAATTCGTACATAGGAAGGGAGTTTTAGTATGTCAAATATATAAAATAAAACAGGAAAAGTCAAAGCCAATGTGCGCTTCGCCCTTCCTGCACTGCCTTAAAGCCTCACATCTTCACCAGCTTTTTCACCGACCTGCCTTTGCCGGAAACCACCAGCACCGAATAAATTCCGTTTGCGAGGGAAGAAACATTCAGCTGCTTCTGTGTCGATTCCAATACAATTTTTCCATTCACATCGAGGATCATCACCGAGGAGAAATCTTCTGTATCTATTGTCAGCATGCCGTTTGCGGGATTCGGGTACATCAGCAGGTTTTCTTCTTTCGCCTTATCATCGATCCCAACAAACTGGCTGAGCCTGTATTTGCGGAAGAACAGCCAGATCTTTTCCGATGCGTTGAAATCCTGGCAGGTGGTACCGATGGGAAATGTGTAGGGCCATGTATGACCGCCGCCATTGATGCGGTAAAACTCAACCGCGGAACCCATCATGCCGCCGTTGTACACAAAATGATCGGCGTTGCAGCCGTCGGACGTATTGATGTCGGGCATTGCATTGTAGGCAGGCGTTGGATTGCAGCCATTATTGAGCACCCAGTATTTCACCAGCGTATCGATGGCTAACGAATAGGAGCCGCCA
>Ga0157372_10000334_pt1 | contig 51813 bp, 48 predicted proteins | sample C55metaG_FD_115307 | JGI IMG/M metagenome (GOLD analysis project Ga0157372, IMG submission 115307) | Corn rhizosphere microbial communities from Kellogg Biological Station, Michigan, USA - C5-5 metaG | ecosystem: Host-associated > Plants > Roots > Rhizosphere > Soil | place: USA: Michigan...
CGCGACGACTTTGCCGTTTTCGCTCACGGGTCCATTCGCCGGCCAGCCGAGCGTGGAGAACGGCCACAACGCGGACGAGAACCAGGTGTCGAGCACGTCTTCGTCCTGGCGCAGATTGCCGACCGGCTTGGCGCTGCCATGTGCGATCGCGTCGGCTTCGTCCTCGCCGACGAAAATGTTGCCGGCTTCGTCGTACCACGCCGGGATGCGATGGCCCCACCAGAGCTGGCGGCTGACGCACCAGTCCTGGATGTTGTCGAGCCATTGCGTGTATGTGGTGCTCCAGTTCTCCGGCACGAATTTGATTTCGCCCGAACGCACGGCATTGAGCGCCGGTTCGGTGATCGCTTTCCTGCCGCCGGGACCCGGCTTGCCGTCGGCACGCGTGTCGCTCGTCAGATCGAGGAACCACTGATCCGTCAGCATCGGCTCGATCACCGCGCCGGAACGGTCGCCGACCGGCACCTGATGTTTGTGCGAGACGATCTTCTCGAGGTAACCCTGCGCTTCCAGATCGGCGACCACGGCTTTGCGCGCGGCGTAGCGGCCGAGCCCGCGATATTTTTCCGGCGCGTTGTCGTTCATTTTCGCATCGAGCGTCATGATCACGATCATTTCGATGCCGTGACGCTTGGCGCAGGCGTAATCGTTGAAGTCGTGCGCGCCGGTGATCTTCACGCAGCCCGAGCCGAACGCCGGATCGACGAAATCGTCGGCGATGATCGGGATCCTGCGATCGCACAGCGGTAGGTCGACATACTTGCCGACCACGTGCCTGTAGCGTTCGTCGTCGGGATGCACGGCGAGCGCGCCGTCGGCGAGCATGGTTTCGGGGCGCGTCGTCGCGATGTGCATGCCGCGCATGTGGCCGCCTTCGTGGTCGACTCCGGGACCCTCGGAGAATGGATACAGGATGTGCCACATGTGGCCATCGCGTTCCTCGTTGTTGACCTCCAGGTCCGAGACCGCCGTCATCAGCACCGGGTCCCAATTCACCAGGCGGTTGCCGCGGTATAAAAGTCCATCTCTATACCATTGCACGAACACGCGGCGCACGGCGGCCGAAAGACCCTCGTCCATCGTGAAGCGCTCGCGCGACCAGTCCATCGAGGCGCCGAGGCGGCGCATCTGGTTCGTGATCGTGGAACCCGATTCGGCTTTCCATTCCCAGACGCGTTCGACGAACTTTGCGCGGCCGAGATCATGGCGTGTCTTGCTTTCCGCGGCGAGCTGGTTCTCGACGATCTTTTGCGTCGCGATGCCGGCGTGGTCGGTGCCGCCCTGCCACAGCGTGCGCTTGCCGAGCATGCGCTGGTAGCGGATCAGCGCATCCATGATGGTCTGCTGGAACGCATGGCCCATGTGCAGCGTGCCGGTGACGTTCGGCGGCGGCAGCAGAATGCAATACGGCTCGCCGCTGCCATGCGGCGCGAACGTGCCGGACGCTTCCCAGCGCGCGTACCACTTCGATTCGATGGCTTTGGGATCGAAACTCTTGTCCATGACTGGCTGCCTCACGCCCGCGCGGGCGCGCAGAGACGAAAAAAGGGATGCGCGATTGTAGCGGCCAGCGCGGCCGCGCCCAAGCTACATGTCGTGCTTGGCGACCTCGAACCCGGCGGCCTTGTACGTCGTCCAGCGCTTGCGCGAGCCCAGCCGTTGTTCCTCGTCCGCCGGCACTACTTCGAGCACGCGCTCGAACAGTCCCGGCGCGCAGTCGTCGCGTAGGTTGATCACGAGCGTGCGATCGGGTGTCGACGTGTCCGGCGCCACGATCAGCACCGGAGTGATCGCATCGTCTTCATCGCCGGCGATTTGATGCGGAATGAAGGCCTCGGTATCGAATTCCCACAACTTCTCGTCGAGGCGCTCGGCTTCATCGAACGAGCGCGTGAGGATCAATGTCGGCTGGCCGCTGTCGAACGCGCGCCTGGCCAGCTCGCAGACGAGCAGCAACGGATCGTCGCGGAAGCGTGGTTTGTCGATCAGGTAGAAGTCGGCGCGGGGCATCAGGCGGCGTGCAATTCGAGCTTGGCCACTTTGCGCAAATCGACCTGCCGCTTCGCCTGCCACAAATCGTAGTTATGCTGCATCGCGAGCCAGCTTTCCGGCGAGCGGCCGAGGGTCTTGGACAGGCGCAGCGCCATTTCCGGGCTGACCGCGCTGGCGCCCCTGAGAACGCGCGTCAGCGTGGAAGGGGCGACGTCGAGCTTGCCGGCAAGTTCGCGTGCACTGATGCCGTGTGGCGCGAGATAAACCTCGCTGATGAATTCGCCGGGATGTGGAGGATTGTGCATGCCCATCAGTGATAGTCCTCGTAGTCCAGTATGTATGCGTGGCCGTCGCGGAATTCGAACGTCACGCGCCAGTTACCATTGACTCAGACTGACCAGCGGCCTCGCCCGCCGCCCTTGAGCGGATGCAGGCGAAGACCGGGAACGTCCATGTCGGCGATCGTATTGGCCGTATCGAGTGCGGCGAGGATCATGCGCAAGCGTTTGCTGTGCGCTGCCTGAATTCCAGCCGCGCCGCCGTTTTCAAAGAAGCACGCAACAAGCGTTTTCAGCCGGCGCGATCGAGCAGGTACTGCACGAGCAAACTCACCGGCCGCCCCGTCGCCGAACCTTTGCGGCCTTCTTCCCAGGCGGTGCCGGCGATGTCCAGATGCGCCCAGCGGTAGCCTTCGGTGAAGCGTGCGAGGAAACAGCCGGCGGTGATTGCGCCGGCGTATTTGCCGCCGATATTGGCGATGTCGGCGTAACCGGTCTCCAGCTGGCTCTGATAGTCGTCCCAGAGCGGCAGACGCCAGGCGCGGTCGAGCGTGGCTTCGCCGGCGGCGATCAGCTCGTTGGCGAGCGCGTCGTCTTGGGTCATCAAGCCCGTGGCGTGCTTGCCGAGCGCGACGACGCAAGCGCCGGTCAGCGTCGCCGCATCGATGATGACCTGCGGATTGTACTTTTGCACAAAGGTCAGCGCGTCGCAGAGGATCATGCGACCCTCGGCGTCGGTATTGAGTACCTCGACGGTTTGCCCCGACATCGTCGTGACCACGTCGCTCGGACGCTGCGCCTTGCTGCCCGGCATGTTTTCCGCCGCCGGCACGACACAAATCAGGTTCAGCCTGAGCTTGAGTTCGACCGCTGCCAGGAACGCGCCGAGCACACCGGCGGCGCCGCACATGTCGAATTTCATTTCTTCCATGCCGGCGCTCGGTTTGATCGAGATGCCGCCGGTATCGAACGTGATGCCTTTGCCGACGAACGCGTACGGGCGATCCTTCTCGCCGGCGCCGTTCCAGCGCAGCACGATGAGTTTCGGCGGATTCGCCGAACCCTGCGCAACGCCGAGCAGCCCACCCATGCCGAGTTTGCGCATGTCGGCCTCCTCGAGCACTTCGCAGCTCACGCCGCCGTGTTCCTTGGCCAGCTTCTGCGCGGCTTCGGCGATATAGTGCGGAGTGCAGATGTTCGGCGGCAGGTTGCCGAGCTCGCGCGCGAAACGGATGCCATCGGCGATCGCGCCCGCCTGCGTGAGCGCGGCGCTGTTCGCGGACGCGGCAAATGCCAGCGCGCCGAATTCCGGCTTCGTGGATTTTTCCTTTGGCTTGAACGTCGCCGTGTATTTGTATGCCTGCGCATCAGTCGTGATCGCGGCGGTACGCAGCTTCCACGCGGCGTCCTTGCCGGGTACATCGACTTCGGTCAGATACGACACGGCGCGATCGAACGGCAGGCCCTTGAGCACACGCGCCGCTTCGGCGCACGCGCGCGCATACCGCGCGGCATCGAATTTTTTCGGCTCGCCCAATCCGACCACGAGCACGCGCGGCGCGGAGATACCTGGCAACGCGAACAGCGCGCTGCTGCTGCCGATTTTGCCGCTGACGTCGCCGGATTCGAGCAGACGCTTGATCGCGCCAGCGGATTTTTCGTCGATGCGCGCGGCCGCGCTGGTCAGCGTGCGGTCGTCGAACGCGCCAACGATCACGCACGGCGCGTTGCTGGTTTCGGGAAGGTCTTGCGACACGCTGAACTGAATCGTCATCGGCGGATTTCCTGCGCAGGGTAAGCGGACTCTGCGCGAGAACCCGCTAAACTTAAGACTGTTTGAACGCCGCGCGAGGTGAAATCGCGCCACGAAGCCTCGAAGTTTATCATGCTACGAATCGTCGATCGCTATCTTACGCGCGAACTGCTGGTCAGTTTCGTCGCCGCCACGCTGATTCTCTTGCTGATCACGCTCGGCGGCACGGTTGCGGACCTGCTCAACAAAATCGCGCGCGGCCGCATACCGGCGGATCTGTTGCTCGCGCTGATCGGTTTGCGCACGGTCGACGCTTTGACCGTGCTCGCGCCGCTTTCCGTGTTCATCGGCGTGCAACTCGCCTACGGACGCCTGTATCGCGAGAGCGAAATGGCCGTGTTCGCCGCCTCCGGCCTGGCGCTGACTGGCCTGCTGCGCCCGCTGCTGTTGCTCGCGGTGCCGCTGATGATCGTGATGGCGCTGATCTCCTTCTGGTTTGCACCTGCGGCCGTGCGTACTTCGCAAACGCTGCTGCAGGAAGCGAGCAAGTCGCTGATCATTGCCGGGCTCGAACCCGGCCGCTTCGTCGAATTGCCGAATCACGATGGCGTCATGTACGTGGATTCGATGAACAGCGACGGCACCTCATTCAAGAAAATGTTCGTCGCCAGCGAGCGCAGCAACAAGGACGAGAACACCACCGATATCAACGTAATCACGGCCACGAGCGGGGAGCTGTTTCACGATGCCAACGGCGTGGAACGTTATCTTGGCCTCAACGACGGCTTCCGCGTCGAAGGCGTCATCGGCCAGGACAACTATCGCCTGATGCGTTATGAGCGCAACGACATCAAGCTGCCCGACAACGAAACCGATACGAGCGCCGATTCGGTCAAGCGCGCCGCGACCACCGCGGAACTGTTGCGCAGCGACGATCCGGTGCAGCGCGCCGAATTCCACTGGCGACTCGCCGCGCCGATATCGACGCTGATCCTGATATTGCTCGCGTTGCCGCTGGCAAAGTCCAGTCCGCGCGAGCCGCGGTACGCGCGCCTGCTCATCGCGCTGCTCGCCTGGCTCATCTATTACAACTGCCTTGGCGTTGGCCGCGCCATGCTCAGTCAGGGCAAGTGGAATCCGCAGCTCGGTTTCTGGTGGGTGCATATCCCGACGTTGCTGATCGCGGTGTATCTGATCTGGCGCAGCCAGCAACTGCCGGCGGCCAGGAAACGCCCGGTGCGCGCATGATCGGCGTCGCCAATTTCATCGTATTCAAGAAAGTCGACAAGCTCGTCGCGCTCGCCGTGCTCGGCGCGGTGCTGCTGACGTGGGGATTTCTCGTCGGCTTCGATGCGTTCTACGCGTTCGTCGGCGAAGTCGGCGACGTCGGCACCGGCGGCTACACGTTGAGCAAGGCCGTGGCCTACACGCTGCTGACCGTGCCGCGCCGTGGCTACCAGATGTTCGGCAATGCCGCGCTGATCGGTGGCCTGATGGGACTCGGCATGCTCGCCGCGAGCGGCGAGCTGACCGCATTGCGCGCCGCGGGCTTGTCGAAACTGCGCATCTGTTTTTCGGTGATCTTCTCGCTCGTCGCGCTGACGCTGCTCGTCATGCTGATGGGCGAGACGATCGGTCCGCGCGGCGAACAGAAAGCCGAGTCGCTGGCGATGGCGGCAAAAGCGAAAGACGTCAGCATCGGCAAAGGCGGCAGTTTGTGGGCACGCGACGGCGAAACCGTGATCAATGCCAAGCACGGCCGCACGCGCGCGACCCGGGACGGCCCGACCGTCGAACTGCAGGACGTGCGCGTGTTCGAGTTCACGCCGCAAGGTCAGCTCGATGCGCTGTCGTTTGCGAAAACCGCCACGCACACGCGCGGCGAATGGACGCTGCACGACGTGCGCCGCACGCAGTTCCATGGAGCCGAAGCGAAGACGATCCTGCAGCAGCAGACCGCGTGGAAATCCGCGCTCGATCCGAATGTGCTCGCGGTATCGATGATCCATCCGGAATATCTTTCGGCGAGCGACCTGTCGCGCAACATCGATTACATGCATCGCAACCGCCAGGACGCGTCGAGTTATGAACTCGCCTACTGGAGCCGGATTTTCTATCCGCTCAACGTGCTCGTGCTCGCATTCTGCGCGGTGCCGTTCGCGTTCGGGACATTGCGCACGGGTGGCCTCGGCAAGCGCCTGTTCATCGGCATGGCGCTGGCGATCAGCTATTACTTCTTCCAGCGCGCGGTCGTGAACCTCGGGCCGATCTACAACTTCAACCTGGCGCTGGCGAATGCGCTGCCGGCGCTGTTGCTCGCGGCCGCGGCGGCGGTGTATTTCCGAAAGTTCGGCTAGGTTTTTTCCAGACGGACGACGCGCGTGTCGGCGGCGATATCGTGCCACGTGCGCTTCCCCGCATCGAGCAAGGCCCAAGCAAATCCGGCGCCGAGCGCACCAAGCGAAACCAGGGCGACGGCGAATCGCAGCAGCGCACGCCGCCACGTTACGCGCGTGCCGTCCGTGCGCATCACGCGCAGGCGCCAAGCGCGCATGCCGATCGTCTGTCCGCCGCGTGTCCACGAGACGACGAAGTACGTGCCAGTGAACGCGAGCACGAGGGCCTGGGTGAGCAGCTTGCGCAATTGCTGGTGCGATTCGAGCGATCCACCGCTCAGGCTCAATGCGATCGCGCCGGCGAAGAACCACAAACCGAGCAGCGGCAGGGCGTCGTAAGTGCCGGCGAGCACGCGCAGCCATACGCTCGCAGGTGTTGCGGTAGTTCGATTGCTCATGGACACTCCGTCGATCCGCCATGATCACACCAGCCAGCTCGCCGCTCAACGCCGCCGACGCCGTCGCGATCGATTCCTTCATCGAGCGCATCTGGTCCGAGAGTGGTTTGGCCGACAACACGCTGTCGAGCTATCGGCGCGATCTGGAAGGCTTTGCGCGCTGGTTGCCCGAGCGCGGCGAGAACCTCGATGGTGTCACGCGCGAGTCGGTCAACCGCTATCTTGCCGCGCGCTCGGCAAACGGCGGTCGGCGCGGCACCGGCTATACGGCGCGCAGCAACGCGCGGCTGATTTCCACGCTGCGGCTGTTCTATCGCACACGCTTGCGCATGGGCGCAATCCTCACAGATCCGACCGTGTTGCTGGAATCGCCGAAATTGCCGCGACCGCTGCCGAAAGCATTGTCGGAACGCGAAATCGAAGCACTGCTGCGCGCGCCGGACGCGGAAACAGCGCTGGGTTTGCGCGATCGCGCGATGTTCGAGCTTCTGTACGCGACGGGTTTGCGCGTGAGCGAACTGGTCGGCCTGCGCACCGAGCAGATCAATTTGCGCCAAGGCGTGCTGCGTGTAACCGGAAAGGGCGGCAAGGAGCGCCTCGTGCCGCTCGGCGAGGAAGCGCAGCATTGGCTTGAACGTTACTACGCACTAGCGCGAAGGGCGATCTTGAAAGGACGCATCAGCGACGCCGTATTCGTCAGCAATCGCGCTGAGCCGATGACGCGGCAGATGTTCTGGACGATGGTGAAGAACCACGCGCGGCGCGCCGGCATCGAAGGCAAGCGCATCTCGCCGCACGTGCTGCGCCACTGTTTCGCCACGCACCTGCTCAATCACGGCGCCGATTTGCGCGCACTGCAGATGCTGCTCGGACACAGCTCGTTGTCGACGACGCAGATTTACACGTTGGTGGCGAAGGAAGGCCTGAAGCGGTTGCACGAGCGTCACCATCCGCGGGGCTGAGGTTGAAAAAACGCCCGCGCGGCCCGATTGAGGCGACCAGCGGCTTTGTCCCATAACCTGCCCATGCGACAATGTCATATCCGGCGCCGCTCGCCGGTCTTTATCTTATCGCGCCGTAGCGCTGGCGCTCCTGATTTGAGGTTCCCCATGTTCCGATCCGTGCTGCTCATGTTCCTGGCGGCGTTCACCCTTACCGCCGCCGCGCAGGACGACGCGAACCAGATCGCCACCGAAGCGCTGCACAAGATCGCGCCGAACGCGAAAGTGCAATCCGTGCGCCAGGCGCCATTGGCCGGTTTTTATTCAGTGGTCGCCGACGGCCATCCGATCCTCGTCAGTAGCGATGGCAAATATCTGATCGAAGGCCACGTCGTTGATATCGCCGCCAAGCGCGACATCATGGAAGATGGTCTGGCCGGTGTGCGCAGGGCTGCGCTGGCCGCCATTGCCGCGGACAAGAAAGTGACGTTCGCACCGCCGCATCCCAAGCATCGCGTCACCGTGTTCACCGACGTGGACTGCCCGTATTGCCGCCAGTTCCACAAGCAGATCGCCGAGTACAACAAGCTCGGCATCGCGGTCGACTACGTGTTGTATCCGTTGCCGATCCACAAGGGCGCCGACGTGAAAGCGGAAACGGTGTGGTGCTCGAAGAACCGCAACGACACGTTCACCGCGGCGATGAACGGCGATGCGCTGCCGGTGAAAACCTGCGCCAACCCGATCAAAGAAATCATCGGCATCGCCGAGGCGAACAACATCACCGGCACCCCGGCGGTGCTGGCCGAGGACGGCACGATGCTCGGCGGCTACATCGCGCCGGACCAGCTGGCCAAACGCCTCGACGATATGGCCGCGACGCCTGCGGCACAGTGAACCAATCGCCGCGCAGCCGGTCACAAACGAAGTTCCCCCACACGAAACGATCATGCTGAACAAATTCATTTGCCTTGCGCTGCTCGCCGCTGCAACGCAGCTGCACGCCGACGACGGCGAAAAAGCGGTGCGCGATGCGATGCACTCGCTGCTGCCGGCTTCGCCGATCGATCAGGTCGTGAAGTCCGATCTGCCCGGTTTTTACGAGGTGATCGTCAGCGGCCAGATCGTGTATGTCAGCGCCGACGGCAAGTACCTGCTGCAGGGCAATCTGTACAACGTGCCGGCGAAGAAAGATCTCACGGCCGGGCGCATCGCCAGCATCCGCGCCCAGGCGGTCGAAAAACTGCCGGCGTCAAAAAAGATCGTGTTCGCGCCGGAACACCCGAAGCACACCGTCACGGTGTTCACCGACGTGGATTGCCCGTATTGCCGGCAGTTTCACAAGCAGATTGAACAGTTCAATCATGCCGGCATTGCGGTGAACTACATCCTATATCCGCTCGACATCCACCCCGGTGCCGACAAAAAGGCTTCCGCGCTGTGGTGCGCGGCCGACCGCAACGCCGCGTACACCGCGGCGATGAACGGCCACGATCCGGAACTGGCAAGCTGCGCCAACCCGGTGGCCGAAACCAAGGCGCTGTCGGTATCGCTCGGCATCAACGCGACGCCGACGATTCTCGCCGAGGATGGCACGCAGGTGAACAGCGCCCAGACCACATCGCCGGAGCTGTTGCTCGCCGAGCTCGATCGGCTGGCGGCCGAGCATGCGAAGAAAGTCGCTTCGCGCTGATTCCCGACGATCTAGCGCGCTGCGCGTAGCTCGCCCAGCGCGCGCAGTCGACGCGTAGCTGGGTTTGTCGTGGTCGCGCTGGCGGGGCGCTTTCCGCTAAAATGCGCGTCCCTTGGACGCCTTCGCCGCGCTCCCCATGATCGTTCTCGATGGCCTTCCGGCCCTGTCCGCGTTTCGCCTGGAGCGGCTCAACCGTGAGTTGAATCGCACGCTGCCGCGTGCGCGCGTGATCGCGGCGTGGCACGTGTATTTCGTGGCCAGCACTGACCCCACGCTCGACGTTGCGCATCTGACGCAGGTATTGCGCGCAAACCCGCCGCCGGCGACGACGGCGCAGCTGTGGGTGGTGCCGCGCCTCGGCACGATTTCGCCCTGGTCGACGAAAGCCACGGACATCCTGCATGGTTGCGGTTTTCCGGTGCAGCGCGTCGAACACGGCATGGCGTTCGCGATTTCCGGAGCGCCCGCGGCCGACACTTCGGATTGGGATCGCCTCGCCGGCGCGTTGCACGATCCGATGACGCAGTCGGTGCTGGCCTCGCTCGCGCAGGCCGACGCGTTGTTCCAGATGGGCGCGCCGGCGCCGCTGCAGCGCGTGGCGCTCGCCGGCGACGCGACGGCGGCGCTCAATGAAGCCAATCGCCGTCTGGGCCTGGCTTTGGCGCCCGACGAAATCGAATATCTGGTTGCGCGCTATGCGGAACTGCGCCGCGATCCGAGCGATGCGGAACTGATGATGTTCGCGCAGGCCAATTCCGAACATTGCCGGCACAAGGTGTTCAACGCACGCTGGACGATCGATGGCCAGGCGCAGGAACAAAGCCTGTTCGGCATGATCAAGAGCACCCACGCGGCGGCGCCGCAGCACACGCTGTCGGCTTACAGCGACAACGCCGCGGTGATCGAAGGCAGCACCGGCCAGCGCTTCTTCGCCGATCCACAAAGTGGAAAATACCGCAATGTGGAGGAATCCATCGAGTATGCGATCAAGGTGGAAACCCACAATCATCCGACCGCGATCGCGCCATTCCCGGGCGCTGCGACCGGAGCCGGCGGCGAGATCCGCGACGAAGGCGCAGTCGGCCGCGGGGGCAAGCCGAAGGCGGGCCTGAGCGGATTCACCACCTCGTACCTGCGCATACCCGATCTGCCGCGCATCTGGGAAAAGGACCGACCGCTGCCGCCGCGCATGGCGACGGCCTTCGAAATCATGCGCGACGGTCCGATCGGCGCGGCCGCGTTCAACAACGAATTCGGTCGGCCGTGCCTGGGCGGGTATTTCCGCACGTTCGAAGCCGAAGCCGGCGACGCGCTGCGTCGCGGCTACGACAAGCCAATCATGATCGCCGGCGGCCTCGCCAACGTGCGTGCGAGTGACGTGCACAAACGCAAGCTGCAGGCCGGCGATGCCGTGGTCGTGCTCGGCGGCCCGGCGATGCTGATCGGACTCGGCGGCGGGGCGGCCTCGTCCGTCGCCGGCGGCGACAGTTCCGCGGAACTGGATTTTGCTTCCGTGCAGCGCGACAACGCCGAGATGCAACGTCGCTGTCAGGAAGTGCTCGACCGCTGCTGGGCGCTCGGTGCCGACAATCCGATCGTCAGCGTGCACGACGTCGGCGCCGGCGGTCTGTCCAACGCCGTGCCGGAAATCCTGCACGACAGCGGCGTCGGCGGCCGTATCGAGCTGCGCAAGATTCCCTCGGACGACCCGCATCTGTCGCCGATGCAGATCTGGTGCAACGAAGCACAGGAACGCTACGTGCTCGGTCTGCGTCCGCAGGATGTCGCTCGATTCGAAGCGATCTGCACGCGTGAACGCTGCCCGTTTGCCGTGATTGGCGCAGCGACGGCTGAAGCGCGCCTGATCGTTTCGGACTCTTTGCTCGGTTCCGCGCAATCGGCAAACCCGAATCCCGATGCGCAAGTGATCGATCTGCCGATGGACGTCCTGTTCGGCAAAGCGCCGAAAATGGAACGGGATAGCAAACGCAAAGTGGCGCGCGTGGACATCGTGCCGGATCTCGATGGCATCGTGCTCGAGGAAGCGCTCGAGCGCGTGTTGCGCCTGCCGGCGGTGGGATCAAAATCGTTTTTGATCACGATCGGCGATCGCACGGTCGGCGGCTTGTGTGCACGCGATCCGATGGTCGGCCCGTGGCAGGTGCCGGTCGCCGACTGCGCGGTGACACTCGCCGATTTCGAGGGTTACGCGGGCGAAGCGATGGCGATGGGCGAGCGCTCGCCGATCGCGCTGCTGTCGGCGCCGGCTTCGGCGCGCATGGCGATCGGCGAGACGATCACGAATCTGGCGTCGGCGCCGATCGCGAGCCTGGATGAAATCAGGCTGTCGGCGAACTGGATGGCGGCCGTGTCGCATCCGGGCGAAGACGTCGCATTGTTCGACGCCGTGCAGGCCGTTTCGCGACTCTGTCCACAATTGCACATTTCCATTCCGGTCGGCAAAGATTCGCTGTCGATGCAGACCGTCTGGCAGCAAGGCGGCAAGCAACAGCGCACGGTCGCGCCGGTATCGCTGATCGTCTCCGGCTTCGCGCGCGTGAGCGACGCGCGTCGCGCGCTCACCCCGCAGCTGTGTGTCACGCGCGGCAAGACGGAACTGTGGCTGCTGGATCTGGGCATCGGGCGCAATCGTCTCGGCGGTTCCGTGCTTGCCCAGGTCTACAACCGTACCAGCGGCCTTCCGCCGGACCTGGACGACGCCGATTTGCTCAAGCGTTACTTCGCCGCGATCCAGGCGGCGAACGCGCGCGGCTTGCTGATGGCTTATCACGATCGCGCCGATGGCGGCGCGATCGTCACGCTGATCGAAATGGCTTTCGCCGGCCACTGCGGTCTCGATATCGAACTGGCCGGTTGGGCCGATAACGCGCTGTCCGCCTTGTTCAGCGAGGAGCTTGGCGCGGTCGTGCAGATCTGTGCCGAACAGCGCAGCGAATTCCTCGCGCTGCTGCAGGAGTTCAACTTGCAGCACATTGCGCACCACGTCGGCAATCCGCGCAATCGCATGCGCGTCAAACTCAAGCTCAATGGCGATGCGATCGCGCGTTGGCCATGGTCCGATCTCATGCGCGCCTGGTCGGAAACGAGCGCCGCGATGCAGGAGCGCCGCGACAATCCGGAGAGTGCGAAAGCCGAACTCGCCTGGCGTTGCGAGGACAACGAGCCGGGCATTTCGCCGAAACTCACGTTCCATCCGGCGCAGGACGTGGCCGCTTCGTACATCGCGCTCGGCTCGAGGCCGAAGATCGCGATCCTGCGCGACCAAGGCGTGAACGGGCAGATCGAGATGGCCGCGGCATTCACGCGCGCCGGTTTCGACGCTTACGACGTGCACATGACCGACCTGCAAAGTGGCCGGCACACACTCGACGAATTCAAGGGCTTCGCGGCGTGCGGCGGGTTTTCCTATGGCGACGTACTCGGCGCCGGCCGCGGCTGGGCCACCTCGATTCTGTTCAATCCGAAACTGCGCGATCAATTCGCCGCGTTTTTTGCCGATACGAGCAAGTTTGCGTTCGGCGCCTGCAACGGCTGTCAGATGATGGCGGCGCTGAAGTCGATCATCCCCGGCGCGGACGCCTGGCCCAGTTTTGAGCGCAATGCTTCGGAGCAGTACGAAGCACGCGTGGCCACTCTCGAAGTGCTCGAATCGCCGTCGATCTTCTTCAAGGGCATGGCCGGATCGCGCATTCCGGTCGCTGTTGCGCACGGCGAGGGCCGCGCCGTATTTGCGAGCAGCGGCGACGCCAAGCGTGCCAACGTGTGTTTGCGTTTCGTCGACAATCGCGGCAAAGCGACGGAAGCTTTCCCGCTGAACACCAACGGTTCGCCGAAGGGCATCACCGGCCTGACCGCCGCCGATGGCCGCGTGACGATCTGCATGCCGCACCCGGAGCGTGTTTTCCGCACCGTGCAGATGTCGTGGGCACCGCGCGAGTGGGGCGAGGATTCGCCGTGGATGCGGATGTTCCGGAACGCGCGCGTGTGGGTGTGCTGAAAACATTCACGCCGTTCGCCGCGAGCAGCGGTGCGCAGCGCCGACATCGCAGGGCCGGCGGTTCGACTTTGCTGCGCCACGATCGGCGCAAACGGCTGGTCGAGGCATGAGTTTGTCGCCGCTCAAGCATTTCATGCTCGCGGCGCTGCTGTGGCTGCCGTTCGCTTTTTTCCTGTGGTTCTGGTTCGCCGGGCCTTTGGTGTGGCCGGTGATCCAGCTGGCCAAACTCGTCTTGCTCAAAGCGTGGCCCGGCTTGTTCACCGCCGTGAGCCAGGGCGCCGACCTGCTCGATGCACAGGGCCGCGTGCTTGGGCATCCGGCCTATCTCATGCAGGTGTCGAGCGGCGTCCTCGTCAACGCGGCTGCGCCGGGCGCGCCGGCGCAGTTCGGATTCCTCGAGCCGGTGGTCAATCCAATGATCTATGGCTATGCCTTGCCGCTGTTTGCGGGGTTGGTGTTGGCGACGCCGCTGCAGCGCGTTCAGCGCGTGCGGCAGGTCGTCTTTGGCGGGGCGCTGATCTGGCTCGCGCAGACATTCGGCGTCGTCGCCGAATGTTTGAAAAGTGTTGGTCTGGATGCGGGGCCGGCAGGACTGGAAGCGATCCGGCGCGCCGGGCTGCATCCGGAGGCGATTGCGCTAAGCTATCAGTTTGGCTATCTCATCCTGCCGGCGTTGGTGCCGGCGGTACTGTGGATCGCCTGCAATCGGCCGTTCATTGAAAGCCTGATCCGACCTGAACGCCGGGAACCGAACCGCGTTGCGGCGGTCGAACAGCCATCGATACAGGGGTAAGTGGTTCAATGTCCGCCGTCATTCATCCGGAAAATTCGGTGCACGATCTCGCGCCCGCGTCACAATCGCTCGACGAACGCATCTGCGAGCATCTCGTCGCGCGTGGGCGGCTGAAGGAAGCCGATCTCGCGCGCGCGCGCCGCCTGCACGAAGAAAGCGGCGAGGGCAACATGGTGCCGCTGCTGACGCGGCTCGGGCTCGTCTCCGAGCGCGAAATGGGCGATGCGCTGTCGGAAGTGCTCGGTCTGCCGCTGGTCGGCGTCAAGGACTGCCCGGAGACCCCGCCGCCGAACGTGGCGATGTCGATTCGCTTCCTGAAGCAATATCGCGTCGTGCCGATAGGCGAGACCGATACGAACGTGACTTTGCTGATGGCCGACCCGGCCGAGGAATACCCGCAGCAGGCCGTCGCGCTTGCCACCGGCAAGACGATCGAGCGCAAGGTCGGTTTCCCGTCGGAAATCGACGATCTGATCGAGCGCTATTACGGCCAGGGCCGTTCGGCGATGGGCGCGATCGTCGAAAACCTGTCCGACGAAGCCACGCGCAGCGAAGACGATATCGAGCACCTGCGCGACCTGGCTTCGGAAGCCCCGGTCATCCGCCTGGTGAATCTCATCATCCAGCGCGCGGTGGAACAGCGCGCGTCGGATATCCACATCGAGCCGTTCGAGAGCCGCCTCAAGGTGCGCTACCGCATCGATGGCGTGCTGCTTGAAGCCGAGTCGCCGCCGGCGGCATCGACCGCCGCAGTCATTTCGCGCGTGAAAATCATGGCGAAGCTCAACATCGCCGAGCGCCGTTTGCCGCAGGACGGGCGCATTCCGCTGCGCGTGCAAGGCAAGGAACTCGATTTGCGCGTGTCGACCGTGCCGACGTCGTTCGGCGAATCGGTGGTCATGCGTATTCTCGACCGCGAATCGGTCGTGTTCGATTTCCACAGCCTGGGCTTCACCGACGAATTCCTGCCGAAGTTCATGAAAGTGCTCGAACTGCCGCACGGCATTCTTCTCGTCACCGGCCCGACCGGTTCGGGCAAGACGACGACGTTGTACACGGCGCTGTCCAGGCTCAACACACCGGACGTGAAGATCATCACGGTCGAAGACCCGGTCGAATACCAGATCGAAGGCATCAACCAGATCCAGGCCAAGCCGCAGATCGGCCTCGATTTCAGCCACGCGCTCCGCTCGATCGTGCGTCAGGATCCGGACATCATCATGATCGGCGAAATGCGCGATCTGGAGACCGCGAAAATCGCGATCCAGTCGGCGCTGACCGGACACCTGGTATTGTCGACGTTGCACACGAACAACGCCGCCGGCGCGGTCACGCGCATGCTCGATATGGGCGTGGAGGATTACCTACTCACCTCCACGGTCAACGGCGTGCTCGCGCAGCGCCTCGTGCGGCGTCTGGAATCCACGCACGCGGAAAAATACGACGCTCTACCCGAAGTCGTCGAGGAATTCGGTTTGCGCCGCTTCCAGCCGGATGGAAAAGTGCAATTGTATAAACCGATGCCGTCGCCGCTCACGTCCACGGGCTACCTCGGCCGCACCACGATCATGGAATTCCTGGTCATGAGCGACCCGCTGCGGCGCATGATCATGCAGCACGCCGACATGGGCAAACTCGAGGAGCAGGCGCGCGCCGAAGGCATGCGCACGATGTACGAAGACGGCCTGGTCAAATCGCTCGGCGGCACGACGACGATCGAGGAAGTGCTGCGCGTGACGTCGGAAAGCTGATGGCCCTGTACCGCTACAAGGCCGTCACCCCCGCGGGTGAAATCCTCGAAGGGCAGATGGACGTCGCTTCGAACGACGACGTCATCGCCAAGATCCAGGACGCCGGCAATATTGCGCTCGAGGTCAGCGGCGCCAGCGCGGGCGCCGCCGGCGGTGCTGGCCTGGGCGGATTGTTCCAGCGTTCGGCGATGGGTCCGACGCAGGTGCTGCAGTTCACGCAACAGCTGGCCACGCTGCTCGGCGCCGGCCAGCCGCTCGATCGCGCGCTGCAGATTCTGCTCGAGCTGCCGGAGAGCGAGAAAGCGCGGCGCATCATCGAGCGCATCCGCGACACCGTGCGCGGCGGCGCGCCGCTATCGGAGGCGCTGGAAGCCGAGCCTTCGGTGTTCTCGCGCCTGTACGTCAACATGGTGCGCGCCGGCGAAATCGGCGGCTCGCTCGACAACACGCTGGCGCGCCTGGCCAATTACCTGGAGCGTTCCAAGGCGCTGAAGGAAAGCGTGATCAACGCGCTGATCTATCCGGCGATCCTCGTGGTCATGGTGTTTGGCGCGCTGTTCGTGCTGCTCGCGTTCGTCGTGCCGCGGTTCGCGCCGATGTTCCAGGATATGAATGTCGAGCTGCCGTTCATCACGCGCGCGGTGCTGGTGTTCGGCACCGCGCTGCGCGACTGGTGGTGGGCGATCGCCGGCGCGATCATCGGCGGCGTGGGGCTGTTGCGCCGGCAGCTGGCCGATCCGCCGACGCGGCTCGCGTTCGATGCGTGGACGCTGCGCCAACGCGTATTCGGCCCGCTGATCGCGAAACTGGAAACCGCGCGGCTCGCGCGCACGCTTGGAACTTTGCTCAAGAACGGCGTTCCATTGCTGACCGCGCTCGGCATCGTGCGCAACGTGCTCGGCAACAGCGCACTGACCGAAGCGGTGGACAATGCCACTGAGGAAGTGAAAACCGGCGGCGGCCTCGCCTTCGCGCTCGGTCACAGCAAGCGCTTTCCGAAACTGGCGCTGCAGATGATCAGCGTCGGCGAGGAATCCGGCTCGCTCGACGACATGCTGCTCAAAGTCGCCGACACGTTCGACGTCGACGCCAAGAACACCGTGGAGCGCATGCTCGCGGCGCTGGTGCCGACGCTCACGGTGATCATGACCCTCATTGTCGCGATCATCATGATGGCGATTCTGCTGCCGATTCTTGATCTTACCAGTCACCTGCAATAGGAACTTTATGAACATGTATACAATGCAGCGCCGCGGCATTCCGCTCCGCGCCGCCGGCTTCACCCTGATCGAAATGATCGCCGTGCTCGTGCTGATCGGCGTCGTCATGGCGATCGTCGGCGGCCGCGTGATGCAAAACTTCCAGAGCGGCCAGTACAAGGCCGGCGTGGCCGGCGTGAAGTCGCTGGAGATGAAAGTGCAGGCCTACAATCTCGACAACGGCAGCAATCCGCAGAGCCTCAACGATCTCGTCGCGCGTCCGGGCAATGCCAGCAACTGGAACGGCCCCTATGCGAAGGAATCGGACCTGAAAGATCCGTTCCAGCACGCGTACCAGTACAAGGCGCCCGGCGACCACGGCGACTTCGACATCATCTTCCTCGGCAAGGACGGTGCCCCGGGTGGCGATGGATTGAACAAGGATTACGGCAACTGGCAGTGAAACAGCGCGGCTTCACCCTGATCGAACTCGTCGCCGTCGTCGTGCTGATCGGCATCGCGCTCAGCGTGATTTCGCTGTCGTTTTCCAAGAGCATGAGCAGCGCGAAGGTGCAGGCCGCCAGCCGCGATCTCGTCGCCGCGCTGCGCTACACGCGCGGCCAGGCGATCGTGAAGGGGCAGCAGACCGCGCTCGACCTCGACATGCAGAACAACACCTTCCAGGCACCGGGCAAACCGCTGATGAGATTGCCGAAGGAAATGCACATGACCCTGCTCACCGCCGAAAGCGAGCAGACCGGCGCGACCTCGGGGCGCATCCGCTTCTTCGCCGACGGTGCGTCCACCGGCGGGCATGTTTCGATCTTCGCCGGACAGCGCGAGTGGCGCGTCAACGTCAACTGGCTGACCGGCCAGGTGACGCGCGAAGAAGTCGCTGCGCGTTGAGTTCGGTAACAAATTATACATTTACAAAATGCAGACACGCCGTTCGCCATCCCGGATGCCACCGCGCCAGCAGGGTTTTACCCTGGTGGAGCTGGTTGCCGCATTCGTGATTTTCGCGATCGGATTCGGCGTGCTGCTGCAGATTCTGAGCACGTGTCTGCACACCACGGCGCAGTCGTCCGACTACACGCGCGTGGCGTTGTGGTCGCAGTCGCTGCTCGATACGCAAGGTGTCGGCGAAGCGCTCAAGGAAGGCAGCTACAGCGGCAAGTTCGACGAGCGTTATCGCTGGCAGCTCAATGTGCAGAAGATGCCGCCGCCCGAGGATCCCGCCGCGCAAGCCGCGCCGGCGCCGGGCAATGCGCAGGTGCCGCAGGTCGAGATGACGCCGGTCGGTCCGAACAACATCGATCTGTATCAGCTCGAGCTGATCGTGAGCTGGGGCGGCTATTACCTCACGCACAACGCGCGCTTCGTCACGCTGCGTTCGCAGAGCGTCGACCAGAATGGCAATCTGCAGGCGGCGCCGACGACGCGCACGACGCGGAGCGCGCAATGAACGGCGCGCAGCGCAACGGCGGATTCACGCTGCTCGAAGTGCTGATGGCGGTCATGTTGCTGGCGGTCCTGCTCGGCGGTGCGTACGGCGGCCTGCGCGCGTCCGCGAACGCGATGCGCGCAGGCGAAGCGGCAATCGATCGCACCGATCGCCTGCGCACCGCGCAGGAATTCCTGCGCCGGCAGATCAGCGACATCGTGCCGCTCGCGTATGCGCATGACGACAAGGAAGGGCTCAACGTGGTGTTCGAAGGCGACGCGCAGTTCATGCGTTTTGTCGCGCCGATGCCCGGTTACTTGAGCCACGGCGGGCCGTACGTGCAGACGCTGGAACTCGCGCGTGGCAAGGACGGTCTGCAGCTGCTGTTCACCGACACGATGCTCAATGGTTACGATGCGGACAAGCTTGGAGCCAAGGACGACATCGAGCCGGTGGTGCTGCTCGATCGCATCGCTTCCGGGCGCATCTTCTACCGGGGGCTCGACGATCAGGGTCAGCTCGCCGACTGGAGCAGCGAGTGGGCGAGCACGGAAATCACGCCGCTGATGGTGCGCATCGAACTGACGATGCAGCCCGGCGTGCAGATTCCGTGGCCAACGCTCGACGTGCCACTGATGCTCAATGGCGGCGCCATGCGCCAGTCGTTGCGCGGCGGTCCGGCCATCATTCACGTCGGGCGAGGAGGGCGGCACTGATGCGTCAGCGCGGCGCCGCACTCATACTCGTGATGTGGGTCATCGCCTTCATGGGCGTGCTGCTCGGCAGCTTTTCACTGATCGCGCGCACCGAAAATCTGCAATCGCGGCATCTGTTCGACGCAACCACGGCGCGTTACGCCGCGGAAGCCGGCATCGAACGCGCCGTATTCGAAGTGCAAAATCGCGATCCGCTGAAGCGCTGGGTCGGCGACGGCCGCCCGTACGAATTCGATTTCGACACAGCCCACATCAGCGTGGAGCTGACCGACGAATCGGGCAAGATCGATATCAATACGTCCGACGATCAGCTGCTGCAGGCATTGTTCGTTTCGGTGGGAGTGGATCCCGCGACGGCCGAACAGTTATCCGACGCGCTGCAGGATTTCCGCGATCCCGACGACATCCCGCGCCCGCACGGCGCCGAGGCGGACGCCTACAAGATGGCGGGTCTCGCCTACGGCCCGCGCAACCAGCCGTTCACTTCGGTGGCCGAAGTGCAGCAGGTGCTCGGCATGGATTACCAGCTATACACGAAGATCGAGCCGGCCATCACCATCTACGCCGCGACACCGAAGCCGAACCCGGCGTTTGCGCCGCTGGAAGTGCTCATGACGTTTCCCGGCATGACGCAGGACCTGGCGCAGCAGATCATTGCGGCGCGCCAGCAGATCCAGCCCGGGCAGCCCGGCCAGACGCTGACCTTGCCGGATGGCACACCGGTCATGGCCAATGGCGGCGGGACCACGTACACTATCAAGTCCCGTGCCACGCTTGCCAACGGCGCCACGACCGTGCTCGACGCCAGCATTCGCTTGGGCGGAGCCGCCGCGGCGGGACGGCCGTACTCGGTGCTGCGCTGGCGCGACGACGAAGCTTCTAGATGACCATCACACAAGCGCTCGACATCCGGCTCGCCCGCCTGCGGACGCGCTATGCCAGAACGCCGCTGCCGCGTTTCTTCGCGTGGTGGGGGCACGAATTGGTATCGCTGTTGCCGGTGCGCTGGCGCGCGTTGCTGGCCGAGCGTTCCGACGCGCTGTTGTTCGGCGTCGCCGGGCGCGAACTTGTGCTGTGGCGCAACAGTGGCGACGTCAGCGTCGAACTCGGCCGCGTTTCGCTCGATGATCCGGCCGAGGTGCAAGAGGCCGCACTCAAACAATTGCACAGCCAAGCCGACGATGCGGATCTGCGCCGTTTCTACTGCATCGATGCGCGGCGCACGTTACGGCGGTCCATCAGTCTGCCCGCTGCCGCGGAAGACAATCTGCGCCAGGTGCTCGCGTTCGAAATGGATCGGCAGACGCCGTTCAAAGCCGATCAGGTTTATTTCGATTACATCGTCGCCGAGCGCAGCGCGGCCGAGCGCAACCTGCAGATCGAACTTACGGTCGTGCCGCGCGCCCAGCTCGACGCGGAACTCGCCGCGCTCGCCGCCAGCGGCACGACGCTGGACGGTGTCGATACCTGGCGCGATGCTCCAGGCGGTGCGCGTACCGGCTTGAATCTGTTGCCGGCGGATCGCCGCTTCCGGCGCAAGAATCTGCGCTTGCGCATGAACCTCGCCTTGGCCGGCGCCGCGCTCGTGCTGCTGGTCACGGTGATGCTGTTGTCACTGGCCAACCGCGAATCGGCGCTCGCCGCCATGCAGGCCGACGTGCAGAAAGCCGGCAACGACGCCAAGCAAGTGTCGCAATTGCGCAAGACCTTGCAGGACACGCTCGATGGTGCGAATTTCCTGAGCCGCAAGAAACGCGAAACACCGCTGATGGTCGATCTGCTCGAAGACCTCACGAAGCGCCTGCCGGACGACACCTATCTGGAGCGCATCAACGTCGACGACAAGAACAAGATCGAGATGCAAGGCTTGAGCGACGACGCTTCCAAGCTGATCGGCTTGTTGCAGCAATCCGAAGTGCTGGTCAATCCGAGTGTCCAGGGCACGATCCAGCCGGATCCGCGCACGAAGAAGGACCGCTTCAATATCACGCTGGATTTCCGCAAGGTCGCCGAAGCCAATGCTGCCGCGGCCGAGAAAGCGGCGGCAGTCAAGAAAGCCGGCGAGCACAGGCCAAGCGGAGGCGACAATGCGCCTGGTACCTGAGGCTCGCAACAGCCGCTTCCTCGCCGTCGTGCTCACGTTGATCGTGGCGCTGCTCGGCTATCTGGTGCTGGTGCACTGGTGGTTCGTCGCGCCGCAGGCGGAGATTTCCGACCAGATGCAGGATCTGCGCGAACAACACCAGCGCTTCGCCGGCATCCTCGCGCAGAAACCGCTGATCGAAAAGCGCTTGGCCGACGTGCGCCTGTACGAGCAGAATAACCAGGCGTTTCTGACCGACGCCGATGCCAACAGCGCGTTTTCCGATCTCACGCAGCGGCTCAAGCAGACCATCAGCGCTCACGTAAAGGACGAAAGCCGATGTGCGATCGTCAGCAACTCCAATTTCAAGGGCGGCGAGGATGAACTGTACGAACGCGTGACGATCCAGGTGCGCATGCGTTGCGCGCTGGAGCCGTTCGCCGCGATCCTTTACGATCTGGAAAACAGCAATCCGTATCTGTTCGTCGACCAGCTGATGATCTACCGCCAGTTTGGCGGTTACGTGCCGCCGGGCCAGAAGCAAAAACCGGCCGCGGCGCTGGAGATACGCTTTAATCTGTCCGGCTATCTGCGCAAGGCCGGGAAGAAGGGCGGATGAACATACGTGGCGGAAAGCTCGTGAGCTCGATCCTGGCCGCTTGCTGCGCGGTGCTGTTTCTGCTTGCGCTCGCGTTGCAGATCGGACTCGGCCGCGGTTACAGCTGGGTGCCTCCGGAGGTGGAGAGCGCCAGCATCAGTTCCGGCACGATCGACCGCACGCCTTTCAAGCTGCCGCCCGAAACCGAATTTGCAGCGACGCAGGCGCGACCGTTGTTCAACGAAGATCGAAAGCCGACACCCGAGGACACTGGCGACGAAAGCAATGCGCCACCGCAGCCGCCGTCGGCGCCGTTGAACGTCGCGCTGACCGGGGTCGTGCTCACGCCGCAGCTGCGCGTGGCCATGGTCCAGGACAAGACCAAGGGCAATGCATCGGTGATGTTGAAGGAAGGCATGCCGATGACAGGCGACCAGGGCGGCTGGACGCTGACCCGGATCAACCCGCGCAGCGCGATTTTCCGCGAGCAGTCCGGGGACGAGATTGAGGTGGAACTTACCACCGCCGTTGCCAATCCAAAGGCGAACGCGCCGGGTCACGCGGCCCCAGGTGCGCCCAATGCCGCGCCGGGTGCGCCGCAGCGCGCTGCGGCAAATGCGCCCGCGGCAACACCGGCCAATCCACAGGCCAATCCGCAGTCGGAAGCTCTGCAGCGCCGCATTGAGGAGCGCCGCAAGCAAATGCGCGACGAAGCCGAACGCATGAAACAGCAGCAGCAGCAACAACAGCCGGCCCAGCCCGAACTGTAAGGGACGCCAGGGAGTAACGATCGTGACTCTACGCTTGAATATCATCATCGCCACGTCGCTCGCCGTCCTCATCGGCGGGTGCTCGACGCTGCCCGGCCACAAGGACGATCTCGCGCGCGAAATGGCTGCGACGAACCCGGTGCCGATCAAGCTGCCGCAGCAGGCCAATGATGAGGAGCCGATCAAGATCAGCACCGGCGAGGCGAAAAAGCCGGCCAAGGCCGAAGTCACGCCCGGCAGCGGCAGCTTCATCAACGAGCAAGCGGCGAAGCGGGCGCCCGGCGGCGTCGTCAACGAGGAAGGACAGATCACGCTCAACTACGAGAACATGCCGATCCAGGGCGTGGTGCAGAACATTCTCGGCGCGCTGCTGAAAGAAAACTACACGATCGCGCCAACCGTTACCGGCAACGTGACGTTTTCCACGGCCAAACCGATCACGCCCGCGCAAGCAATGCCGATTCTGGAGATGCTGCTGGGCTGGACCAACAACGCGCTGATCGTCAAGGAAGGCCGCTACGAAGTGGTGCCGGTAAAAGATGCGGTGCCGGGCAATCTCACGCCGCGCGTGGCGCCTCCGCAGCTGGCCAGGGGCTACGAAGTGCGCGTGTTTCCGCTCAAGTACATTGCGCCAAAGGAAATGCAGAAGCTGCTCAAGCCGTACGCGAAGAATGACGCGTTCGTCAGCTTCGACGACTCGCGCAATTTCATCGTCATGGCCGGCACAGCGGCGGAACTGGCCAATTACCAGCGCACGATCGACATTTTCGACGTCGATTGGCTCAAGGGCATGTCGGTCGGCGTGTATGGCCTGCGCAATCTCGACGTGACCAAAGTGATGCCGGATCTGGACAAGATCTTCGGCGCGTCCGGCGAATCACCGCTGGCCGGCATGTTCCGCTTCATTCCGATGGAGACGACGAACTCGGTGGTCGTGATCACACCGCAGCAGGAATATCTGAAGCAAGCGGAAACCTGGTTGTACCGGCTCGACGCCGGCGTCGGCGAAAACGGTACACAGCTTTACGTGTACGACGTGAAGAACGTCAAAGCGATCGATTTGTCCGATCATCTGAATGCCATTTATACCGGCCAGTCCAGCCAGCGCTCATCCGGCGGCAATGTCGCGCCGGGGCTCAAGCCGGTCAGCGTCGGCCAGTTCAATGCCGGCAATACCGGCCGCGCCGGCGCCACCGGGTCGACCGGAACGGCTGGCACAAATGCTCAAAGCAGAACGGGCGGCGGCGCCCCCAACAGCAACTTGAGTACCACCGGCACCGGAACACCAGCCCCCACCTCGACCGGCAAGCAGACCGATATCCGGATCACGGCGATAGAGGAAAACAATCAGCTGCTGGTCATGGCCACGCCGGGCGAGTGGGATTCGATTCTCGCGGCGATTCATCGTCTGGACGTCTCGCCGCTGCAGGTGCACATCGAGGCCAAGATTCTCGACGTCATTCTCGACGGCGAACTGAAGTTCGGCGTGCAATGGTGGCTGTCCGGGTTGATCAACAGCGGCAGCTCTGCTACCGGAATCCAATATGGCCCCGGCTACGCCGGCAATGTGCAGGATCGTCATCGTGCGTCGATCGGCGGATTGAGTCCGCCATCGCCGGGCGGCGGCAATGGATTGTTCTGGGGTTTCCTCAACCACGATTTCCAGGTCGCGCTGGACGCCTTGCAATCCAACGGCAACACCCGGGTGCTGTCGACCCCGTCGCTGGTCGTCATGAACAATCAACAGGCACAGATTACCGTCGGCACGCAGGTGCCGGTCATCTCCACGTCCATCGTCGGCGTCAACAGCACCGGCACGATCGCGAACAACAACGCGGCGAATGTATCCAATACCGGCATCGGTCAAGCCTCGTATATCAGCACGGGTGTGACCCTGGACATCACTCCGCGAGTCAATCCGGGCGGCTTGGTTTACATGGATGTGAGCCAGGAAGACAGTACGCCAGGCTCTGCGCCGGCCGGACAAAATCCGCCGATCAGCCAACGCAATCTGAAAACGCAAGTTGCCGTGCAGAGCGGCGAAACGGTGTTGCTCGGCGGCATGATCCAGGATCAGGAAATCGACTCCAAGTCGGGCATGCCGCTGTTGAGCAGCATACCGATCGTCGGCGGCCTGTTCGGCAGTACCGACAAGAACCGCCATCGCACCGAACTGATCGTCTTGATCACCCCGCGCGTGATCACGAATCCGGAGGAAGCGCGCGAGATGACACAGGAATACCAGCAGAAATTCGAATCGCTCAAGCCGCTGCGGATCACTCCCGCTGACGCGCAGGCAGCGCCCGCCGCCGAGCCAGCCAAATCCGTGGAGAAACCCTGACGTGAAAAGTAAAAAAATATATTTTGCAAGAAATTTGCTTCTGACCACTGTGGTGTTGCTGGCCGGCTGTGCGGCAGGCGTGCGCAAGGACGCCGGTGCGATCGTCGGCGAGCGCGCCGTGCAGCGCTGGAATCTTCTGATCCAGCACCAGGCCGACAAGGCCTACGACTTCCTCGCTCCCGGCTACCGCGCGACGACTTCGCGCGAGGAATATGCCAAGTCAATGAACAATCGTCCGGTGGCCTGGAAAAGCGTAGAGCTGGTCGATTCCAAATGCGAGCAAGACGTCTGCACGGTGCATCTGAAGCTGGCTTACAACGTCGCGGTCAATTTGCATGGCGCGCACGAAGTCAAGGGGAACAGTCCGCTCGAGGAGAACTGGATTCGTGAATCCGATCACTGGTACGTGCTGCCCGACAATCACCCACCGTCGCGAAAAACACCGCCAAAATCGACGTAAGCCCTTGGATTTTGAGGGTGAATGGGAATCCGAGCGGCGCCTTCTACAAGGGATTGCTTTGCCCAGTTCTTTGTCGTAGCATTGCGGCGCTGTTGCCTGGCTTGGTCGACTAATGGTGGGGATATACCGCCGCGTCTTGGTCGGGCCGACGGTTTTATGCATAAGCCCTGTGGTTATTCTCTTAGGAGTGTTGAGATGAAAAGAACCAATTTGACGACTGCCGTCATCGCCGGCTTGGCTGGCGTTGCTGGCATCAGCAACATGGCGAGCGCTGTGAACCTGAGTACCGATGGTACCGGTTCGGTGCTCATCTACCCGTATTACACTGTCAACAACAACAACGTAACCCTGCTCTCCGTCGTCAACACGACTGGCGTGGGCAAGGCCGTCAAGGTCCGCTTCCTCGAAGCGTATAACTCGCGCGAAGTGCTCGACTTCAACCTCTACCTGTCGATGTTCGACGTGTGGACGGCCGAAGTGGACGTGTCGGGCGACGGCGCCGGCGTGACCACCGCGGACAACAGCTGCACCGTTCCGGGTTTCGTCGGCACCACGGTTCCGTTCCGTAACCTGGCTTACGCCGGTGTGAACTCGGATACCGGTCCGTCCGATCTCGCTCGTACCCGTGAAGGCTACGTCGAAATGATCGAAATGGGCACCATCGTCGATCAGGCGGGTGTCTCGGCCACCCCGAGCAAGAAGACCGCGGAAGCGATCACGCACGGTTCGAACGGCGTGCCGGCGAAATGCTCGCAGGTTGTCGGCGCTTGGGCGCCGGGCAGCGGCTACTGGACCCTCGACTCGACCATCGACTTGGGCACGCCGACTGGCGGCCTGTTCGGTTCGGGCACGATCGTCGACGTGGGCGCGGGCACGATCGAAGGCTACAACGCCGATGCGATCGAAGGCTTCTACACAGGCGCCTCGGCCGCGCAGCACACCGGTCCGGGCAGCATCATCCCGAACCTTTCCACCGGTACCAGCAACGTGGCATACACGTTCAACACGACGGGCACGGGCACGGTTTCACTGGCCACGACCACGTTCACCTACACGGTGGATGCGGTATCGGCAGTGTTCATGACCGACAACGTGTACAACGAATACGTTGTGGATCCGGCGTTCGGCGAATCGACTGAGTGGGTGGTCACGTTCCCGACCAAGCGCTTCTATGTCGACTTCCCGAGCTTGGCGGCCAAGAACTCGCTCGTTCCGGCATTCCAGCCGTTCGACGTGATCTTCGGCAGCGGCTGGGGCATCGGCTATGCCGGTACTTCGTGCTCGCCGGTGACGATTACCCCGTTCGATCGTGAAGAGCAGACCACGAGCTCCCCGCTCGACTTCTCGCCGCCGCCGACCGCGGCCGGCAATGCGCTGTGCTGGGAAGCGAACGTCGTGACCTTCAACCAGAGCGGCGACACGTCCACGGTTCTCGGTTCGAGCCGCGTGGCCAACGTGAACCTGCCGAACGGTTTCAACGCCGGCTGGGTGAACCTCGGCTTCGACAGCGCCACGCACCAGTTGCAGGGTACGGGTGCGGGCGGCACGAACACGTTCCATGGCTTGCCTGCGACCGGTTTCTCGGTACAGGAAAACATCAATGCCAACGTGACCGCTGGCGTGCTTGCCAACTACACCGGTCTGTACAACCACAAGTACAACCGCATTTGCACCGGCGCTGCCGGCGCTTGCTCGTAATCGAAAGCGTACTATCAGTGGTACTCGAAGGGGCTCGCAAGAGCCCCTTCTTTTTTGAGGGCGAGTTGATCTGACATTCACGCCGTCTATCTGCGCAAATATGCCGCAGCTTAATGTCTTCTTTGCACAACCCCCGCGGCCAGCGTATACAATCCGCGCGGAGCTCCCCACAAGGTCCTGGAAATGAAAGCACGTTTTTGCCTGTTCGCCCTTGGCGCGCTGTTCGTCGGCGCGGTTGCCGTCGCCCAAAGCCAGACGTCGTTCAAAATCTATTTCAATGGCACGACCGCCAACGATTGCTACGTCGCCAATGTGACCAATTTGAGCGTGCAAGGGGATGGCAGTGTGCTTGCCACGACCAATGGAACTCCACAGGAAGTCAATCCGACACAATGCGGTGTGACCACTACGACGCAGGGCAATGTATCCATTACGAGCGGGCCCAGCTCGTACACGTTTCCGACCACAGCTGGCGGCGCGCTACCGTCCGGCTCTTTGGCGTTCGCCGTTACAAACGCTACGGGGGCGTGCACGGCCAGCAGCAATCCTGCAGCTGGCACGCTCACGGTAACGAGCAACAGCAGCGTGTCGGGCGGAACATTCCCGGCGAATTCGGGAAGCTCCAATGCCAATTACACTGTGACCGTGAGCTGCGCTGGTACGAATGGTCCTGCGCTCGGTTCTGCGACAGTAACCGTTCCGGGAACTGTCAATCCGGGAAGTTCCTGCACCACTGGCCAGACCGGAGATCTGACCGGGTTCACGGCGGTATGCACCGGCAGCTTTATCAATCACGCCGGTGCCTGCAATCCGGCGAGTTCGGGCAGCTGCCCGACTGTCACGGGCGCGTTCTCGTTCGACAATGTGTTCGGCGCGGCGTATCCGGGAACGAGTTTCGGCTCCGACAAGATATTCAGCCTGGGTCTCAAGCAGTTCCTGTCGATTCCATTCACGCCTTCACCGGCGCACTCCGTTTCGTTCTTCGTAAACACGACATACATGCCGGACAACAACGCCGTGTTCTCGATCAGCACCTCGCCGGGCCTATTCAACAATGGCCAGGCGAACGGCACGACGGTGATCTGCGCAGGCGGACATAATCCCAACCTGACGACGTCTTCCAATGGCACGCCGAGCGTCGGTTGCACGCTCAACCCGAACACCAAATACTGGTTGAACATGGTCCCGGGCGTGGCGGTCGGGGGCACCTTCCAGGCCTGCACAACGAGTCCGTGCAAGATCGCCGTCGAAGAACAACTCCAGAACTAAGAATTCGATATGCCACGACACATCTTTGCGGCAATCGCGGCTTGCGCCGCGATTGCCGGGCCATCCGTTTGCCTTGCGCAAGTACTGAGTCCGCTCGAACAACCCGTCGTGAGCCAGGGGGGCGCAACCGTCACCTTGGGCGACGTCGATGCGTTCATGCAGCACATACCCGCGGAAAAGCGCGTCGGTTTCGTCAACAGCGCCGAACGCATCGAGGGCATGCTCAAGGACATTCTGCGCACCAAGGAACTGGCGCTGCAGGCACGGGAGCTCAAGCTGGACCAAAGCACGGAAGCGCGCTACGCGCTCAAACTTGCCGAGGATGACGCGCTGGCAAAAATGCGGCTCATGCAATTCAACGCGGATTTGAAGGTGCCGGATCTCAACGCTCTCTCGCGAGAGGAATATCTGGCGCACAAGGATCGTTACGTCATTCCAGCCGATGTCACTGTTCAGCATGTGCTGATTTCGGTGCAAGGACGCTCGGTGGAAGATGCCCTGAAGCTCGCGGAAACCGTGCGCGCCGAAGCAGCCAAGGATCCTTCGGTGTTCGAGGAGCTCGTGCAGAAGTACTCGGATGATCCGTCGAAGGTGTCGAACCACGGTCGCATGAAGGATGCGACCTCGGAAAAATACGTTCCGGAATTCGCCAAAGCGGCCGGTGCCTTGACCCAAGCTGCGCCGATTTCACCTCCGGTGAAGACCAAATTCGGCTACCACATTCTGAAGCTGGTCGATCGAAAACCCGAGCAGCAGCAGACGTTCGAACAAGCCAAGGACAAGATTCTGGCGACTCTGCGCGACCAGTACATTTCCGATCAGCGCCGCAATTTCCTCAACGAGCTGAGCAACAAGCCGCTCGAACCGAACGCCGAGGTCATTGGCTCGCTCCATGATCGCTACGCGCGAATGGCTCCGGCGGCAGGCGAATCGGCTCCGGCGTCAGCGGCCAACGGAGACGCAGCGCCGCGCTGAACCTCCCGCAGAGCGGAAAACCGCAACGAGCCGCCGGCATTTGCGATAATGGCGGCTGCAAACGCCGGAACCGCCTGATGTCCAGGCTCAGCCTAGTCCTTCATTTCATCCGCCGCGACCTGCGCAACCGCTATCTGGGTACATTCAGTGGTGGCTTGTGGGCGCTCGTGCAGCCGCTCGTGCAGCTGGCGGTGTATGGATTCGTGTTTGTCTACGTATTCAAAGCCGCTGCTCCAGGTGCAAATGCCCCGGGGTTTGTGCCATTTCTCGCGCTCGGGCTTTGGCCATGGACCGCTTTCTCGGAGGGTCTTTCGCGCGCGACAACGACGATCCAGGACAATGCGCCGCTGATCCGCAAGATCGCCATGCCACGCGAAGTGCTGGTGTGCGCGGCGGTGGCTTCGGCGTTCCTGATACACGGTCTTGGCTTCTGCGCGATTGCGGTGGCGCTGTGGATGTTTGGCGTGCCGATCGATCTTGTGTCGCTGCCTTTCGCCCTGCTGACGTTCGCGCAACTGTTCCTGCTCGGCCTGGGTTTCGCATTCCTGTTTGCCGCGCTGCAGGTCTTCGTTCGCGACTTGTCGCCGGCGTTGCCGCAGCTGCTGATGCTCTGGATGTTCGCTTCGCCGATTTTCTACGCGCGCGATTCGTTTCCGGAACAGTACCGCTCTTGGCTCCAGATCAATCCGTTCGCGCACTATCCGGAGTCGCTGCGCGCCTCGATGCTGCACTTCGGCAGCATCGGATGGCGCGCCGACGCCACGGCATTGCTTGTTGCAGTCTGCGTGCTCGTCGCAGGATGGGCGGTGTTCCGCCGCCTCAATCCGCACTTCGAGGATTTCCTGTGAGTGACGTGCTTGCCGAGGCTACCGATCTGGCCAAGGCGTATCCGCTGGTGTTCCGACCGCGTGATCGCGTGCGCGCGTTGTGGCATCTGCTCGCCGGCGGCGGCCGCGCGGAGTCGGTCACCGTACTCAAGAACGTGAACCTGCAGGTTCGGCGCGGCGAATCGCTGGCGCTGATCGGCGAAAATGGCGCCGGCAAATCGACGCTGCTGAAACTGCTGACCGGCGTGCTGACCCCGACCACCGGCTGCGTGAAGATCAACGCGCGGGTCGGCGCACTGCTCGAGCTCGGCGCGGGTTTCCATCCCGAATACAGCGGTCGCGACAATATTGCCCTCGCCGCGGCCTTGTACGGACTGGATGCACGGGAAACGCAAACCAAGATACCGCAGATCGTCGAGTTCGCCGACATCGGCCATTACATCGACGAGCCGGTCAAGCATTACTCCTCGGGCATGGTCGTACGCCTGGGCTTCGCGATCGTCGCATCGCTCAAGCCGGACCTTCTGATCACCGACGAGGTGCTGGCGGTCGGCGACGAGGCATTCCAGAAAAAGTGCGTGAGCTGGATCGAGGATTACCTCGCCGGCGGCGGTACGCTGATCCTCGTCTCGCATTCGATGTACCACGTAAAGAAGCTGTGCCGGCACGCGTGCTGGCTCAAGCACGGCGAAATCGCCGCAATGGGTGACGTGTTTGCGGTGACCCAGGCATATCAGGCATATCAGGAAGGCAAATCCGCCCCGCTGGCTGCGACGCGCGCGAACGTATTCGGCCAGAATCTGGAATTCTGCCTCGTCGAGCTCACGCTGAACGGCAATAGCCGCGCGGAGGAGCCGCTTGATCTTGCACAGGGCGACACCTTGCGCGTACGCGTACGCGTGCGCTCGCGAGATGGCCGCGTACCCGTCGTATTGTTCGGCATCGCGCGCGTCGACGGCACGCCCGTGTATGGCGTGGCCAGCGACATGGACGGCGTGCGTCCGCGCCGCGACGCCGATGACATGTATTCGATCGGGATTGCATTCGGTGATCTGGCCTTGTTGCCGGGTGTCTATATCGTCAGGGCACATCCATTCGACCCCGAGGGCGTACGTCTGTTCGATACGCTGGAACGCAGCCTCGTGATCAATGGGCAATCGCGTGAAATCGGCATGGTGCGTCTGACGCATTCCTGGATCGGCGTGGAAGCGGACACGCGCGAGCGCGCAGGAGCGGCGTCGTGAGCGATCCGACCGAACCCCTCGAATTCACCGGCGAGCGTTTCACGCCCGAGTGCGTGCGCGAGATCTGGTACGAGCACTGGCATCGCTACGTATTCGCGCGGCAGTTCGCCAAAGGCAAGCGCGTGCTCGATGCCGCCTGCGGTGAAGGTTACGGCAGTGCCTTGATTGCCGGCGTCGCCGACCGCGTGCTCGGCGTCGACATTGCCGAGTCGGCGATCGCGCACGCGCGGACGCGCTATGGCGCGCAGCCGAATCTGCGCTTCGAGCGCGCAGATTGCACCCAGCTCGATGTGCCGGCAGCCAGCTTCGACCTGATCGTCTCGTTCGAAACGCTCGAACACGTGCACGCGCAGGAGCAGCTGCTGGCGGGCTTTGCGCGCGCGCTGGCGCCCGGCGGCATGTTGCTCGTGTCCTCGCCGGACAAACACACGTACAGCGACATCAGCGGCTTCCGCAACGAATTCCATGTCCGCGAACTGTATCGCGACGAGTTGCTTGCGCTGCTGCGAGGGCATTTCCCGCACGTTCGCCTGTATGGGCAGAAACTGCTGTTCCAGTGGCGATCTGGCGGGTCGACGCGGCGCCGTCGAGTGTCGCCGCTGCAACGCTGTCCGCGGATGCCATGCAGGTGCACGCCGAACTGGCGTATGCGCCGCTGTACTACATCGCGGTGTGCGCGCGTGAGCCGTTGCCCGCAGCGCTGCTGCCGGACCTGGCATTGTTCGGCGATCGCGAAGAAAGCGTTTATCAGCACTACAATGGCGAAGTACACAAGAACATGGCCGCCGGCGGGCGCATCGCCGAGCTGGAAGCTGAAATAGTCAATCTGCGCAGCCAGCTGGGCGGGCGCAAGCCCTAGAAAGATTTCGCGGGCAGTGCAGGTGGAATTGCGTTGGTTGCAATTCCTCCGCGCCAGATGCCGGCAAGCACCGACGAGAAGTACGCATGGCAAATTCCTTGAGCTATCAGGTCACCTATTCCCCGCCGGCACTCGTGCCTGCGCTGCCGCCGCAACCGGACCCGAATGCGCCGTTGTTCGCTTCCGAGGACGGCCTCGTCGCGTCGCTATCCACGCAGGAATGCATTTTCCAGATAAAGCGCAGCGGCGATTCGCACGTGATGACGTTCCAGGTATTGCGTGCACTCGATCAATGCCGCGAGTTCCGCACCCTCGAGGAGCACGGCGCGCGCATCGAATCGACGATCAGCGGCCTCGCCGGCAAACGCGAGGACATCAAGCGCGTGCTCGAAAGCCTTATCCAGCGCGGGCTGCTGGTTTCCGATCAGGCGTTCATTACGCGTCTGACGCAGGCGTCCGCGGCCGCGCTCGAGCCGCTGCGCGGCGTGTTCATTCGCGCCAGCGATCGTCCATCACAGCTGGGCCGTCTGCTCAAATCGCTGACGGATTATGAACGTCGACATCGTGCCGGGCGGCGTTATATCGTGCTCGACGACTCCGCGTTGCCCGCTCACGCCAACGAGCAGCGCGACCTGCTGCGCGAATTCGCGCGCGCCACCGGTTGCAAGGTCAGCTATGTCGGCGCTGCGGAGCGCAACAAGCTGAGCGAACGCCTGAGCCGCGCGCTACCGCAAGCAAAGGGCGTCGTGGCTCCTTTGTTGCGCCGAGAAGCGGCCACGCACGGACAGCGTTTCGGTGGCGGACGGGCCTGGAATCTGGCGCTGCTGTTATCGGCCGGCGCGCGCCTGGCCTTGCTCGACGATGATTTGTGTCTGCCACTCAGGCGTGCCGAACTTGCGCAAGACGGCCTTGATCCGAATCCCAACGCGGTGGCGTACGCGCGTTTTTCGGCCAACATCGAGGACGCGTTCGGTGCCGGCGAAGAAGTCACCGAGGATCCGTTCGGCTTGCACCTGGCAAGCTGCGGTCAATCTCTCGGCGTGGTCATGCGCGAACGCTACGCCTTGCAGCGCCAAGCGCTGCGGGGCATCAATCTCGGCCGCCTCGACTCGCTTTCGGACAAGGCGCACATCGTTGCCACTCAGCACGGTACCTACGGCAGCACGCGTACCGAAACCGCACTTTGGCTGTATCAACTCGATCCGGCCAGCCGCGCGGATTTCGTGCTCGAGCGCGCGACCTACCAGCGCAACGTCGAAGCGCAACATATCTGGCATACCGTCGCGCAGGCCCGCGTGGCGGCCATGGCCAACTTTACACCGTTCTCGCTCGACAACACGCAGATGTTGCCGTGCACGAATCCGATCGGTCGCGGCGAGGACGGATTGGCCGGTGCCTTGACGCGTCTGTGCCATCCACATTCACTCGCGCTGGAACTGCCGGAAGCCATCGGCCACCTGCAGGAAAGTGCGCGACGCCGGTCGGACAAGACCCTCGCTGCGTACGAACCGCGCGTCAATCATTTCTTGCGCGACCTCGTGCAGCGCCAGTTTGGACTCGTCCACTCCGCCGAACCCGCGCAGCGTCTGAAGTTCATGGCCGAAGTATTCCGTGATCTTGCTCGCGCAAACCAGGCCGAGCGCCTCGCGCATCTTCGTGAATACCTCAGCTACGTGCGATCCGACCTCATCGATCGCATCCAGCACCAGATCGAAGCCGCGACGGATGCGCCCGTCTACTGGCAGGCCGATGCGCGCACGATCGTGCAAAACAATGCCAAAGCGCTGCTGGCCAAAGCACCGCCGCGGCTGGGCGACTGGCCGCAGGATCTGGATGATGCCGGTTGTGCCAATGCGCTGCGCGACGAGCTCGGTACGATAGCCGACGCCTGCGAGCATTGGCCGGCACTCTGGCAGCATGCGGCGGAGCAGGGCGACAAACTGCTTTCGACCGTGTGACGTGGAACGCGTCTCCGGTCTGACCAGCGTCATCATCGTCGCTTGCAACAGCGGCTCGCTGCTCGCCGAGTGCGTCGGCAGCGTGCTCGGCAGTTCCGCGCCGGTCGACGTGATCGTCAGCGACAATGATTCGCACGACGGTTCGATCGAGGCAATTCAAGCGCAGTGGCCCGATTTGTGCGTGCTGCGCAATGGCGCCAACCTCGGCTTCGGTGCTGGTTGCAATCGCGCCGCGGCGCAGGCGCGCGGCGACCTGCTGTTGTTTCTCAATCCGGACTGCCGCATCGAGCCGGACACGCTCGCCCGGCTGCGCGCGCATGCGGACGCGCGCACGGGCGTGCTCGGCGCCCGCATCATTGGCGATGACGGCCAACCGGAACCGGCAAGCCGGCGCCGCGATCCGCTGGCGTGGCGTGCGCTGATGACGGCAACGGGCCTGTCGCGATTCGAGTCGCGCTGGCCGGCGCTGGCCGGCGCGAATCTGCCGCCGAGTGTGGCGGTGCCCGCGCTCGAAGACGTCGACGCGGTTTCCGGCGCGTTGATGCTCGTTCCGAGCGCGGCGTTCGCGTCCATCGGCGGCTTCGACGAAGGCTATTTCCTGCACTTTGAGGACTTCGATCTGTGTCGCCGCGCGCGCGACGCCGGCCTGCGCGTCGTTTGCGCGAACGACGTTTTTGTCGCGCACACGAAAGGCAGCTCGAGCCGCGCGCGGCCGTTCTTCGTCGCCTGGCACAAGCATCGCGGCATGTGGCGCTGGTTCGTGAAGTTCGATCCGGCCGCGCGCAACCCGATGTTGCGTGCGCTCGTGGCGTGCGGCATCTGGATGCACTACGCGGCGATGGCGCCGTGGTACGCGTGGCGGTGCTTGCGGTGAAGCCAGTTGCCTCTCCGCCGCGCGGCCCTGATCCCGCCAGCGCGAGAGGCGATCAGCGGGAGCGATTGATTTCGTCGCGCAGCTTTTGCGCTTCGCGGTGCGCGGCCTCGGCGAAGTCCACGCCGCTGCTGGCATAGAGGATGGCGCGTGAGGAACTGATGATCAGTCCCGTGCCTTGTGAATTCTTGCCGTTGCGGATCACCGCCTCGACGTCGCCCCCTTGCGCGCCGACGCCGGGTACGAGGATCGGCATTTCGCCGACGAGCGCGCGCACGGCTGCCAATTCAGCAGGGTAGGTTGCACCGACCACGAGTGCGCAATTGCCGTTGCCGTTCCACTCGCGCGCGATGAGATCGGCAACGTGCTGGTACAGCGGTCGTCCGCCGACATCGAGATCCTGCAGGTCGCGCGCGCCGGGGTTCGAGGTGCGACACAGAACAATCACGCCTTTGTCGGCGCGATCCAGAAACGGCTGCATCGCGTCGCGCCCGAGATACGGGTTGGCCGTTATCGCGTCAGCGCCGTAGCGATCGAATGCTTCGGCTGCGTAATGCCGGGCCGTCGAGCCGATATCGCCGCGCTTGGCATCGAGTATGACCGGCACGCCCGGATGCGTTTTGTGGATATGTGCAATCAGGCGCTGCAGCGCATCTTCGGCGCGTTGGGCGGCGAAATGCGCGATCTGCGGTTTGAAGCAGCACACCAGATCGGCTGTCGCATCGACGATTGCGCGGCAGAACTCGAAAATGGCGTCCGATCGCTCACGCAATACCGCGGGCAGGCGCGACGGTTCGGGATCGAGACCCACGCAGACGAGCGATTGGTTGCGCTGCGCCGCCGCTTCGATCGCCGAAAAAAACGACATCGGTTACACCAGTTTCTTGTATTTGACGCGATGCGGTTTTGCCGCCTCCTCGCCGAGACGCCGCTTCTTGTCTTCCTCGTATTCGCGATAATTGCCCGGAAAGAACTCGACGTGCGAATCATCCTCGAACGCGAGGATGTGCGTCGCCACGCGGTCGAGGAACCAGCGATCGTGCGAGATCACCATTGCGCAGCCGGGAAACTCGAGCATCGCTTCTTCGAGCGCGCGCAGCGTTTCGATATCGAGATCATTCGACGGTTCGTCGAGCAGCAGCACGTTGCCGCCGTCGAGCAGCGTCTTGGCCAGATGCAAGCGGCCGCGCTCGCCGCCCGAGAGCTGGCCGACGATTTTCTGCTGGTCGGCGCCCTTGAAGTTGAAGCGGCCGATATAGGCGCGCGACTGCGTTTCGTATTTGCCGATCGTAATGATGTCGGCGCCGCCGGAAATTTCCTGCCAGACGGTCTTGGAGCCATCGAGCGCGTCGCGCGATTGATCGACGAACGCGACTTTCACGGTCTGGCCGATGGCGATTTCGCCGGAGTCGGGTTTCTCGCGGCCCGTGATCATCTTGAACAGCGTCGATTTGCCGGCGCCGTTCGGACCGATGATGCCGACGATCGCGCCGGGCGGAATCTTGAAGCTCAGGTCGTCGATCAGCATGCGGTCGCCGAAGGATTTCGACACGTGCTTGAATTCGATGACATTGTCGCCAAGCCGCTCGCCGGGCGGAATGTAGATTTCGTTGGTCTCGTTGCGCTTCTGGTATTCGACCGAGTTCAGCTCCTCGAACCGGTTCAGGCGCGCCTTGCCCTTGGATTGGCGGCCTTTCGCGCCCTGACGCACCCATTCGAGTTCGCGCTGGATCGCCTTGCGCCGCGCTTTCTCGCCGGCTTCTTCCTGTTTCAGGCGCTCGTCTTTCTGCTCCAGCCATGACGAATAGTTGCCCTTCCACGGAATGCCGCGGCCGCGATCCAATTCGAGGATCCACTCGGCGGCATTGTCGAGGAAGTAACGATCGTGCGTGACGGCGACGACCGTGCCCGGAAATTTCGCCAGGAACTGTTCGAGCCATTCGACGGATTCGGCGTCGAGATGGTTGGTCGGCTCGTCGAGCAGCAGCATGTCGGGCTTGCTCAGCAACAGGCGGCACAACGCGACGCGGCGTTTCTCGCCACCGGACAGCGTCTTGATTTTCGCCTCCCACGGCGGCAGACGCAGCGCATCGGCGGCGACTTCGAGCGTGCGATCGAGCGTGTGGCCATCGTTGGCGGCGATCAGGGCTTCCAGGCGCTGCTGCTCGGCGGCGAGCTTGTCGAAGTCGGCGCCTTCCTCGGCATAGGCGGCGTACACGGCATCGAGTTGTGCCTGCGCGTCGGTAATATCGGAAACACCTTCTTCGACCGACTCGCGCACGGTTTTTTCCGGATCCAACTGCGGCTCTTGCGCGAGATAACCGATCTTGACGCCCGGTTGCGGACGCGCTTCGCCGTTGTATTCGGTATCGACGCCGGCCATGATGCGCAGCACCGTGGATTTACCGGCGCCGTTGAGGCCGAGCAGGCCGATCTTGGCGCCGGGGAAGAACGACAGCGAGATGTCCTTGATGATCTCGCGCTTCGGGGGCACGACTTTGGACACCCCGATCATGGTGTAGATGTACTGCATCAATTGCTCCGTGGAGGCTTCAAGGCGCGAGTTGACGCACCTGGCTAAATCGGGCCGACAGGTCCAACGGCCAAGGTCTGGCGCGGGGAACGAGTGCCCGGCCAATTATCGCCGATGCGGCGTTCCTTCGCCATTATCGGTGCCGAAAAAGGCCAAAACCGTTACCATTCACGTCTTGTCCGCCGCCGCCGTCCGGAGAACCCGATGTTTGCCAAGAACCTTCGCATCGAAGGCTACGATCCAGAGCTGGCTGCGGCGATTGCCGCCGAGCGTCAACGCCAGGAAGATCATGTCGAATTGATCGCGTCGGAAAACTACGCGAGCCCGCGCGTGCTCGAAGCGCAGGGTTCGGTGCTGACGAACAAGTATGCCGAAGGTTATCCGGGCAAACGCTATTACGGCGGCTGCGAATTCGTCGATGTCGCCGAGAAATTGGCGATCGATCGACTGAAGAAATTGTTCGACTGCGATTATGCGAACGTGCAGCCGCATTCGGGTTCGCAGGCGAACCAGGCCGTGTACTTCGCGCTGCTGAATCCGGGCGACACGATTCTCGGCATGTCGCTGGCACACGGCGGACATCTGACCCACGGCGCGAAGGTGAATCTGTCCGGAAAGATTCTCAACGCGATCCAGTATGGCGTGGATGCGAACGGGCTGATCGATTACGCCGAAGTCGAACGTCTCGCGCTTGAACACAAGCCGAGAATGGTCGTCGCCGGTTTTTCGGCGTATTCGCAGGTCGTCGATTGGGCACGCATGCGCGCGATCGCCGACAAGGTCGGCGCGTATTTGTTCGTCGACATGGCGCACGTCGCCGGCCTCGTCGCCGCGGGCGTCTATCCGAGCCCGTTGCCGCACGCCCACGTCGTCACGTCGACCACGCACAAGACACTGCGCGGCCCGCGCGGCGGCCTGATCGTCGCGAAGAATGCGGGCGAGGACATCGAGAAGAAACTGCAGTCGATCGTGTTCCCCGGCATCCAGGGCGGCCCGCTGATGCACGTGATCGCGGCCAAGGCCGTCGCCTTCAAGGAAGCGCTGGAAACCGAGTTCAAGAGCTACCAGCAGCAGGTCGTGAAGAATGCGCAGGCGATGGCCAAGACTTTGATCGCGCGCGGCTACAAGATTGTTTCCGGCGGCACGCAGAACCACTTGTTCCTGCTCGACCTGATCGGCAAGAAGCTTACCGGCAAGGACGCGGAAGCCGCGCTCGGCAAGGCGCACATTACCGTCAACAAGAACGCCGTGCCGAACGATCCGCAGAAACCGTTCGTCACTTCCGGCCTGCGCATCGGCACCCCGGCCGTGACCACGCGTGGTTATCGGGAAAACGATTGCGTGGACCTGGCGAACTGGATCGGCGACGTACTTGACGCGCCGGCCGACGACGGGGTGATCGCGGCAGTGCGCGACAAGGTGACCGCACAATGCCGCAAATATCCCGTTTACGGCTGACGTGCATTGTCCGTTCTGCCAGCATGACGATACGCGCGTAATCGACTCGCGCGAAACCGATGACGGCACTTCGATCCGGCGCCGGCGCCAGTGCGAGCACTGCGGCGAACGTTTCAACACATTCGAAACCGCCGAGATCAAGCTGCCCGCGATCGTGAAGAGCGACGGCCGCCGCGAGGCATTCGAAGCGCACAAGCTGCGCACCGGCGTGGAACGCGCGCTGCAGAAGCGCCCAGTGGCGAGCGACGCCGTCGACAACGTCGTGCACGAAATCGTGCGCCAGCTGCGCTCCGTGGCCGAGCGCGAAGTGCCGTCACGCCTGCTCGGCGAATGGGTCATGACCGAACTCAAGCGCCTGGACCAGGTCGCTTACGTGCGTTTCGCGTCCGTGTATCGCCGCTTTGAAGACGTGCAGGCGTTCCGCGAAGAGATCGAGAAACTCGAGAAAGACTTGCCGGAACTCGAAGGCCTGCAACTGCCGCTGCTCGGCGAGGCAGCGAAGTCACAGTCGCCGTCGAAGAAGAAGCACTGATGGATTTCTCGGCGCTCGATCACGCGCACATGGCGCGCGCATTGCGCTTGGCCGAACTCGGTTTGCATACGACGCAACCCAATCCTCGTGTGGGCTGCGTACTCGCGCATCGCGAGCAAATCGTCGGTGAAGGTTGGCATCAGCGCGCCGGTGAACCGCACGCGGAGGTGTTCGCGATGCGCGCAGCAGGCGAACGCGCGCGCGGCGCAACGGCGTACGTGACGCTGGAGCCGTGCGCGCATTTCGGCAAGACGCCGCCGTGCGCCGATGCGCTGATCGCGGCCGGTGTGTCGCGCGTGGTCGTTGCGCACGAAGACCCATTTCACAAAGTCGACGGCCAAGGTCTTGCGAAACTGCACGGCGCGGGGATCGCCGTCGACGTCGGATTGATGCGCGACGCCGCACGTGAACTCAATCGCGGATTCTTCTCGCGCGTGGAGCGGGCGCGCCCGTGGACGCGCGTGAAGCTGGCAATGAGCCTGGACGGCCGCACGGCGCTCGCAAACGGCAATTCGAAATGGATCACCGGCGCAGCCGCGCGCGCGGACGTGCAGCATTGGCGTGCTCGCAGCAGCGCGGTAATGACCGGTATCGGCACGATGCTGGCGGACGATCCCAGTTTGACGGTGCGAGTGCATGGCGAGTTCAAGCCGGCGTTGCGCATCGTACTCGATCGCGAGCTGCGCACGCCCGCCGGCGCAAACGTGCTGGACGGCAGTGCGCCGACGCTGATCGTGCATGGCGCGGCGGCGAAACCCGATGGCCGCTTCGAGGCGGTGGAGCTTGTTACTGCGCCGCTGCGCGACGGCGAGCTCGATCTCGCGCACGTGCTGCGCATACTGGCGCAGCGTGGCGTCAACGAACTGCAGGTCGAGGCTGGCGCGACCTTGTGCGGCGCGTTGTTCGCCGCAGGTCTCGTCGACGAGCTGCTGTTGTACATCGCGCCGATCCTGCTCGGCGACCAGGCGCGCCCGCTGTTGCGATCGCCGCCGATCGGTGCGCTCGCGGCCGCGCCGCGCCTGCGTATCGTCGAGCAGCGCCAGATCGGCGATGATCAGCGTTTCCTTCTGCGCGCATAGTCATGTTCACCGGCATCATCCAGACTGTGGGCCTGGTTGCGAGCATCGAGCGGCACGGCGCTGACGCGCGCTTGACGATCGTCGCGAACGACCTCGGATTCGATGACGTCGCGATCGGCGACAGCATCTGCGTGTCCGGCGTGTGTCTGACGGCAGTCGCGCTCGACGGCACGCAATTCGCCGCGGACGTTTCCGTGGAAACGCTGTCGCGCACCACACTCGGCGGGCTGCAGATCGGCGCCGGCGTGAATCTCGAGAAATCGCTGCGCCTTGCGGACCGGCTCGGCGGACATCTCGTTTCCGGCCATGTCGACGGCGTCGGCAAAGTCGTCAGCGTTACTGCGGACGCGCGGTCGCAACGCTGGACGTTCGAATTGTCGGACGCACTGGCGCGTTATGTGGCGGCGAAGGGGTCGATCTGCATCGATGGCGTCAGCCTTACGGTCAATGAAGTCGAGCGCAACCGCTTCGGAGTCAATCTGATTCCACACACGATCGAAGTCACCACGTTCCGCGACAAGCGCGCCGGTGATGCGGTCAACATCGAAGTCGACCTGATCGCGCGCTATGTCGAGCGCTTGTCCACAGCGGAAACGCCGCCATGAGTTTCAGTTCAATTTCCGACATTCTCGCCGACATTCGCGCCGGCCGCATGGTTGTTATCGCCGACGACGAGGATCGTGAAAATGAAGGCGACCTGATCATGGCGGCACAATGCGTGACGCCGGAGGCGATCGCGTTCATCGTGCGCCATTCCAGCGGCATCATTTGCCAGCCGATGACACGCGAACGACTCGAGCAGCTGCGCCTGCCACAGATGGTCAGCGAAAACAGCGAGAGCCACCGCACCGCGTTCACGGTATCGGTGGATTGCAAGCACGGCACCACGACCGGTGTTTCCGCGCAGGATCGCGCGATCACGATTCGCGCGCTTGCCGATGCCGGATCGAGGCCGGAGGATTTTGCGCGGCCCGGACACATCTTTCCGCTGCGTTACACCGAAGGCGGCGTGCTGATGCGCGCGGGCCACACCGAGGCCTCGATCGATCTGGTGCGCCTGGCCGGCATGAGTTCGGAATCGGCGATCCTGTGCGAGATCGTCAACGACGACGGCACGATGAAGCGCGGCGCCGAGCTGCTCGCGTTCGCCGACCGCTACGGTCTCAAAACCGGCACGATTGCCGACCTGATCCGCCATCGCCTGCAGACCGAGAAAACGGTCGAACGTGTGTTCGAGCGCGATGTCGAGACCGAATTCGGCACGTTTCGTCTGCACGCGTATCGCGACCGGCTTTCGACGACGCCGCATTTCGCGCTGGTGCGTGGCGACGTGAATGACGGCAAACCGGTCATTGCGCGCGTACACGTGCGCGACACGCTCAGCGACGTGTTGCACCTGACGCGCGGCGAACAGGCGATCACGCTGGCGGCGGCGATGCGGCACATCGCAGCGCACGGTCGCGGCGTGGTCGTCGTGATCGCCGATTCGAACGAAGCAGGCGCCGCGCTGGATCGCCTTGCGCAGACCGCGCCGACAGCACGCGAAGACGCGCACGATTGGCGACGCCATGGCGCCGGTGCCCAGATCCTCGCCGATCTTGGTGTGCACCGATTGCGCGTGCTCGGCACGCCACGACGCTTCTCGGGTTTGGGCGGCTTCGGAATCGAGGTCGTCGGTTACGAGCAGATTGCGTAAGGAGGAAGCATCCATGGCGACCTATTCCGGCGAAGTGCGAACACGCGCGGGCATGCGCTGGGCCATCGTCGCAAGCCGCTGGAATCCGGGCATCGTCGACGCGCTCATAGCCGGAGCGCAGCGCGCGCTCGCCGAACATGGCGTCGCCGACAGCGCCATCGATCTCGTGCGCGTGCCGGGCGCCTGGGAGATTCCGGCGGCCGCGGACAAGCTTGCGCAGGGCAAACGGTTCGCAGCCATCGTTGCGTTGGGCTGCGTGGTGCGCGGCGACACACGCCATTATGAACACGTTGCCGATGGCTGCGCGCAGGGCCTGATGCGCGTGGCGCTCGACCACGGCGTACCGGTGCTCAACGGCGTCCTGGCCGTCGAGCGTCATGCGGATGCGCAGGCGCGTGCCGGTGGCACGCATGGCAACAAGGGCGAAGAAGTCGTGCTGGCCGCGTTGGAAATGGCCGACTTGTTCGCCAAGCTCGGGTAAACTGGAATCATGAACCAACATCACCGTCCCGACGGCATCGATCTTGCCGCGCGCTCGCGCGCGCGCCGGCGCGCAACGCAGGCCGTCTATGCCTGGCAGGTCGGCGGCAATCCGATGAGCGAAGTGATCGAGGAGTTCCGTCACGAACAGGACATGGAAATCGCCGACCTCGATTATTTCGAGGATCTGCTGCGCGGCGTGGAAAAGCATTGCGCCGAACTCGACTCCGGTCTGGCGCCGTTCCTCGACCGCGACATGACGCAAGTCGATCCAATCGAACGCGCGGTGCTGCGCCTGGCCGCCTACGAATTGCGCCACCGCCCCGATGTGCCTTATCGCGTGGTCCTCAACGAGGCCATCGAAGTGGCCAAACGTTTCGGCGCCGAGCACGGCCATACCTACATCAATGGCGTGCTCGACAAGGCGGCAAAAGAATGGCGCAGCGCCGAGGGCACGCGCGGCTGACGTGGCCGAGTTCGGTCTGATCGAATTGATTCGGGCGCGCTGCGCAATCGCACGCGAGGACGTGCGACTCGGTATCGGCGACGACGCGGCCTTGCTCGCGCCGCCCGCGGGCCATCTGCTTGCGGTCAGCACCGACACGCTCGTCGCGGGCGTGCATTTTCCGCTACTGACAACCGCGTACGACATTGGCTGGAAGGCCCTCGCGGTCAACCTGTCCGATCTTGCGGCAATGGGCGCGACACCGGCTTGGGCGACGTTGGCGTTGACGGTGCCGCAGGCCGACACGAGCTGGGTTGCGGATTTCGCCGCCGGCTTCGCCGCGCTCGCGCGCGAGTACAAGCTGGCCTTGGTCGGCGGCGACACGACGCAAGGCCCGTTGAGCATCACGGTGACGATCCACGGTTTCGTGGCGGAAGGCGCTGCCATAGTGCGCAGCGGTGCGCGCGTCGGCGATGCGGTCTATGTGACCGGCACGCTCGGTGACGCGGCGGCGGGCCTGCGTTGTCTCGACACGAACGACAGCGAGGCGAATCGACTGCTCACCGCGCCGCCGGGAGCGCGCGCAAGTTTGATCGAGCGCCTGAACCGGCCGATGCCGCGTGTTGCGCAGGGCCTCGCGCTGCGAGGGCGCGCGACCGCCGGCATCGACGTGTCCGATGGTTTGCTCGCCGATCTCGGACACGTTTGCACGGCGAGCGGCGTTGGCGCGGAAATCGACGTCGACGCGTTGCCGAGTTCATCCGCATTGCTCGCACTGTTCGATGGGGAAGCCCGGCGCATGTTTCAACTCGGCGGCGGCGACGACTATGAATTGTGCTTCACGGCCAACGAAACCAGCGCGGCGAACCTGCTCGGCGATCTGGCGCGCAGCGGCTGCGCGGCGACACGCGTCGGCCGCATCGTCGCCGAACCCGGCGTGCGCATATACGACGGAGCCGGGCAGGCCGTGACCTTGCCGCATGCGGGCTGGGAGCATTTCGCCTGATGCTCGGCGCCGAGCAACGTCGCGCCTTGCTCGCGCATCCTGCCGGTTGGATCGCCTGCGGTTTCGGCTCCGGGCTGAGCCCGATCGCGCCCGGCACAGCGGGTTCGTTCGCGGCGTTGCTGCCCTGGTTCGGCTTGCGCGAATTGCCGCTGCCGTACTATGCCGTAGCCCTCGTGCTCGCGTTGGCACTCGGAGTGTGGGCGTGCGACGTGGCCGTGCGCGCATTGAAAATTGCCGATCCGGGTGCCGTCGTCTGGGACGAGTTCGTCGGTTTGTGGATTGCGCTCGCGCCATTGCTGTGGATGCCGCGCGGCGCGTTGTGGGTTTGTGCCGGATTTATACTTTTCCGCATCTTCGACATCGCCAAACCCTGGCCGGTGTCGTGGGCCGACCGCCACGTAGCGGGTGGACTGGGTGTCATGTTGGATGATGTATTTGCCGGCCTGTACGCGGCATTGGTGCTGACGCTCGCGCTACGGTTCTGGCAATAATTTTCCCGGATTCAAAATCCCGTCCGGATCGAATTGCGCCTTGATGGCTCGCATCAGCTGCAACGCGTTTGCATCGAGGGCCTTGTCGAGGAATTGGCGCTTGGCAAGGCCAATGCCATGTTCGCCGGACAACGTGCCGCCAAGGCGGATCACGCAATCGAACACTTCGGGCAGTGCGCGTTCGGCGCGTTCGTGTTCCGCAGCATCGCGCGGCAGCAGGTTCACGTGGATGTTGCCATTGCCGGCGTGGCCAAAGTTCACGATCAAAACCCGGTGCCGCGCCGAGATCGCGCGCAGGTCGGCGACCAGCTCGGGCAGGCGCGACACCGGAACGACGACGTCTTCATTGATCTTGTTTGGCGACAGCGTGCGCAGCGCCGGCGACAAGGCCTTGCGTGCCGCCCATAGCTGCTCGGCTTCCTGTGCCGTCGCAGCGACATGCAATTCCACCAGCCCCGCCCCACGCGCCGCGGCAACAACCGCAGCGCCGGCGCGCGGCAGTTCATCCGGGTCGCCGTCGACTTCGATGATCAGCAGCGCACCGGCATCCGGAATCGTCTCGCCCGCATGCGCGCGCGCGAGCCGCAAGGCTTCGTCGTCGATGAATTCCAGCGCGCACGGCGCGACCGGCTGCGCCATGATGCGCGCGACCGCAGCGGCGGCGGCCGTGATATCCGTGTAACGCGCACTCAGCGTGCGCTTGGCCGCGGGCTGCGGCGTCAGTTTCAGCGTCGCTTCGGTAATCAGCGCAAGCGTGCCTTCCGCACCGATCATCAGTCGGGTCAGATCGTAGCCGACCGCACCCTTGCTCGTGTACACGCCGCAGCGGAATTCCTCGCCGTTGCCGGCGACCGCACGCAAACCGAGCACGTTTTCGCGGCAGCTGCCGTACTTCACGGCGCGCGGGCCGGCGGCATTGCAGGCGAGATTGCCGCCGATCGTGCAATACGGGCTCGAGGTCGGGTCGGGTGGCCAGAAGAATCCGTGGCCGGTGACGGCCGCTTGCAGATCGGCATTGAGCACGCCGGGTTCGACCACCGCGTAGCGATCTTCGGCGTCGATGCGGAGGATGCGGTTCATGCGCTCGAACGAGACGACGACGCCGCCTTGTACCGGTACGGTCGCGCCGGTGGTGTTCGTGCCGCGTCCGCGCGCGATCACCGGCACGCGTGCCGCGCGGCACGCACGCACGAGTTCGAGCACCTGCGCGTGCTGCGTCGGAAACGCCACGGCATCGGGCTGCGCCTGGCGGCGCGAATTGTCGTAGCCGTAGGCCAGGCATTCGGCAGCGTCGAACGTGACCGCGTCGCCGAAGATCGCGCGCAGTCCGTCCACTGGCAATACCCGGCTCACGTCAATCCGTGTACTCGAACGCCTTCACGACTTTGTCCACGCCGCTGACATTGCGTGCAATTTCCGTCACCGCTTCGTCTTCTTCGTGCGTGACCAGCCCCATCAGGTACACCACGCCATGCGCGGCGGTGACGTTGATGCGCGTCGGATCGAATCCCGGCATGCTCGTGATATCGAGCAGAGCCGCCTTTACGCGAGCCGATTGCGCGTTGTCCTGGCGCCTGCGCCAGAAGCCCTGCGGCTCATCGGTCACTTCGATGTCGTTGAGCAGGCGCGTCACGCCTTCGAAGGATTCGGCGATGCTCTGCACGCGCGCTTTCAGATGCGCGTCGCGCACCTGGCCGCAGAGCAGCATCACGCCGTCGTACACGACCACCTTGACGTGGTTGTTGTCGCGCACCAGCTCTTTGTCGCGATTGATCTTGTCGAGCACGCTCAATTGCAGGTTGCGGTCCTCGAGCACGCGGCCGAATGAGCGTCGATCGTGGACCACGTTGGCGCCGGTTACCGCGCCGCCGGCGACCACGGCAAAACAGCCGTGCAACAGCGGCAGGGCGAGCAGTACTAGAAACAAACGTATATACATTTCGATCACCATCTCGATTTCAGGAAACCATCCCTGGTGCGCATTCCGTTCGACCTCCTGTCTCGCCCTCGCCTGGCGCTAGCGATGCGCTTCAACGCATCGCTAGAGCGCGCCATGCTCGACCTCGAAAGCCGATGGGATCCATTCCAGCTGCGGGTGTTGCAGGCTGCCGCTACAGCCGATCACGTCGAAACGACAAGGCAGCTCGGCGAGTTGCGGATGCGCGAGCAAGTAGACCTGCGCTGCGCGAATGAGTTTCGCGCGCTTGGCAACGCCGACCGAAGCCACGCCGCCCCCGCGTGTTTCCGAGCCGCGGTATCGTACTTCGACGAACACGACGCAATCGCGATCGCGCATGACCAGGTCGAGTTCGCCAAGGCGGCAGACGAAGTTGCGCGTGAGCAGCAGCAATCCCGTGCGCGAAAGGTACGCGAGCGCCGCATCCTCCCATCGCGCGCCGACGTCTCTCGTCACGGCAATGGCGCGGCGCTCATCTGCAAACCATTCACCGGATGCGGGGTACCGTTGTCGAAGCGCGCCCACGTGAGCAGGCGCTGGACGCGGCCGAGGTTGTCTTCGGCGAGTTGCCCGGTCGCGCCGGCAAGATAACTGTCCGGCCGCTGGGCAAGCCAATCCATGTACGGCAGCAGCGCATACGCATCCATCCCCATTGCGAACAAGCGACCGCCTGCGCCGCGCGCGCTGTCGAGCGAGCGCACGATCTCGGAGCGCTTGGGCAGGCTGAGCACGGCGTCGAACAGCCAGGGCGCGTCGCAGAATTCCACGCCGTCCAGATCGCGATCCATGCCGGGATTGTTGTTGCCGGAATAGATGTGCGACGTGGCGAATACCGGCACGTTGGCGAAGCCGGCGAGTTTGAGTTGCGGCAGCAGCAGCCGCGCCTGTTGCGGACGCATGCTGATGAAGACAGCCGTATCGGCGGCCGTTGCTGCGGCCGCGCCGGGCGCCGGTGCGGCGTTGGACACCGGCGTCACGCCGGTGAACGCCTGACGTATCATTGTGGAAAAGTTTACTTCGCCTTCCTGCACGCGTGCTTCGCCGACGACCTGCGCGTTGCCGCTTTCGAACTGCGCGCGGAACGCGAGCGCGGCACGTTCGGCCCAGTCCTCGGTCGCCGTGATGATCACGGCGCGCGTGATGCCGCGTTCGCGCACGTGCTCGGCGGCCTGCGCGGCTTCGGCGTCCGGCGTCAGTCCAAATGCAACGCTGCCCGGCGGCGGCGTTTCGCCGCGCTCCGGTTGATTCAGCGCGAGCACCGGAACCGGCAGATGCCCTTGCGCGAACACGGCCGATACGGCGTCGCGCGACAACGGCCCGACGATACGATCGACGCCGCTCGCCGCCGCTTTCTGGTACGCCGCAACCGCTTCGGCGGCTGTGCCGCCGCTGTCGTACACGTAGATCTCGGCGCGTTGCGGATTGGCATCGGCGAAATGCGCGGTGAAGAAGCCGTCACGCACCGGTTGCGCAACGGCTTGTAGCGGCCCGCTGCCCGGCAGCAGCAAGGCGATGCGATGCGCAGCGCGGAAACCTTCGCGTTCGCCCTGCTGCACGGCACCGACGGCCTGGTTGGGTCGCATGACCACGAGCGGCAGCGCCTGGCCGCTCTGACGCAGTGCCATGTCCAGCCATGGCCGCAGCGGATCGCCGGGCATCAGCGAGAGCGCCTGGGCTTTGAGTGCTTCGGGACCGAGCAGCTGCAGGGTGGCGACGATCTGCGTTTCGTTCTGCTGGCGGTCGGTGCCGCCGAGCCAGCGATCCAGCTCCGCGCGCGTGCGCGCACTGGCGAGCGCGTTGCCGGCGTCCGCTTGCGCGCGTGCACGCAGCTCGAGCGCACGCAGGCGCAGCGGCATGGCGATCGTGGCCGGCGCGTAATCCAGGTATTGCATCGCGCGCGTGGCATCGTGTCGATTCAGCGCAAGCTCCGCTTCGAGCAGGTTGTAGCGAACGAGTTCCTCGCTACCCAGGCGTCTGGGCTTGATGCCTTCCAGTGTCTGTGCAACCGCGTCGATGTCGCCGTTTTCGTGAAACGCTTCCGCGGCGCGCAAGCGGTAATGCGCGCGATCGCCGGAATGCGCTTCGGCCAGTTGCAGGAACGCTTGCGCGGCGTGATCGAAATCGCCTTGCTTGTAGAGCTGCTCGGCTTCGAGCGCAGCGCCGGAAGCCGGCTCTTCGCGCACGACGCCGACGGCGCAGCCGCCGAGAAACGCCAGGACGGCGACAATGCAGACGCGCTGGAAAGCTGTACGCATTCACTCACTCCATTTCTTCAGCGCCCATCATACTGGATCGGCAAAACCGTTAACCTATGCACGATGGAGCGCACCGGCAAACTCTGGGTGGTGGCGACGCCAATCGGCAATCTCGACGATTTGTCCGTGCGTGCGCGCGAAATCCTCTGCAATGCGGACCTGATCGCCGCCGAAGACACGCGCCACAGCGCGGCGCTGCTCAAGCATATCGGCAGCGGCGTGCGCACGTTCGCCTTGCACGACCACAACGAACGCGAAGCGAGCGAGCAACTCGTGCGGCGCCTGCGCGACGGCGCCACGATCGCGCTGATCAGCGACGCCGGCACTCCACTCGTAAGTGACCCAGGTTACCGCCTCGTGCGCGCTGCGCGCGACGCCGGAATCGTCGTGAGCCCGGTGCCGGGGCCGTGCGCGGCAATCGCGGGGTTGTCGATAGCCGGCTTGGCGTCGGATCGTTTCGTGTTCGAAGGATTCCTGCCGGCGAAATCGCCAGCGCGACGGGCGCAGCTGGAAACGCTGCGAGCGGACACGCGCACACTGATTTTCTACGAATCGAGTCACCGCATCGCCGAGGCGCTCGACGACGTTGCCACAGTATTCGGTGGCGAGCGCCGCGCCGTGATCGCACGCGAACTGACGAAACTGTTCGAAACCGTGCTCGCCGGCACGCTGGCCGAACTCGCTGCGTGTCTTGCTGCGGACAGCAATCAGCGGCGCGGCGAATTCGTGTTGTTGGTCGCTGGTGCGGACGAAGATGCCGATGCGGCACGCCTGGCCGAAGGCCGGCGCGTATTCGATCTGCTGCGACGTGAATTGCCGCCGAGCCGCGCCGCGAAGATCGCCGCGGAAATCAGCGGCGCATCGCGCAAATTGCTCTACGATATCGCGCAATCAACGCAGGAGTAGCGATCATGCATGACCTGCTGCAAGACGTCGCCGCGCGTGCGAGCGCCTATCTGGAAAACATCGATGCGCGCAAGGTCGCGCCCGATCCGGCCGCGGTTGCCGCGCTCGACACGTTCGATGGTGCACTGCCGGAAATGCCGGACGATCCGCACAAGGTGATCGACTTGCTCGACCGCTACGGCTCGCCGGCGACGATGGCGATGGCCGGACCGCGCTTCTTCGGTTTCGTCATCGGCGGCTCGCTGCCGGTGGCGCTCGCGGCGGACTGGCTGGCCGCGGCGTGGGATCAGAACACCGGCTATTACAACATCACGCCGGCGACGGCGCGCCTCGAGCAGACCGCGCTGCGCTGGCTGCTGGAATTGTTCGAGCTGCCACGCGATGCGGGCGGTGCGTTCGTGACCGGCGCGAACGTGGCGAATTTCGTTGGCCTCGCGGCCGGACGCCACGCCGTACTCGAACGTGCGGGCTGGAACGTCGAAGCGGACGGCTTGTTCGGCGCACCGCCGATCACGGTGGTGGTCGGCAACGAGGCGCATCCGACGTTGATCAAGGCGCTCGGCATGCTCGGTCTTGGCCGCAATCGCGTCATGCGTGTGCCGGTGGACGCGCAGGGGCGCCTGCGCCTCGACGCGCTGCCAAAAATTGACGGCCCGACGATCATTTGTACACAAGTCGGCAATGTGAACACCGGTGCCTGCGACGACGTCGCCGCGGTGCGCGAACGGGTGGGAGCGGATGCGTGGATTCACGTCGATGGTGCATTTGGATTGTGGGCGCGTGTGGCACCGACGCGCGCGCATCTGGTGCGCGGGATTGAAGTGGCCGACTCGTGGGCGACCGATGCGCACACGTGGCTCAACGTGCCATACGACAGTGGCCTTGCGTTCTCGCGCGACGGCGACGCGTTGCGCGCGGCGATGGCGATCACGGCCGAATATCTGCCGACGACGAGTCCATGGCGCAATCCTTCTGATTACACGCCGGAACTTTCGCGCCGCGCGCGCGGCGTGCCGATCTGGGCCGCGCTGCGTTGTCTCGGGCGCAGCGGTGTCGCCGACCTGATCGAGCGCACGTGCCGGCATGCGCGCCGTTTTGCCGAAGGACTCGGCGCGGCCGGTTTTGAGATTCTCAACGAGATCGCACTCAATCAGGTGATGGTCGCATTCGGCGACCCCGAGCGCACGCAGCGCGTGATCGCCGCACTGCAGGAGGAAGGCACGTGCTGGTGCGGAATCACGGTCTGGCAGGGCCGTACGGCGATGCGCATCAGCGTGTCGTCCTGGGCAACGACGGATGCGGATGTCGAACGCAGCATCGATGCGATTGCGCGCGTAGCCGCGGCCACGCGCTAAACTACGCGCGGAGTCGGCCAGACAGTCGCGTCATCCGCAAGGGTGCCGAGGAAAGTCCGGGCTCCACAGGGCAAGGTGCCAGGTAACGCCTGGGCGGCGTGAGCCGACGGATAGTGCAACAGAGAGCAAACCGCCGAACGATGCCGCAAGGCATGCGTGGCAAGGGTGAAACGGTGCGGTAAGAGCGCACCGCGAGTCTGGCAACAGACCGGCACGGCAAACCCCACCTGGAGCAAGACCACATAGGGGAGCAATGACGCGGCCCGCGTCGCTCCCGGGTAGGTTGCTCGAGCGC